>Ga0123519_10000072_pt1 | contig 161137 bp, 151 predicted proteins | sample YelNatPaOPRAMG02_FD_87396 | JGI IMG/M metagenome (GOLD analysis project Ga0123519, IMG submission 87396) | Hot spring microbial communities from Yellowstone National Park - Yellowstone National Park OP-RAMG-02 (version 2) | ecosystem: Environmental > Aquatic > Thermal springs > Hot (42-90C) ... | reverse complement strand
AAAGTAGAGCTAATAAAGAAGATTTTATTAAAGGATTTGATAAAGGAGCTGAAATAATATATGAATCTCTTAACAAGTTTATGTAAAGCAAAGATTATACAAAAACTACTTCTCATATTAAAAAAATTTTATGACCATTTAAGACTTTTTGAACATATTTATCTTTCTTACTTGAATCACTTACCTATATATAAAATCGGTTTCCCAGAGTATCTTGATTTAACTACCTATTAAACCTAAATTTCTGTAATTTTGAATGAAGTAAATTTTAGATTTTTATGCTTTGCTCTATTATAAAAGGAACGGGGAGTTATATACCCGAAGTTTTAGTAAAAAATACAGACTTTTTGACCAGTGAGTTTTATGATTCTGAAGGACAAAAAATCGAATCTTCCCCCAAAGAAATAATCGAAAAATTTCATAAAATTACAAACATTTCTGAACGTCGTTATGTTAGTAAAGAATATGTAACTTCTGACATAGCTGCTTTTGCTGCAGCAAATTGTATTTCGAGTGCAAATATAGACAAGGAAACAATTGATTATATAATAGTAGCTCATAACTTTGGCGACGTAAAAAACACTGATAGGAAATCAGATATTGTACCCAGTCTTGCTTCAAGAGTTAAATATAAGCTTAACATTAAAAATCCTGCGACTGTTGCCTACGATATTATCTTCGGATGCCCGGGCTGGTTACAGGCACTAATACAGGCAAACTACTACCTGAAAAGTGGTGATGCAAAACGTGTTCTTGTTATTGGAGCAGAAGTTCTCTCTCGTGTTTCGGATCCACATGATCGCGATAGTATGTTATACTCTGATGGAGCTGGTGCTGTTTTGCTTGAAGCTGAAAATTGTAAAAACCAAAAAGGTGTTCTTGCATATAGTTCCTATACTTATACAGACGGGCTTGCTTATCTTTTGGGAATGGGTCGTTCATATAAAAAAGATTATTTTCCTCAGCTTTTCTTAAAAATGAACGGTAGAAAACTTTATGAGTTTGCCCTAACTTATGTCCCTACAGTAGTAAAAGAGTGTATAGATAAAGCTAAATTAAAATTTAATCAAATTAAAAAAATTCTGCTTCATCAGGCGAATGAAAAAATGGATGTTGCTATTCTACAAAGACTTTTTGCCTTATTTTCTATCAAAGAAATTGATTTATCTATTATGCCAATGACTATTGACAAGCTTGGAAACAACTCTGTTGCAACTTTACCCATTTTACTTGATTTGATTTTGAAGGGACAGTTAGAAAATCATAAAATAGAAAAAGGCGATAATGTTGTTTTTGCATCCGTAGGAGCAGGAATGAATATTAATGCAGTTGCTTACAGATTTTAAGCATTAATAGATAGATATAAAATAATTAATCCTATAAGAATGAAAAAAATAAAATCTTTATTATTAATTTTTTCTTTAATCACAACTGGATTTACTCTTTCCGGTTGTGGGTATAATACGCTTGTTTCTCTTGAAGAACAAGTAAACTCTGCCTGGGCAAATGTTGAAACACAATACCAAAGACGTGCTGATCTTATTCCAAATCTCGTTAAAATAGTTGAAGGTTCTGCAACTTTTGAAAAGGGGCTTTTAACTGAGGTTACAGAAATGCGTAGTAAAGTTGGACAAGTTAAACTTTCACCTGAAGATCTCAGTAATGAGGAAAAATTTAAGCAATTTGAACAAGCTCAAAACAATCTATCAAGTTCACTTTCAAGATTACTTGTCGTAGTAGAAAATTACCCTGATATTAAATCTACTGAAGCATTTAAAAATCTTCAGGTGGATTTAGCAGGCACAGAAAATAGAATTGCAACAGCAAGAAAAAGATTTAATGATGCAGTACAGGAATATAACACAACTGTCAGACGATTTCCAACTATTATAACAGCCAAGATTTTTGGATTTAAAGAAAAACAATACTTCAAGAGCAAAGAAGGTTCTGAACAAGCACCTGAAATAAAATTCAATTTTGATTCTGATAAGAATAAAAAATAAATTTTCTTATGCAAGCTGTGATTATGGCTGGTGGGTTTGGTACAAGACTTAAACCCCTTACCAATAATATACCAAAGCCTATGGTTGCGGTAGCTAATACTCCAATGCTGGAACATCTTATCACTTTGCTTAAAATGAATAAAATTGATGATTACATAATATTATTATATTATCAACCAGATGTAATCAAAGATTATTTCAAAGATGGGAGCAAATTTGGAGTCAAAATACAATATATTTTACCTGATGCAGATTATGGAACAGCCGGGGCTGTAAAACTTGCAGAAGAATTTATTAACGATGATTTTCTTGTAATTAGTGGAGATGTATTAACAGATTTCAACTTATTAAAGTTATATAACTTTCATAAAGATAAAAACTCTTTAGCAACTATAAACTTGTATAGTCATGACAATCCTGTTCAGTATGGAATAGTTCTTACTAATGCTGACCAACAAATAATAAGATTTCTTGAAAAACCTTCATATTCAGAGGTTTTCTCTGATACAATCAACACAGGTATATATTACTTTAACAAAGAGATTTTTAAATATATACCTGATGGTGAAAACCTTGATTTTTCTAAAGATCTCTTCCCTTATCTACTGGAAAATAATATTCCTATATATGGTTTTAAATCTGAAGGATACTGGAGAGATGTAGGAAACCTTGAAGAATACATAAACAGTAATCTTGATGTTTTAAATAACAGATTAGCATACATTCACCTTGAAAAAACTGCAAGCAATTTTATTGCTGGAAGTGCAGAAATTGAATTCGGTGCAATTTTAGAAAATAGTATAGTTGGAGAAAATGTAGTAATTGAAAAAGGAGCAGAAATAAGAAATAGTGTTATTTGGAATAATGTTGTTATAAAATCAAGAGCAAAGTTGTTATACGATGTGGTTGGGAATAATTGTCAAATACAAGAAAATGTTAGAATCAATGATTTTGTTTTTATCGGTGATAATTGTTACATAGGAAAAAATGCATTTATAAGCTCGAGCATAAAGATCTGGGATGGAAAAAATGTTGCAAACAATGCGAAAATTACAAGAAGTCTAATCCAGGAAGATACTTTCTTTAATGAACTCTTTACAGATTCAAGGATTTCTGGAATTTCAAATTTGCAAATAAATCCTGAATTTGCCTCGAAACTTGGTTCCGTTTTTGGAGCCTTTATTGGTAAAAACAAAAGAGTAATGGTGGGGAGGGATATTGATGATATTTCAAATATGATCAAGAGATCCATTACAAGTGGAATACTTTCTGCAGGAGTTGATGTAATTGATTTGCAAGTAATACCAATTCCTATTTTAAGACAGGAACTTAAAAGTGGTAATGGTTCAGGGGGGATTTTTGTTCGCAAATCACCTTTTGATAAAGCTACAACAGACATTATTTTTTTTGACAGAAACGGTAAAGATATCTCAGTTAGTAGCACGAAGACTTTAGAAAGAATGTTTTTTAGTGAAGAATATTTAAGGGCAAGTTATCAGGATGTTGGAAAAATAATTTATCCTGAACGTACAAATCAAAAATATAAAGAATATTTTCTCAACAGTCTGGATGTAGCTGCTATCCGGAAAAGAAAGTTTAAACTTGTTATAGACTACTCTTATGGCATAGCCGCTACTATTTTTCCAAATATCCTGGGTGAATTTAAATGTGAAGTTGTTTCACTTTCCGCACACCTTGATAAAGATAAAATTACAAGAGACAAAGAAGAGTTTCAAAAAGCATACGATAATTTTTCTTATGTTGTAAAAGCTTTAAATTATGATATTGGTTTTATGATTGATGCTGGCGCTGAAAAAATTTGGCTAGCAACAGAAGCTGGGCGTGTTCTCGATGACGAAAGATTTCTTGTTTTTGTGTTAAAACTTTTTCTTATGACTCACAATGGAGTTAAAAAAATTGCTGTACCGGTACAGGCTTCAGCAGAAGTAGATATTGTTGCTAAGGAATATAATGTTGAAGTTATCAGGGTTAAAGACTCACATCTTGCAATGATGAACGCTGCAGAAGATAAAGACGTCAAATTTGTAGGTGGCACAAGACGAGGAATTTTCTTTCCAGACTTTATGAATGCAACTGATGGAATGTATGCTATTGCTAAAATTATGGAAATGGTTGCAAAACTTAACTTACCTTTGGAAAAAATAGATGAGATGATTCCAAAATTACACAGGAAAAAAATTAATATCTTGTGTTCTCGAGACGAAAAAGGCAGGGTTATGAGAAACTTTATGGAAGAAACCATAGGTTTTAAACAATTATTAATTGATGGTGTAAAAATTTTTTTAGATGATGAATATACAACAGTTCTTTGTATTCCTGATAAAAGCAGAGATATAATACATTTAAATGTAGAGAGTAAATCATTACAACAAGCAGAAACATTATTGAAGACTTACAAAGAGAAAATTGATTCATATTTACATTGAGTTTTTTTCATATTTATTTATTAATATTTAGGTTATTTTATCAAGTTATATATGAAAATAAGTGAATTACTTACAGAAGATGTTATTGAAATTGGTCTTGAAGCAGCCGATAAGACCGAAGCAATAAATAAATTAATAGATCTCGCCAGTAAATCTGGTAAAATTCTTGATATCGAAAAAGTTCGTCAGGTAGTATTTGAACGTGAAAAACTCGTTTCAACCGGTGTCGGAAAAGGATTTGCAATACCCCACGGTAAGTGTGATGAAATAAGTGATATTGTAGCAGCTTTTGCAATTATGAAAGAGCCAATAGATTTTGACTCAATAGATTCTGAAAAAGTAACTTTTATCTTTCTCTTAGTGGGTAAAGATAGTATGCTTAATCTTCATATAAAGTTATTAAGCAGAATTTCCAGATTGATGAATAAAGATGAGTTCAGAGAAAGATTACTTCATTGCAAATCAAAGCGGGAAGTGATTAATCTTTTTAAGGAAGAAGAACAAAACTACATGGATATATAAAAGAATTTAATAAAATAATTTATAAGGATTTCAGAATGAAATCCTTTTTTATTTTATGAAGGAAATTTGTATTGGTGATATTGTAGTTTATGACTCAAATTCTAATCTTACCCCTTTAGTCTTCGTACACGCATTTCCTCTAACCCATAAAATGTGGAAAGCCCAGGTAAATTTTTTTTCTGATCATTTCAGAGTAATTACTTATGATATTCGTGGTTTTGGAAAAAGTATTGATTCGTATCATTATTTATATACAATGGAGGACTTTGCAGACGATCTATTAAATATCATAGATTATCTTGAGCTTTCCAACATTAATATTTGTGGGCTTTCAATGGGAGGATATGTTGTTCAAAGAGCAGTTACTAAAGTACCTTCAAAATTTTCAACAATGATATTATGTGATACTCAAGCAAACCGTGATGATCAAATAACGCTTCTTAACCGTACAAAGTTTTTGAACAAAATTGAAAAGATTGGTTTAGCACGTTTTGCTGATGATTTTATGAAACGACTCCTACACCCCAATAGCTATCAAAACAAAACTCTATACAAGTTTATAATGGATGAAGTAATTTCACAAAAAATTAAAGGGCTAAAAGGAGCATCTTTAGCAATGGCAACAAGAATTGATACAAGTGAATATCTCCAACAACTGAATTTGCCAACTTTAATTGTTATTGGAGATAATGATTCATTTACACCACTTGAAAAATCATTAAAGTTGAAGAGTTTGTTAATAAACTCTAATTTAAAGATTATTTCATCGGCGGGTCATCTTTCTCCGCTTGAAAATCCTAAAGAGTTTAATCTATATTTATTTGAATTTTTAAAAAAATATAACCCTTAGTATGGATAAGAACAAATGGAGTCTAAAAGACAAAAAAGTAGTAATTACAGGAGGAACAAAAGGCATTGGTAAAGCCTGTGTAGAGGAATTTCTAAAACTTGGAGCTCGGGTCTTTTTTATAGCAAGGAACAAAGATAAGGTTGATGAACTAACAGAAGAATATCGTAAAAATGGATTTAATGTTTTTTCTTTATCAGCAGATGTAAGTTTACCCGAAGACCGTTTAAGAATATACGAAACTGTCTCAGATCTTTGGGAATCACTCGATATATTAATAAATAATGCTGGATTTAACATCAGAAAACCCGCTATTGAATATAACTGGTCTGAATATAAAGCACTAATAAACACGAATCTGAATTCAGTATTTGACTTATGCCTAAAATTTTATCCAATGTTAAAAGCCTCCGGTAATAGTAGTATAGTAAATATTGCTTCTGTTGCAGGAATGACTGCCTTAAGAACAGGAGCACCTTATGCAATGACAAAAGCTGCTATAATACAGCTTACAAAAAATCTTGCTATGGAATGGGCTGCTGATAATATTAGAGTTAATGCAGTTTCTCCCTGGTTTATAAAAACACCACTAACTGCATCACTTCTTTCAAATAGAGACTTTTTAAACGAAGTTATTAACAGAACTCCTATGAAACGTATTGGTTATCCAGAAGAAGTTGCATCTGTTGTTGCATTTCTTTCAATGTCAGCATCAAGTTTTATAACAGGACAAAATATTGCTGTGGATGGAGGTTTTACAATTTATGGTTTTTAAAATCTTACGTTAAGAACTGTTTTTGCAATAGTTTCTCCAATTGCCAACGATGCTGTAGCTGCAGGGGAAGGAGCATTGCAAATATGAACTACATTATTATTTTCTACTATAAGAAAATCATCAATAAGTTTTCCTTTTATGTCACAGGCTTGTGCTCTTACGCCACTACCACCTTTAACAAGATCTACAGTAGAAATTTCCGGTATTAGTTTTTTTAAAGCATTAACAAACGCCCTTTTACTAAACGATCTATAATATTCAGCAATACCAACTTTCCAGTATTTAATAGCCATTTTCAAAAAACCGGGATAGAAAAGACTTTCTTTTAAGTCATACAGATTGATATCAGTCTTTTTATACCCCTCTCTTTTAAAAGCAAAAACTGCATTTGGACCTGCTTCAACTTCGTTTGAGATTCGTCTTGTAAAATGTACACCAAGAAATGGGAACTCTGGATCAGGAACCGGATAAATTAAGGTCTTAACAAAATTTGATTTTTCCGGCAATAGCTTATAGTATTCACCACGAAATGGGATTATTCTAAAGTCAATTTCAGGATTTGTCATCCGAGCAACTCTATCTGAAAACAATCCACAGCATGTTACTAATTTTTTACACTGATAGTTATCTTTATCTGTTTGAATTTTAATTATGTTAGCGACTGTTATTTTTCTAAGTGTTTCCGAAAATTTAAATTCAACTTTTTTTGACTCTAAAATTTCAGAAAGCTTTTGACAAACCACTTTGAAATCTATAACCCCTGTTTGAGGAACATAAATACCTTTGACCCCTTTTGCAAATGGTTCTATTTCCGAGATTTCTTTAGAAGAAAGAATCTTAAGTCCTTCTAAACCATTGTTAATACCTCTTTCATATAGTGTATTCAAACGAGGCAATTCAGTTTCATTAGTTGCAACTATAACCTTCCCGCAAATTTTATAAGGGATATTGTTTTCGTTGCAAAAATCAATAAGTAATTTATAACCATGGCGGCAATTTAAAGCTTTCAAACTATTTGGTTTATAGTATATTCCAGAATGAATTACACCACTGTTATTACCAGTCTGATGTTGACAAATAGTTTTCTCTTTTTCAATAATACAGATCCTGAGATTAGAATCATTCTGAATAATTTGATAAGCGGTTGCAAGACCTACAATTCCTGCCCCGACTACAATTATATCATAACTACTCATAGATTTCTATTTTTCACATTTAATTTGGTAAAATTCAATTTCATTTAGTAGGTAGTATTTTAGAATTGTAAGGTTTGGTTTTATCAGTATTATTATAGAACAAAAATTTTTATTTTAATATTATGAATCTTGAATTTTTTAGAAATTTTGCTTTGAAACTTCCAGATGTTGAAGAATGTCAACCCTTTGGAAATGATGTGTTAGTGTATAAAACAAGAAAAAAAATTTTCCTGATGATGAATTTTAACTCTCCTGTTGAATTAACTCTTAAATGTCAGCCAGAGGTATCTATTGAACTGAGAGAAAGATATGATTCTATTACCCCTGCTTATCATATGAATAAAAAGCACTGGATAACAATTATATCTGACGGTAGTATATCAGTTGAACAGATAATAAACTTAATAAAAAATTCCTACAAATTAGTATATACAAAGAATGCTCGTACTCATTGATATGGATGATGTTATTGCTGATTTTGATGGTGAATTTTATAAAAGGTGGAAATTAAAGTACCCTGACAAGTACATTACACCACCTAATCAAAGAAGCAAATTCTATATTAAGGAAGAATCACCCCCTGAATACAGGGATTTTATTACCAGTATTTACGCTGAACCTGGTTTTATAAGAAGTCTTCCACCTGTGGCTGGTGCTATAGATGCTATAAACGAAATTTCAAAAGAACATACAGTCTTTATATGCACAACTCCACTTGATAAATTTGAAAATTGTGTGCTCGAAAAATATTATTGGGTTCTTGAAAACCTTGGCTTTGAATGGACAAAACGGTTAATACTCACAAAAGATAAAACTTTAATTAAAGGTGATATCCTTATTGATGACAAACCAGAAATTACTGGTAATTGTATACCTCAATGGGAACATATTCTTTTTGATAAACCCTATAACCGTCACATTAATAATAAAAAGAGAATTAACTGGAATAACTACAAGTATATCTTTCTAAATTCCTGAAATTTATTATATCCCCAGAAAGATTAATTTTTTTAAAAAATTAGAATTATTTTGCTACAGAAATAATTATAAAATTTTTAAGTTATAAAGGTTTTTTGATAAATCTCACCTATAACTCTTTATTATTAAAAGTTCAATTTTAACTCTGCAAAATAGTTTCTCTTTGCAGCAGGTATCCAATTTGGAGTTCCAGTAAAATCTATATTACCAGTTGATTCATACTCTACATCAAATATGTTATTAACTCTGATGCCAAGTTCAATATTTTTAAAATATTTTATTAGAAATTGACTCTTTAACAATGAAACAAGATCTACAGATACACCACCATTTATGATTGTATATGGATTTATTACCTTATCTACATAACCCGGTATTAATCTTTTTGAAGGATTTTTCTTCTCATTTTCAGAATTGTCAAGATATTGCTTGCTTATGTATTGCATTGATATATAAGCATTAATTCCTTTCTCAGTTCTCAAATTTAACGAGAGATTACTAATAAGTTGTGGATTAAGAAGAATTTTATTACCTGAATAATCATTTCCATAGATAATATTTCCTATTGAATCTCTACCTAATAATTCAATATAATCTTTGAAGTAATTCTCCGAAAAAGTAAGATTACCAGATAATAATAAACTGTTATAAGAAGGTTTATTCGCCTTAAATAATGAAAACAAATCATATTCAAATTCAATTTCTATACCCCTATGTACAGACTTTGCTGCATTTCCAGCAATTGGAGCCCCTACATTATCAAGTTGTCCATTATTGACTATTTCATTCCGAAAATCCATCAAATAGAAATTAAGATTTGCTTTGAAATTAGACTTGCTTATTCCAACTCCGATTTCATAATTCATCATTTCTTCAGGTTTCACCAATGGATCTTCATAAATTCCTTTTAAAGTATCGATTACTCTAAAATTAGGAGTGGAATAAGGATCTTCCGCATTATAGATATCCTTTAAACGTGGTTCTCTTCTGGCATAAGAAATATTACCAAAAAGCCTGAGGTTATTATTAATGTTATAGTTCAAGCCAATTCGAGGAGTGAGAAAACTATAACTAACATCAAAATTGAATGGTTTAAATTTATCATTTTCAATCCAATATTTATGATTAGCATATTGAATTCCAAGCATTCCAGTTAAGGATGGAGTTAATTTATACAATTCATTAACAAAGAACGACAATGTTCGTTTTCTACCATTGTAAAAATAATATCGGAAATTATTTGGTGTTCCTGATGGTAATGGGTATCCGTAAATTATTTCCCCAAAGTGTTCCGATTTGTGAAATCTCACCTCTGCTCCAAATACAAGTGTCCCTTTGTCTGATATATGTTTCCACTGGAGTTTTGGATACCAACCATAATCGTTATTATTAACCCATAAATTTGTAACTATATCTGATTTGTTAATTACATAGCCTTTGTTAGGTTCGTAAAAAAATGTTCCATCAGCATTTCTTTTATAGTATACTGAATTAAATGTTAAAGTATCCTGTACATAAAAAGGGGTTAAATGGAAATATGAATAATCATATCCATAATAATATGGGAAATTAATTGTGAAATAACCCTCTCCTCTCATAAAGTTTACAACATTAGAAATAAATAAATCCTTAGTAGGTTGATAATTAGCAATTAATTCATAGTGAGGTTGATGATAGTAATCTGTTTCATTTGGAAATGTTAGTGGATTAAATTTTCTGTCCTTTGCTTTATCACCTGTTATTTTTCCCTCCAGATAATCTTTACTAACCCCAATATAAGCAAGATGATTCCTTACCGGACTTCCATAAATGTTAAATTTTAGTACAAGGTTATTTCCAAAAACTTTTCCAGCACTTAAAAAGTAACTCCAGTGATCTGACCAACTTTGATCTCTATAACCATCAGTTAATGATTTTGAAAATTTACCATAATAACCAAAACCGGCATTAGTTAATCCAGATGAAAATTCAACAGAATATTTTTTCGAATTGAATGACCCATATCCCGAATAAAGACTTACGAATTTTCGCTTAAAATAGTCTACAGTCTGGATGTCTATTACACCTGCAATACTCGAGGACCCATAGAGAGCGGTACCAATACCCCGTTGTATTTGAATGCTTTCTACTGAAGATGCAATATCAGAAAGATCGACCCAATATACTTGATGGTCTTCAGCATCATTTTGTGGCGTACCGTTTACAAAAATTGCTGCTCTTCTCTGGTCAAAACCTCTAATTGAAAAATATGAGTAATTCATAGATGAACCTGATTCAGAGTAAGCATTTATGCTTGTGTTTCCATTAAGAAACATAGGTAAATCCTGCATCCAGAATTTTTGTTTGATTGTTTCCTGTTTAATGTTTTGAAGAGTTATCGGGGTTAAACCTTCAATACCTCTAAGTGCATCCACTTCGATTGGCTCTGTAATAAAAGATGTTGTATCCTGTTGGTCTTGACTATAAGATAGCAAAGAGCAAAATGAAATTGTAAAAAGTGAAATAATGATAATAATTAGTGCTTTCATAACATTTTAATTTTAAAAAAAAACGCTTAAACCCTTTCCGAACCTGAAAAAAGAAAGAATTTAAGCGTTTAAAAAACATTTTGTAATTTCCTACGCCGGTATTACCCGTTTCAGGTTCAATGGGTATGCTCTCAGCCTGCTGAGTTAATCAGCAAGCACCCCAATACAAAACTTTTTAAAAAAGAACGTCAAGCACTACGCAAAATTAATAATATTTACTTTTCAAAGCAACAACAAAAAATACTTAAAGGGTTTTTTTAACAATATCCTCCATTCCAAGAGAAATTTTTCCACCATAACGCGGAATAAGGTGAATATGTGCGTGCATTACACTTTGACCTGCTGGCCTATTGATATTAATACCAACATTATATCCGGCAGGATGATATTGTAATTCAATCATTTCTTTTACTTTATTCAGTAAAAAAACCGCATCATACTGAGTTGATAAATCAAGCTGAAAAAAATTTTCTGTGTGAATTTTGGGAATGATAAGACAATGACCCTTTGTAATAGGATGAATATCATAAACAGCAAAACAATATTCTGATTCTGAAATATATTTCTCCTTTTCAATATAACAGAAAGGACATTTCATATTTATTTCTTTTGATTAATTAATTTATAAATTTCATAACCCAAAAAATATTCAAATTTACTCTCTCTTTTTGATGAATAAAACAAAAATGAGTCTTTTTTATAAAAAAATGGTTTAAAATACTGTTTTTATTTTATTTACAAATTACCAACATAATACTTTTTAATAAATTATATGTTCTGTAAATGTGATGATATTATTTATTTTTTATAACTTGTAGTATAAAAAAGAATTAACTAAGCTAATTATAATTTATCATTGTTATAGTGATACATTCTTATTAAATTAAAAAACAAAAACTATGGAAAAATCCGAATTTAAATTTCTCACAGTAGAATATATCGATAACGAAAGTAATCTACAAGTTGCGTTAATACGCTTGAATAGACCTCAAGTATTAAATGCATTAAATACAGAACTTATGTGTGAATTGGCATATTTGCTTGAGAAAATTGATACTAATTTGGCAGTTGGATGTACAGTAATTACAGGAAATGAAAAGGCTTTTGCAGCCGGAGCAGACATTAAAGAAATGGCTGAATTGAATTCAGTTGAAATTTATTTAAAAGACCAGTTTGCTTGCTGGGATAGAATTAGAAAGATAAAAAAACCTATTATAGCTGCAGTAAATGGATATGCTCTTGGAGGAGGGTGTGAACTTGCAATGCTTTGCGATATGATAATTGCAAGTGAAGATGCTAAGTTTGGACAACCAGAAATAAATTTAGGAATCATACCTGGAGCTGGAGGAACACAGAGACTTACAAAAGCTATTGGTAAAGCTAAAGCTATGGAAATGATCCTCACAGGCCGATATTACACCGCCCAGGAATTGTTTAATGCAGGTCTGATAACAAGAGTTGTTCCCGCCCAACAATGTTTGAACGAAGCAATTTCACTTGCTAAAGAAATTTCACAAAAGCCTTCAATAGCAATTCGACTTGCTAAAGAAAGTATTTTGAAATCTTTTGATACTACAATAGAAGATGGTATTGAATATGAAAGAAAATGTTTTTACTACCTCTTTTCAACTGAAGATAAAACCGAAGGGATGAAAGCTTTTGTAGAAAAACGAAAACCTAACTGGAAACACAAATAACTTTTTTATTTTTTCAATGTTAAAGTTTTCTGTATTAATATCGTTATTTTTTTATTTACCACTTTTCGCCCAGAACAATCAAATCTTAACGCGGGATTTAACACCAGAAGAAATTATGGAACGTAATAAACCTGCAATTGTATCAATCTGGTATTTTACAAGAGATTTTTATGATTATTCAAAATGGGGGTCAACAAATAAAGATACAGTATTATTGAGTGGATCTGGTTTCATTTTCGCCCCTGAAGGTTTAGTAGCAACTAACTTTCACGTTGTTGCAGGTTATGATAGTTTATTTGTTAAAACAAGCACAGGCAAATTTTATAATGCTACTTTACTTTACATTGAAGAAAAAAATGATATTGCTATTCTTAAAATCACAGACAATGAAGAAGTAGATTTCCCTTTTGTAAAATTGGGTAACTCTGACGATTTGAAGACAGGTAATAATGTTTACGCAATTGGCAGTCCACTTGGCTTTGAATACACACTTAGTCAGGGAATTGTTGCAGCAATCAGAGAAAACGAAAAAGTTACTTTTAATGACCCTGATACATGGGCTGTTACAGAAAATATCTTTGATAAAGTAATTCAAATTACAGCAGCTATATCACCAGGAAATAGTGGAGGGGCATTAATTAATTCAAAAGGTGAAGTAGTTGGAATAACAACATATAGTTACGGTTTTTACGGGAATCTTAACTTCGCAATAGCAATAAATACACTAAAGAGAATCATATCACAGATTGATTTTAAAAAGTTAGAAGATATTGAAGATGAAGAATCATTAAAGCGCAAAATTGATAACATTTATACAACTAATCTTAAAGTCGCACGTTCATATAAATCTAAAACATCTTATTCATGGTACACATCAAAAGAACTTGATTCATTAATGCATACAGATACACTTATAATACATAAGGATTCTCTTAATCGCATTTACTTCAAAAAAGCTGAGCAATTTTATACAATTTGTATAGACTTGAAACCAGATGTTTTTACACCCTACAAAGAACTCTTCGAACTATATATATATACAGAAAATTATCCGAAGGCAGAAGCCTTATACAAAAGAATTAAGAGTCAATTTGAGACTGCTGATAGTCTTATAAATACTATATCATATACTTTTGCTGATGCATATATTTCTAATAAAGAATATGAAAAAGCTATAGCTTTATATGAAAGATTGTTATCATTTGATACCAGTAATTATGGTATCTACTACAATATAGCCAGAGCATTTGAAAAATGGGGAAAACAAGATAGAGCAATTAGTGAATATAAAAAACTAATTCGTAGAGATAGTTCTTATTATGAAGCATATATTCGACTTGGCGTCATTTATTATTCAAAGAAAAAGTACGATGATGCAAAATATTATTTAAAATATGTTAGAAATAAAGATGACTTTTATGGAACAGATGTGGATTTGCTTTACTGTCTTGGTATGATAGCTGTTCAAGAAGACAGGAAAACAGAAGCATTATTATACTTAATAGATCTTAAGTATAAATATCTCTATGAAAAATCTGACATTGAAAAAAGAAAAGAACTTGAAAGAGCTGTGCTTTCAATGGATTAATTCAGTATAATGGAAATTCTCTTTAATATACAAAATATAATAATTATTTTAGAGCTATGATAAAAAATTATGATGTAGTTATTATTGGTGCAGGTGGAGCAGGTCTTCGCGCTGCAGTGGAGATCCCAAAGGAGTATACCTGCGCTGTGATTTCCAAAGTTTTCCCACCCCGTTCTCATACAGGAACAGCTCAAGGGGGAGTTTGTGCAGCACTCGGTAATATGGAAGAAGATAGCTGGGAAAATCATGTCTTTGATACAGTCAAAGGTAGTGATTATCTTGGAGATCAGGATGCAATTGAGGTTATGTGTCAGGATGCAATACGAGCAATTATTGAGCTTGAGCATATGGGGTTACCTTTTAACCGAAATGCAGAAGGTAAAATTGCGCAACGTCGTTTTGGCGGTCATACAAAACCTGTGGATCCATCTGACCCCTACGGCAAACGTGTACCCGTAATGAGAGCATGTTACTCTGCTGATAGAACAGGGCATGTAATGCTTCAAACATTATTTGAAAATTGTATAAAAAATAATGTAACTTTTTACTCTGAATACTTTGTAACTGATTTAATTGTAGAAAATGGTATCTGTAAAGGTGTTACTGCATTTGATATATCTACAGGAGAAGTTATTGTATTCAGAACAAAAGCAGTAATGTTAGCAACTGGTGGTTATGGCAGGGTTTTTAGAATAACTTCCAATGCACACGTAGGAACAGGTGATGGAACTGCACTTACTTATAAAGCAGGTATTCCACTTGAAGATATGGAGTTTTTCCAATTTCACCCCACAGGTTTATGGAGACTCGGAATTCTTGTTTCAGAAGCTGCAAGAGGAGAAGGTGGAATATTAAAGAACAAAGATGGTGAACGGTTTATGGCTCGCTATGCACCATCTGTAATGGACCTCGCACCAAGAGATATGATATCTCGAGCAATAATAACAGAAATAAGAGAAGGGAGAGGAATTCTTGGAAGCGATGGAACTTATTATGTGCATCTTGATGTGTCACATCTTGGCAAAAAGGTCATAGATGAAAAGCTTCCTGAAATAACCGGTTTTGCCCGTACCTATCTCGGAGTAGAACCAATAAAGGAACCTATTCCTATCCAACCAACTGCTCATTATGCTATGGGCGGCATTCCAACCAATGTCGATGCTGAAGTTTTGCTTAATGAAAATGGTGATATAGTAAAAGGGCTATATGCTGCAGGGGAATGTGCCTGTGTTTCTGTTCATGGAGCAAATAGGTTAGGTACAAATTCATTACTTGATATAGTAGTGTTCGGCAGACGAGGTGGGAAAAAAATGGCTGAATTTATAAAAACTGCCGATTATTCAGATATAAGCCCTTCAGTTGCTGAAAAAACTAAAGAGACAATTAATCGTATCATTAATAGTAACGGTACAGAAAAAGTCTTTTCTATTAGAACCCGACTGCAGGAAATAATGATGGACAAATGTGGTATATTCAGAAATGAAAATGATTTAAAGAACTTATTAGCTGAGATTAAAGAACTCAAAGAACGATATAAAAATATTTCCATTCAGGATAAAGGAACTGTATTTAATACCGAACTAATGGAAGCTATAGAACTTGAGAATCTTATAATTAATGCTGAAGTAACAGCATACAGTGCATTAAATAGAACTGAAAGTCGTGGCGCCCACTCAAGAGAAGATTTCCCAAATCGTGATGATAATAATTGGCTAAAACATACATTTATTTATGAAAATGAAGGTCGTGAACCTGTAATCCGATATAAACCAGTTACAATTACCAAGTACCAACCAATGGAACGGAAATACTAAGTCTAATTATATAAGTTCAATATTCTTAAATCACAAATATTTAATAAAAATGGAACTGAAAGTAAGAATATTAAGATACAATCCCGAGAAAGACGTTAAACCTTACTATCAAGATTACATACTTCCTGATGTATCACCTGATATGAGAATACTTGATATTCTTCATGAAATAAAGTGGAAATATGATGGAACTCTCACATTCAGGAGATCATGTGCACATGGCATTTGTGGAAGCGATGGTATGAAAATTAATGGTAAAAACAGACTTGCCTGCTCAATATTGTTAAAGGATCTTAACTTTAAGGATACTATCACAATAGAACCACTTCCTTCTCTACCTATTATAAAAGATCTTGTAGTTGATATGACAAGCTTTTTCCAGAAATATGAAGTAATTAAACCTTATTTAATAACTAAGACTCCCCCTCCTCCAGATAGTGAACGATTACAATCAAATGAAGATGCTGAAAAGCTTTTTGAATCAGCAAAGTGCATTTTGTGTGGATGTTGTACTACAAGTTGTCCATCTACTTGGACAAATGAAAACTATATTGGGCCTGCTGCTTTATTAAAAGTTTATAGATTTGCTTTTGACACAAGAGATGAAGGTGGTGATGAACGTCTTGAAATTATTGATAACCCTGATGGTATATGGCGTTGTCATACTATATTCAATTGTATAGAGACCTGTCCAAAAGAAATTAATATTACCTGGCACATTTCTCAATTAAAAAAGAGAATTTCAATTAAGGAACTGTAATTTGATTTTTAAAAACGCTTTCTTAAAGTTACCACTAAAAATAATATTAGTTTATATTATTCTCTTAGTAGTATTAAACAGTTGTAAATACGATAGGCAATCAGCTATTCTTGGAACTTGGTTTACCGATTCTCTTCCTGGTAAACAAAAAGGATTTACTGAAGTTTGGTATACTTTCACAAAAGACTCCATTATTAATACAGCATTAGTACATGGGTATCCAAATGATACCTTTAGATTTGCTTATAAGATTAAATCAAGTTCTGATACTTTAATTCTTGAAGTTTTCCACCCTGTTATGCAGATTACAGGTGATTTTAAGATATATCTTTTTGATCACAATTCAAAGATGAGCCTAATAACTCCCGATAATAACTTTATAGAACTTTCTAAAAAAGAAAAATAGTCTTATTTTTTACCAACTTTATCAATTAACCACTTTGCCATAGCTTCAGCTTCTTTTTGTTTTAATCCCTGATTTGGCATTGGTGGATATTCCGGGTTAATTTTCTGGGGGCTGTAGATGTAGCCAGCAAGTTTTTTTATGTCACCATTATATTTTGGAACTGTTTCATTATATGGAGGTCCAACTACTTTTACATCAAATTTGTGACATGCTGAGCATTTCTCATTAAAGATTTTTTCGGCATCAATTCCAGTTGTAGTTGTAAGATTAGCTTCTCTTTCTTTACTTAATTCTTCTGCTTTTACAAATACAACAGAGCTTAAATGAGGTTTAATTGCATTACCCAATACTAACTGATCTTTTACAATTAAGATGCTTAATAAAACAAATACTGTAAAAAAAATGCCAGCAGTAAGTCCTGAAGCTGATGTTTTAAGCAATTGATAATACAGATTTCCTATAATAATAATAATAGCAAAAGCTACAAAAGTTAAAACATATATAATAGGAGACAACGAAAGCTGTGGCAAAAAAAACAAACTAAGAGCAATAAATACAGGGCTGATTATAGTCATAAGTAACCCTAACTTACTTGAAAATAATTTTACATATTCAAGATATTCCAAGGTTCTATTTTTAATTCCCCCCTGCCATACAAGAAAGAAATAAAGTATTGCTGAAGTAGAAATAATCAATGCAAGAAGAATATAAAACAAAAAATTTAACCATATTTCTGAATCAATAATGAATTCCCAGACATTTTGGATTGACTCCCATTTTAAAGGGTTAGCAGTTACAGTAACACTTCCAACAAAAAGAAACATACTGAGAAGAATAAAAGTAATTGAAATTACACCCGCCCGATGAGTTAATTCTCCACCGGAAATTTTATTATATTCTTCCAGCAGTTCAATTGTAGAATTATCATCATTTGATCTTTCTTTAAGTAATTCAAAAAGTTTCTGCCTATTAACATATCTATACATAAAAATAAAACCAATAATAAATAGTATTGTAGCCAGAATCATCAAGTTAAGACTAACCATTCTATTACCATAAAGAAATTGAAAATATACTAAAATGATTGTAACCAAAGGAATAATTCCAAGTGTATAACCAATTTTTTTATTTAATAAGAGTTTTTGAATTATATCAACGGAAAATTGTTTCTTAAGAGGATCTGTTTTGCCTTTATTTCCAAGAATGAGCGATAGAATCAAACCACCTGTTATCATTCCACTATAAGGAATAAACATTAACATTGCAAGTACCTGTATAACATTCAGTAATGCAGCATGTTCAGGAGTCGGAGGTAAAACAAACTTATCAATGAAGTTCATAACTTCAAATTTTAAATTTTATTTAATACTTGATTTGTTGAAACCAATAAAATAAATATTAGTGTAAAAAAATTTATTGTTATAAAACAAATAGTAAGCGATTTTTCAGAAAGATCCTTTCTCAAAAATTTAGTAATGCTATAAATAGCTAATGCCATAGTTATAAAAAGCATAACTAAAAGCACAAAATAGTCCAATAAAAAAAATGAAGCAGCTGTTGCTAATAAAATGCTAAAAATTGATAATATTACCGAGACATATTTAATTATTTGAGTTGAGTATCGGTCAGTAATTACGGGGAAGTTTGCTTTTTTATAATCCTTTTCAAACTTTAAAAGCAAAATCCAGAAATGTGGTATTTGCCATATAAAAAGGTATACAGAAACCACGATAATTTGCCAACTAAGTATCGCATGCTGATTTGCAAAGTATCCTGCTAAAGGAGGCAAAGCCCCAACAAATGAACCCGGAATAATTGCCCAAATAGTTTTCTTCTTTAAAGGTGTATAAACAAAGTTGTACCATATCAAAGTAATAAGACCTATACAAAAAGATATAATATTTACAAATAGAAGTAAAATAAGAGAACCAATAATGACAAGAGTAAATGCTATAATTAAAACTGTCTTTGGTTGTATTTTTTTTGCTGGCAGTGGACGTCTTTTGGTTCTATTCATAAGTAAATCACTATCCTTCTCTTGAAAGTGATTAAAAACTGAAGCTCCACAAGCAAGAAAAAAAATCCCCGCAGAAACAAATATCAAATTAAGTTCAAATGTTTGGGCAGATAATAGATAACCAAGAATAGTTGTTAATACAACAAGTATTGTTATTCGAATTTTTGTTAATTCAGCAAGAATAGAGATCTTTTCAGTTAATGATAAAGTTCTTAAAGAGCTTAAAACAGAGTTATATGTGCTTTCTCCGGTCATTCGTAATTATCTTATGGATTGGTTTTATTAGTAGTATCAGGTATAGCATTATACCACTTTTGAAAGTCGTTGTCTTCCATTACAACAAGTTTTGCATACATATTATAATGACTTAAGCCACAATATTCAGCACAGGCGATGTTATAAGTTCCAACCTGTTGCGGTTTAAACCAAAGCATGTTTGTTCTACCTGGGATAGCATCTTCTTTAACACGAAAATCAGGTAAATAAAAACTATGATTTACATCATTTGAGGTTATTAAAACTTTAATAGGTTTGGATAAAGGTACATATAAAGTATCTGATTTTTTACCATTTTCATATTCAAAACTCCAAACCCACATTCTGCCTGTAACCTTGACAACAAAAGCATCATCAGGAGGAGTTCTTAAGTTTTTGAACCCAACATATCCAGAAAAAAACATCCCAAGTACTAACAATGTTGGAATAGCAGTCCATAAAATCTCCAATTTTGTATTACCTGAAATATTAGATGCATAAGGATTCTTTTTCTTATTATACCGTATCACAAAGTAAATCATACTCACTGCAACAATTAAAAGCAAAATAACTGAAATAGCAACAATTATAAAAAATGTAGTATCAGTTTGACTTGCAATATTTTCTCTCATTTTATTGGGACTCTAAAGGTTAAATCAAAAAAGGTTAATATTACCATAATTATAAAAGTAGCAACAGACACTCCAATAAAAATTTTAAAAACAGGAGAATCTGTTTTTACATGCATAAAGTAGTTTACTACAAGTAATGACTTTACAATTGCAATTGCTAATGCAGTAACAACGGTCAGATAGAGCAAGTTAAATCCAGCCAATGCAACTGTTATCAATGTTAAAGCTACAAGACCAAGCCACACCACAATGTAAAGTCCATAATTTTCACCAGTATGTGTAATATGATTATTCATATTTATAATTTCTTATTAATGAATTAAATAGAACAGAGGGAACAAGAAAATCCAAATAATATCTACAAGATGCCAATAAAGTCCAGCATTTTCAAGTTTCTGATTATTATCAAAAGTAATTTTATCTTTGTATACAAAATAACAAACTATAGCAATGAAAATCAAACCAACCAGAACATGTAGTGCATGAAGACCTGTCATAGTATAATACAATCCATAAAATAAGACTTCACCATCACTAAGGTTTGCCATTTCAGGACCTTTAGGATAAATACCGTGATGTATTTTTGTACTCCATTCAAAATATTTATTAACAAGGAAAGCACCTCCACATAATATAGTAAACATTAAGAGATAGAGGCTGAATACTTTTTGCTTATTTCTAATGGCAGCCAGTGATAGTGCTACTGTTAAACTACTTGTGAGGAGAATAATTGTATTAATTGTTCCAACTGTAATATCAAGTCTTTCAGCTGCAACTTTAAAATTTTCAGGATAAATAAATCTATAACTTGCATACAATAAGAACATACCTCCGAACAATAGTAACTCAGTTAGAAGAAATAACCACATTCCCATTTTGGAACCAGTATCATCACGATGAATTTCCATTGCTACAGAATTATTATCCATAATGAAATAATATTGTTAATTTTCTAAAACGATAGATTTTGTTTCATCAGTAATAGCTTCTTCATGTTCATAAGGGCCTTTAGTTACAACAGGTATCTTATCAAAGTTTTCAAGCGGAGGAGGTGAAGGGATAGTCCATTCTAAAGTAGTGCCTCCCCATGGATTCGCAGGAGCAAACTCTTTACTAAATAAGCCACGTATAAGATTAACTACAATAATGATAATTCCTGTAACAAGGACCCAAGAACCAATTGTTGAAATTAGGTGTAAGTTATGAAATTCTGGTAAATAATCATAATAACGTCTTGGCATACCCATGTACCCAAGAATAAACATCGGAAAATAAAGAAGGTTAAACCCGATAGCAAAAATTCCAGCACCCCACATTGCTACCTTTTCATTATACATTCTACCAAACATTTTGGGAAACCAATAATGTAATGCTGCAAAAAAAATTGTTCCCATTCCACCAAACATAACATAATGAAAGTGTGCAACAACAAAATAAGTATCAGTAACATGAATATCAGTATTAAGAGAGCCTAAAACAAGACCAGTCAATCCTCCAATTGAAAATACAACAATAAAAACCATAACAAACAAAAGCGGAGCACGAAAATCGATTGAACCTTTATAAAGAGTTGCAACCCAGTTAAAGACCTTTACTCCAGATGGGATTGCAACAAGAAAAGTAAGTAATGAAAAAACTACTCTTGAAGTGTCACTGATTCCACTTGAAAACATATGATGACCCCACACGAGATAACCAACAAAAGCAATTGCTAAACTTGACATAGCAATTGGTGTATATCCAAAAATATTTTTCTTAGCAAAAGTGGGAATAATCTCTGAGACAACCCCCATAGCTGGTAAAATCATAATATAAACTGCTGGATGTGAATATATCCAGAAAAGATGTTGATATAATAATGGATCCCCTCCAAGTGCAGGGTCAAAAATTCCAACCCCAAAAGTTCGTTCAAGAAAAATTAATAACAAAGTAATTCCCAGTACAGGTGTTGCCAGTAATTGAATCCATGCAGTTGAATACAATCCCCATGCAAAAAGAGGCATTTTGAACCAACTCATTCCAGGAGCACGTAACCTGTGAATAGTTACAATAAAATTTAAACCTGTCAAAATAGAAGAAAAACCAAGTACAAACGCAGCAAGTACTGCCATTGACACATTGGATGCTGTACGGATACTATATGGTACATAGAACGTCCAACCGGTATCGATCGGTCCTCCACTAAATAAAAGCGAAGCAAGCACCATAAAAGCACCAATGATATAAAGATACCATGATAACAAATTCAATCTTGGAAAAGCAACGTCCTTTGCACCAAGCTGAATTGGCAAGAAAAAATTTCCGAAGACTGCTGGAACTCCGGGAATTATAAAAAGAAATATCATTATAACACCGTGAAGGGTAAAAAGTGAATTATAAGTTTCAGGATTCATAATTGTCCTGCCTGGTGTTAACATTTCAAGCTTCATTAATACACCAAAAGTAACACCAACAAGAAAAAAGGTAATCATTGAAATAAGATACAATAACCCTATTCTTTTATGATCGGTGGTTAGTAACCATCCTAATATTCCTTTATGTTTACCCTGATATTTGAGATATGATTCTTCCATTGTTTTTGTTAACTTTTATTTTTTGTTTTTTTTACAATAAACAAAGATATGCCAAAAATCATTAAAGCAAAAAGTATTACAGCACCACTAATTCTTGTAACATTTAAAACATATTTTTTACCATCAGGATCATAACTATAACAAAGTGCTACTATCCTTGAGATTGTAGTACCAATTTCGCCTTTTGATGCTTCTATAAGAGCTAATTTAATATCAAAAGGAAGAAATTCTGTTCCGTATATGTATCGAGTAATTTTTTTATCTGGAGATAATACAATTATCACACCTGGATGAATAAAATCGTTATCTGTTTTGATATATCTGAACCCTACCGCATCTGTGAGTTCAGAAACATTTAAACTGTCACCTGTCAAGAACCTCCACGAATCTTCCGAAGGAGATTTTTTCTTAAAAAGATTAAAGTAATTCTTCTTTTTCTCAGAAGCTACCTGGTACTTTTCATTGAAATCAAAGCTTACTGTAACTACTTTGAAATCTTTACCCATCTGAATATCCATATTATCAAGAGTCTTTGCAAGGTTAGTCATAAGTGGACTACAAATACCAGGACATCTGTAATAAACAAGATTTAAAATTACAGGCTTTTTCTCAACGAATAAATCATCAAATAAAATAGTTTGTCCATTTTCGTCATATAAATGTATTTCTGATTTTATAAACTCCCCTAATTTCTCATCAATACCAACTTCTGATTTCTTTTTCTCATCAGTAATTGCAGTTGAGTAAAAGATAACCAAAGAAAAAAACAAAATAAAACTTATATTCTTTAACATTTTTAATATCAATATTATATTAACTGCTTTAAGTAATTAAAAACAATAGAAAGTTCAGGTTTTGTTAAAGTAATAACCATTCCGGGTTTTATACCTTTACTTTTAGGTTCCACTGTAATATAGTTAACAAATTTTGTTTCATTTTCATTCCATTGATTATAATGAATAAGACTTGTTACAAATTTGTTCAGGTCACTTGTGTATCGTTTAATTATTTTTGCAGCTTCTGAATCATCATTAAGTATAAAATTGACTAAAGAATCAATTTTATATTGCCTATCTGAAGTTTCAGCAATCATTTTATTAATTGCTAAACTGGTAGGTATTTGATTTGGTTGCTTAATTCCAGAAGACAACCCATATTTTCTGTCAATTTCTTTTATCTCTGTATCAGAAATTTTTGGGTATTCTGCAAAGGTTCTAATATAGTGGATAATCGCAATTCTATCTTCAGGAGGCAAATTTGAATAAGAAGCCATACCTCGAGAAATAATACCTTCCTGCAAGGTTTTATACATCTTATTAAATTCTGGCCCATTTGTCCAACCTGTTAACTGATGAAAATTTCTTGGAGGCGGATTGAGATTTTTACCCGCTACCCCATCACCTTTACCTTCAACACCATGGCAGCTTGAACAATTTGTCTCAAAAAGTGTTTTACCTTTTGTTAATCTTTCTGGAGTTGGTATCACCTCTTGATTGAGATTAACAGGTGGAGTTGTAGTACCTTTAATTAGAGTAAGGTCATTTTTAGCTGAATCAACTTTAATGCTTGGAATTGCATTAAATTTTGCCCTTGTAAAATATTCCAAATTATTAAGATATCCTAAACCTAAAGCTATAATTAAAGCAAGCACCAGTATATAAAAGATTCCATAACCCCTTAAAAGGACATCTAATTTTTTATTTAATTCAAGATTTATTAAGTCTTTTTCCCCTAACATAGGACATTAAAAATTTTTTTATAAATGAAATTCCAAACCTCTTTCAAGTTTTGGATCTTTAATAGGAACAAGATTTTGCTTCTTGGATAAAAAGTAAAATAACAAAATATAAATTCCTACAATAAACACAGGAAAAGCTAATTCATAAAAGCCAAAAACAATTGTTTTACTATAGCTTGGCATAACAAGCCAATACACATCAAATAAATGAGCAAAAAGAATAATTATAGAAACAGCTATAAGTCTTTTAGGATCAGTTTTAGAAGGATATGTTAACAAACCAAGATAGGGAATTGCAAATTTTATTATAATAAGTAATACTGAAACATATTTCCACCCTCCTATCCATCTCATCATAAACCAGCTTGTTTCTTCAGGGATATTTGCATACCAAATTAATAGAAACTGACTGAAAGCAATATAAGCCCAAAAATTAGTAATTCCAAATAAAAGTGCACCAAAAGAATAATAATGGTCTGAAGTTATTCTCGGATGTAAATATCCATTTTCTTTAAGCAAAACTACGATAAAGGTTGTTGCTGCAAGTCCAGCAAGTAAAGTTGAAGATATATAATAAATACCAAAAATTGTTGAATACCAATGAGGCTCAAGACTCATTAACCAATCAATGGCAATAAAAGATATTCCAATTCCAGCAATAATCATAAATGGAGCTGAAAGCTTTACATTATTTCTTGTAAGTTTTTGATCACCAGATTCATCTTGTTTTCGAGAGTTTTTGATAAAGAGAGAATAGAACAAAAAAAATATTCCAAAAATTGCAACGAGTCTTATAATAAAAAACAACTCATTAAGATATGGACTTTTATGTTTTATTAATTCATCCGTATCAGGATTAATATAAACCCAATGAAATACTTCTTTTAAATTAAACAACAAAGGTAATGATAAAATAAAAACAAATGGTAATGCCGCAGCAAGAAACTCACTTACACGACGAAAAGGAACACTCCATGTTGCCCCTGCAAGATATTCAAGAGCAACCAATACAAGTGCACCAATACTTACCCCCGCAGCAAAAACAAATCCAATAAGGTTATTAAACAACGTTCTTTGAAAATTTAAACCATAAGATACTCCTATAAGTAGCAATCCTATAACTGTAAGAATAAGACCTATTTGAAAAACTCTTTTTGGTAATTCTTTTTTAGTATATTCCATTTGTTTTTAATTATATTTGTTTCATTTAACATTATTTTCAAGATCAGTATCTTTAGCATCTTGAGCTCTTTGCAAGACTCTTATATAATGTACTATTGCCCATCTGTCTTCTACTGAAATTTGTTTTGCATAAGAAGGCATAACATTTTGACCATTCGTAATTACATGAAAAATGTTTCCATCTACCCATTTTTTAACCTTTTCACTAAGCAAAGTTGGAGGTGCTGGAAATTGATTTCTTAAACGACTATCCCCTTTTCCAAAATATCCATGACAGGGACTACAGAAAGTATTATATCTTTGCTTTCCAATGTCAATAATTTTACTATTAAAAGGTAAAGGGTTAGAAAGACCATATATAACAGAATCTGGTTTTCCTTTAAATTCATATCCGATATAATTACGAGATACTGTACCCGGTACAGGCATTCTGTTAGAAAAACCATCTGACCAGAAGTCGCTTTTTGTCTGTGGTAAAACTTTATTTTGTTCAGACATCCAACTGAAAGGTTGCATATACATCAACTTATTTAATAAAAAATATGTAGTTCCAGATGTCAAAACAGCAACTAATAAGAGGAAAATAATAAATTTAGGTTCAAAAACTTTTATTTTAATATCGTCAGGATAATAAACCAACTCTATATTTTTAGCACCCAGTTTTAAAAGAAGCTCTGAAGCAGAATTTTCATCAAACTTAGGATCTAAAGAACTTATCATAATACCAAATTTATCGGAAGAGACTTGCTTCATATAGTTAGTATCATGTAAAGGATTCGATATATTCGGGAATCTAAACATAACAAACAACATAGTTAATACAGTAGCAATTGAGGCTGAAAGGACTGTAACTTCAAATGTAATTGGAATAAATGCTGGCCAAGTGAAAAATGGTTTTCCACCAATAATTAGTGGATAATTATTAACAGAAACCCATGTCATAAAAAGAAACGCAAACAATGCACCACTAACACCAACAAAAAATGTTACATATCCTAGTTTTGAAGGCTTAAGTTTCATTGCGCGTTCAATACCGTGAACAGGGTATGGGGTATTTACATCAAACATTGTATACCCTGCTTTTCGAATTTCTTCTACTGCATTTAATATTTCATTTGGTGTATTAAAAAGCCCTGTTATGGAATGTACTTTTCTGTTCATTTGTGACCTCCAGAATGTGCAGGTTGAGCACCTTTAATTACGGCTTTGACTTCAGAAATTGATACTACAGGTAAACCTCTTACAAATAGTAATATTAGACTGAAGAACAGTCCAAATGAAAAAATGAGTATAGCAAAATCATAAATTGTTGGGGTATACATCCCCCAGCTTGAAGGCAAAAAGTCTCTGGAGAGAGAAGTTACAATAATTACAAATCTTTCAAACCACATTCCAATGTTAACTATAACACCTATTATAAACATCAAAACTATGTTTCGTCTAATTTTTCTAAACCAAAAAAGTTGAGGGAATAAAACATTACAACTAACCATTGTCCAGTAAGCCCATGCATAAGGGCCTAATGCCCTGTTAATAAAAGTAAATAATTCAAATTGATTTCCACTATACCAGGCAATAAAAAATTCCATTCCATAAGCATAACCGACAATCATACCTACAACAATCATAACCTGATTCATTTTTTCAAGATGATTTAATGTTATAATGTGATTAAGGTTAAATGCTCTTCTAACAAAAATTAGAACATTCTGAACCATTGCAAAACCTGAAAAAACTGCTCCAGCAACAAAATAGGGTGGAAATATTGTTGTATGCCATCCGGGAATAACTGAAACAGCAAAATCAAAGCTAACTATAGTATGAACAGATAGTACCAAAGGTGTAGCAAATCCAGCAAGTATCATATATGCTTTTTCATAATGTTGCCAATGTCGTGAACTATGTCTCCATCCTAAACTTAAAATTGAATATATTGTTTTCTTTAATTTCTTATTTGTTCTATCCCTAAGTGTAGCAAAATCGGGAATTAAGCCAATGTACCAAAATATTAGTGATACAGTAAAATAGGTTGAAACTGCAAATACATCCCATAACAAAGGTGACATAAAGTTTACCCATAGGTGATGGGAATTTGGATAAGGAAACAAGTACCCATCAAGCCACGGTCTTCCTGTATGAATGGCAGGAAAAAGCCCTGCACAAATTACTGCAAAAATAGTCATTGCTTCTGCAAATCTTGCAATACCTGTACGCCATCTTTGTCGCAAAAGAAAAAGTATTGCACTGATTAGAGTTCCTGCGTGTCCAATGCCAACCCAAAAAACAAAATTCACAATATCAAATCCCCAACCCACAGGGTTGTTATTACCCCAGACCCCAATACCTTCGTAAAATGTATAAAATAAAGCTACAATTCCTACAAAAACCATTCCAGTTGTAATTGTAAATAAAAGGTACCAGACTTTTGAAGGTTTTCTATCAAGAGGAGCCGAAACAACCTCGTCAATCATTGAAGCAGGTGGATTTCCTTCCACCACAGGAATTTCTTCTCTATAATCTATTGTATTCACATTAATTCTCCGCTTTAATATTTCTAAGTTTAGTTATATATGTTATGTTGGGTTTTATATTAATTTCTTCAAGGACAAAATAGCCTAAATTATGATTTCTCAGTTTAGAAACTTCAGACTGTTGATTATTAATATCACCAAAAACAATAGCATTAGACGGACATGCTTCCTGACAAGCAGTTTTTACATTTTCTCCATTAACAGGACGATTTTGTTCAATAGCATGTTGACGCTCCTCCATAATTCGTTGGATACAGAAAGTACATTTTTCCATCACACCTCGTGACCTTACTGTTACTTCAGGATTATAAAGAAGATTAATTGGTTGTTTTTCAAATAACCCATTAGCAAAATAATTTCTGAAGTTATAATAATTAAAACGTCTTACTTTATAAGGACAGTTATTTGAACAATATCTGGTTCCAACGCATCTATTATATGCCATCTGATTTAGCCCATCAGGGCTATGGTTAGTAGCAGAAACAGGACAAACATTTTCACAGGGAGCATTATCACAATGCTGACATAACATCGGTTGAAATGAAATTTTGGGCTCTTCAGGTGAACCTGAAAAATAACGATCAATTCTAATCCAGTGCATTTCACGATTTCTTTCAACTTGATCTTTACCAACAACGGGAATATTATTTTCAACGTTACAAGCAGCAACACAACTTGCACAACCTATACATTTATTTAGATCAATTGCCATTCCCCACTTGTATCCTTCATATTTAACCTCTGGAGTAATACTAAACAGAGTAACCTGCTTTTTTTCCTTTTTCAAAAATTCTGGGTCTTCCAAATACTTTTCAACTGTACCCTCAAAAATAATTTCTCTTTTTAATTGGATATCTTTAAATCTTTGGTTATCAATTGGATAATGTTCTTGTGTTGATACAAGACTATAATTACCATCAACCTTTTTGATGTTTACATTATCATACATCCATTTTGATATAAGAGGATTTTTACCAATTAACATACAAGCATTAAATCCAACATCTGAAGCAACCACACCTGATTTTGTCCTACCATAACCAAGTTCAATGGAAATAGTATCATCCGACATTCCGGGTTGAATAAAAACAGGAATTATCAATTTTCTTCCTTCAACAGAAATTTCTATTTTATTATTTGAATCCAATCCAAGTTTTTTAGCGGTTTCAGGAGAAATAGCGGCATAATTATCCCATACAATTTTTGAAATTGGGTGTGGAATCTCCTGAAGCCATCCATTGTTTGCAAACCTGCCGTCTCCTATAAAATAGCTACTTGTAAGAGTCAAAACAAAACCATCACTTAAAATTTCGTTAAACTTTGTTGAAATAAATGTTGAGTAATTATATTGAGGAAGCTGTTGTCTTGATTGTTTTGCAATAAAAACACCATCATGGAGACTCAAAAGCCAGAATTTGTTAAAATCAATCTTGGTCTGCTGTTGTGTGTAAATCGACTTTTCCCAATTATTTTTAAGATATAGATAATAAATATCTTCTGAAAAATTTTTATTTTCCCTAATCCAATTTAGAAGTATTGTTTCTTTTTGCCTTGTATTATAAATAGGATTAATGACAGGTTGTTGTAAACTATAAACACCTTTTCTTATCATATAGTCACCCCATGATTCAAATGTGTGACTAATGGGAAGAACATAATGACTTAAGACAGCAGTTTCAGTTAAGTTTTCTGTAAGAGTAATAACAAGAGGAACTTTTGTTAAGGCTTCTGAATAATTTAATTCAGGAGAAAAATGAAAAACTGGATTTGTATCAAAATGTATAACAGCCCCTACCATTCCTGAATTCATTGCTGTAATTAACCTTTCAACTTCAGCACTTGTAAGTAGGGGAAAAGATGGAGCTGATATTGTTTCATCAGAAAACAATTGTGTGTTTCCAAGTATTTCATTCAAAAAATTTATAGCTATATGGGTAGATTCAGATAACTTATAGCTTCCAATAATGTATGATTCAGTACGATGTTCTACAAGGTCATCAACTAAATTTTTGATTTTATCTTTGTCTAACTTAAATTTCTCAATTGTTTGAGATAGATTATATTTATTTAATTTATCAACGACTTCTTTAATATTCTTGTACTTTGGGGCAATATTTCTATTAATAATAAGTTCATTTAGTAAGGACAGAACAAATTCCTCTATTGCATCAGGGCGAAGTCTTATTCTTACATCAGCATTAGCTCCAGTTAGACTAACACTCCCCTCAACAACATAAAGCTTATTAAAATTAGAGGGATCTTTAATATTTCTCCTTTGGGAATACTTTCGGATATTTTCAAGAATATTTCCTTCTGTCCCCAAAAAATCAGACTCAAGAGAAACAATAATTTTAGCATTTTCTAATTTTACTACAGGAAGATTAGATAACCCAAAAGATTTGCTATAAGCATTTGATACTGTAGAATAATCAAATAACTCGTAAGAATATACTTTTGCTGTTTTAAAAATGTCTGAAAATTCATTTAAGAGTTTTTCTTGTGTTGGTGAATAAATGCTATGGGTAATAATTGCTATTTCTTTTCCCTGAGAAACAATTTTTTTAAGTTCTTGAACAATTTTTGTATCAACGTCATTCCAGCTAACATTAGTCATATAACCACTTGTACCAGTTACAAATGCAGGTTCTTTTAAACGTTCTGGATCATACAAATTAAATATATTACCTTGTCCTTTAACACAAATCTTACCTTGATTAATTGGATGGTCTGGATTTCCATCTACTTTAATAGGCCTTCCTTCTCGAATTTTAATCAATATACCACAATAGTTTGAACAGGCAGTACAAGTCGAGGCATAGTAATTAGCAATTCCAAGAGTAATTTCCTCAGGTTGTTTATTGTAAGGAACTAATCTACCTTTATCTCTATAATCAGAACAACTCGTTGCAACAAAAGCTGCAGAAGCCGATAGCAGAGCAAGAAACTTTCGTCTTGTAACTAAATTATTTGGAATAATTTCATTTTCTGTAAGGCTTTCGTCAATAAACTCATTAGCTTTTGCTCTTATAAACTCTTCATCATTGTTAAATTCTTTTAATCCTCTCCAGAAAAAAGGTGCTTGATTATTTTTACTGCTACTATTTGTTTTTTTCCCCATCTGTTAGATATTTGAGTTTCTTTTCACTGCATTTTTATTTGTACTGAAAATATTATTATTTACGTTGTTAAATACATCTGATGATTTATTCCCAAATAAAATTTTGAACGGAAATTTAATCAGAGCATATAATCCAACCAAAAGTAGTAACAAGTTATAAAAAAATGTTTTTCGTTTTATTGGTTTCATAGATTTTAAATTTTATCTTTTAAAAAGTTTGAAGTACAAGTTTTATCTATGACAAGCAAAACAGTTTTCCGGACCTTTTTTAATATTATTTTTAATTTGTTCAAAATTAGAAATTTTCGAAGCTGGATTACGGTGGCAATCAAGACAAGCTCCCATAGTAAAAGAATTAACCTGAGCAATTACTTCCATCTGTTTAACATCCCCGTGACAATTTATACAATCAATACCTTTATTAACATGTACACTATGATTGAAATAAGTAAAATCAGGAACTTTATGTACACGTATCCATTCAAGTGGTTTATTATTTTTGTAATATTCTGATAGTTTAATTATATCAGGTTTGTCTGTACGAGCAACAGTATGACAATTCATACATACATCTACAGAAGGAACACTTGCTATTCGAGATTTGTCCACACCAGTATGACAATATTTACAATCAATTTGCATATCACCAGCATGAAGCTTATGAGAAAAATTAATAGGCTGTTGAGGAGCATAACCTATACCATTGCGTTCTGCATAAGATGCATAATACGTAATTGTAAAAGAGAGGAGTATTATAAAAATTACAATTGGTAAACGGACTTTTAGACTGTAATCAAGTATTTTTTTGTTCATATGATATTAGAATAATTATACAAACTAATAAATAGTTTGTTACAGCTAACAAGATATTAAATTTTTAACTAAAAATTTATGATAAAAATTCCCAATTTTTAAAACATTATTTTGACTCATAATGAATTGAATCTAATCTTATGTTTAGAAATATAATTATTTTTTATATGAAGCTGTATAAAATTACATTTTTTGCGACTCTTCTATTAACCTTCCCAAATATTTACCTTGTAGCCCAGAATATAAATATTTTACAGTTACAAAATCAGAGAATTGAAGCTACTGTTCTAATTGAAAAATTCAATTCAGATCTTTCCTTAGAAGACAGGAAAAATTTAATAAAAGCACTCGCTAATTTGGGAGATACTTCATCCAATGTAATAAATGAAATAGCATCCATTTTTAATAAATATAATGACGATTCCTTGAAAATGTTAGCTGCATTCGCGTTAGGTCAACTGCCCTGTGAATCATCAAGATTATTGTTGCAGAAAGAACTACAAAATACTAATAATTCTACTATAGTTCTTGCTAAGGTAATTGATGCAATTGGAAAGATAGGAAATAACCAAGATTTATTTCATCTCTGCAATTATATAAATAATAATTCACTTATTTGTCAGAGCAAGGCATTGTCAATTGGGAGATTTTACAAAAGAGGTATTAAATCACATCAATCTGTTATTTGCTTAAAAAAACTCTTTGATCTTCATAATGATTCACTAAATTACTACATTGCCTATGCACTTTCCACACTTAGAGACAAATCTTTTCTTGAAGAATGTGAACACGAAATTATATCGTTAATTAGTTCAGAACAATATGAAACTCGTATGTGGGCATTTCAATCTCTTGGTTACATTATAACAGCGGGACATCTTGCCGAAATTATTGAATTACTTGATTTTGAAAAAGTTTGGCAGGTAAAAGTAAATATGATTAATGCTGTTAATTTAACACCAAAAGACCTTATATTAAATAACCACACATTAGCATATAAAGTTGCCGAAGCACTAATGAAAGAAAGTAATAATCCTAATTATCATATAAGATTAACTTCAATAAAGGTTATAGGTAATTTATTTTCCAACTTGGATGACATATTCTTAAAAGAAGAACTCTTTAAATTTTTACTAAGACGTATAGAGATAGAAACAAATGACTATATAAAAGGTGAAACAATAATTGCTCTATCTCGAATTATAAAAGATGAATTTAAGGAAATTCTATTAAATTTATTTCAAACATCTAATATTACAATCAAATATTACATACTAAATTCTCTGCAATTTATGGAGAATCTTGATATTTTAGAAACATCTACACAACTGGTAAGCGATTATATAAATTCACAGAACGAACTATTAATTATAAAAGAAAACACTATTCCTCAGTCCTTAAGCAAATTATTTGCAGGCTATTTAGAGTTATTAAATGCAATTAAAGGAAAGACACCCTCTCAAGCAACGAATAAAATAAGACTAATCTTCTTGGAATTTCTTAGCTCAAAGGATCCTAATCTTGTTGATATTTGCCTGAATGCTTTAGATGACAGTCTCTTTTTAAATACACGTTATGAAACCGAACTTGTACTTCAGTATGAGTTCGAAGAATTAAATTATCCTGAAGATAGAGATGTAATAATTCTAATGGTAAAAGAATTTATTAGCCAATTTTCTGGCAAGTTTATACCTTTATTAAAAAAAGCTATTTCCTTTAATGATTACGATATATGCAAACTGATTGAACAATCCAGTTACAAGAATTTTCTACAATACAATGGTAGCTGTTCAGAGAGAATATCAATTGATACCAATAGACTTCGAACCATTCTTGAAAATAATTATACAGCAATTCTATATACACGTAAAGGAAACATAAAAATAAGGCTATTAAACAAAAAAGCTCCTTTTACAGTTTTAAATTTTACAGAACTTTCAAAAAAAGGATTTTACAACAACACAATTTTTCACCGTGTTGTTCCAAACTTTGTAATTCAAGGTGGGGACCCGAGAGGAAATGGATATGGAGGTCCTACTTATTATATAAGGAGTGAATTCAATGAACTTAGTTTTAATAGAGGTACCGTAGGAATGGCTTCAGATGGTAAAGATACAGAGGGAAGTCAGTTTTTTATAATGCATTCACCTTATTATCATCTTGATGGAAAATATACCTTATTTGGATATATTGAAGATGGAGAAAATGTTGTTGATAGTATAGAACAGGGAGATACATTAATTTCCGTTACAATTAACTATGATAAGTAATTATAGAGAATGTAAAACTAATTTTTGTTAAATTAAATTGATTTTGAAATTAAAAACCAATTAAACAAAATATAGGAGTATATTATGTTAACACCCAAATTATTAGAAGCACTTAATAATCAACTTAATCGTGAACTCTTTTCAGAGTATCTTTATTTAGGGATGGCTGGATATTGCTACTCAATTGATTTAAACGGCTTTGCAAATTTTTTTGTGGTACAGGCACAGGAAGAACACCAACATGCTATGAAAATTTTTAATTACATTTATGATCGAAATGGTAAGGTTGTATTAAAAAATCTTGAAGCTCCAAAGATGGAATACAACAATATTGTTGAAGTTTTTGAAGAGACATTTAAACATGAGCAGTCGGTCACTGACTCTATCAACAAACTTATGGAACTTGCCATCAAGGAAAACGATCATGCTACAGTAAGCTTTTTAAAGTGGTTCGTCGATGAACAAGTTGAAGAAGAACAGACTGTTACAAAAATTCTTAACAAATTTAAGTTAATCGGTAGTGAAGGAGCTGGTTTACTATTTCTGGATTCGGAATTAGGAAAACGCACTTTTACTCCCTCAGCTGAGTAAAAATTCTTTCATTTGTTAGTATATATCTTAACAAATAAAGATGAAAATATATTTTGCCGCGGCTATTAGAGGAGCAAAAGAACCTTTTGCAAGTGAAATATATAAGTCGTTGATTAAGCATTTACAAAATTATGGTTCTGTATTAACTGAACACATAGCTAATTCTGAAATATTAACAAAAGGTGAAACAGAATTTTCAGACTCATATATTTATAAAAGGGATATTACTTGGTTGTTATCAGCTGATATTGTTATAGCTGAAGTCACTTACCCAAGTCTTGGTGTTGGTTTTGAAATTGCAACTGCGGTTGAACATAACAAAAAGATTCTTTGTTTAAAAAGGAAAGATGATAAAATGATTTCGGCAATGATTTCAGGGTGTGATAAACTTGAATATAAGGAATATAGCGATATTTCAGAAGCTAAAGAATTGATATCTAAATATATCAAAGATAAATTCAGAGAAAATTCTAATGAGAAATAAAAATGAAATACTGAGTTTATTCTTGATGTTGTTAATTATATTAATTAGTTTTTCTTTTTATGCTTGTTTTAACAAAAAGAATCAAACTCAAATTTCAGAATCTACTACTTCTACAAAAGACTTTTCAGCCTGTGATTTTCTCACTGCTGAAGCAATTAAAGAAGTTTTTGAAATTGAAGTTGAAAAAGAGATTGGAATTGTTGATAGTACAATTTGTACTTATAAATTTAAAAATGAGAACTACAAATCAATAAGTTTGACTCTCCGTAATTTTAAGGATTCACAAACAGCTCATAAGGTTTTTAATGAAAAATTAAAATCTATTAAGGATCAAAACGCTATTCAAAAAATTTTTAATCTTGGTGAAGATGCTTTCTGGATTGGAAAAAAAATTCACGAATTGAATATTTTGAAAGGTAACAATATTTTTGAATTATCAGTTGAAACATCTTCAAACATTGATGAATCAGAATTAAGTGCAAAATGTATTCTTTTAACTGAAAAATTTATTAAGTAACAAATGTCAGATTATCTATACAAAGAACCTGCACCTTACAAGAAAGGCGAAATAAATCCTTTCGAATCAATGTTAATTAGATTTAATCAGGCAGCACAAATATATAACCTTGATGAAGGCTTATATAACTACTTGGTACATCCTGTAAAACAGGTTATAATCTCTATACCCGTTGTAATGGATAATGGGAAATTAGAAGTATTTGAAGGATATAGGGTAATTCATGATAATATTTTAGGTCCTTCAAAAGGGGGAATACGTTTTGCTCCTGATGTTGATCTCGATGAGATCAAAGCATTAGCTTCATGGATGTCTTGGAAGTGTGCAATTGCAAGTATTCCTTTTGGTGGGGCAAAAGGAGGGGTAAGATGTGATCCTTCAAAATTATCAATAAATGAGCTTGAAAAAATCACTCGTCGTTACACTGCTTCACTTTTAGAAGTACTTGGACCTGATACTGATATACCTGCACCTGATATGAATACAAATGAACAAATTATGGCGTGGATTATGGATACTTATAGTATGCATGAAAGAAAAAATGTAACTGCTGTTGTTACTGGCAAGCCAGTTATATTGGGAGGTTCAAGGGGAAGACGTGAAGCAACCGGGAGAGGAGTTATGATTTCAGCAATGGCTGCTCTCGAGAAAAAAGGTGTAAAACCTGAAAACATAACCTGTGCTGTTCAAGGTTTTGGAAACGTTGGTTCTGTTAGCGCAAAATTGTTAAGTGAAAAGGGAATAAAAGTTATTGCTATTAGTGATATTTCAGGAGGATATTATAATGAAAACGGGATTAATATTAATGATGCAATAGAATATGTTGAGACAAATGGTACACTTGAAAATGGAAATTTTGGGGATAAAATAACCAACGAAGAGCTGCTCGAACTTAAATGTTATATGCTTGTACCAGCTGCCAAAGAAGATCAAATAACGAAAAAAAATGCACATAAGATCAAGGCAAGATTAATTGTAGAGGGTGCTAACGGACCTACATCAGCAGATGCTGATCAAGTACTAAACGATAATGGTATAATGGTAATTCCAGATATTCTCGCTAATTCTGGAGGAGTCATAGTTTCATATTTTGAATGGGTACAGGATAGAATAGGATATTTTTGGGATGAAAATGATGTTAACAATAGACTTACAAGAATGATGACAGAAGCTTTTGAAAATGTTTATAAAACTGCTATGAAGTACAATACAAATTTGAGGATCGGAGCTTATATTTATGCAATAGACAAAGTATCTCGAGTTCTAAAACTAAGGGGAATATATAGCTGAGTTTGATGAAATTAATTATTTTGGTTTTGAGTTTTTTTTTAGTATTTGGTTCTACTAAAGCACAAATTACTTCATCATTGCCTCATACAAATACTTACTGCCTGAAAAAACTAATAACAGAAAATCTAACAGAATTAGAAAACAAAATTGTTGTTTTAGGAAAAGAAAAAATCTTCAATGTTTTTATAGATAGTATAAATGATACTTTACAAAATTTTTTCTATAATACTCTTAAAGATAGACTGGTACAATATAACTTAGTATTTAATAGTGTTGAACCCGCTGAATTTAAGATATACTTTTCTAACTTAAATATAAAAACTGAATATCCAACTTACCGTGTAGAAAATCTAATTGGTAACAGATATATTGTAAGAGTTTTTACTGTTAAGTTTACTTATAAAATTATTGATACTAATAAAGACTCTGTTTTATTATCTAATTCTGTTAAAGCAAAATATCAGGATAAAGTATTGTTAGATTATATAGATTACATTCAAGATCAAAACTTATATTTTGCACGTGCTGAATTACCAAAAATAAAGTTTATTGATCAATATTTAGTTCCAACAATTATGATATTAATATCTGGTCTTGCTATTGTATTATTTTTCACAATCAGAAGCAAATAAATATTATGTTTAAATTTAAATACATAGTTAATTTTTTTCTTACTTTTTTTCTTACTTTTTTTATTCATTCCTGTGTTAGTTCTGATAAATCTGATATACTACCAGACGACACAGCAGAAACTGCAATACAAAAAGCTATGAGAAATTATGAACAAAAAAAATATCTTACCGCAATTGATGATTTCTCTTTAATAAAGCTTAAATTCTCAGGTACAAAAATTGTTGACAAAGCACAGTTTTATCTTGCAATGTGCCATTATCAACGAGGAGAGTATATTATTGCAGCCTATGAATTCGAAAACCTTTTAAAAAACTACTCTACAAGTCAATATACAAAAGAAGGCAGATATCATAGAGCTCTGAGCTTTTATAAACTCTCCCCTGATTATTCCCTTGACCAAACATATACACAAATGGCAATAAGAGAATTTCAGAATTTTATTGAACTATATCCTTCAGATTCGCTTGCAAAAGACGCTCAGGCTAAAATTAAGGAATTGCGTAATAAATTAGCTTTAAAAGACTATAAAGCAGCTCAGTTATATGTTACACTTGATAATTACAAAGCTGCCGATATATACTTTGACCATATTGTAGAAGAATATTATGATACAGATTGGGCAGATGATGCTCTTTATTCAAAAATAAAACTCTCTATTTCACGTAACAAGTTAGAACAAGCCATAAAAGATATAGAAAAATTTGAAAAATACTTTCCCGATAGTCCTTATCTTAAAGAAATTCAGGCACTAAAAAAGAAAAATGATAGCAAAAAAAGTTAAAGATTCACAAGTTGAAATGATAGAATTAGTTCTACCTAATGATACAAATATGTTAGGCAATTTGTTAGGTGGACGTTTAATGCATTGGATAGATATAGCTGCTGCTCTTGCTGCTGCTAAACATTGCAATAATGTTGCTGTAACTGCAGAAGTAGATAAATTAAGATTTAAACTTCCCATTAAATTGGGTGATATTGTATATCTAAAAGCTTCTGTTAATAGAACTTTTAGAACCTCTATGGAAGTTGGAGTAAAAGTTGAAGTTGAAAATATACAAACAGGAGAAAAAAAACATGCAAATAGTGCTTATCTTACTTTTGTGAATCTTGATAAATATACCGGGAGACCTATTATAGTTCCTGAAATCATACCAGAAACACCTGAAGAAAAAAGACGTTTTGAAGAAGCGTTGATACGCAGAAATAAAAGATTGGAAGAATCAAAGTAGGACTTTATGATAAAAAGCATTGAATTGAAATGTGATGTAATTGGAAAGAATTTTGGAAACAAAACTATCTTTTCAAATCTCAGTTTTAACCTTACTACCACTCAATCTCTTGTAGTAACAGGAAGAAATGGAACGGGTAAATCGACTTTATTAAAAATTCTTGCTGCTCTTATTAAACCAGATTTTGGGAAATATTCTATGTCAATAGATGGGCTTGAAATTGAAAAAAAAAGTTTTTACAAAAATATTGGGATGTTGGCTCCTTATATCAACTTATATGATGAATTAACTGGCTATGAAAATCTTATCCTATTTGGGAAACTTCGTAATCCCAATTTTAAGAAAGAAGATGAAGACAGAATACTCGAACTTTTAAATAAAGTAAACCTTTATAACAAAAGAAATGAATTCTATAGAAACTATTCTACCGGGATGAAGCAAAGATTAAAACTTGCCTTTGCTATTCAACACTACCCCTTAATTTTGATACTTGATGAACCCCGAACAAATCTTGACATAGAAGGTGTTAATATAGTAACTGAAATAATAGAAGAGCAAAAGAAATTTGGAATTGTTATAATTGCTACAAATGATTTAGATGATATTAATCTCTGCGAAGAAAAAATAAATATCGAAGACTTTAAATAACCTGTGTTATAAATATAACCATTAATTACAAGTTTATCAGATTAACAAATTTATCACTTGACTTTTAATATTATTTTAATTAATTTGCTAATAACAAGTATTGCTAATAGCAACTAATTGATAAAAAATGAAATACAAAGTATTCTTAAAAACTGCGTTAGGAGTGATAACATTAGCTTTAGGCTTAGTAATAAATGATGGTTGTGGCAAAAAGGACGATGTAATAGATCAAAAAAACAACTTTAATAAACAAGAAGTAAAACAACAAACAAATCAACATAACACGAAAGGAAAAATGGAACATTTAACAGTAGAAACTTTTAAGCAAAAAGTATTTAATTACGATGTCAACCATGAATGGAAATTTGAAGGTGATAAGCCTTGCATTATTGATTTTTATGCAGACTGGTGTGGACCTTGTAAAATGGTTACACCAATTTTGGAAGAACTCGCACAAGAATATGAGGGTAAAATAAACATTTATAAGGTTGACACCGAAACTGAACAGGAATTAGCAGCTGCTTTTGGTATTCGCAGCATACCTTCTATATTGTTCTGTCCTTTGAATGGTCAACCCCAAATGGCAGTAGGTGCATTACCAAAAGAAAGCTTTAAACAAGCTATTGAAGAAATTCTTTTAAATAATAAAAATTAAAATTTATAACCGAGCAAAAATGCTCGGTTATATTTTCTTCATTCACAAGATAATAAGATTTGTTTATCTGAAATTCAAATAAACAATAGTTAAAACAATAATTAAGGTTTTTATGACCACACGAATTGTAGATCTGATAATGACCTTAAAAACTCGGTGTGCTGACAGGGAAGAAAAAATTCGTAAAGAATTTTCGCTTTCACCAGCTGAATATAAAGCCCTCATTACAATTCAGGAAGGTGAATTCTATAACTGCAATGCCCTATCTCAAAAATTAGGTCTTTCAGTTTCAAGAGCAAGTCGAATTATTGAAAAATTAATTAAGGGAAAATATTTAAATCGCAAGACCCTTAAAGGTGATAGAAGACATATTATAATTTCTCTTGCCCCCAAAGGAATGCAAGTACAAAAAGAAATTCAAAAAGCACTTGACGAATGTGAGCAGGTAATTCAAAATGCCCTGACCAAATCTGAAATTAATTCAACTTACAAAATTTTTACTAAACTTGAGAACTGTCTTTAATTTACAATTAATAATTTTTTGTTTATGTAAATTCTTTCTATCGTAAAAAGTTTTTTAAAAATAAAAGAGCTTTTATAGGTATGTTATCCAAAAAGTGAATGTTTTTAAAAAGATTTTAAAAAGAATAGAAGGAAAATAATTATTTAAAAAAGTTTAACAAAATAAAGGTAGTTAAAGTGAAAAAATATGTTTTAATTCTCGCTTTTTTGGGGTTAGTGCTTTTGATAGCAATAGGGTATTTTTCAGATAAATCATACGAACCAACAACAGTTCAAAAACTTAAGGAACAATATTCAAAAAAATACCCTAAAAACGTTGACCACAGTAAATTTGCAATTTTACAACAAAAATTTAGTACTCCCCAACAAGTTACTAAAGCTTGTGAAACATGTCATAATATGACTGCACATCAGATTATGAATTCAAACCATTGGAATTGGGAACGAGCTGAGTATATAAAAGGAAAAGGAATTGTTTACCTTGGCAAATCAAACGCAATTAACAATTTCTGCATAGGAACAAGAGGGAATGAAGAAAGTTGTGCAAAATGCCATATTGGTTACGGTATGGATTCAACCCGTAAGATTTTCACCGATTCCACTAATATCGACTGTTTAGTTTGTCATGATAACACAGAAACTTATGCAAAAGCAAACGAAAAGGGTGGAGCACCTGTCCCAGGTTTAGACTATAACAAGATTGCTCAAAATGTTGGTAAACCGAAACGAACAAATTGCGGAGTTTGTCATTTCTATGGAGGTGGCGGTAATAATGTAAAACATGGTGATCTTGAGATGTCAATGTTTGAACCCACCAAAGACATTGATGTTCACATGGGTGTTGATGGTATGAATTTGCAATGTGTGGATTGCCATACAACAAAACAACATAATATTTCAGGGAAGCTTTACTCTCTTAGTTCGATGAATGTGAATAGAAATAACTGCGAGCAATGCCATACAAGTATGCCTCATGAAAGAGATATATTAAATGAACATACCTATAAAGTTGCTTGCCAAACTTGTCATATTCCGATTTACTCAAAAGTTAACGCAACTAAGATGTATTGGGATTGGTCTGAGGCTGGGAAACTAAAAAACGGTGAACCATACGTTGAAGAAGATAGCATGGGTAACCATGCTTATATGTCTATTAAAGGTAGATTTATTTGGAAAAAGGATGTAAAGCCTGACTATATCTGGTTTAATGGTACAGCAACTCATTACTTATTAGGGGATGTTATTAATGATACAACAAAACCTTTAGTTTTAAACCAATTATATGGTTCATACTCTGACTATGATTCAAAAATTTACCCTGTTAAAATTCATGTTGCAAAACAACCTTACGATCCTGTAAATCGTATTTTAATCCAACCTAAACTATATGCCTCTGAAAAAGGTGCTGGTGCTTTCTGGAAAGATTTCAACTGGGTAACAGCTTCTGAAATTGGAATGAAAGATGTTGGATTACCCTTTAGTGGTAAAGTATCATTTATTGAAACTGAGATGTATTGGCCTGTAAATCATATGGTTTCAACGAAAGATAAATCTGTTCAATGTAACGAATGTCATACAAGAAAAGATAGTAGATTAGCAAAATTGTCAGGTTTTTATATGCCTGGACGAGATTATTCTCCATTTGTAGACACTGCTGGTACTTGGCTTGTTGTCCTCACTTTCCTTGGTATACTAACTCATGGCCTTTTAAGAATAATTTTAATTAAAAGGTCAAACAACAAAAAGGATACAAAAAAAGATAGGAAATTGGTTTATATTTATAAAGGTTTTGAAAGATTTTGGCACTGGATGCAAGCCATTTTAATATTTTTCCTTGCTTTTTCAGGATTTGAAATTCATGGTACTTATAAATTTTTAGGCTACGCGGAAGCCGTTAGATATCACAATATAGCAGCTTATATGCTGTTAATTTTAATTGTTTTTGCAATATTCTGGCATATAACAACAGGAGAATGGAAGCAATATCTTCCTACAATAAAAAATATCAAGGCTCAACTTAACTATTACATATTTGGGATATTTAAAAATGCACCACATCCCACCAAAAAAACTGTATTGAGCAAACTAAATCCGTTACAAAAACTTACTTATTTTGGATTAAAAATATTGGTTATTCCTTTAAGTGTTACTTCTGGACTACTTTATATGTTCTATCGTTATCCAACAAGGTATGGAATTGATGCAATCAATGTTTCTTCATTAGAGGGAATAGCAATATTTCATACTATTGCAGCCATTTTATTAGTTGCTTTTATCATTGCACATTTATATTTGATAACTACAGGAGAAACTATTACTTCAAACTTAAAAGCAATGTTAACAGGTTATGAAGAACTCGAAGCCGACACACAAAATGATAAAGATCAAATTTTAAATAAAAATATTTCAACAGAAACAAATAAATAACAAAAAGATGGAAAAAGAGACAAAATATATGAATCCATATTTAGCAGGGGTTCTGTTAGGCTTATTGCTCTTAGCTACAATTTATATTACAGGGCGTGGTTTAGGAGCAAGTGGTGCTATCAAAAGTGTGGCTGTAACTTTTGTCGAATTAATTGCACCTTCCCATGTTGCTAATACAAAATTTTATCAGGAATATGCAGAACAACATCCTGGTCAGAGCCCAATGATGAACTGGCTTGTTTTTGAGGTAGTTGGCGTTGTAATTGGGGCTTTTATCTCTGGTTTAATTTCTAACAGATTAGACTTAAAATTTGAAAAAGGACCGAGAGCTACAACAAAAATGAGGGTTGCTGGCGCAATTATTGGAGGAATACTTTGGGGAGTTGGTTCACAATTGGGTCGCGGGTGCACAAGCGGAGCTGCATTGAGTGGTATGGCTGTTATGTCAACGGGGGGAATAATTACTATGTTTGCTATATTTGGTGGCGCTTACTTATTTGCTTATTTTTTTAGAAAATTTTGGATTTAATTAAGGAGAAAAAAAATGGGACCATTAGTACCTGATTTAATTAGCAATAATATGAATTACATTGTTGCTCTTGTAATTGGGATTTTTTTTGGTGCAATTCTTGAGCAAGCAGGTTTTTCAACTTCCAAAAAATTAGTTGGATTATTTTATGGGTATGATTTTACTGTGTTACGTGTGTTTTTCACTGCTGGATTAACCGCAATGATTGGTGTTATGGCGTTTGATTACTTTGGGTTAATTGATATGAGCCTTGTTTACATTAATCCTACGTTTTTACATTCTGCAATTGTCGGTGGTTTCTTAATGGGACTTGGGTTTGTTCTTGGTGGTTTTTGTCCAGGTACCAGTATTTGTGCTGCTGCTATTGGGAAAATTGATGCTATGATTTTTGTTGTTTCAGCTGTTATTGGTGTTTTAATTTTTACCGAAGGATATCCTTTATTTGAAAAATTATACTTAGCTGGAAATATGGGTTCGCCTCAGATGTTCAATACTTTAGGTATGTCACAAGGTCTCTTTGCTTTTATTTTTGTGATTCTCGGTTTAATTACATTTTGGTTTATTTCCATTATAGAAAATAAAGTTAATGGTGTTAATAAACCAGCATTAAGCTTAACACCATACAATATTAGTATCGGTGTTCTTGGAATTTTATTAGCCATTTCTGCCTTTGCCTTTCCAGATAAAAAAACATATTTAACTCAAAAAGTTGAAGATTTGAATTATGTTAATTCTTATCCATTAGATACAATGAATGTTGATGAGTTCGCTTTATGTTTAACAAAAATCTTGGAATGTGATAAATATCAAGCAGTTGATTTTCGTTCAGAAGAAGATGCAAAAAATCTTCCAATACCACGGTCAACAAAAATGACAGTAAATGATTTGTTTTCAAAAGATGCTTTTAAAACTTTAAGAATTAGAGATAAAATCACTGTATTCATAGCAAATGATGAACTTACAGAAAGGAAAATGGCTATTATTGCCGATCAACTTGGTTTTAAACGTATTCGAATATTGCGTGGTGGATTAGACAACTTTGTCCAACAAATTTTGAATTATACTCCTATTGATAATCCAAAAACAAAAGAGGAAGAATATACAAATAGATTTAGAATTTATGCTAAAAATGTAATTCCTGATATCTTGAAAGAATTTAAGCCCCCACAAAAAGAAAAATCAGAAAAGAAACGTGTTCTTGGTGGATGTTAATAATTTTAAAATCTAATATACCACTAATAAAATTTAGTAGCAACTATGGATATAATTTAAGATTAATAGATTTAACCTGAAAAATAAAATAGAAAAAAAGGATAATATAATGTGTTGTAAGTACAAAGTAATATATCATTAATTAACTAAATTTTAAAATGATGAAAAGACTATTTTTGTTTTTGGCTTTAATTGTTTTTGTATCTACAGCCAGTGCTCAAAACGGAACTCGACTTATTGGATTTGATGCAAAAAGTATGGGACGTGGAGGTACATCCGTCGGTTATTTTGATGGTACAGAATTAATGATGACAAATCCAGGAGGAATCAGTTTTTTACCAAATTCAGCAATAAATGCTGATTTCTCATTAATGCTACCATCACTAAAATTTCAGAACGCATTAAATACTGCTGAAGGTGACAAGAACTACTTTCCCCTACCAAGTGCTGGTTACATAAATAAATACAAAAAAGACACAAAATGGAGTTGGGGTATTGGAATATTTACCAATGGAGGCATGGGAGCTGATTTCAATCTAAAAAATTCTCTATACAGAACCCAGACTTTTCAACAAAACCCAAATGACAGCACTTATTATCCTGTAAAGGGTGATTATTCACTTGAAAAATATCATTCAAAGTTTGCAGTAATGCAAGGTGGGCTAAGTATTGCTTATAAATTTAGTGAGTCATTCTCGGCTGGTATTTCAGGACATCTTGTATATAGTCAAATGGAATTTCAAATGCCCTACAGCTTATCTCCATCTATAATGAAAGGTATACCAAACAACAATCCGTCCGTAACATTTGGTCAGTTGTTTTCAGCACCACCTCCAAATGGATTTGGGTACAATGAGGTTACAGCATCAACAAATATGACAGACCTTAATGTATTTACCTTCGGAGGAAAAATTGGATTAGCGTATAAGGTAAATGAAAAACTTTCATTTGGATTAACATATTCACTGCCTGTAACACTGAAATACAAGAATGGAAAAGCGACAATGGATATGAGTAAGCAGTTTGAAGACGCTTTTGGGAGAGCAGTAATGGGATTTTATAGCCAACCTGGAAATCATGGTGTTCCCCTTGATACTGCGATTAAATACATAGGTATGAACTTTTATCAAATGGGTATTGATATGAGCAAAGGAGTACAAGCATCTTACGATATGGAAGTGAGACTTAAATTACCACAATCAATAAGTTTTGGAATGGCTTTTCAACCAATAGATAAATTAAAATTTGGTCTTGATGTTGAGTGGTTAAATTGGGCAAATGCTTTTGACAAAATGACACTAACAATGTCAAACGGAACTAATGATAATGTAAATAAAATGATGGGTGGAACTTCAATCAACATTGATTTCCCATTAAACTGGAAAAATAGTGTTATAATAAAATTTGGAACAGAATTTTTCACCAGCAAAGCATTAACATTAAGGATAGGTTACGCTTACGGTTCCAATCCAGTTCCTGAGAGTACTGTATTCCCAGTATTTCCTGCAATTGTCGAACATCATATTTCACTTGGAGCAGGTTATAAACTAAACAACAATACAGAACTTAATTTTGCTTATGAGACAAGTCTTAATAAAAGTTTGACTGGAAGCAATCCTCATAGTGTTGCTTCTGAATTTGCAAATAGCACAAGTGAATTACAAACTTCCATTTTTCATTTATCATTTAACTATTTCTTCAAGTAAGTTAATTAAATTCAGGGCAGAGCCTTTGGCTTTGCCCTGAACATTAGATTCTTTTTTTTATTTTCCATTCAATAAAATTGAACCTTTTTTAAAAACCTGTGTTTTCGTTTCCAAATGTGTTGTTTTATATTTCTTTTATTAGTATTATGTAAATTCTTTAAAAACTATTAATTGGTTTTTTTAACTTTATAGAAAAGGAAATAATATGAATTTCAAACGGATTTCTCCATTATTAGTTTTACTATGTTTGATAATAACAAAGTTATCAAATGCACAAGAAATTAAATTCTTCAATGGGACTTTTGATGAAGCATTATTAGAGGCAAGTAAGGAAAACAAAATTCTTATGATAGACTTTTTTACTGATTGGTGTATATGGTGCAAAGAACTGGATAAAAAAGTATATACAAATTTCGAAGTTGCTGAATTTGCAAACAAAAATTTTATAAACCTGAAAATTGATGCTGAAAAGGGTTCTGGAACAGAACTTGCAAAGAAATATAAAATTGTTGGATATCCTACTATTCTTTTTCTAAACGAACAAAAAGAAGAGATCGATAGAATTTACGGTTATTTCCCTCCTAAAGAATTTTTGAAAAGAATCCAAGATATAAAAGGAGGAATAAATACGCTTGATTCTATTAAAAAAGCTCTGTCAGAAACCCCAGATAACCCTGTTCTAAATTACAAGCTTGCAAAGAAATACATTGATAATGGCGGAGAACCTGATGATATTCTTTCTTATTTACAAAAAGTAGTTAATAATGATCCTGATAATACTTTAGGCTTTACGGATGATGCGCTATTACTGATAGCTGTGGCATCAGGCAATCTCAATAACATCAAAAAGTTTATAGAAGATAATCCTGAAAGCGATGTATTAAAAAATGCATTAGTTTATCTTGCAGAGAAACTTTATCAAGAAACAAACAATTATGAAGATGCAAAAAAGTATTATAATTCTGCTTTTGAAAAATTTGGAAGAAATGACAAAGACATACTTAATAGTTACGGGGAAATGTTATTAACTCAAATCAGTGGTGTAATAAAAAATCCTCAGCTTACAAAAGATCAAAAAAGAAAATATCTTGAAGTTGCTGACGAATCAATTGAAGTGCTAAAAGATAGCGATTTATATGGATATGCTTATTATTACAAGGCAAAACTTTTATATGTTATAGATGACTTTAAGGATGCACTTGAAAGTATAAATTCTGCTCTCCAAATTAACGAAACCAACGAAAAATTTCTTAAATTAAAAACTGATATCGAAGAAAAGTTAAAATGAAAACACCTAAATCACGTTTTACCTTACAAGACATTTTGTTTATGGAGAAAGCTATTGAATTATCAATTGAGAATGTTATTAAAGGAGGAGGTCCGTTTGGAGCAATAATTGTAAAAGACAGGAAAATTATTGCACAAGGAACAAATAAAGTTGTTGTCTCAAAAGATCCAACAGCCCACGCTGAAATTGTTGCTATACGCAATGCTGCAAAAAAATTAAAGACCTTTGATTTAACAGGATGTTCAATTTATACCAGCTGTGAGCCTTGTCCAATGTGTTTATCTGCTATTTATTGGGCAAACATCTCAATTGTATATTATTCAAATTCTAAAAGTGATGCAAGCAAAGCTGGTTTTCGTGATTCATTTATCTATAAAGAAATTAATTTAAATCCTACAAAAAGAAAACTTCCGATGTTTAAGATAAAAAATCCTCGCGCTTTTGACGCATTTAAATTGTGGGAAGAAAAAAAAGATAAAATAGAGTATTAAATTGAAATAAAAAATCTACCAATTAATGCAAGATTCATCATATTAGATGAATTTGTTAGGGCAAGTGGAGTATTAGATCTTTGATGTGGATAAAAATTTGTAAATCTCAATTCAATATTACCAAAAAAATACTTTGTAACAGAAAGGTCCATCCCAATTGCAACTTTAAATCCTTGCATAAAACCAAAATCTTTATAATATTCAAGTGGAATTGAATAAGAATACATATTACTCTGCCAGTAAGAATTGTACAAGTAATCTCTCCATTTTGTTACACTTTCGCGAACGTACTGAACACCATAACCTGCTGAAAGATAGAATATATTTTTATACCCTCCAAATGGGAAAACCTTTACAGAAGCAAAAACAGGAATAGCTAACAATGAAGATGGTTCAAAATCATCTCTATACATTTCCTCTTGTGTCATAATTACCTGTGGTTCAAAATCTACTCTCCCTGCATTATGCCAGATAATTGAAGTTTCCAAAGAAATGGTCACGGGTTCCAAAAGACGGTATCCCAGATTTAAATCAAATTGCATAGGATACAACATACTTTTATCAGCTCCCCTATTATAATAACGGTTATTGTAAGTTCCATTATAAGTGGAATAGTTATAATCATCATAACCAGTATATGATTTATAACGAAGTGAATACATTTTACCGAAGTTCCCTCCCAGATAAGTGGAAAGCCCACCACCTAAACCAATAAAAAAATTACTTTTATTATAGTTAGTTTCCTGACTATAAAGAGGTAAAAAATCACTTAAGACATAAAAAGAAATAAGCAATAATATAAGTAATGCTCTTTTCATTTTTGTCTGTTTATTTTATTAAACTAAAATGGTAAAAAGAATGTTCCAATCTAAGGGAATTTTTTAAAAACCAAAAATTACCTTTAACCCAATTCCAAGAAATATTGAAATTAAAATCAGAAAAATATCTTTAAATTTTGTGAAGAATAAAATAGCCAAGGCAATAATAAATATAGAAAGTGTTACAAAATCAATTATTGCATCCTTAGAAAGAAAATAAGCAGTTGCAAGAATAGCCCCAAGAGCAGAAGCATTAGCTCCTTTAATTAAGAATTTTACATAGAAATTGTCTTTTAGTTTATTAACGTAAGGAGCAATAATCATAATAATTATAAAACCAGGTAGAAAAATTGAAACAGTTGCAATAATCGCTCCTATTGGTCCTGAAGTTAGATATCCAATAAAGGTAGATGTAATTACTACGGGACCGGGCGTAATTTGTCCTATTGCAAGACCATCAAGAAATTCTTTTTGCGTTAACCAATTTAAATTTTCAACAATCTCCTGCCTTAAAACTCCAACAATTACAAAACCGCTGCCATAAGTCAAAGCCCCAATTTTCATAAACACATAAGCTAATTTTAAATAGAAAGATAATGAAGTGTCCCTTATGTGATTAAACAGTGAGACAAAAAAAGTCAAAGCACCATAATATAGTGCAAGAAGTTCAAAACTAAAGGTTTTAAAAGAATTATTCTTTTTTTTAATTAGAATATGGAATACGAGAGAAACAAGAGCTGAACCAAGTATAAGGGCTATAATTGGTACTTTGAAAAAGATTGTTAATCCTATAGATAGAAAAAAAAGTACATATAAAAAAACTTCATTTTCAAAAACATTCTTACTAAGGTTAAAACCTGACTTTGTAATGATAGCTACAATAACAGGATTCAAACCGTAGAGAGCAAATCTCACAAAATTAGCATCACGAAAGTTTTCATAAAAAACTGAGAATGCAAGGACAAAAGCAAATGATGGGAAAATTAGTCCAATTGAAGCAACTATTGCACCAGGAATACCTTTTCTAAAATAAGAAAAATAAACTGCTACTTGATAAGCAAGAGGACCAGGAGCAATCTGGGAATAACCAAAGTAATTTTTAAACTCATCAGCAGTCATCCAATTTTTCATCAGTACAAGTTCTTTACGCATTTTTTCTATAATTGCAAGCGGACCACCAAAACCTGTAGTTCCTAAAACAAGGAAATACTTTAGTATATCCAATAAACTAATTGAAGGCATTAAGAAAGCAGTTTTTCTAACTCATTTGCAATTTGTAAATCTTTTCCGGTTAATCCTTTTACCGAGTGTGTTGAAAATGAAATTGTCAATTCCGAGTACTTGACTAAGATGAAGTCCGGGTGATGATCGAATTGTTGACAAATAGCACCAATTGCAGTTACAAGTCCAATAGTATGTGGGAAACCTTTTGTCTTAAATGTTTTACATATACATTTATAATCAGTTTGCCATCCCTGTAAATTTTCAAGTGCTTTCTTTATTTGAACCTTTGTGAGTTTTTTCATATAATAAAAATTATTGACCTTGTGCTAATGAATAACCTGCCACACCGTCAAAATTATATAGGTTTTCAGTTTTAATAAATTCAAACCCACTATCACGTATCTTTCCAAGCAAGTAAATTATGTCATCGTGTGTTACAATTTTTCCTATCTCATTATTTACATATCTGCATCTCCAGTGATCTGTACAAAAAGTATCAGGATTGCCATCAGGCCAAACCTTAATTCCTCTATTACTAATCAATAGTAATTTTAACAAACCTGTATCTATTTTACTCAACATTGAGCCAAGATCTTCAGCAGTACCCTTGTCCCAATCAAGGAATACATCAACCCCAACCAATTCTTTATGTTCTTTTTTATCAGTTTTTTTGAAAGAAACAACAGAAACAGTTTTCATTTCCTTATAAACAACTGGTTTGAGTATGGTAGGTTGTGACCCAAGTCTACTGATTACCTCACTTGCAAATTCCTGTGTACCGACTTTTTTCTTGCTTGTTTCAGGTCTGTAAATATCCTTCGTGTGTACACCATCTTCAATAGTTTTTAACCATGCGTTATGAATTAATGCTGCTACCTCTGGTTGTTTAATATGATTCAGCATCATAACAGAAGCAAGAATTAAACCCGATGGATTTGCATCATTTTTTCCTGCGTGTTTTGGAGCAGAACCATGAATTGCTTCAAACATTGCATACTTTTCACCAATGTTAGCAGAACCTGCGAGACCAACCGAACCTGTCATTTGAGCTGTTACATCTGAAAGAATATCTCCATATAGATTTTCCATAACTATAACATCAAACATTTCTGGAACGGTCGCCAATTTTGCAGCACCAATATCAACTATCCATACTTCTTTTTCTATATCAGGATATTCTTCACCAATTTCATTAAAAACTTTATGAAATAACCCATCGGTTAACTTCATTATGTTATCTTTAACAAAACAGGTAACTTTTTTTCTATTATAGGCACGAGCATACTCAAATGCATAACGTATTATTTTTTCAGAACCCGAACGAGAAATTAACTTTAAACATTGGTAAACATCTGCTGTTTGTCTGTGCTCTATACCAGCATATAAATCTTCTTCATTCTCTCGTACTACGACAAGGTCCATTACTGGATGTTTTGTCTGTACGAAGGGATAATATGAAACGCATGGCCTCACGTTTGCAAATAGACCAAGCATTTTTCGAGTAGTAACATTTAAGCTCTTATATCCTCCTCCCTGTGGTGTGGTTATTGGAGCCTTCAAGAATACTTTTGTTCTTCTTAAAGATTCCCAAGCACTATCATCTATTCCGGCTGAGTTCCCTGCTAAGTATACTTTTTCTCCAACTTCAATAGTTTCAATTTCAATATTTGCTTTTGCCGCTTCTAAAATTCTAAGTGTTGCCTCCATTATTTCAGGACCAATACCATCTCCGTAAGCTACAGTTATAGGGGTTTTTTCTTTCATATCTATTACTAATATTAATTTTATTAAAATTATAAAGAATTATAAATATAAACATATTATCTTTTTTTAACAAGAGTAATTATTACAAAAGGTTCTCTGTATTAATAGTATTTATAAGCTAATAATAAAAGACAATCATTTAAGAATTAACATTTTTCTTGTTATGTCAGATTTTTGTGTTGAAAGTTTATAAAAATATATGCCAGAAGGAAGGTTTTTAGCATTAAATATTAAATCATAAACTCCTGGTGACTGCATTTCATTAACAAGTTTTTGCACTAACTTCCCTTGTACATTATATATATTAAGGCTAACAAAAATTTTCCCCTCAGGATTAAGGTCACCTGCAGGAATTTGGTATTTTATGTGAGTTACAGGGTTAAAAGGATTTGGATAATTCTGATATAAAAATAATTTTTGAGGGACTTCACTTCCTATTTGCTGAACAGAGACAGGATTAGAATAAAGTTTACGTTCATAAATACCATTTCCATAAGTGGCAGCTCGTAATTTTCTGCCAATGGGTACAATGGTCAAATCAAATACCAAACAATAAGGCATTCCTGTACGATATTCAGACCAATTTACTCCTCCATTTGTAGATACATACACACCAAGATCATTTCCAACATAAACATTATTAGGATATAATGGGTCAACAGCAATAGACTGATGAGGAACGTTTGGCAAATTTGAAGTGATGTTAATCCAATTAATTCCACCATTTGTAGATTTTATAACGTGAGTAGTATCAAATCCACCAAAAGTTACATAGACATCCTTGGCACTATAAGGATTAGTGGTAATATCAGTCGGATAGCGATTTGGCACAACAGGAGATGTAATATTACTCCAATTAACACCTCCATTTGTTGATCTCCATAATGCTGCATTTATGTTGCCCTCTGGAGTTGTTCCTATATAAATAGTATCAACTGATATCCAGGACACAGCAATAGAAAGAGCTTTTCCACCATTAAAATTAACTAATGCAGAAGAAAAACTTGTTCCCCCGTTTGTTGATTTATAGAAATTTGTACCTGCTATATACATTATATTAGGATTAGCTGGACAAACAATATATGGAGTAGCAAAACAATAATAATTTGAATTACCTGAATTAGGAACAGATAAACTGCTCCATGTTATTCCACCATTTGTGGAGCGATACACTGCCCCGTATGAATATTCTGTGTAACAAATGTTTTTATTTTGAGAATTGACCTGACTACAAAAACCATCACCCATAAAAGTTTTATACCAAGCTACAGTTCCCTGATAAAAAGCTGCTCTGTTATCTTGAAGTCCCCCAATACAAAAAACCGAATCAGTAAAAGAATTTCCAAAGCTCCCATAAAATTGAGAAGTAACATATCCACCATTACAAGAATAAAATGATTCACCAAAATTGTTGGAGCGGTATAATCCGCCATCTGCAGCAATATAAACTTTATTTGGGTCTTTAGGATTAACTGCAAAATAATGAATATCAGCATGAACAAAATTTGAGGGTCCTTCAGGATCTCCAGGAGGAGTAGGACCAGAATTCCATGCTGACCAATTTGATTTTCCTACAAAACTTATTCCGAAATCAGTTGACTTATAAACATCAACAGCACCACCTAAAATCAAATTAGAGTTATAAGGATGAACCTTAATTGCATTATTATACCAACCCTGAACCCCCTGCCAGCTACTATTAGAATAACCCAAAGTCCAATTTAGTCCACCATTTGTAGTTCGATAAAAACCAAGATATGAATTTATATCATTAGAAATACTTGCAAAGATAATATCTGGATTAGGATTAAAAATTTCAAGAGCGGCTTTACCACTCCAGAAAGTTGGTAAACCATTAGAAGTGTTGGATAATTTTGTCCAGTTGTTACCTCCATTAGTTGATTTATAAATGCCAACATTTGCATTTGGGACATTGTTACTTAGATTTCCTATTGATACATAAAGAATATTTGTGTCAATTGGGTTAATAATTAAATCCATAGCCATCTGATAATTTAGAATATTGAACCAATTAGCACCAGCATTAACAGATTTAAACACTCCTTCACTTGTTGCTGCATAAAGGATATTATGGTTTTTGGGGTTAAAAATAATATCCCATACTCCAGTCTGATTATTATAACTCCAATCAAGACTCTTTGTCCACGTATTACCACCATTAGTAGTTTTTAAAATACCTATACCATACATTCCACGGGTTACACGGATATTTACTCCATTATTAACTGAATAGTGATAACCATAATTCTCTCCGGTTCCAATATACATTACGTTAGGGTTTAGCGAATCAATTAAGATACTACTAACAGCTAAACTTGGATATCCAGTATTAATCATAGTCCATGCATTAGCTCCAATACCACCAGTAGAGGATTTCCATAATCCCCCCGACGCAGAACCTATGAAAATAATGTTAGTATCAATTGGATGTATTGCAATAGCAAGACTTCTCCCACCAATATTGTTGGGACCTAAAGATGTCCAAGAATCAAAATTATCAATCTCTTGATTAGAGAGGTATTTACGTGAATATTCAAAAGCAGTAAAGTATTTATCTTTTGGAATATCAGTATAAGGATAAGCCCTAATCTGTGTCATAAATTGAAATGCCTCAAGAGCATCAGATTCACTTTTGGTATTGCTTGGCTTTATAATTAATGTTATTGTTATATAAGAAAATACAATCAAGAAAATAAATAGGTAAGTTAGTTTCAAATTTTTCATAAATATTGTTTTTTTAAAATTATTCTAACATTAAATTAAAAACAAGATAATTACAAATCACAAATGATAGAAAAACCACAAATAGTTACTTTTGGGGAAATACAACAGGATGCATATGAACAAATAGTTGAATGTGCAAAATATGGGACGTATGCAGTACTTTGTGCAGATCATCATGTTGGGTACAGTATGCCAATAGGTGGAGTAGTGGCTTATAGAGAATATATAAGTCCCTCAGGGGTTGGATTTGACATCGCTTGTGGTAATAAAGCTGTAATGACAGACCTTATGGCAAACGATATTGAAATTAAAAAAATAATGGATGAAATAGTAAAAAGAATTGGGTTTGGACTTGCAAGACCCAATCCAGAACCTGTTGATCACCCCGTTCTTGAAAAAATTTCTAAAGCTGAATTTAAGCCACAGCGGAAACTATATGAATTAGCAAAAGAACAAATTGGAACCGTTGGAGCTGGAAATCATTATGTGGATTTGTTTAAAGATGAAAATGGTAGATTATGGGTTGGAGTTCATTTCGGATCTCGAGGTTTTGGTCATAAAACTGCAATGGGGTTTTTAGCCCTTGCACGTGGTTTGAAATTCGAAGATCATCCTAAAGGGGTAAACTCAATTTCAGCACCACCAACTTTAATAAAAATTGATTCAGAGCTTGGTCAAGATTATATTTATGCAATGAATCTTGCTGGAGAATATGCATACGCCGGAAGAGATCTTGTAGTAGAAAAAGTCCTTGAAATATTAGGCGCAAAATGTCTTTATAGTGTACATAATCACCATAACTTTGCATGGAAAGAAAAACATTTTGGTGAAACATTCTGGGTAATAAGAAAAGGTTGCACTCCAGCATTCCCCGGTCAACAATCTTTCATTGGTTCAACAATGGGAGAAGAATCTGTAATTGTGGAGGGTGTTGACAATGAAGAAGCACGCAAGGCTTTATTTTCTACAGTACATGGAGCAGGTAGAATAATTTCGAGAACAAAAGCTGCTGGTAAAAGAAAATGGGTTAAGAAAAAAGGTGTATTAAAACCTATATATGTTTCAAAAGGCCTAATCAATTTTGAACAAGTAAAAAGAAAATTAGTTGAACAAGGAATAGAAATTAGAGGAGGAAGTGCTGATGAAGCTCCAGAAGTATATAAACGCCTTGATGATGTCTTAAAATATCATAAAAATACTATTAAAATTTTATACCGTTTGAAACCAATAGGTGTAGCTATGGCTGGAGAAGATATTTATGATCCTTATAAAGATTAAATTAAGGAAATTAATTTGTTATAAGAAGTGTTGTAAATACAGTTTATGAGAAAAGCTTATATATTTTTATTCATACTTATATTAAGTGGGTGCAATCGAAATTTGACTGTTGAACCAGAAAATTATGTATTATTATATCAAAAGCAAAGTTTGCTTGATAGTCTGGTTGGAACATGTTCTACATTTCTAATACGAACTGTTATATTAGACACAGTAAATACAGTTGGGTACCAAAAACTACAAATTAATTTGAATGCAAAAACAGATGGTGATCTTTCTTCAGTTGAAATGTTTTACTATAAAGGTGATAGTATAAAAACTCTTTTTAGTCTTAATGGTATAAGTCAAATAAATAATACTAATTCAGTAACCTCCTCATCTCCGGAGGATAAAACACAAATTTTTGTAAGGTTAAAGCTTTATTCTTCAGTTTGTACAGGACAATTATATTATCTCAAAATTAGAAATGTTGTTATTAACGGTATAAAATAATAGTTTATTGTAATTTATAAAAGTTTTGTTACTAATAATTTTCACTTGAGCCAAATAAAAAATTACAAATCTAAAAATTTAAAAGGGTTTAGATTTAATTATTCCCAGTATTAATTTTTTACATTATAACATTCAAAAATTCTAACAAGCATATAATTTATAAGATTGTTAAGTGAAGGTGTTTTTGAGTTTTTTTTAAAACATTGTTAGGCTAATTTAAATTTATATGAAAAAATTATTTTTATACAATACTTTAACAAGAAGAAAAGAAGAATTTATTCCAATAGATGAGGGAAAAGTAAAAATGTATTGTTGTGGACCAACAGTTTATAATTACGCACACATTGGAAATTTGAGGTCATATTTCTTCGAGGACATTTTAAAAAGAGTATTACTCTACAATGGCTATGAAGTAATTCATGTAATGAACATTACTGATGTCGGACACCTTGTTTCAGATGCTGATGAAGGCGAAGATAAAATGGAAAAAGGTGCTAAACGAGAAGGTAAAACTGTTTGGGAAATAGCAGAATTTTTTACAGATGCCTTTAAAAAAGATATTGCCCTTTTAAATATTTTGCCACCCTCTATCTATTGCAAAGCAACAGATTATATTAAAGAACAAATTGAAATGATAAAATGTCTTGAAGAAAAAGGGTACACATATATTACTTCCGACGGTGTTTATTATGACACTTCAAAATTTCCTGATTATGGTAAACTGGCAAGACTTGATATAGAAGGTTTACAAGAAGGATTAAGGGTAGAATTCTCTGAAGAAAAAAGAAATAAAACTGATTTTGCACTTTGGAAATTTTCACCAAGGGATAGAAAACGTCAGATGGAATGGGATTCTCCATGGGGAAAGGGATTTCCTGGATGGCATATTGAATGTTCAGCAATGAGTAGAAAATTTCTTGGAGACACTTTTGACATACATTGTGGAGGAGTTGATCATATACCCATCCACCACACAAATGAAATAGCACAATCCGAAGGTTGCACTGGTAAAAAGTTCGTAAATTATTGGATACATGGGGAATTTCTCATAGAAGAACAAGGAAAAATGTCAAAGTCAACTGGTGAGTTTTTACGATTACAAACATTGATAGATAAAGGATATTCACCTTTAGATTACCGATATTTTCTTTTAATGACACATTATAGAAAGAAAATAAAGTTTTCTTTTGATAATTTAGAAGCCGCTAAAAATGGTTATAATAATTTAAAATATAAACTTGCTGAACTCCTTTCCGAAAAAGCACAGGTTGAGTTAAGAAAGGATATTATTGAGATTCAACGAAATTTATTTCTTGAAGCAATAAACGATGACTTAAATACCCCTGAAGCACTTGCTTTACTTTGGAATATTATCAAAGATGATCAAATTTATCCATCAGAAAAGATATATCTTGCTAATGATTTTGATAAAATATTTGGATTAGATCTTTCAAATGTTCAACCTCGTAAAGGTACTGATATAATTCCAGAAGAAATAATTAAACTTGCAGAACAAAGAAAAAATGCCAGAGCAAACAAAGATTTCAAACTTGCTGATGCTTTGCGGATTCAAATTCAAGATGCAGGCTTTGAAATAATTGATCTCAAAGAAAACAACTATGAAATTAGAAGAAAAATCTAAATTTATTCTTACTGCTCTTGTATTTTAAAAAGTTCTTTCCATTTTTCTTCAGGTACCTGACGTTTTAAAAGTTCTGCAAAACTTTCAATTTCTTCCTTCTTAGTAGCAGGATAAGGAGGTGTTTGTTTTAACTGTGGAGGTCTGTCAACTAATGGATCATTATCAGCAATCACAACCCTTATTATTTTTATTGGTCCACCAATAGGAATATCAAATGATGATGGTTCAATATCATTTTGAAGAATACCAATAGCATTGATTCCTTCGTTTATTTTAACAAGTGTATCTTCTGGTACATTAAATTCATAAGTAACTGAAGGATTATTAACACCGTGTAAATAAACCAGTGTTCCACGCCCCTCTGTTGTAATAGTAATAGTATATTCGTAATAATAAGAGGGAGAAACTGTTCCAGAATTATACCATAATGAGACTGAAGACCATTGATATCCTGAAGAATTTAAATTTTGAGATTTTGTACATCCAAAAGATAGGATTAAAATTGCCAAAGTAATTATTGTTTTCATAAATATTATAGTTTTTATTTTTCTCATACCCCTTTCGAACTTAAAAAGATAATAAAAGTTACATCTTTTTTTAACTTAATAACTTATATACAAAATAAGTTATATAAACAAACTTTCTTTTACAACTAAAAAATGAGTTATTAGTATTATATAAGAAGTAAATCCAAGACCTCAAGAGACATCATCAGATTATAGACAGTAATGGACAATAGAGAATTTATTTGGAGATTTAAAGACAAGAGGATTCAATTGTGAATAAACACATTTAACAGGATATGAAAGGATAAGGAATTTGATAGCGTTAGTAGTAATAGCATTTGTTTGATCATATTTAGTAGGATAGTGAGTAAATGAGCAAACAAGAATAAAAATAAAAAAAAATAAAGATTAGCTAAAAGTTATTTCAGATGTAGTTTATATTATATTGAAAATATAAATCTTATTCACAAATACAATGAGTATGTTTTCTTACTACGATTTTTGTCCTGTACATTTCTTAGTGTTTGTTTTGTATTAAATATTTTGAAAATTTGTAGTAAATTAAATTTACTTAAATAATATCTTATGTTAATTTTATTTTTGTTAGCATTTAACTATTTATTTGCTCAAAATAATATTGATTCTTTAATCTCACTTTTACCTACTTTAAATGATGATACAGCAAAAGTTAATTTACTTATAGAAATTGCTAATTCTGGTATAGGTATAAGAAATGATGTTAATGTTTATTCGCAAATGGCTCTGGATTTGTCGGAGAAATTAAAATACAAAGAAGGCAAAGTTATGGCTCTTATAATACTTGGAAGAAATAATCATTATCAAGGTAATTATTCCGAAGCGATAAGATATTTCATTGATGTTGAAAAATTGATTGAAGAAAACAAATCAATTGATAAAAAATATTTAATTCATAATTACCTTAGTTTGGGTGAAACTTTCAGAGCGTTAGAAGATTATAATACAGCTTTGGATTATCTTAAAAAAGCTGAGGAAATTTCTTTATCACTTAATAATAAAAAAGCTTTAGCAAATATCATTAATAGACAGGCAGCTATTTATTTTGAATTATTTGTTAAAAAAATTGATACCTCATATGGGAAATTTATTCCTGAATATGTCAATAATTCCTTAGTGTTATTAGATTCTCTCAAAGATAATAATCTTATTATTAATAATTATAATATTCTCGGCTCTTATTATGCAGAAATAAAAGAATTTCAAAATGCATTAAAATATTACAATTATTCATTGAAATTTATTAAAGATTATCCGGAATATCCAGATAAACCAAATGTATTGAATAACATCTCGGCTGTTTATCTTTTTCTCAAGGATTATGATAATTCTCTAAAATATGCCTATGAAAGTTATAATATATCTTTAGCAAAGGGAATAAAAATTTATACTCTCGAATCTGCCCATCTTCTTTATCAAAATTATGAAAAGCTTAAAGATTATGAATCAGCCTTTAAGTATAGTTTAGTTTATTGTAATATTTACAATGAACTATATGGGGTAAAAAATTTCAGTAATATTGCTACTTTAAAATATAAATACGAAATGGAGAAACAAGAACAGGAAGAGAGAGAAAGAAAAAATAAATATATGATAATTGCAATAAGCGGAATGATAATTATTATTTTTGTTGCAGCATCAATAAGTTATACTTTCAGAAAAGAAAAAAAGAATTATAAGATTCTTGCTGAAAATAATGAAATAATTAAAAAACAAAAGGCTCAACTTGAAGAGGCAAATGTTACTAAAGATAAGTTTTTATCCATTTTATCACACGATTTAAGAAATCCATTTAATGCAATTTTAGGTTTCTCTGAAATTTTAAAAACGGAGTATGATTCTTTAACAGATACTGAAAAAAGGGAATATATTGAGTATATTAATCACTCTGCAAATAATGTTTTCAAATTAATTGATAAAGTATTACAGTGGTCAAGACTTCAAGATGGCAGATTTGATTTTACACCTGAAAAAGTTTCAATCAAGGAAGTCATTAATAATGTTATTGAACTTTTTATTTATAATGCAAATAGAAAAGAAATAAATCTAACAACAGACATTAAAGATGATTTTTATATTTTTGTAAATAAAAATATAATTGAAATAATTTTAAGAAACTTAGTTGACAATGCAATTAAATTTACTAATCAAAACGGTAATGTTCTAATTACTTATGAGATTAAGAATAATTTTGCAGATATATCCGTAATAGACGACGGTATGGGTATGACTCAGGAAGAAATTAATAATATTTTTAAAATTGATAAAAAAATAAAAAAAACTGGTACTAAATCTGAGGAAGGCACAGGTCTTGGACTTGTAATATGTAAAGAAATGATTGAAAAATCTGGTGGTGAATTAAAAATTTTCAGTAATGAAGGAAAAGGAAGCAAATTTGTATTATCTATACCTATTTATAAAAATGAATTATAAAGTTCCATTTAGTGTGTAAATTTTGAACCGGGAAATGACACCTGAAAACTTCGTTCTTGACTAATTGATTCTATAATTAAATAATAACACAGAACCTCCATTTTAAGATTTTTAAAATACATTTAAATTTTATATAGAGGTTTTCTTATTTTAAGTTACTTCTTTTTAACCACTTTTTTAAAAGCTGTTATATTCTACATTGCAAAAACTACTACTAAATAAAATTAAGTTTATTCTGATCGTTATAGTTTTGTTAAAATCAACACAAGTGTTACTGAGCATTCTTGTTTTTCTAAATCCATACTCTATAGCTGTTCTTTTACTGTAGTATGTTTGATATATTAGTTATCTTTTTAAATTGCTATATTTATTATAGTTAGAGGTTTCTTATAATTTATGCTAAAAGATTATAGAGAAATATACTTATCTATTGTGATTCCCTTATATAATGAGGAAGAATCATTAAAAGAATTAAGTCAGCAGATAAAGTCAGCTTTGGATAAATACACTTCAGATTACGAAGTAATTTTTGTAGATGATGGGAGTACAGATAATTCTTATAAAATAATAGAAGAAATTAATTCTAATGATTCTCGTTTCAAATGCATAAAGCTTAGAAAGAATTATGGAAAATCTGCTGCGTTATCAATAGGCTTTCGTGAAGCAAAAGGCAATTATGTAATTACAATGGATGCAGATTTACAGGATGATCCATCGGAAATACCCGAAATGATTTCACTCCTTGAGAAAGGTTATGATCTTGTTTCCGGTTGGAAAAAAATACGGTATGATCCCTTTATAAAAAAACATACCTCCAAAATTTTTAATTTCGTAACTTCAAAAGTTTCAGGTATAAGGTTGCATGATTTTAATTGTGGATTAAAAGCCTATAAAAAGGATGTAGTAAAAACTCTTAAAGTTTATGGTGAGATGCATCGCTATCTCCCTGCGTTGGCTCATTTATCCGGCTTTAAGGTAACAGAAAAAGTCGTAAAACATCATCCCCGAAAATATGGAACTACCAAGTTTGGAGCTAACAGATTTTTAAATGGATTTCTTGATTTACTTACAGTAATATTCACAACAAAATTTATTAAAAAACCATTACATTTATTTGGATTTTTCGGGGTGCTGTCTTCAGTAATAGGGTTTTTTATAATCTTATATTTGACATTACTAAAATTTATAGAAGGAGCATCAATAAGTAATCGTCCACTTTTTCTGGTGGGAATATTATTTATTATTGTTGGCTTTCAATCTTTTTCACTTGGATTGATAGCCGAGATGATTACTCGTTCTTCCCATCATGACGAAGATATTTACATCGAAAAATTTCTATGAACTTCAGTGAAATAAGTCCACAAGCAAAGATTGGAAAAAATGTTACAATTGGTAATTTTTCTTTAATTAAAGATGATGTTGTTATTGGTAATAATGTTGTTATTGGTTCAAATGTATTAATTGACAATGGAGCACGAATTGGTAATAATGTATACATTCATCACGGGGCTGTAATATCAAGTATTCCCCAAGATTTGAAGTATAAAGGAGAAGAAACAACACTTGAAATTGGAGATGGAACTGTTGTACGAGAATACGCCACATTAAACAAAGGGACTGCATACAGTAGAAAAACAATAATTGGTACTAATTGTCTTATAATGGCTTATGCTCATGTAGCACATGATTGTATAATTGGAAACAATGTAATTCTTGCTAATGGAGTTAATCTTGCAGGACATGTTTTCATAGACGATCATGCAGTTGTTGGAGGATTAAGTGGAGTACACCAGTTTTGCAGGATAGGAAAGCATTCTATTATTGCATTTCATTCCAGGGTGGTTAAGGATGTTCCACCATACATAACAGCTGGAAGTTATCCCTTAAAATACGAGGGTTTAAATTTGGTAGGTTTAAAACGAAGAAATTTTTCCTCTGAAACAATAAATACTATAAAGGAAATTTATGATATTATATATAAGAGTAAATACAATATTGGTGATGCCCTTGAATACATCAAAAAAAATTATCAACTCGAAAATGAAATAAAGGAAATTGTTGAATTTATTGAAACAAGTAATAGGGGAATTATTTTAGACCGATGAGGAAAAACCTCGAAATAAAAATACCTGTTGACAATCTTAACTCGCTCAGAAATAAAATTAAATCTTATGTAGTAAGCCATCCCGTTCATCAGCATTTGTATGAGAACCAGGTTGATATTTATTATGTTACTTCAAAAAATGCTCGTTTAAAATTACGTATAATCAACAACACATCGGGAGTTCTTATCTATTACGATAGAAATGAAACAAGAAAGCAGAGAACCTCTCGATTTTTGCTTTCAAAAACAGAAGATCCAGCAGAATTAGAATTAATATTAAAAAAGTTTTTTACTGTTAAGGTTATTGTTAAGAAGTCAAGAGAGATTTTTATAACAGATGGTTTAAGATTTCATCTCGATGAAGTAGAAAATTTGGGAAAATTTCTTGAAATAGAATTAGCCTATGAAAAAATAAGTTCCGCAAGAACAAGACTTGCAAGTTTAATAAAATATTTGCAACTTGATTCAAAAAAATTTATAAACAAATCGTACTCTGACTTATTAAACTAAAAAGAAATAATTATGCCCCAGAAATATACTACAGAAGATAAAACCGGAGAACCCCGCCATATTACAACAAAGGTTTTATTTAATATGAAACAGAAGAAAGAAAAAATTACTATGCTTACTGCATATGATTTCTTGACAGGAAAATTTCTTGATGAGGCTGGGATAGAACTTATTCTTGTTGGAGACTCACTCAGTAATGTAATTCAAGGTAATGAAACTACCTTACCTGTAACACTTGATGAAATGATTTATCACACAAAAATAGTAAAAAAAGCTGTAGAACGTGCAATGGTTGTTGCAGATATGACTTTTATGAGTTATCAAGTAGGAGTAAAAGAAGCTATTCAAAACTGTGGGAGAGTAATGAAAGAAACTGGTTGCGATGCTGTTAAAATGGAAGGTGGCAGCTATCTTTCTGAGACAATTATGAAACTTGTGGAGATAGGAATTCCTGTAATGGGACATCTTGGTCTTACACCACAATCAATAAATAAATTTGGGAGTTATAAAACCAGAGGTGTTGAAAAACAAGAAGCAGAACAAATTTATAAAGATGCATTAGTTCTTGAGAAAGCTGGCTGTTTTGCTATAGTGCTTGAAAAAATACCAGCTGAGCTGGGAAAAAAAGTTTCAGAAGCATTAAGAATTCCAACTATAGGAATAGGTGCTGGTCCATATTGTGATGGACAGGTTTTAGTAACGCATGATATGTTGGGTATGATTGAAGAATTTAAACCTCGTTTTGTAAGAAGATATATGAATCTTGCTGCAGAAATGAAGGATGCTTTCAGACGTTATATTCAGGATGTTAAGAATAACAATTTCCCAAATGAAAATGAAAGTTATTAATGGAAATTCTCGATAAAGAACTTTTTCATATTGGCACAACACCAATAACAATTGTTACTTTAATTATCTTTATTTTAACCTTAATAATAACCGTAGGGCTGGCATTTCTTATCCGTCAGTTATTATTAAGGACATTATTAAAAAAAGAAAAACTCAATCGTGGAGTTGCTTTTGCATACACCCGTATTATATATTATATTGTTTTATTCACAGGTTTTCTTATAGCTATTCATACAGCTGGAATTAATATTTCTGTTATTTTTGCCGGTGGTGCTGCACTACTGGTTGGAATTGGATTCGGAATTCAGAATATTGCTAATAATTTTATCAGTGGTTTAATCTTATTGATTGAACGACCCATTAAAGAAGGAGATTTCGTTGAAGTTGATGGAATGTTAGGGACAGTAAAAGAGATTTCTGCAAGAAGCACAAAAATTATTACTAATTCTAACGTGACTATAATTGTCCCTAACTCAAAGTTTTTAGAAACAAAAGTTATTAATCACAGTTTCTTGACAACAAGCTGGGTAGATATTTCTTTAAATGTCCCATACCACACAGATTTAAATAAGGTAACTTCTCTCTTGATTGAAATAGCCTCTAATCATCCACTTGTTTTAAAAGAACCTTTACCTTCGGTTAGTATTTCAGAGTTTTCTGACAGTTTTATTAAATTAAAAGTATGGGTTTGTACTGACCAGGCAAAGTTATATGGCATAATTCGTTCAGACATAATGAAAGAGATAGTAAAACAGTTTATTAAAAACAAAATTGAATTTGCTGTCCCAAATTTTGCTATTAACCTCAAAGAAAAAAATGTTGGATAAAAGAATTAAAATCATTATTGGAGATATTACTGAACAAAAAACTGATGCTATTGTTAACGCTGCTAATACGACTTTACTCGGTGGTGGTGGAGTAGATGGTGCAATACATAAAGCAGCAGGTCCAGGATTACTTGAAGAATGCAAAACTCTTAAAGGATGTCCAACAGGTGAAGCAAAAATCACAAGAGGTTATCGTTTATATGCAAAGTATGTAATTCATACGGTAGGCCCAGTATGGAATGGTGGAAAATATGGCGAGCCTGAAAAACTTGCCAGTTGCTATAGAAACTCATTGAATCTTGCAGTGAAATATAAAATAAAGACTATAGCTTTTCCATCAATTAGTACTGGAGCATATCGATACCCTATAGAAGATGCAGCAAAAATTGCTTTAACAGAGATTAATAAGTTTCTAAAAACAAATTCAACAATTGAAAAAATTATCATTGTGTGTTTTGATAAAAACACTTTTGATGTATATCTTGATGTATCAAGACAACTTTAATGAACTTATTTGCTTATATTGAATAAACAAAACTTTAACTGGCTTATTACACTTCTACTTGGTGTTCTTATTATTGATTTTTATTTCCAGTTCAAAGTTACAGGTTGGCATTTCTATGATTCAAAATGGTTTATGTGGAGAATGCTTTTTATAGCAATACTGATCTTTTTTGTATTATTAAAGCAGCTACAAGTATCATATAAAAATGAAGAACAGTCAATTTATTTTATCATTAAAGAGCTTTACAAAGATAAATATCTTCTTACTGCAGAAAATCAGAATCTTCAGTTCTTAAACCACAATGCTATTTCATTAGATTCAAATATCTCTTTTCTACAGAGGTTAAGTAATTATATTTCAAAATTTGAAACTTTTAAGAATATTAATATTAATTTTAGTTTCCAAGAAAATCCAGAAATAAGCTGTTCATTGTTTCTCCAATTTCTTATTTCAGAGGTCATAAAAATTTATCTAACTTACTTTTCAGCTTTAAAACCTGTAGAAATAAACATTGAATTGAAAAGAATAGAGAGAGAGTGTATTAGTCTATTATTGGTTGCTTCTTTTAACGGAAATTTCAAAATTAGTAACAATCTTAATCAGCTCAAACAAATTGCATACTCTTTTAACGGAAGTTATAAAACACGAAAGAACAAAAATAAATCTGAAATTGAAATTATTCTACCTGAAAGTCTAAACTAAATTTCCTTCTACTTAATTATTTTCTCCCTCTGATAGTTTTCTGTTAATAAATTAAATGCAGTTTTATAAGCTAAATTAACAACCGCACTGAAAAGCTTTTCATTTAAAGTTTCAGGTGTATCAGTTGTCAGATGAAGATGTTGATAACTGTTTGTTGTAACAAAATATATTGATGGAATTCCCGCATTATGAAAAGCCTGTGCATCCGCACCACCCCCAAACCAAGTATCTTCAGTCATTAATTGAGTAGTTTGCTTATCAATTTTTCTAACTGTTTCCCACAGAACAGGACAACTTTTACCATTACCAACCTTTATTGAATCTCCATAAGCAATACAATCAAGATTTATCATAGCAACAATATCATTCAAAGGTACAGGACAATTATCTACAAAATACTGGGAACCTTGTAAGCCTGATTCTTCATTGGAAAACAACATAAAAATAACAGATCGTTTGAGTTTATCTTTTTTTTGGCTCAAGAGTCTTGCTATTTCTAAAACTGCACTTGAACCTGAAGCATTATCATTTGCGCCGGGAAAATAAATTTTACCAGCCTGTCCTCCTACATGATCTAAGTGTGCACCAATTACAACATATGTTTTTTTCAATATACTGTCATTCCCCTCTATTATGCCACCAACATTCATTGTTTCACGATGAGGGTCATAATTAGCCTTTACTGAAATTTTTGCTATAGTATTAGTATTTATACTAAAAGGTTTTTTTGTAGAATCTATAATCCTCTGGAGAGTAGCAAGGTCATATATACAATTAACAAGGATCTCATTTGCCACTAAAGTGTCTATATGTATATGAGGATAGTTTAATAACATTGTTCCTTCCCCATCCATAACACTTCCGATGGGTTTTTGCACTTGTGGATCAAGAGGTTTTGAAACAAGAATAGTTCCTATTGCTCCTTTTTGATAAGCTACATTTGCCCTATATCTAAGAGAACTATTCCAGGAATTTTCATTTAGTTTCCAAGATGGTATTTGCTTAAAAATCATTACAATTTTTCCTCTAACATCTATATTAGAATAATCATCATAATCTGGTTCGGAAAAACCATATCCACAAAAAACCACTTCTGCTTCAATTTTTCCAGAACCTGTAAAACCACGACAGACAAAATCCTTTCCTAATTCGAAAGGATACATTGTATTTCCTCTTTTTATATATAACTCACAAGGTCCTGTAATATCATTAAACTCAATGTAAAATTTTTGAAAATAACTTCCATTAAAAATCGGTTTTAACCCAAACTTTTCAAATTCATTTTTAGAATAATTTGCAGCCTTATAATAACCATCACTTCCAGCAAGTCTACCCCATAACTCTTTTGAGGATAAGAACTTCACATTTTTCATCAAATAATCTATTTTAACCTCTTGTGCACTGCTAAAATCAGTAACAAGTATACAAAGTAGGATAATAATTGCAAGAAAAAACGAAAATAATTTATTAATCATAAAATTTATGTAAAACTAAATCATTCACTTGAAAATTACAAAAAGATATGCAATTTTAAGTCAAAAAAAGATGAAAAAGATATTCCTGACACTTTTATTATTAATTGTTAATTGTTCTCTAAATGCACAAACACAAGAATTAACTCTTGAAAATATTTTTTTAAAACCGAAGTTTTTTTCTGCTGGAATAGGAACATTTTTGCATTTAAGTGATGGTGAACACTATGCAAAAAGAGATAGCACTGGTTCTCTTATAATATACGATTATAAAACTGGTACTGTAGAAAGGAAAATTTTTGACATTGATAAATTTTGTTCCATAACAGGACTTACCAAGTCCAGTATTGATAATTTTATAACCGGAAAAATTAACAAACGCCTCTTGATAACTACTGAAAGCGAAATGGTTTATAGACGTTCTTTCATTGCTAATTATTACATTTATGACATAACCACAGCATCAGTTATTGATCTCTCTCAAAATAAAAAATTCCAATACGCTGAATTTTCTCCAGATGAGAATAAAGTCCTTTATGTTTATGAAAATAACATATATGTTTATGACATAGTAAATAATAAACATCAACAGATAACAAATGACGGGAAGAGAAACTTTATTATAAATGGATTGCCCGACTGGGTTTATGAAGAAGAATTTGGTGTGTCAAAAGCCTTTGAATGGTCACCTGATAATAAAAAAATTGCTTTTCTTAAATTTGATGAATCAAGAGTTAAAGAATATGAATTTCCTATATACGGTCAAACTTATCCTGAACTTTTTAAATATAAATACCCAAAAGCAGGAGAGGATAATTCAAAAGTAAGTTTATGGATTTATGATTTTACTACAAGCAAGGTTACTAATATTGATTTCAAAGATAGTATGGAACATTATATCCCTCGTATAAAATGGACAAGTGACAATAATTTATTATCTGTTGTTCGTGTTAATAGACTTCAAAATCAATTATTAGTTCATATTATTAATACAACAAATTTTAATATTACCACAATTATTAATTATTCTTCTTCATATTATATTGACGAACTTTATGACCTTTATTTTTTAAAAGATAATTCATTTATAAGACTTAGTGAAGAAAGTGGCTTTACACATATATACCATTATAATATAAATGGAAGTTTGATTCGACAAATAACTGATGGGAATTGGGAAGTCAAGGAATTAAAAGGAGTAGATGAAGAAAATAACACATTATATTTTATTTCAAATGAGCCATCACCATTAGATAAAGCTTTATATTCAATTAAACTTGATGGAACTGATAAACATTTACTCAGTCCTGCAAATGGAACAAGCAGAGCACAATTTAGTAAAAACTATCAATACTATATTTTGAATTATTCTGATGCTAATACACCCCCACTTATTACATTGAATTCCGTTAGAGAGGGAGTAATAACAATTTTACAAGACAATAAAAAACTTAAATCGTATATTGAGCAATATAATTTCATACAGAAAAAATTTATTTCTTTTATCAATTCTGTAGGGGTCAAAATTAACGGCTGGATAATGATGCCAGAGCTTGAGCCCGGGAAAAAATATCCAGTGCTTTTCGAAATTTATTCTGGACCCGGTTCACAAATGGTCCTTAATTCCTGGGGAGGAACTGACTACATTTGGTATCAATATTTATGCAAGAAGGGATACATCATTGTATGTTTCGATGGCAGAGGTACTGGGGGAAGAGGAACAGAGTTTAAGAAAGCAAACTATAAGCGATTGGGTAGCACAGAAATTGATGACCAAATTGAGGCTGTAAAATACCTTTATACATTGCCTTATATTGATACTAATCGTATTGGTATATGGGGTTGGAGTTATGGAGGATATGCAACATTAATGTGTATGTTAAAAGGTTCTGAATACTTTAAAACTGGAATTGCGGTAGCACCTGTTACAGACTGGCGATTTTATGACAATATTTATACTGAACGATTTATGCAAAGACCAGTTGATAATCCTGAAGGTTATGAACAAGGTAGTGTATTAAATTATGTAGATCAATTGAAGGGAAATTTGCTCCTAATTCACGGTTCAGCTGATGATAATGTGCACTTCCAAAATACAATGGAATTAACTTCTAAATTAGTTGATGCAAATAAACAATTTGAAATGCAAATTTATCCAAATAAAAATCACGGAATATATGGGGGGGTTACAACTTATCATTTATTTAAAAGAATAACTGAGTTCTTATTTAAAAACCTTTAAGATGAAATATTATAACAATTCAAAAAGGTAGTATTTAAGCCCCTTTAATTTCCATTCATTCCCCTTTAATCCTGCTTTTAGGCAAAGAGAGGTAATAAAGTCTTCAGGGTTAGTAAAATGTTCCCAAACCTGTGGTAAATAAACTGCTTTATTAAGCCCTTTCTCTATAATTACACCTTTACCAATAATAGTTTTGAGCATCTCATAAGAACTTGAAAATTTATATTCAATTGGTTCACTTAAGACTGAAACTTCATATTTTAGGTTAGGTAACTCATCTTCTTTTATTGGATCAAATCTCCAATCGCGTGTTGCAGCATGTATAGCATTATCAATGATACTTTTATATAATTGATTTACTGGTTGTGTAGTACCTATACAACCACGAAGATTATTTAAATCTTTGATTGTTACAAAGCACGCAAGTTTCCTTTTTAAATTCTCAGGAGGGTTTTCAACATCAATTTTCTTACCTTGTTTGATATATGCTTCAACAGCTTCTTTTGCAAGTTTTTCCATATAACGACGTTCGTCTTCACTAAAAAATGTCAACTCATTAACATAAAAAGCAATAGCAGCATAACCAACAACACTTGATTTATCGCTAATTACATCTCCAGAATTTCTGTAATTTAAGAGTTTAGTTTTCCATCCTTTCCTTTTTGCAAGCATAAGTAAACTCTTAACAGCAAAGGGTGAATCTATTTCGGCTTTATCTATACCTTTATAATCAAGACTTAGAATACAGTTAATAGAATATTCATCTAACTTTTTTGCTTCTTCGTAAGTATGAAAATGGCTTAAATCAACAGAAACTACAATTACACACTCATCAGTACTGTATTTATCAAGGAAGTTTGAAAACTTGTCTGGCGCAACTTTACCAACAATTATAGGAATAATTGAAAACTCATCAAGAACTCTTTGCAAAAATGGTAATTCAAGCTCTATAGAATGTTCCTGATAGTCAGCTTCTTCAATAGATGTAATTATCTCCTCTTCAAGAATAGCTTTATTTTTATCTGTTACCCTTACTAACCCAAGAGGTGTTTCATAATAATCATAATCAGTAAAAGATGCTCCAACAAGATAGTATCTATGAGCCGTACCAAGTATTATTACTTCCTTAGTTTTTCTATCAAGTTGTTTAAAAGAAAAGGCTGCAGTCTGTCCAGAAAACATATATCCAGCATGTGGTACTATAATAGCTTTTGGAAAAAAAGGCTCTTTTGGGACATTCTGCAGAAATCTATCAATTGTTTCAGCAAGTTCTAATTTATTCTTAGGGTACCAACTACCAGCACAAAAAGGTTTTCTAATTTTTTTTGACATCATTAATACTATATATTACCTAAATAAACATAATTTAAATAAATCTTAGCCATTTCACCAAACTCCTTCATCAATGAATATGGAGTTATCTTAAAATTCATTTTATATCTTGGAAACGCTCTTGAAATATGTAGAACAATATTTTTGTTAAGAGAAGAAAGGTATTTACACATTTCCTGAAATTCAACTAAATTGTCATTATAGCCTTCAATCAATAAAAAAGTTACTTCTATATGTTTTTTATATTTTACAATAAATTCAATAGTATGTTTTGTTGTCTCAATATCGCCTTTACATATTTCCTTATAGAATTTGTTATTAAACGCTTTTAAGTCTATATTAAAAGCATCAATATATACAATTAACTCTTTTAGTGGATCTTCGTTAATCTGTCCGTTTGATACTACAACGGTATAGATGTCATTAATTTTGCAGAGCTTAGCAACATCAAGCATATACTCGTAAAAAATTGTAGGCTCGTTATAGGTAAAGGCAACATGATTAAGTTCTCTACTTTTACAAAAGCTAATAATCTCCTCTGGTTGAAGAGTCTCCAGATCATAGATGTTATCAACTTCAAATTCCTGACTTATATCATAATTTTGACAAAATTTACACTTTAAATTACAACCATAAGTTCCAATAGATAAAATTTTTGAAGAAGGATGAAAATGGTACAAGGGTTTTTTTTCAATGGGATCTATATGAACTGCGATAGGTTTTTCATATACCAGTGCATATAATTTCCCGTCAAGATTTTGTCTTACCCCACAAACACCTCTTTTTGAGGGTAAAATAACACAGTTTTTAGGACACAAAACGCACTTAACTTTTCCATTTTCAAGTTTTTCATAATATGTTGCTTCTTTGAGCATTTTAGTTTACATAAGTTTAAAATTCTTTAATTATTTCTTGAATTTTCTTCACTTTAGGATGATTCTCTCCATAAATTTTCAAATAGATATCAAGAGCTCTTTGATAATACTGAAAAGCTTTTTCTTTCAAATTAAGATTATCATAAAGTTCAGCAATACCAACAAAGGTTGCAGCAACATCTGGATGTTCGCGACCATAAATTGATAACTTCAATCTATAAACTTTTTTATAAAGTTTTTTAGCCTCTTCATATTTCCCAATGAAATTATAATAAGAAGCAAGATTGTGAAGAGAATTTATATAATCAGGGTGATTAGAACCAAAAATAGTTTCTCGAATTTTAAGAGCTTTATTAAATAACACTTCAGCTTTTTCAGGCTGATTCTTATTAACATATAAGATGGCAAGGTTGTTGTATACATTTGCTGCGTATGCAGTATCCGTCTTTTGAAGTTTTTCATAAATATGTATTGCATCATTGTATAACACTTCAGCGCTATTAATATCTCCAAGATCTTCATTGATTGCAGCAAGATTATTTAGAATATTAGCAACATATTCGTTATTGTCCCCATACAATTTTTTGTTAATTTCAAGAGCTTTTTGGAATTTTAATTTTGCTTCTAATAACAGTCCTTTATCAGTGTATAAAACTCCAAGTGCACTTACTACCGCAGCAGTATCAGCATGTATTTCACCCAAAACTCGAGTTCTTATATTAAGTGTTTTAGAATATGCCTTTTCTGCAATATGATATTTACCTTGCATCTGATATAACTTCCCGAGTTGGTATAAAACATCAGCATATTCTGTTGTGAAAACACCTTTTTTTTCTTCTGTAATATTAAGAAAATCTTCCATTAATGGAGTTATTAACTTCCACTCCGCTGCATCAAAAAATTTTTTCCCAACATTTTTAATCCAATTATAAAATTCATTGTAGTTTAAAGCTATTTTTGCATGATAATATGCCTCGTTCATAGTTCTCCGAATTTCATCGGTAATAAAACGAATATCTATTTGGCAAAGTTTATCATTGTAGAAGTCGTAAATAAATTTATGAAGTGAACGTATAGTATTAATATCAAGTTTTGCCTGAATACTTTCCCGCATTAGTTCATGCATAGTGTAAAAGCCTTTTGTATTACTTTCCTCAATAAAAGAAAATCTACAAAGATTATTTATAGCTGTTAAAGGATAAGCCGTATTGAAATGTTCAATTAGTTTTTGAGCCAATTCATAATTCCAAATTCTTGGAGCTGAAATTACTTTTAAAGTTTCTATTTCACAACGGTCAAGATATCTAAGAAAACGATCAAGAACATCCTGTTGCGTACGAGCAAAATCATCTACAGTAGGATTTCTGTTAAATTTGTTACTTATTTCGTTATATGTATCAATAGCAAGATCCAGGAAGTGTGGTAAGCCTTTACTTGCCTGATATATTACATCTTGAATACTACTATCGGTTACTCCACAACTTGAAAGGAATTTTTTGGAATCGGTTTCACTTAATTCCCCTACCAAATGTTGACTTAGGTATTTTTCCCATTCTTTATCAACCTCTTCCCACCGCAACTTTTCACGTCCACAAATAACCCATAACACCTCGGGGAGATAAGAAACTAAATCTCTTACCCATTCATCTCTTAGGAAAAAGCCACCTTCAGTGTTTGCATTCTCCCAAAGTGCTTCATAAGTATCAAAAAATATTGTTGCTTTAGTTTGTTTTTGAGATAAATAATCTTTAAGATCAGAAGCCCAAAAGAAAGGTAATCTTTCAGCAATTTCTTTAGCTTCTAATTCAGGAATATCTGCAAGTTCTCTTTCGCCTCTTTTTTTCCACCATTCACGAAAAACATTTGAACCTGTTAAAAATGCTTTTGAGAGCTTCGGTATCCACCCCACCCATGGCATTTCTCCAAGAACTCTTAAAATACCACCTACTACACTCACACCAGTCAATAGAGGAAAATTATCTTTAGTAATGGGTACCTGTGGGTGTGTTTTATGCCAGAATGCAGTATATGCTATATCAAATGAAGGAAATCGTACTTTATATTTTTCGGTTAAATCATTCCTTAAGACAAAAAGTGTTGTTTCCATATTTCTGTACAAAGGAACATCAAGATCTATTGAAGTATGAATTGTGGAAGTAAATTCACTTTTAAGAATTTTGCTAAAATGTTTCCTCAAAGTTGTCTTACCTACACCACCAACTCCATAAAAAACGAGAATTTTGTATTGTTCCGAGCTTATAGGAAGAGAAAGAAAGTTTTTGAAAAGCTCAATAAAATTTTCGCGATCAGTAAACTGTCGTTCTTCTTTTTTAAAACCAACATTCCCAATATGCTTTGGGATTATAGCCATTTTATATACGCTGAAAATTATACTTCAAAAACGTTTTATCTTTACGCCAGTCTTTTTTCACCCTAACATATAGTTCAAGATACACTTCCCTGCCGAGGAAATTTTCAATTTCTTTGCGAGATAGTTCCCCTAATGTTTTTATCATTTCCCCTTTTCTTCCAAGAATTATCTTTTTCTGAGATTCTCTTTCGACAATAATATCAGCATTAATAAAATCCTTACCTTCTTGCCGTTCTTTAAATTCTCTTATATCAACAAAAACACTATATGGGACTTCTTCCTTATATAATTCAAGAATTTTTTCCCTAATAATTTCAGAAACAAAAAAACGTTCGCTTTTATCTGTTAAAGTTTCTTCATCATAGAGAAATTCTGAATTTGGTAAATACTTAACAATTAGAAGTTTTAAATCATCTACATTATATCCAGTTAATGCAGAAATAAAAATTATATCTTCAAAGTGAAATTTTTCTTTTATTGCTTCTATCATATTTTTCACCAATTTCAAATGCTCAGTCTTATCAGCCTTGTTAATTGCTAATATTACAGGTTTATTTTCAACACTGCTTCTAAATTTTTGCTGAAAATCTGTTATATCTTCAAGAGAAAAATTTTCAGGATCAATTAACAAAACTACAACATCTGAATTTTTAAGAGAAGATTTGATTTCACCTATCATAAAATTATGAAGTTCGTATTTTGGTTCAAGAATTCCTGGAGTATCAAAAAAAATCATCTGGTAGTTATTTTCTGTTAACACACCAAGAATCTTATTTCGCGTTGTTTGTGCCTTTTTAGCAACTATAGAAAGATTATAGCCTAATAGTGTATTAAGTAAGGTGGATTTACCTGCGTTAGGTTTACCAATTATTGCAACTGTTCCACATTTTTTTGTTTGTTCATTCATTTATTTTCCACTTTAATTTGTTGTGGTGATTTAAGAATTATTTCAGGTTTACCTTTATATAATTTTATAACACCTTCAACTTTTACATACTTGTTTTTATATTGGTTCAAGTCCTGAAATTTATTTAAATCTCTCTTGAAAACAACCGCTGTAAAAATATTACTTGGATATTTTTTTTCGAAATTCATAAATACCGCCTTTTCACTGAAATAAACATCAGCAACAAAACCTTTTACAGAAGCAAATTCTCCCTCATGGGATGCTGCTTCATAACTACTATAAACTTTCGTCGGGTTCTTGTTTTCATTTTCTGGTATTTCCTCTTCGGTCTTTTTAACATCAGTTACTTCAGAATTAGATTTTTGAACTTGAATCTCATCTGAATTTTTTTTGCATCCTAAAATTAAAGCTAAGAGTAAAGCAAAAGTAATAAATATTAGTTGTTTCATTTTCTATTAATATTTTGTTTTTCTCTATTGATTGCATCTAATAATGAAGGATCAAGTTCAAGAGCAATATTGAAATCATCTTCTGCAGCTTTATACATAGCTAATTCAATAAATACACATCCCCTTTTAAAATATGCTTCTGCATACTTTGGATTAAGAGCAATAGCAGTATCAAAATCGACTAAAGCGGAATCGTATTTAGATTCATTATAATAGAAACTTCCTCTGGTAAGAAATAATTCAGGGCTTGTGGGGTTAATTTCTATAGCTTTATTGATATCACTCAAGAAAGCATGTTTGTCACCAAGCAAGTAATAAACTATAGCCCTGTTTTTTAATGCTTCATAGCTTTCTGGATCATAGGACAAAGCAGTATTTAAATCATTTAATGCTGCAGGAATATTTTCCCCTTTTAAATATGCTATTCCTCTGTTGATATAAATTTTGGGGTTTTGAGGATCAAGATAAATTGCACGAGAAAAATCTGAAACAGAATTATTATACATTCCAACTAAAGTATAAAGTATTCCACGATTAATTAATGCTTCTATATTATTTTCGTTAATTTCCAATGCCTTGGAAAAATCACTTTCTGCATCAGTCAACCTTTTTTCCATCATATAGGCATTACCTCTCATTAAATGAGCTCTTGAGTCATTTGGTATAATTTGAAGATATTCATTAAAATACTCTATTGCCTTAAGTGCATTCCCATTATTTAACTCAGCTTCACCCATCTGAAAAAGCTGATCTGCTGAATATTGAGAAAAAGAAAATTTAGCTCCAACAATAGTAATTAATAAAAATATAAGATTTCTCAATTGATTAGTTTTTAATTTAATAAACATAACTTTTTAAAAGTTCTATCCCCTTTTTAGATATTACTTTTCTAAAAATATTCCCCTTATATTGAAACACTATCATTTTACACTCATCCGAGAGACTAAATTCCATATTTATTAGGCTAATTTTACTATGGAAAAATTCAATAGACCCTGTATATACACAATTCCGTTTACCTACATCTTCATCAGTAATTGAACTTAATATATTTTTGATTGTATCTTTTGAAGTTATTGTAATTACTTTTATACTCTTATTTTCTGATTCTCCTTTGTTTATGTAAATTTTAACTTCATCTGCATCCTTCAAAAAATCTTGAAGTGCTGTATTAATATTAAAAGAGCATGATTGGAAAATAATTAAACTAATGAAAATTACAGAACAAAGATTTTTAAAACCCATATGTGTTTTTAAGCCAGGATTTAGCATAATCATAATTTGTTCTTCCATAAACATCTACAATGTATGCAATTAGTTCTTCAGTAATTTCATCTTTATTCTTACCTGAAGCATTCAATAATTCTATATATGAATCAAGTTCCTTTTTCAACTCTTCTTCATCAGCAAATCGTAAAATAAATTTAGAAATAAGTTGCTCACGTTGTTTATTGTTTTTAACATAAGTATAATACAAATCAACACGGTCGACTAATTCCTGATTTATTTGCTTGTCTCCTATCGTATAAATAAAATTTTTGTCAAAAATTATTTCATCTGAAGTAAAACTGATCTTTTTGGAGATTGTATCATCTTGATAAATGTATCTAATAAAAAAATATGAATTATTTGTAATAGGGTATTCTTTTGGATTAATCTTAAATTTAAATTCCCCAATTACAAAATAAGGTGATTCGAATTCCTTTTGTAATGAAAACAAACCCTTATCTGTAATTCCTTTGCTTTTTACCAGTGTAGCATAAACATACTCTGTCAATTCACCTTCAAATTTTTTCATTGGTTTCAGAAGGAACCTTCCTGAGTCTTTATTATAAAGTGCTGCAAGCGCTTTGTCTGATTTAAAAGTAATTTTATCATTTAGGTTAAGTTCGTCATTTGCCTTGAGTAACTGTCCTGTTTGTTCGTTAAGAATTTCACCTTTAACTTTTAAAACAATATATGTTTGTGTATAACCCCTGAGTGTAAATAATAACAATACAAAAATAATTGGAAAAATTCGCGTTTTAAGCATAGATAATAGTTTTTAGTTAATAAAATATATTAATTTGTTCTTTAAGAAATAACGCATTTTTTTAGCTCAAATAATTTTACTTTTTATACTTTAATAATAGTAATAAGTTTCCTTGTCTGTTATTCTTATTGTATTTATAACTGGTTTAAAATTTACTAATTTATACAAAAATTAAAGTTGTACGTACAGGTTTCTATAAATAGTTACAGTGCCCTTACACCTATAGACGTTTTAAATGGGTATATGAATGGTATTTTCCCTATGGGGAATATCAATAATACAATTGATTGGTATTACACCGAGCCTCGAGCAATAATTCCTGTAAATATTGATTCTTTAAGTTTTAAGATACCACGTTCTCTTAATCAGGTTTTAAAAAAAGAAGTTTTCAAATTGAAAGTTGACACAAACTTTATTTTCGTGATTCAACAATGTTCTTCTCGAACAGAAACATGGATTAACAAACTTATTTTTGAAGCTTATATCGAACTGTTTAAAATGGGATATGCTCACTCTGTTGAATCATATATTGATAAAAAAATAGTAGGTGGTTTATATGGTGTAGCTTTAAAGGGAGTTTTTTTCGGAGAGTCAATGTTTCACAGAGAAAAAAATGCTTCAAAAGTATGTTTAGCAAAATTGTTAGAAATATTAAAATCAAATGGGTATATGTTTCTTGATATACAAATGTTAAGTCCTGTTTTTTTACAGTTTGGTACCATCACGATGACACATAACAAATATCTAAAGTTACTAAAACAAGCATTAACAAAAAATTGTCATTTTAAATAAAAAACAAAATAAGAAAAAATGGAATTAAGTGGAAAACTTTATGCAGTTTTTGAAATGAAAGAAAAAACTCCAACTTTCCGAACTCGCGAGTTTATTGTTAAGGTATTTGATGGGCAATTTCCACAATATATTAAATTTGAACTTATCAATGATAAGTGCACAATGATAGATAGCTTTCAAATAGGACAGGATATAACTGTTAATTTTAATATTACAGGACGAGAATGGATTAATCCTGCGGGTGAAAAAATTTATTTCAACTCATTACGAGCATGGAAAATTAGTCTTACAGAAGCTGCAGATTATCCTTCATCAACCGATGAGATTATAGATTATACAGCTGATGCTGGTAATAAAGATGAACCTCCAGATTTGGAACCACCGTTCTAAATGTATTTAAAACCCTGTTTTATCTCGATGGTCAATTATTTTACTCTTCTGACCTGAATATGCAAGGTCTTTGACAATTTCTCCGTTTAGAAAGTCATGTGGAAAACCATACTCAATGTGACTTACTTCATTGAGTTTTTGAATTAATGTTTCAGGTATCTTAAAATTTAGACATTCAAGATTTTCTGTTAATTGTTCAGGAGTACGAGCTCCAATAATAGGTATAAAGTTTCCTTTTTGTTGCCTAACCCAATTAATGGCTATTTGGGAGGGTTTTACTCCAAGTTCTTCTGCAACATTTACAACTTCTCTGGCAATTTCAGTATTTTTCTCGTTTAACCTTACACTCTTTTCAGTAAGTCTTGCTGGTTCTTTATCTTTTTTATTTAAGTATTTACCTGTTAAGGCACCACCACCAATTGTTGCCCAAGGAGTAATTGCTAAATCAAGATAATTTGCCATTGGAATCAAATCTCTTTCAGGGGTTCTTTGAATCAAGCTGTATTCAATCTGTAAAGCTACAAATTGAGTCCATCCATGCAATTCTGCAATAGTATTTGCACGTGAAATAATCCATGCAGGAGTATCAGAAACCCCAATGTATAAAATTTTTCCCGCCCTAATCATATCATCAAGGGCTCTCATTACTTCTTCTTCAGGGGTAAGTTTATCCCAACAGTGAACCCAATAAAGGTCAATATAATCTGTTTTAAGCCGACGTAAGCTATTTTCAAGTGATTGAACCATATTCTTCCTGTGATTTCCGGAACTATTAATGTCATATTTTCTTTCTGGCTCAAATAGCGTATATTTTGTTGCCACAACAAAATTTGCTCTATCGCTATGAATAAATTCTCCAACAAATTTCTCACTGCTTCCCTCAGTATATCTATTAGCTGTATCAATAAAATTTCCTCCTGAGTTTACAAAAATATCAAAGATTTTTTTACTATTTTCTTTATTAGCTCCCATTGTGCCCCATTCTTCACCAAAAGTCATAGTTCCTAAGCAGATTTCGGAGACCCTTAAACCTGATTTTCCTAATAATTTGTACTTCATAATGTTATATATTTTTATTTTCTTTTTATTCGTGGATAATTTTTATCTATAGAAAGATATTCAGTGTATTTTCCTTCCCAATCCCTTAAAAACAATTCTGTTAATTCACTATTAACTTTATTATTCTGAATCACAATTGAAACATTCCGAGAATTATAAAAATAACTTTTTTCCCAGTTGGAAGTACTTACCCAACTAATATTTTCATCTACTATAAAATATTTACAATGTTCAACACGTGCATAGGGTATAAAACCTCCACTAAAGAGAGGTATTGAACTGATTTTTATTTCTATTCCTTTTGTTTTAGAAAGTTCTTTTATATCATCAAAATACTTTCTGTCAGTAACCCAATCAGGAACAATAATTTTTACATCAACTCCTCTATTGGCTGCTTTTTTCAAAGCTTTATCAATTTTTTCATATTTTTCTTTATTATCAGTTACTGAATAAGAATAAATCTGAATATATAATCTCTTTTTTGCTTTATTAATCAACCTTAACAATTCTTTTTCCTCCCAACAATAATCCTTAGGAATCAGGAAAGAAGGACTAAAGCAAGGATAAAGTTCTACTATTCCATAATTTTCAGAATATATTTTTAATTTATTCCTTAAGTTAATAGCATTTTTCATTTTAGACTTACGGATACTTGTAAACTCTACAAATTCAGGGTGGTCAGATAGTATCCAATCAATTTCAAAAATTCGCAAAAAATTTTCCGCAAGCTTTTTATGTTTTATTCTGACTCCAAGCTCGTGAATATGGCTAAGAGCACGCCAGTCCATATTTTGACTACCAAGAAACACTTCTGATGAATCTATAACAAAATATTTTGCATGCATAACTCCACCAGCAAGTTGAGTAAAATCTATTTTTCTTATTTCAACGTTTTTTACTCCATTTAAATAATCAATTCCTTGTTCATTTTCGAGATAAAATTTTTTGTCGACTATTATTTTTATTTTTACTCCTCTGTCAGCAGCATTTACAAGTGAATTTAAAATATCAGTTAAACTTTCACCTTTTTTATGGGAAAAATAGAATGTTTCAATTTCAATAGAGAATTTAGCAGAATTAAACATTTCACACCAAATTTCAGAGGTTCTTTTAATTTTTGATTGTTCAAATTCTGTCTCAATTGGAACACTTTCAACAAGTTCTATAAGCTCTTGGGAAATAGCTACAGTAGACCATAAAACAAATAAAACAGAAAATAAAGATTTTATTAATATTTTGTGTTTCATTCTACAGGTGCAAATTTAGCTGTAAAATGCCTGAGAAATTTGGGTTCTTCAATAATTCTGACACCTTTGATTTTTTCCTTATGCGCTTTTATTTCTCCCAAAACTTCAGCAACATAATCTATATGACTTTTTGTATAAACCCTTCTTGGAATAGCCATTCTTACAAGTTCCATATCAGCTGGGATCATTTTACCTTGAGAGTCATATTTACCGAACATAACTGACCCTATTTCAACTGCACGAATTCCTCCAATCTTATATAGTTCACATACAAGAGCATGACCCGGAAAATTTTCAACAGGAATATGTGGAAGAAAAGCTTTTGCATCAATATATATTGCATGACCACCAACTGGTTTTAGAATTGGTATATCGCTTTTTGTTAACAAATCCCCTAAATATTCTGCGGATTTAATTCTATAATGTAAATAACTCTCATCAATTATTTCTTCCAGTCCTTGTGCAATGGCTTCCATATCCCGTCCCGCTAATCCTCCATACGTTTCGTATCCTTCAGTAATAATAAGTAGATTTTTACAATTCAGATACCATTCATCGTTATTCATAGCAATAAATCCTCCAATATTTGCAAATGCATCCTTTTTAGCACTCATCGTACATCCATCGGCATAAGAAAACATCTCATTGGCAATTTCAAGAATACTTTTATTTTGGTAGCCATCTTCTCTTAATTTAATAAAGTAAGCATTCTCTGCAAACCTACATGCATCAAGGAAAAATTGTATTCCATAATAATGACATATAGTACTTACCTCCCGAATATTAGCCATTGAAACTGGTTGCCCTCCACCCGTATTGTTGGTAATTGTTAGCATACAAACTGGAATGTTCTGAGGTCCAACTTTTTCAATGAGTTCTCTAAGTTTCCTAGTATCCATATTTCCTTTAAAAGGGTGAAAGACTTCTGGTTTTTTACCTTCCTCAATTACAAGATCCACAGCTTCACCGCCATTAAATTCAATATTTGCTCTGGTAGTATCAAAATGGTTATTACTCGGTATATATTTCCCTTTTCCAACATTTATATATCTTCCATCTTGATCTATTTCACTTAATAAAAAAGTAAATAATATTCTCTCAGCAGCTCTTCCCTGGTGAACAGGGATTATGTGTTTAAAACCAAAAATTTTTTTAGTAACTTCTTCAAAACGATAGTATGATTTTGAACCAGCATAAGACTCGTCACCATCCATAAGCGCAGCCCATTGTTTACTGCTCATTGCAGATGTTCCGCTATCAGTTAGTAAATCAATTAAGACATCCTCAGCTGGAATTAAAAAAGGGTTATAAAAAGCTTTCTTCAATATCTCTTGTCTTTCTTCAAAACTTGTAGAACGTATATATTCAACAGTTTTGATTTTGAAAGGTTCTATTATTGTCTTCATATTATTTGTTTGTTTAATTTCTGTTAGTACTTCTTTAATAACTCAGAAAAAATAAATTTCATAAAAACGTAATTTTTAAAGAACGAAAGGTATAAAAACATAAGCATACAAGCTTAACACAGTTATTATTTTACCTTTCCATAAAATACCCGAGTCTTATACTCAAGCAAAACTTTCCCATAATGCTGGTATTTACTAAAAAAGGTTTTCAGTTCTTTTATCATCTCTTTATATGCTAACCCCTCAAGAGGAATAAAAGAAGATGACAACAAGCGACCTTTAATACCCTCAAAAGATAGATATTGTTTAACTTCAAACTCTGTATATTTAAAGTTTCTCACTCCAAAAATTTTATTTAGTGAGGATACAGTAATTTCTTTACTACACTTATATTTTTCATAATCAGTACCATATTTACGACATATTTTTTCATAAGCATACATTATGCCCTTTTTCTTTTCTTTCCTTTCGTTCCATACAAGAACTACATATCCATTATCTACAAGAATTCTTTTGAATTCTTCAGGGACTTTTTTAATATCAAACCAGTGAAATGCTTGTCCCGAGACTATAACATCTATACTTGAATCTTCAAGCTTTGTGTTTTCAGCCGTTCCGCTAATACTAATAAAATTAAAATTGTTTCTAAATTTTTCTTCAGCAACTGCTCTCATAGCATTATTGGGTTCTACTGCAAAAACAATATTACCATTCTGTACAAAAAGTTTAGATAATATTCCCGTTCCAGAACCTATATCAGCAACATTGTCACTAACGTCAAAACCTATTTCTTTTTCCATCAACCATAATAAATCCATTGGGTATGAAGGTCTATATCTTTCATAGTAGGTAACTCTTGGGGTAAATTTTTCTATTAAGTTATTCATATTTAAAACCTTTCGAGTTTTATTTGTTCAGGTTTGACACTAATTTCCAACAGTATTTGCTCCATTGCATTAACCATCGAAAGAGGACCCACAATATAATAAATTGGCTCATGCACATTGGGAATATTTTTGATTATCATTTCTTTATTAATATACCCAAAAGAATATTTCCAGTTTTTATTTGAAACATCATCAATAGTAGGAAATAATTTGAAATTTTTATACTCTTCTGCCCATTTTTCAAACTCTTCTAAAAAAGCCATAGATTCTGCATCAGGGTTGGAATAGAAAAGATATGTTTGATAAGGTAATCCTTTTTCAAGTATATACTCAACCATACATCTTACAGGAGTAATTCCAATGCCTCCTATTAAAAAAACTGCTGGAATTGAAGGTTCACTATGTAATACTGTATTACCTCCAGGTTCTGAAATACTTGCAGGTGTGCCTATAGGTAATTCCTGAATATTTCTATTGAATGCAGATGGTATAGCACGAGTTGTAAACATTAAATAATCTTTTGTAGGTGAGGATGCAATTGAAAACAATCTTGAATTCCCTTCTTCATCGTTATAAATAGGTTCAAGAAGTGTAATTCTGGCATATTGTCCTGGAAGAAATTCGTATCCATTACGATCAAAATACATTACTAAGTTTCTGTTTCCTGTAATTTCTCTTTTTATTAATGTGATAATTTTTTCTCCCATAACAAACAAATTTTACTTAACTTAACTAAATCAAAGCTATTAAAAAATTCATAAATTATTTAACTATAGGTACTTTGCCAGTAATAATTACTCCACAGTACAAAGAGTTATTAGAACATAAAGTTTTAACTATTTTAAAAATTTCCCTCTTCTCCACATTTAAAAGAGAACAACAATTACCTCTATTAATACCCTACATACCCATTTGTTTTAAGTATTTCATTAGTGATTTATCTTTAATATATTTATTCAAATTTTTAAACACATTCCTTATGTATAATTCTATTGTTTTAGTAAAACAGGTACCTGATACTGCTAATATATCCGGAAAGGTTATGAAAGAGGATGGAACAGTTAACAGAGCAATGTTACCAGCCATATTCAACCATGAAGATAAAGTTGCTCTTGAGTTAGCGCTCCGTGTTAAAGACGAATTTGGTGGAACAGTTACTGCTATCACTATGGGACCACCGCGGGCAACAGAAGTTTTAAGAGAGTGTTTATATATGGGTGCTGATAGGGTTTATCTTATAACAGATCGTAAATTTGCAGGTGCAGATACTCTTGCTACTTCTTATGTTTTAAGTGAGGTCATTAAAAAAATTGGTAATTTTGACCTTGTCTTTGCTGGCAGGCAAGCAATTGATGGTGATACCGCACAAGTAGGACCTCAAACAGCAGAAAAACTAGGCATTCCTCAAATTACATATGCAGAGCAAATTATAAAAATTGAAAAAAATGAAATTGTAGTAAAAAGAAAAATAGATGGTGGTTCTGAAATAGTAAAAGCAAAAATGCCAATTCTCATAACTGTAATTAAAGGGGCTGCTGAAGTTAGACCACCAAAAGCCAAACGCATTATGGCATACAAATCAGCAAAAAGCCTTCTTGAATTAGAAACTATTGTACAGGGTAATTCTCTTCTTTACATTGATAAACTCGTTGAAGAATATAAAGATAGAAATCTGTACATAGAAACACTTACAACAGACGATCTTCCAGTTGATCTTGACAGATGTGGGATTAAAGGTTCCCCTACAAAAGTTCACAAAGTAGAATCTGTAGTTCTTGCAGGTGGTAATCACATCCGAATAGAACCAACTAAGGAAGGAATTTCAAAATTAATTGACATTCTTATTGAAGATAAAATATTCTAACTAACCAAATTTTCTATATAAATGCAGAACAAACAAGTTTGGGTATTTGTAGAACAGCGAAATGGAAAACCAGCTGATGTAAGTTTTGAACTACTTAGTAAAGGAAGAAAACTTGCTGACACATTACGTGGAGAACTTAAAGCTGTAGTTATAGGCCACAATGTTAAGGATATAGCAATTGAAACTTTTAAATACGGAGCTGATCAATGTTTTTTAATTGATCATCCGGATTTACATTATTATAGAACTATTCCTTATAGTCGTGTCCTGATTTCTTTAATAAATGAACATCAGCCAAGAATTGTACTTTTTGGTGCGACTGTTATTGGCAGAGATCTTGCACCACGGGTTGCTTCCAATACCAAAAGTGGTTTAACAGCTGATTGTACAGATTTGCAGATTTCTGATGTAGAATACCTCAAGAAAACCTATAAAGAACTTTTGTTACAAATTCGTCCTGCATTTGGAGGAAACATTATTGCTACTATTATTACTCCCGATACACATATTCAAATGGCAACTGTTAGAGAAGGTGTAATGCAAATGAGAGAATGTTCTAAGCCTAAAGAAATTAATGTTATAGAAATACCTTTTATACCACACGAAGTTGATTCATTAGTTGAAGTAATTGAGCAAACACAAGAAGAAAGCAAAGTTAATTTAAAAGCAGCTCCAATAATTGTTAGTGGGGGATATGGTTTAGGTTCAAAAGAGAACTTTCAGTTAGTTTTTGAACTTGCTCATACAATCGGTGCAGAAGTTGCTGGAAGTCGCGCAGCTGTAGATGCTGGTTTTATAACACCAGATCGTCAGGTTGGTCAAACTGGTGTAACTGTAAGGCCCAAATTATATATTGCAATAGGAATTTCGGGAGCTATACAGCATAGGGCGGGAATGCAGGAAGCAAACAAAATTATAGCTATTAACACTGATCCTGATGCGCCTATATTTGATATTAGCCATTATGGAATAGTTGGAGATGCTCTCGAAGTAATACCAAAATTTATTGAAGTATATAAGAGCAAATTAAGGTAATTTCAAATTAACAAAATACAGTAATGCCAAACTTTTTCACAGACAATTCAGATATTCAGTTTCATTTTAATAGATTAAATCTTCGACGCATTGTTGAAATGATTGAAAACAATTACGAGGAATCCAAACTTTACGACTTTGCACCTCGTAATTATGAAGATGCAATGGAAAATTATCGCAAGGTACTTGAAGTAATGGGAGATATTTGTGGTAATTTCATTGCTCCCCGTGCTGCTGAAGTTGATCGTGAAGGCGTCCATTTTGATAATGGTAAGGTCACTTATGCAAAGGGGACCCGTGAAAATCTTGAAATGCTTGCAAAAGCTGATTTTATGGGAATGGTTCTTCCAAGGAGATTAGGGGGGCTTAATTTCCCATTTACAATTTATTTAATGGCCACCGAAATTCTCTCAAGGGCAGACGCATCCTTGATGAATATTTTTGGATTACAGGATATAGCAGATATTATTAACAAATATGGTAATGAAGATCAAAGGCAGGAATTCATTCCTAAATTTACTACAGGTGAATATACAGGGGCTATGGCTCTAACTGAACCTGACGCCGGTTCTGACTTACAATCTGTAAAGTTACAAGCCTATCAAGATAGTACAGGGACATGGCGTCTTAGAGGAATGAAACGATTTATTACAAACGGTAATGCTAATGTTTTGCTCGTATTAGCACGTTCTGAACCGGGAACAAAAGATGGACGTGGATTAAGTATGTTCGTATGTTATGGAGACGAAACTGTAAAAGTTCGTAGAATTGAAAATAAACTTGGAATACATGGTTCACCAACTTGTGAATTACAATTCAATGACACACCGGCACAATTAATTGGGGCAAGGAAATTTGGATTAATCAAATATGTTTTTGATCTAATGTTTCGTGCAAGAATGGGAGTAGCAGCCCAAGCACTTGGAATCTCACAAGCAGCCTTTGAAGAAGCACTTTCTTATGCCAGAGATAGAATCCAGTTTGGAAAGAGTATTTACAATATACCAGCTGTATCAAATATGCTTATAGATATGAAAGTTATGTTAGAAAGTAACCGTTCTTTAATGTATGCAACGGCAGTTATTGTTGATTTAAAAGAGAGATACGAAGAACTTGTTGAGAAGCTTAAAAGTGAAGGAAAATCTTTCAGTGAAGAAAACAACGAGTTAAAATATCTAACAAAAGTTGCTAATCTTCTTACCCCTCTAACAAAATTGGTTTTAACTGAAACTGCAAATAGAATAACATATGATTCTTTACAAATACATGGAGGAACAGGTTATATGAGGGAATTTAGAATAGAACGACTTGCAAGAGATGCTCGTATTACAAATATTTATGAAGGCACATCACAACTTCAGGTTGTTGCTGCTATGAGTGGTGTAATAAATGATGTCTTAAAAGATTTTTTTGACAAAAATGAAGAAAAGCAGTATAGCGGTGCACTCGAAATTTTAGCAAATCATCTTAAAGAAATAAGAAAAATATTTTACGATTGCCTAAATTATGTTACACAAAGAAAAGAGTCAGGTTTTCAAGATGTTGCAATGAAGGAACTTGTGGAATTATATGGATTTTTGTATGTGGGTTATTTATTGCTCGATGAAGCAGAAGAAAACTCAAAGAAAAAATTTATCGCAAATAGATATATACTTGGAGCTTTGTCAAATGCTAAACGCAACGCTGAAATAATTAAAAGTGAAACATATGCTGATATACTTCACATTGATGAAATTATGAAGTAATAATTTTTAAATGGTTTCATTATTATTATAATTTTACTTTTTTAAAAATATGTACTACTACAGAATTTTTGATGACAAAGACGAACTTAACTTCTTCAAAAGTTCCCTTGACTATCAAAAAATACTCGATCTTTTGAAAGAGTATGAAAAAAACAATGAGGAATATATTAACAGCGAATTTCTCAAATACCTCCGACAATACGATGAAGAAGCTGAGTTTATAGAGATTACAAATATTTACTATTGATATCAAATTTGCTCTTTTTATGTTCCTTAACCTGATCCCTAAACATACCTACGATTTTAATCAATTGTGGGATCTAATACGCAGACGTAATTTCTGGTTAATCAAGCTACGTTACATCGCTGTATTTTCACTTCTAATTTTTATATACGCAGGAAATTATATTCTAAATTTTCGACTTACCACTGTTCAATTTATTGTACTTAATACAATAGTATTAATAATGTTTACCGCTAATGTCTTATATTTGTCTTTGATTAAATCTTCCTTAATAAAAGATTCCCCTAATTCTTTTAATCCACTTTTTGTTTCTCTATTACAAATTGTTGTTGATCTATTTTTACTTGGAGTTTTAACTTACTTTACTGGGGGAATAGAAAGTCCCATAAACTTTTTCTACGTATTTCATATGATCATCGGAAGTATGATTTTGCCTGGATACGTTATTTATACTTTAGCAATTACAATAGTAATCTTTTTCTATACCGAAGCGTTTTTAGAATATTTTGGCATAATTAACCACCAAACACTTGTTGGAATGCTTACTACATCAGCCTATAATAATTTAACTTCAGTAATTGTTATTTCAACAGCTTTTGGAATAATGGTGATAATCAGTGTGTTTTTTGCAAATAGTCTTGCTAGTGCTCTTTACAGGAGAGAACAGGAATTGAGGCTTGCTCTTGACAAATTGAATGAAGCAGAAAAAACTAAGCAAAAGTACACAATGGGAGTAGTACATGAAATTAAAACCCCAATTGCCGCAGTACAATCATATTTAGATTTAATACTTGGCAAATTTGTGGGTGAAGTTCCTGAAAATATTGAAGATAAAGTACGCAAAGCACGTGTTAGATCAGATGAAGCAATCCAAATCATAAATGATGTTTTAAGTATTTCAAAACTAAAATTATCTGAAAAGATATTAAAGGAACCTATTGATATCAGAGAAATAATTACAGCTGTAATATCTCGAAGAAAAGCACAAGCAGAAAACAAACAAATCAAAATAAAATTTATTGATAATGGAAATACTCATTGTTTAGTGATGGGTGACAAAAATTTATTAGACCTTGCTTTATCAAACTTAATAGGAAACGCAATTAAGTATACAGATTCAGGAGGAAAAATAGAAGTGGTATTAGATAAAACTCAGGATGGTAGGACTTTGGTCGAAATCTGCGACGATGGTATAGGAATCCCCAAAGATGATCAGGAAAATATTTTCAAAGAGTTTTACCGAGCTTCTAATGTTAAAGATCGCTCTCATGAAGGAACTGGTTTGGGACTCTCAGTTGTTAAACACATTGTTGAACAACATGGAGGTAAAATATCATTTAAGAGCCCATCAAGACTTGCAGCGGGAACAAAACCCGGTACTTGTTTCAAAATAGAACTGTGAATATATAGATATAAAAATCCCGGCATACTATTTATGTCGGGATTTTTATAAGAGTTATAACTAAAGATTAATTTTCAAGCCACCAAAAAATTCCCTTCTTGCAGCAGGCTGATAAGAATTACCACCAGGATCTGGTTCTGTAAATCCAAGATAAATTTTATCAAATAAATTTCTCACACTAAATTGAAGCTCACCATACACACCTTTTATATTAAAAACATAGTTGACTCTAAAATGTGTTAATGTGTAACCATTAGCAGCTTCATCTTCAATGTTAGCCCCATCAATATACCATTTAGATGCTGTTTCGGTACTAACTCCAAAGTATAAGTTTTTAATTGGTTCAATCTGTAAATCTACATACAATTGATGCTGTGGTATATTGGGTAAATAATTACCATCTTGAACATATTTTACTATTGAAGTATCATCCATCAGCACTCTAAAAGGAGCATCAAGTGAATATTTAAAATCAGAAAATGTATAAGCAATCTGAAGGTTTAGAAATGGAAAGGGAACAATTTTTGTATAAAATTCTACTCCAAAGCGATTGCTTTTTCCTATATTTTGATAGAAAGTTTCTTGATTCCTCAACGGATCCGATATTCTGTATCTGTTAAAATCATTTTCTGTTTTGAGGTAAAATGTTGTAACATCATAATATATTTTATCCTTAATTACACCACGAATTCCAAATTCAGGCCCATATGAGGTTGCAGGAACAAGTGCATCATTAAAACCACCAAATTTAACAGGATTTTGTGCTAATTCTTCAACTGCTGGTGGCATAAATCCTGTTCCATAATTACCATAGAAATTCAAGTAAGTGAAGGGGGAATATGTAAATCCTATCTTAGCAGTAGTTTTATCAAAATCTTTACTTCCAGATAAATCTATACCTCCAAGTTTTAGTTCATCTTGTAATTCATTATTTATTTTATCATATCTTATACTTCCAGTAAGGTTAATTTTCGAACTTATTTCAAGTCTATCAATTAAAAATACGGAAAGAGTTGATTGTTTAATTGTTTCCTGAGACCTTACAGTATCTCCCTCATATGAATGTAAATTATCAGTTCTCCTTTCAGCAATATTTTGCCATTGTAAATCAGTACCTAAGCTAACATAATTTTTGACTGATTTATTACCCAAACTATAGGTATACTGCAGAGATCCCCCTGGAGTGGTTAATGTTCGTCTAAGAAAAGTTCTATTATTTACTTCGGTATAACGAGTTCGTTTTCCATATACATTAAAATCTATAAAGTGACTTTTTTCAAAATTTAACTTTCCAGTCAATCCTGCAGTAAATCTATTTGTTTCCATATATTCATTAAAAGGAATTGCATCAGGATTAGGTTGTTTTGGATCAATTCTGTATTGTTCAAGATTTATTCCTTCAGGATTTTCATTATAAAAATCTGTATAATATAAAATTGGGGTTAATTTTATGTTTTGTAACGGTTGATAATTGAATTTTCCATACAAGTTATTTCCCCAGAAGTGAGTGTGCTCTCGGTAACCATCCCCCATAGTTCTTGAAGTGGATACACGATAATTTACCTTATCAGTGGTACCACCAAATTCAAAAAAACCTTTCCAAAAATTATTAGTGCCGTACTTAAATAAACCATCCACTCCAAAAGGCTTTTTAAATCCATCTTCTGTAGTAATGTTAATAATTCCAGCTGAACCACTGCCACCATAAAGTGAACCCCCAGTACCTTTGAGAACTTCAATATTAGTAACTGTTTCCCAGTCCACATCATAGAAATCAGGTGTAAAACCTGAAGGATCATTCAATGGAATACCATCAAGCAGTACTTTCGTGCCTCTAATACCATGTTCAGAAAGAATTCCCTGTCCTCGTATAGAGAGATGAATCCTTGAACCATTTGCTTGATTCTCTACCCTTACCCCTGGAACAATTTTCAAAGGTTCATCGACACAAATTGTCTTAGGCATAGTACGCAAGAAATCTTTTTCAATTACAGAAGTTGAAAAAGTATTGAATTTTAATGGAAGCTCTAATCTTGAACCTGTAATTACTATATCTAAAGGGTACTTAAAACTTGGAATAGAATCTTGAGAAAAACTTATATTTATAAATAATAATGTACTAAATAACAAAAGAATTATTTTTTTCATATTGAAAAATAATTTAATTTAAAAAAACTAAATTTCCTAAGAGAAGAATAATTAAGAAGCAAAATTTAAATTCTTTGGGGGTGGAGTATCTCCACAAAGGAAAGCAAAAACAAGTGATGATTCTTCCGGAAGCAACACTGAAATTAAAACTGGCTGTTCCAACAAAAGTCCTCCGCAAGAAAAAGTATATTGAAGATTTAACTTAGATAGAATAAACTTAAAATGTGCAATTTTACTATTATCTGTTGAAGGTGTATCGGAATAAACTTCTCTTACCAGATCTCTTAATTGATTCTCCGAGTCATCATAAACACAGTAAAATTTTTTCCCATTTAGTGATTTTTCAGACCAAATAATATCATAGACCCTTCCGTAATATGTTATTTCATCACCATCTAATGAAACATAGGGATTATCTGTTACATTATCAGGAACTTCAATTTCCGTTATTACTTTAGAACTTAGATTATCTCTTATGAGCGACTGTGTTCTGCAACGGATTAGAAATATTATTTCTTCATAAACAATAATATATCCAAATGTATACGAACAAATTGCAGCCAAAAACAATAGTGTGAGGATCTTTCTCTTCATCTTTAGCAATACATTTAAAACATAAAACATCTAAACATCAATTACAATGTATATTTTCATCAATGATAAATACTGTGTGTTGATAAACTCAACATTGCGCTTTAATTAATAAGAACGCAATCTATCAACATATTTTATATGGAAATCTCTGATAAGAACAACTAATCTTTCAATTTCTTCTTTTGGAGGAAGAAATGTTGTTCGAAAATGCATTGTCCCCGGTAATTGTCCAAATCCTGAACCCGGGACAACACAAATTCCAGTCTCTTCAAGCAATGATAAGCAATAATTGAAATCACGTTGTGCATTGTATTTTAGTAGTTCTTCATCACTCATTGTATTGGGATCAATACCTTTTTCATAGGGTAAATCAAGTTTAACAAATGCATACATAGCACCTTTCGGAATATCTACAGATAAACCTTTTATTTTATTAAGCTCAGTTCCTAAAATTTCTGCTTTTTCTTTAAGAGCATTTAAAATGCTCTGTTTTTCAGTAACATAAACATCATAAGATTCATCGCCTTCTTTCGGAGGATCTACCATAGCATATGTAACAATCTGTCCATCTACATTGGCACATAAACTTATAGATTGTAGTTTGATAAGTTGTTCAAATGCATCAGTTCCGATGTTTCTAACTTCAAGGTATCCGCCCCGATGGCCACATTCACCAAAAAATCCTTTTGAAACCGAATGAAAACTAAATAATGTAGTTTGTGTTTCATTCATATCATACATTACTTTAGCAAAAGAATAAAATTTTAGTTCTTCAGAATATACATTTTCCTGATAAACTTCGTCTGCAAGGATAGTAAGATTATGTTTCTTGGCAAAATTTATTATCATTTGAATATTATCGTAAGAAAGTACTGCACCAGTTGGGTTACCAGGGTTAATTACAGCTATAGCAACAGGATTAATTCCCTTTTCCATTGCTTTTGCTAAGCTTTTAACAAGAATACTCTCATTAAGTTGCCAATGATTAGTTTCATCAAGATAATAACCTATTTGTACTCCACCAAGTAATGTAATTGTTGCACTGTATAAGGGATATTGAGGAATTGGAATCATTACTCCATCTCGAGAAGATTTGATTAACATTGTTAGTGCTGCTTGAACTCCTTTGCTTGCTCCATCAGTAAGTATTATTTTATCAGGGTCAGAGGGAATATTATCTCGCTTTTCAATAAAATTAGCCACAGCTTTTCTAATAAAGGGAATCCCTGCACTTTGAGTATATGCACCAGTCCCTGAAGGGTTTTCTTTGAGAATAAATTTTACTCGTTCAATTACATCCTTGGAAAATAATTTTGGGGTCTCCGGTTTTTCTAATAGCGGTGGATATTCTACAAGGCATAATATCTGCCTTACAAATGTTAAAGGTTTTTGTTTTAAAGCCTGAGGGTTACCTATATTACAATATATGATTTTTCGTCCTTGTGCTTCCAATTCTTGAGCACGGCTAACAATTTTACCCCTCACAGCATATTGTGAGTTTATTAAATTAGGATTGATATCTTTGATGGTTAACATCTCAATAATTTATTTACTTAAAACTATTGAACTTTAAATAACTTAAAAAGTCAAAAACTTTAGATATGAACTTTTCTATTGCAAATTGTGTTTAAATTTTATAACATAATGTTTGATGTTAATTAAACACAAATATCGGATATATAAGAATTCAGTTGTTTATTTATTAATTTTAAGCTGGATAACGTGGGTTTATGCTTCTGAAACCACAAATTGTAGATGTTTACATTCTTCTTGTTCACACAAGATAGAAAAATTAAATAGTTTACAAGGATTTTCTGCATCATTCAAAGTTTTTTCAAAAGATTTTAAATCTAATAACTGTTGTTCACATAAAACAAACAATAAAAACCATTCAAAAAATTGTAACGGTACTTGTGAATGTTCTATTACCAAATCAATTAGTTCTTCAAAAGAAGTATTAATAACACAAAATAAAATATCTTTTAATAAAGATTTTTTTTGTGCGCTCTTATTAAGTTCGTTACCTGCATCGAATAATATAACAAATCAACACGATTTAAGTCCACCTCAAAATCTTTTATCATACAAAATATTTATATTATTCTCTTCTCTTAGAATTTAGAATTTCTCTCTTCTTTTTTCTCTTCATATTACTTTACAATTTAAACCATTTAAAAAATGAGAAAGTTAATTGCTATAATAATAACTATATTAATATTTACAACAAACTGTTATACACAAAATCTTAAGGGAAGAGTTTTTACCACAAAAGGTAAAAGTATTGAATATCTAAATGGTGTTTCTATAAAATGGATTGGTACTGATATAGGAACACTGACAGACTCTCTTGGTAAATTTTCTCTTGAAACAAAGGGAATAATTGATCGCAGGATAATTGAGGAATATATTGGTTACAGAACTGATACAACTATAGTTGAACCGAATATTAAGTTTATAGAAATCGAACTTAAACCACTATTTTCAACCGATGAAATAACAGTAGTAGATGAAGTAAAATCCAACTTTATAGACAACAGTTTAATTAAAAAGGAAGTAATTGGACAAAAAGAATTTAAAATTGCTCCCTGCTGTGATTTATCCGGTGTCTTTGGAAAAAATGTCAGTGTAGATGTAGTTGTAACAGATATACTAACAAATACTAAAGAATTGAAATTACTTGGATTAGAAGGCTCATATACTCAAATTCTGATAGATAATCTTCCTATTGCTACAGGTATCAATACAAAATATAATGTTACGAGTATTCCAGGAACATTGATTGAACATATTACAATATCAAAAGGTGCGAATTCTGTAGTACAAGGGACTGAATCAATCAGCGGAATCACAAATGTGATTTTAAAAGATTATGAAAAATCTGAAAAAATGTTACTAAATCTTTATTTATCTCATATGCTTGAATCTCAGATAAATATGAATTATGCGTTCTCTTTTTCTAATTGGAAGTCACTTTTTGCATTTCAGGGATTGAAAAACTTTTTAAAGGTAGATGAAAATAATGACTCATTTCTTGATGCACCACTTGTAACAAGGTTTATGGGTTACAATAAATGGAAACGAACAACTTCCAAATCTGATATCTTAATAGCAGGAAAATATCTTTTTGAAGAAAGAATCGGTGGTCAAAAAAATTTTGATCCTGATTTAGATAAGGGAAGCAATTTGATTTATGGACAAACTATAACAGTTCATAGTGCTGATATTTATTCAAGACAGCAATATAATTTTAAAGGTGACGACAATTTAAAGGTTTATATGAATATTGGATATACTGATCAGGAGTCATTTTATGGAATTACCAAATATAATGCAAAACAGCTTAATTCCGATATAAATACTGTCTATGAAATTACATCAATTTTAGGGAACAACAAATTGAAAGTTGGCTTTGCTTTTAGGTTTAGAAACCTTGAAGAGAATATAAGCTTCTTGAACATAACAACAAAAACCTATGCTGGGAAATACTTAACAAATGAAGCAATTCCAGGAATTTATTCCGAAGGTCTTTTTAATGTTTCTGATAAACTGTCTATATTAGCAGGTTTAAGACTCGATAGATATGATCAAGACAATTATATTTTGACACCGAGAACTTTAATTAAATACTCACCAAATGATAAAACCACAATAAGAGTCTCAGTTGGCACTGGTTTTAGAACCCCAGTACCTTTTGTTGAATATTCAAATTTGCTTGCGAGTTCTAAAAATATATTATTCCCGTCAGATATTAAAATGGAGAAAATGCTTAATTATGGAGTTGATATCCTGAGATATTTTGACTTTAATTTTATAAGTGGTAATGTAAGTCTGGATTTCTACAGAACAATATTCTCAAACAAAGTAATGCCTGACTTTGACAGGGATTATTATACTGTTTATTTTAGAAATTTCGACAATGCACATTCAAATGTTTTTCAAATTGAAACAAATGTAACTTTATTAAAAGGACTCGAAATAAAATCATCATATAAATTTACTGATCTACAATATACTTTTGAAGATGTGGATTACATTCAACCATTTGTACCTAAACATAGAATTCTTTTTGCTTTAACCTATACAACTAAAAATAAGGGGTGGGTATTCAATTCAAATCTCCAATGGTTTGGAAGGCAACGTATTCCTTCCACATCTCAGTTGCCTCCATATTTGCAGATTTCTGACAAGTCAGAACCCTATACATTAATTGGTTTTCAGGTTACAAAATTTTTTGAACATTTTGAAATTTATGCTGGCGTTGAAAATTTTCTTAACTTCATTCAAAACAATTCTGTTATTGACAATGAACATCCTTTTGGTCCCTATTTTAACACTTCATATATATGGGGACCAACTAAGGGAAGAGAATTTTTTGCTGGCTTAAGATACATTATAAAATAAAAACCATAAACTAAACACAAGGAGAACAAAAATGAAACAAAAAACATTAATGTTAGCAGTTACATTAATCACAATGCTGTTAGTTTTAGCTGGATTTACACAAGCACAAAACTCAGACAAAAAGCTATGTAAAAGTGATTGTTCTAATTCAACAAAATGTGAATCAACAACTCACCACTCTTCAGGAAGTGCTATAGACACTGTAAAAATCTGTCCAGTTTCAGGTGAACCTGTTGATCATGATGGAACAAGCGTTAAGTTTACATATCTTGGGAAAGAATATGAATTTTGCTGTGAGGGGTGTGTTAAAAAATTTAAAGCCGAACCTATGAAATACATCAAAGAAGAACTACACTGTCCTGTTATGGGTGAAGTAGCTAAACAAGATGTTTTTACTATTGTTGAGGGGGTAAAATATTATTTTTGCTGCCCTCAGTGTATCAAAAAATTTGAGAACAACCCTCAAAAATATCTTGAAAAATTTAACAAACAATAATAAACTTCATTAAAAAAACAAGGATGCCCTGTATATATTAACAGGGCATTCTTTCTAAATAAATTGTTAATAGTTATCTATTTGTGCTCTTTGCAATTTACCTGAGTAATCAATATATACTGCTTTCCATTCAGTATAAAAATCGTATACTGTCCAACCACCTTCTCTGTGCCCATTACCAGTATTCTTTACACCACCAAACGGCATATGAGCTTCAGCCCCAATTGTTGCACCATTTATATAAGTGATACCAGCCTGTATGTCACGTACTGCTTTAAAAGCATCATTTACATTGTTTGTAAAAATACTTGAAGATAATCCATACTCCGTTGCATTTAAAATTTCTATTGCTTCATCAAGGCTACTACATTTTAATACAGAAAGAACAGGACCAAAGATTTCTTCTTTAGCAATTCTCATTTCAGGTGTTACATCTACAAAAATCGTAGGTTTAAAGAACCAACCTTTTGAAAGATCTCCAGAGTTATCAATTTCACCTCCAATTAGCAATTTTGCTTTATCTTGATATATCCCGATATTTACATATTCCATTACAGTATCTCTCTGAGTTCTACTCACAAGTGGACCAACATCAACACCACTATTATTCCCATAACCCAATTTTAAATTCTGAACACGTTTGACAAGTTTATCAATAAAAGAATCATATATATCTTTATGTAGAATTAGTCGCGATGTTGCTGTACATCTTTGCCCGGTAGTTCCAAAAGCTCCCCATAAAACTGCATCAAGAGCAAGATCTATATTAGCATCTGGCATAACAATTTGAGCGTTTTTGCCTCCCAACTCAAGAGATACTCTTTTAAGTTCACGCCCTCCTACCTCGTTTATTCTTCTACCAACAGCACTTGAACCTGTAAATGAAATTAAATCAATGTCTTTATTTGCAAGGAAGGCTTCACCTACAACAGTTCCTTTACCGTGAACTAAATTAATAACACCAGGAATGTACTCTTTTCCAAGAACCTTTTTCATTGCATCATCTATAATTTGTACAAGTGTATTTGCAGTTTTAGGAGTAAGTTCTGCAGGTTTGAAGACAACAGTATTACCACAAACTAATGCAGGAAAAATTTTCCATGTTGGAATTGCCATAGGAAAATTCCATGGGGTAATTATTCCAGCAACCCCGACAGGCATTCTAAAAGAAAGATTCATTTTATTGGGTAGCTCGCTCGGAGTATTAATCCCAAAAAGTCTTCTTCCTTCTGATGCTGCATAGTAAGCAGTATCAATGCCTTCCTGAGTATCTCCTTTAGTTTCAGCAAATACTTTTCCCATTTCCCTTGTCATTTCAAAAGCGATTTCTTCTTTACGTTCAAGAAGCATATCACCCACAACTTTTAATACATCCCCACGTTTTGGAGCAGGTACAAGTCTCCATTTTTTAAATGCTTCTTTAGCTGCACTTACAGCTTCGGCAACATCTGCTTCGTTTGAAAGTGGAAACAAACCTATTAAATCACCTTCCCAATCTGCAGGATTGCGGTTCTCACTATATTTACCACTTGATGATGGTTTCCACTCCCCATTAATAAAATTTTTAAACTCTTTCATATTATACTCCCATTTTGATTTATTGTGATATCAAAATAAGTACTATGATTAACTTAATAAATTACAAAACTTAAGGACTCAATTTTTAAATTGAATTTGAATTACGGTATAAATTTTTAAATTTCTTATAAACAATCATTGAGTTATTTTAAAAGTATGTTGACAAATATCTTCCAAAAAAGAATAAAAGAATGTAAAAATAGACTTGAAAGCATCAAAACGATTCAAAAAGAACACATTTGGCAACTTGGACTTCCCGAATATATTCAAGAGTTTATTTATAATATCCCTACTACCAATTCATTAACAAAAAACGAATTATTACAACATTGTGAAAAAGCAATAAAACTATTTATCAACTATACTTTACGTCCTAAATGGACATTGATTAATTTTTTATTTTGCCAAACTGAAAGTCAATTAAGTAGTAAGATTTTTGAACAGCTGAAAATTTTCCCATTTTATAATTTTTACATAAATGCTATTTCAGATTTAGTTTCTGAAACTCCTTCCTCAGTAATAATGAAAGTTTCTGTAGAAAAAGTAATAGATGACATTAATAGTTCCATATATGAAGGTCTTATACTAAATCCTGACTCAACTAAAGTAAAAAATTTATTTCTTCAGGTTTATAAATTAAAATATGGTGATACTTCAGAGATATTATTAGATTGTTCTGTTCCTTATAAGTTTATTTCCCTATTTCTTAATGACAAAGGATTTAAAACCTTTTTGATAAAGTTTAAAATAATTTCAGACTTATCTGATGATACTGAAATTGATTTGAAAACTCTTATAAAAATTTTGACAAATAAATATGAACCAATAAGCATTGAAGATCCTAAAGAAAAAATTGACAATTTTAATGAAGAAAAAGAAATACAAAACAATGAAGACAATCACAATAAATTAACACAAACTACACACCTCTCAGTTCCCAAGTCTATAACATTATCAAATAAAAAATCATTTTTCGAAAAGGTTAAAAGGCTTTTCAAAAAAATTATTCCCAAAAAAACTGTTAAAGAAATACATAAGCTTTCAGATAAGAAAATTATTAATACCCAAGAAATCTTCACTGCATCTGAACTTGAAGTAATTACTAAATTAGTTTTTCAGTCCGACAAAACTAAAATGGAAACATTCTTCGAACATATAAATAAATTGAAAAATTGGGATGAGGTTGTAACTTATCTTAAAACTATCTTTACTCTAAATAATGTTGATATATATAATTCAAAAGTATCTAAATTTGTTGATAAACTTAACAATCAGTTCACGGAATCGAAACAATGACATTTATAGATTATGCACGAATACATATTATTAGTGGAGCAGGTGGTAATGGTTGTGTAAGTTTTAGGCGTGAAAAATTTGTTCCTCGAGGTGGGCCTAATGGTGGAGACGGTGGAAAGGGTGGGGATATAATTTTTAAAGCATCTTCACAGTTAAATACATTACTTGCATTCCGTTACAAAAAGATATTTAGAGCTGGTAGAGGTAAACATGGAATGGGTGGTAATAAAACTGGACAAAATGGTAAAGATCAAGTAATTATTGTTCCTTGCGGGAGTGTTATTAAAAACTTTGAAACAGGTGAAGTATTAGCTGAATTATTAAAAGACGGTGAAGAGATTGTTGTTCTCAAAGGTGGAAGAGGAGGCAGAGGAAATACACATTTTAAGTCTTCTACAAATCAAGCTCCAAGATATGCTGAAAAAGGTGAACCAGGTAAAGAAATGTTTGTCGAAATTGAGTTAAAGTTAATTGCTGATGTTGGTTTGGTGGGTTTTCCTAATTCGGGTAAATCTACACTCATTTCAAAAATTTCATCGGCTAAACCGAAAATTGCAGATTATCCTTTTACAACTCTTGTACCAAATCTGGGTATAGTTAAATATAAAGATTATAAATCTTTTGTTGTAGCAGATATTCCAGGTCTTATAGAAGGTGCATCTGAAGGTAAAGGATTGGGACTTCAATTTTTAAGACATATTGAAAGAACAAGAGTGCTTGTTTTTTTAATTGATGCCAGTCAATTAGATGAAAAGAATAATAAATCTTTTTTGAAAGATTATAAAGTACTTTTAAACGAATTAGAGAAATACAGTACAAAATTATTAGAGAAACCACGGATACTTTGTTTTTCAAAAGCAGATCTCATAAATGATTCTCTTGTAAAAAAATTAAAAAAAATAAAAGTTCAAGAACCAGTATTACTTATTTCATCTATAACAGGTTATAATCTTGAAAAACTAAAAGACATAATATGGGAAAAACTTCTGAACAATCAGTAATAAAAAAACAACCTACAATATTACTATGTAATGATGATGGAATCGAAGCTGAGGGTTTAAAATCACTTGCAAAAGAAATAAAAAAATTTGCCCGAATTATTGTTGTTGCACCTCACACACAACAAAGCGCAGTTGGACATTCAATTACAATGTCAAATCCAATTAGGGTTAATGAAGTTTTAATGTTTAAAGATTTCTACGGTTTTGCAGTTGAAGGCACACCTGCAGATTCAGTTAAGCTTGCAATACATACATTGTTAAAAGACACAAAAATAGACCTTTTAATTTCAGGTATAAATCAAGGGTCAAACACAGCAATTAATATAATTTATTCCGGGACTGTTTCTGCTGCAACAGAGGGAACTATTTTGGGTATTCCTTCTATTGCTGTTTCTCTTACAAGTTACACGTATCGTGACTTCACTCTTGCTGCAAGATATACTGCAAAAATTGCAAAGAGAGTTTTACAATATGGTTTACCACAAGGAACATTGCTTAATGTTAACATACCTGCAACAAAACATATCAAAGGAATTTTAATTACAAAGCAGGGAAAATCTTCCTGGGATGATACTTATGAAATCAGGCTTGATCCATCTAAACGTCAGTATTTTTGGTTAACCGGAAAAATGAAAAAAGTCGACCTCTCTGTTGAATATGATGTAAAAGCAGTCGAGGAAGGTTTTATTTCTATAACTCCTATACATTATGATCTGACAGACTACAATATGATTGAAAAATTAAAAAAGTGGAAATTTTGATTTAGATTTTGGAAGGTCTGTATATAAAATCAGACCTTCCAGATCTATTTTTATTTTTTTGCTTCTTTAGAAATTTCAGCAAGTGTTTTTTTAACCCATTGTACAGTTACAGATTTAGGTCTTATAATTGGTGCCATCATAGCGCGATTCAAAATCAATTGTGCTGACAAACCAAGAATTCTTGATACAGAAAATAATACCGTATAATATTCAAACTCTGTCATTCCATAATGAAAAAGAAGTGCTCCACTTGCAGCATCAACATTAGGCCAGGGATCTTTAGCTTTACCTCGTTCCATAAGTAGCTTTGGCACAATTTTATAAAGTTGTTTTACAATTTTAAAAATTTCATCATCAGGCATAACTTTTTCAGCAAAATCCACAAAAGCGGTAAACCTTGGGTCCGTAACTCTTAAAACAGCATGTCCATATCCTGATATAACTTTGTTATTGTTAAGTAAATTAATAGCATAATTTTTTATTTCTTCATCAGATGGGGGGTGACCAATATCATCTCTAAGTTTTAAAATAAATCGCAAACACTCCTGATTTGCAAGTCCATGAAGAGGACCTGCAAGTCCATTCAAACCAGCTGAAATTGCAAAATACAAATCAGATAGTGCAGAACCAACCGTTTGTGTAGCAAAGGCACTTACATTACCCCCTTCGTGATCACTGTGCAAAACCATATAAAGTCTCATAAGTTTTGCAAAACTTCCATCAGGATCATCAACTCCAAGCATTCTTGCATAATTAGCAGCCCAGTCTAATGAATAATCAGGATTGATACGAGGACCTTTGTTAAATTTTCGCCTGTAGATATATGCAGCAATTACAGGAATACGAGCAATTAAATTCAAAGCATCCCAGAACATTGGTTCCCAAAGAAATTCTTTTGGCAGCCCTTCTTCATATCGCTTCTTAAAAAATGATTCGTTCTCCATTACCAATACTGCCGTATTTAACATCACCATTGGGTGAGTCTCAAGAGGTAAGCCATTGATTACATTCCATACATAAAATGGCACATCAGCCCTACGTTTTAATTCGTTTTGCAAATCTACAAGAGCTTCATGATCAGGTAATTCACCTGTAAGTAACAAATAAAAAATCTCCTCAGGAAGTTTATCTGTTAGTTCAAGTATTGGAATACCCCGAATAATTAATCCACTGTCCAAAGCTACTTCAGAAGTATCACAAACAAGAGCTTTTATTCCCCTCATTCCTCCAAAAAGTTGTTCAATTGTTACTTCTGAAATTACTCGAGACGGGTTTTTTGCAAGAATTATCTTAACTTCCTCTCTCCATTTAGGAATTAATTTAGATAGTTTTTCTTTCAGTATCATATGTAAATTGTTTATTTATGTAAAATATATATAATATAAATTTATTAAAAGATAGGATATTTTACACAGTATAAATGTTGATTTTATAATACTTTTTTTATATTAAAAAACATATATATTAATTTAGTATTAATATCTAAAGTTACTTTTCAAGATTAAAACATACATAAAGAATTAATATTAAACACACAACAAAAATTCTTCATATTAAATGAGCATATTAAAATTTTATAAAAATCTAAAATTAAAAATTCGTTTTGAGGGGTCTGTTTTAAATTATATAACTAATAAAAAAATTTTATAAAGAGAACAAACAAAGAGGTCAAGTTATATTAATTGAAATAAATTCCTGTAAACATTAATTTAGTAATAATTAAATAGAGAGGGAATATGAAAATAATATTTCATGGGCATTCATTTTTACAAGTTACAAACAACAAATATTCAATATTGATTGATCCTTTTATTAGTGGAAATCCACTTGCAACTACAAAAGCTGGTGATCTGAAAGCCGATTACATTATACTTACACATGGACATGGTGACCATGTTGGTGATGCAATTGAAATTGCAAAGAAGAATTCCTCAACAGTAATTGCAACCTTTGAAATAGTTCAATATGCTGGTAAACGAGGTGTTACAGGTCATCCAATGAACATAGGTGGTGCAAAAGATTTTCCTTTTGGCAAAGTAAAACTTACTATTGCTCATCATTCTTCGTCCTTTCCTGATGGCTCATATGCAGGTGATCCAACCGGTGTGCTTTTGACTATTGATGGAATTACAATTTATCATGCAGGTGATACTGGACTCTTTTATGATATGAAACTGATAGGAGAAATGAACAAAATTGATTATGCATTTCTTCCTATTGGTGATGATTTTACTATGGGAATTGATGATGCAGTAAAAGCTGCTGAATTTCTGAATGCAAAAGTAACAGTACCGATGCATTACAACACCTTTGATCTTATTAAAGCAGATCCGGAAGAATTTAAGCGAAAGGTAGAATCACTTGGAAAACAATGTACGGTTATACCCCCTGGAAGTTTTATTGAAATTTAAAGAATCAGGTGACAAAAATAATTTCTATATCTAATCAAAAGGGTGGAGTTGGTAAAACTACTACAGCAGTTAATCTTTCTTCTTCATTAGCATCTCTCGGAAAGAAAGTTTTATTAATTGATTCTGATCCGCAGGCAAATGCTACAACAGGACTTGGTATTGAAGCAAGAAACGATGGATTTTCAACGTATGAAATTATTATTAATCAAAAACAGCTATCAGAATGTATCAAAACAACACAAGTAGAAAACCTCTTTATTGTTCCATCAAATATTAACCTGGTAGCTGCTGAAGTTGAGCTGGTTAATTTACCAAGACGAGAAAGTATGCTAAAAGACAAGATACAAAGTTATTTAAGCTTTAATGAGTCAATAAAATTTGATTATGTTTTTATCGATTGTCCTCCATCACTCGGTTTAATTACAATTAATGCTCTAAATGCTGCTGATACTGTAATTATCCCCGTACAATGCGAGTACTATGCCCTTGAAGGGCTTACTCAACTACTTACTACAATAAAAATGGTAAAAAGTACTTATAATCCAAAACTGAACATAGAAGGTTATTTGCTAACAATGTTTGACACAAGACTTAGACTTTCAAACCAGGTTGATGCTGAACTTAGAAAATTTTTTGGGGAAAAGGTTTTTCAAACTCGAATAGCAAGAAACGTAAAACTTGGCGAAGCTCCCAGTTATGGAAAGCCAATTAATCTTTATGACCCCACGTCAACTGGAGCTAAAAATTATGAGGAACTTGCACGAGAATTTATCAGAAGAAATTCGTAAAATTAAATTTTACTTTTATGGAAAAGACAGGCGGACTTGGAAAAGGACTTTCAGCTCTTTTTGAAAAAAATAATGCTCTTAATGAAACATCAAAAGAAAAAACACAAAGCATAGTTGAAATAGAGATAGAAAAAATTGTACCTAATCCATATCAACCAAGAAAAGATTTCCCAGAAGAAAGTCTGCGTGAACTTGCTGACTCAATAAAGCAAAATGGTTTATTACAACCTATTGCTGTTACTTATTCTGAAGATAAAGCATTTTTCTATGTAATTTCTGGGGAGCGTAGAGTTAGGGCATCGATGCTTGCAGGACTCAAAACTATACCTGCCTATATTTATGATATCAAAGAATACTCACAAGAACAATTTTTGGAACTTGCTGTCATAGAGAATATACAAAGAGATAATCTGAACCCTATGGATTTATCAGATGCATTCTATCGATTAATGTTAGAATGTAACTTAACACAGGAACAAATAGCCCAAAAAGTTGCTAAACAACGTAGTACGGTTGCTAATTATATCAGGTTACAAAAGCTCCCACCTGAAATTAAAAATTCTTTACGTAAAAATGAAATTTCTGAAGCTCATGCTCGTACTCTTTTAAGGGTTGAAAACATTACTCAACAACTTGAATTGTGGAAGAAACTTTTGCAAGAGAACATTTCAGTTAGACAACTTGAGGATCTAACTCGTAAATCACAACGAAAACAAAATACAAAATCTAATTTAAAACAGACTTTTACCAATAGTAACTTTGCAGACATAGAAAAAAAATTACAGTTATTTTTTGGAACAAAAGTTTATGTCAAACCAAAGTCTCGAACCAGCGGTGATATAATTATTGAGTTTTATTCGTTTGATGATTTAGACCGAATCATAGAGAAATGTGAAATTACTTAAAAATATTTTTTTACTATGAAGAAACATCTTTATTCAGACAATGCCCCTAAACCTATTGGTCCCTATTCGCAAGCAATTGAATTTAACAACTTAATTTTTACGTCTGGTCAAATAGCCCTTGATCAAAAAGGACAAATTGTTGGAGATGATATAAAATCCCAAACTCGCCAAGTTTTAACAAACTTAAAACACATTCTTGAAGAGAATGGTTCTTGTTTAGATTGTGTTATTAAAACTACAATTTATTTGATTAACATCGAGGATTTTGCTTCTATGAACGAAGTTTATTCTGAATTCTTTTTAGAATCTAAACCAGCTCGAACTACAGTAGAGGTATCTCGTTTACCTAAAAATGCAAAAATTGAAATTGACATCATTGCTTTTAGGCGTTAGTACGTTTTACTTAATTAGAAATGATGTTTTTGTTTAACAATTACTTATATATGTGTAATTATTTTTTTATTATTATAAACTTAAATGTTTTACTTTTTTATTTATAATCGTTTACTTAAATGGTAAAACTGATTAGATGTTATTTTTTACCCAATTATAACATCTTCGCTATTGGAACAGGTAATAACAAAAATTTTATTTAGATTTTGTTTCTAATGCTTTATGTTGTGTAGTATACTTGAAGAATTTTTTTAACAATAATATTTTCCATTTATCAAATCTTTGATACACTACAGGGACCAATATAAGTGTAAGAAACATTGAACTAAGCAAACCACCAATTAATACCACTCCTAATCCTGATTTGGTTTCTGAACCTGCTGAAGTTGAAATTGCAATTGGAAGCATTCCCATAACCATTGCAAATGTAGTCATCAAAATAGGTCTTAACCTTGTCTTTCCTGCTTCCAATAGTGCTTCGTAAGTAGTATAATCTTTCTCAATTTTCATTTGATTAGTTCTATCAACAAGCAAGATGGCATTTTTTGCAACCAATCCAACAAGCATTATAATTCCCATCATGGAATAAACACTAATTGTTTTCATAGTAAGTGCCAGTGCAAGCATTGCACCAACTGCAGCAAGGGGTATTGAAAACAAAACTACAAATGGATATAAATATGAATCATATAATGCCACCATAATCATATATACAAAAAGTATTCCGGTAATTAGTGCAATAATTAAACTTTGAAAAGAACTTGCCATATATTTTTGTTGCCCTGTAAATTCCCAGTTGACCCCAGGAGGTAATTTAATATTTTGAAGCTTATTTCTTATATCAGATGCTACATCACCGCTTGCTCTTCCAAAGACTTGTGAGAAAAGATTAATTGATGTAATTCTATTTTCTCTCTCAAGTTTTGTTGGTCCTGTTGATTGGTAAAGTTTCGCAAATTGTTTCAATTCTATTAATTGACCACGAGGATTTGTAAAGGTCAGGTTTTCTAAAGTAACAGTTTTATTCCTATCTGACTCATCAAGGACTATTCTCATATCATAGTCAGTAACGCCTTGTCGGAATTTTATATCATCGTCTCCTGTAAGAGCAATCCTTAAGACCTGCCCGACATCATTTACGGTTAAACCATATAAAGCCATTTTTTCCCTATCAAGCTCAACTCTATATTCAGGTTTGCCTTCTTCTGAGGATAATCTTACATCAGTTGTACCTTCAACGGATTTTACGATTTCCATAATCTGCTTTGCTGCTTTATTAACATCAGAAAAATCTGCACCGGTTATAAGTATCTGAATAGGTGTTTGAGTTGTAACTCCAGTTATACTAACTGAGTTAACTCTTACTCTAACACCTGGAATTTTCTGAATTTCTTTTTTAATTTCCATTCCAATTTCATCAATTCCCTTTTGGCGTCTATCTTTGTTAACAACCCTAACATTTATTTCTGCTGAATTATTTGAAAACAAACCAATTATGCCTTCACTCGATGTACCCACATTAGTAAGAATTTTTTCTACATCCTCTCTTTGATTCAGTAAATTCTCAACTTCTTGAGCAATATAATTTGTCTGTTCAATATTGACACCAGCATCAAGTTCAAGTGTTATTGTGAACTCACCTCTGTCAACATCTGGCATAAACTCAGTGCCTATAAAACCTAATCTTGGTAGCAATAAAGCGAACACGAACAATAAAAAAGATATCATTGCTACTTTACCGCCATTGTTTAAACTCCATTTTAGAACTTTTATATAATTTGAAGTAACCTTTTCATATAATCTTTCAACCAGCAGACCAAATCTACCCATAAATGTATCTTTTGTCAGACTCTGAAGCTTTGAAAATCTTGAAGCAAGTGCAGGCGTTATTGTAAAACTAACAAACAAACTCATCAGCGTAGAAAATACAACAACTAAAGCATATTGCCTTAAAAAATTTCCGATAACTCCAGTAATCATTGCCATAGGGACAAAAACAACAACATCTACAAGTGTAATGGAAAGTGCTGCAAAACCAATTTCATTTCTTCCTTTTAGAGCTGCTGAACGTTTCTCTTCCCCCATTTCAAGATGCCGATATATATTCTCAATAACAACAATAGAGTCATCAACCAGTATACCAATCACCAAAGACATAGCGAGTAATGTCATTAGATTAAGAGTAAAGTCAAAAATATACATCAAAAAGAAAGTTGAAATTAATGATGCAGGAATTGCTACCATTACAATAAATGAATTCCTGATACTATGAAGAAAAACAAGCATTACAACAGCGACCAAAATAACAGCAATTGCAAGATCTTTTTCAACTGCATTCGCTGATTCGAGTGTAAATTCAGAAGCATCTTGAGCAATATCGAAGTGTAACTTTATATCATTATATTCTTTTTCAAGATTGGCAATTTCGTTTCTAACTTGTTTACTTACATCAACTGTATTTGCATCTGTTGTTTTTTGTACAATCATTCCAAGAGAAGGTATACCATTTAATCTATTGATACTTTCAATCTCTTTTCTGTAATCATCAACATCAGCAACCTCTCTTAATTTTATCTCTCCTCCTAATTTTGATTTGCCTATAACAATATCTCTGATCTCTTCAAGATTTTCAAACTTTCCAGCTACCCGAACAATATATTGTGCGTCTGTATCTTTGACCTTTCCAGTTGGAAAATCTAAATTTGAGTTTTTTAAATATTGAGTTACTTGAAAAAGTGAAAGGTTAAGGGTTTTTAATTTATCAAGAAAAAAGTTTACTCGAATTTCTCTTTTTTCTCCTCCTATGAGAGATACACTTCCTACACCTTCAATCTTCGAAATTCTTGGTTGAATTTTATCAACAACAAATTGATAAAATTCCCTTGGTGGCATATTAGAAACAATTGACATTCTCAACACAGGCAACTCATCAAACGCTATTTTAGAAACAACAGGTTTAAAAGCAGTTCTTGGAAGTTTATCGGCAATTTCAGAAATTTTTCTTTGCGCATCTTGCAATGCAAGATCAACATCTGTATTGGCATTTAGTTCAAGTCTTATTAGCGATCTGCCTTCATAAGATGATGACTTTATTGAAGCAAGATTTTCCATTCCCGAAACAGCATCTTCAACAACCCTTGTTACAGAATTTTCCACTTCGCTTGGAGAAGCACCAGGATAAATAGTTGTAACAATAACATAAGGTATTGTCATCTTAGGCATCAATTCATACTTTAAATTCAAAAACCCATAAATTCCAAGCACTGCAAGAAAACTAAATACTACTACAACTAATGTTGGCCTTTTTATTGAAATTTCAGTAATTGTCATAAACACCTCTTATTTAACTATTGAGACAGAAGCACTATCTTTCAGATTTAATTGCCCACTTACAACAACTTGATCATTAAGGTTTAACCCTTCCTTTACCTCTACTTTGTCACCAGCAGTTATACCAACTTTTATATTTTTAAGTAAAACAATATTATTATGTACTACATAAACCTGAGGTTCTTTAATGCTTCCTAATAATGCATTACGTGGAACAACCAAAGTTTCAAAATCACCAATATTGCTAAAATGAACTTTTACAAAATTCCCTGCTTTAAGTGGAGAAGAATCAGAATTTTTCATTAAAAGCTCAACTTGAAAAGTGTGAGCATCGTCACCTTTAGAATTAATATTAATTACTTTTGCTCCAAACTGTTTATCTGGATAAACTTCTGATGTTACAGTAGCTGGTAATCCTACTTTTATTTTAAACACTTCGTTCTCAGGAACGTTTATACGTATTTTCAAAAATGATATATTAATGAGGGTTCCAAGTGAGGCACCAGGTGAAATTACCGCTCCTAATTCTACTGATTTACTGGTTATTACACCAGAAAAAGGGGCAATTATTCTGGTATCTGAAACTTGTTTGCGAGCAATAATTAATTGTGATTCAGCTTGTTTATATAACTGTCTGGCTGTTTCAAGCTGAACTTCAGTTATTGAATTTTGTTTATAGAGTTCTTCGTATCGTTCAAGATCTTTTTCTGCCTTTTCAAAGTTAATTTCTGCAGTCATCAATGTTGCAGTTTTTGTTTCAGCGTCAAGACGGACAAGAGTCTTTCCTTTAGGAACCTTATCCCCTACATTGAAATATACACCAACAACTTTACCAGTTAATTCAGAAGCAATATTTACTTCATTATAAGGATATGTTGTCCCAAGGTAAGTCATAGGTATAGAAAGCTTTTCCATTTTCACCTCAGTTACTGTTACAGGAATAGCAGACAAAATATCCTTTCTTGTAAGTTTTTCCTCTTTAATTTTTTTATTTCTAATAAGTATTAAAACTACCGCTGCAATAGCAATAAATGCTAAAATGTAAATAAGTATTTTCTTCATAATCATTGTTTAAGATTTGTTTCAACTGATTTTTCCAATCTTGAAAGTGCGATATAATAATCAATTATGGAATTAACATAATTTATATTTGCTTGTAACAATGCAACTTCAGCATCTACAACTTCAGAATTTAAAACTAAACCTGACTTAAATTTTTCATAAGTAACACGGTAGTTCTCCTCAGCCTGAATTATTGTCTCCTTTGTTAATTTGACCTTTTCTATACTCTTAGTAACATTGATGTAACTTTGGTTTATCTCAAACAAAATAGCATCTTTCATCTGTTCTAATGAGGTTTTGGTTTGTTTTAATTGAAGTTCAGCTTCGGTTGTTAATTTTGAGTTTAATTTCCAATTCCATAAATCGTATGTTAAAGAAATTCCAATATCCCATGTACCTTTGAATTTGTTTTCCTGAGGAAATATTCTCGTGTTAGGATTTGAATAATTGTAGTTTGCTACAAAACTTAACTGAGGGAACCACCCAGAGCGAGATATATTAATAGCAGATTCAGCTGCTTTGATACGAAATTCCAGACCTTGAATTTCCGAACGGTTTTTTAATCCAAGCTGATATAAGTCCTGCAATGATGGAAGCCTTAAATCTGTTGAATCCAATTCTGCAACTATTTTAGTTTTTGAAGTTAATTCCATACCAAGAATATTATTCAGAGCTATCCGTGCCAGATCAATGTTATTTTGTGCATCCAGTTTAAGAAATTCAGCATTTGCAAGTTGTACCTTTACTTTTAACACATCATTGTAAGTTGCTAATCCTTTAGTATATAAATTATTCAAATCATTAAGGTGATACTTTATTTGATTTATATTTTCATCAATAACTTTTAAAAGTGTAAGAGCTTTATAATAATTCCAGAACGCAGTTTTGATATCAAGTACTAACTGGTTTTTATCTCTGGCAAAATCTTTTTCTGTAGCATAATATAGCTTTTCTGTCTGCTCAATACTACTTGATATTCTTCCACCAGTAAAAAGTGGTTGGGATATTGACAACCTGAGAACATAACTGTTTAGCAATGAAGGTTGAATTTCAATAGAACCAATTTTAAATGGATCCACTGGACTTAATCGAGTATAGCTACCAGTAAGTTTAAGAATTGGTAATTGTTGTATTTTTATCTCTTTTATCTTCTCCTCAGCAAATTGAACTTTATATCGATTTAAAGTAATTATATGATTTTTTTCGATACCTAATTGAATACACTGCTGTAATGTAAGAACAACTGTATCTTGTGAGTATGCATTAACCGAAAGAATTAGAGCTATAATAAAGATATTTGAAATTATTTTTTTGAACATAATATTTTTTTCTTTTTTTTACACTTTTTTTGAAGGCTATAAATTCCATATAGAAATAGCTCTGTAATAGTGTCTATATATTCATAGTAAAACTCTTTATCAAATTTTATTTTTAGTGCTGCACTTAACATATCTCCGAATAAAAAATTAGAAAAAACTAAACTGATAAAAGCAGGTCCGATAATTATATGTTTGTTAGTATCTCCAATTTTAAAGCCTTTCTTAAGGGTCCTGCGAACAAAAATAACATTAGTTCGCAGTAGTTCAAATTTATAATCAGCAAGTTCGGGATAGTCAAGAGGCATTTCAAGAATTGCCACCTTGCAAAAATTTTTCTTTTCCAGAAAAAACTTAACCATTCCCTGAACAATATATTTGAATTCTTCTTTGTGGGGTAGCTTTTTTTCAGATACCTCACGTACAATCCTACCAATTTCTGAAAAATAAACCTCATTAATTGCTTTTAGAATTCCTATTTTACCTCCAAAATAATATGAAATCATCGATATATTAACACCAGCTCTTTTAGCTATATCTCTAACACCAACACCTGAAAACCCTTTCTGTGCAAAGAGATCTGCGGAGGCGTTTAGTATAGATTCTTTAGGACCAACATTTTTCATTTGTAATTATTAATCAAACGTTTGTTTAAATTAAACGAATTTAAAAAAATATTCAAGTTAAAAAAGAAAAAACCGTTAATTTGAAATTAACGGCTTATAAAAAGAAGGGGCTTAAGAAAGTCACTTTTTGTTTACAGCTTTTGCAAGTTTTGATTTCAGACGGGCAGCTTTATTAGGATGTATTACTCTCTTTACAGCTGCACGATCCAGAGCACTAACTGCCTTTTTGAACTCATTTATTGCAGCTTCTTTATCTGTTTCGGTTAAAGTTCTTTTAACCAAACCTTTAATTAATGATTTGTTTTTTTTATTTCTTTCTGTTCTTTTTTTTATCTGTCTGGCTCTTTTTTGAGCAGATTTATGTCTTAATGGCATTAGATATGTTTTTTTTAAAAAAATAAAATACTAAAATTACTTTGATATTTCAAACCAAAATTAAATATGAAACTGAATATTTTATTTATCAAACTCTAAATTTGCAATACTGACATTTGTTTCTTACTTTAGACAAACCATTCTAATAAATGCAGTATTTAAAACTTTTTGATTAGATAACCAATTTACTATTTCCTTTACAAAGAAAAAGATTTTAGAAGTCTATTTTATACAACTTTACATCAATGTTGAAAGTTCTATTTTTTAGTTGATTTATAAAATCACCTTTTCTTGAAGATAAATAATGAGATAAGAAAAGTTAGATAGAAAAATTTTTATATTTAAATTTTCTTTTAAATTATAGATAATTAGGTCTTAATATCTAAAATTATAAAAATATGTATTTATTATATTCAAAGTCCAGTGAATATGTAGTAAGGGCTCTTGTCTATTTATCAAAACAGCCCAGAGATCAATATATAATGATAAAAACAATATCAGAAAATACTGATATCCCCTTGCCATTTCTTTCCAAAATAGTACAAGATATAGCAAAAAACAAATGGGTTGTATCAAAAAAAGGTAAGAATGGAGGAATAAAATTAAATATAGATCCCGAAAAACTAACCCTTCTTGACATAATATCATATTTTGATGGGCGACAGGATTATAGCAAATGTATGTTTGGTCATAAAGAGTGTGGGGTCTCTTATAAATGTGCACTTCATAATAAATGCAGTAACTTAAAAAATGAAATTCTTGATTTCCTTAGCTCTACAACTATAGCAGAATTTGCTAAAACAACTGATGAAGAAAATCAAAAAAGTATACTTCATAATATTAACTTACCAACCTTTTAATTTACTTAAAAAGTATGGAGAAAAAAAACTTTTCTGAAGATTATTTTCAGAAATATAGGAATAACACTATAGGATACTACGAAAACTATGAAACAGTTTATGGCAAGGTTAGACTACTATATGCTGACTGGGTAGCAACTGGAAGGCTTTACCGACCTATAGAAGAACGTATTATAAATGACATAGGTCCTTTTGTTGCCAATACCCATACTGAGACAAGTGAAACAGGAACACTAATGACAAAAGCATATCATCATGCACATCAAACAATTAAAGAGCTTGTTGGAGCAAATAAAAACGATGTTATAATCACAGCTGGTTTTGGTATGACAACTGTAATCAATAAGTTTCAACGTATTCTTGGACTGAAAAAATGTCAAAATCAAAGGTTTAAAGACTGCTTCGTTAAAAATCAGAGACCTGTTGTATTTTTAACTCATATGGAACATCATTCAAATCATACTTCATGGTTTGAGACTATTGCAGAGGTTGTCATAGTAGAACCAGATAAAGATTTATTAATTGACTTAAATAGGCTTGAGGATCTTTTAAAAAAATATAAAGACCGACCTGCTTTATATGGTTCGTTTACAGCTTGTTCAAATGTAACTGGTATTAAGACACCCTATTATGAAATGGCAAAATTAATGCACCAATATGGTGGATATTGTTTTGTGGATTTTGCTGCTTCTGCCCCTTATGAGAAAATTAATATGCATCCAGAAAATCCTAATGAAAAACTTGATGCAGTATTTTTCTCACCTCATAAATTTCTCGGAGGACCTGGATCATCAGGAGTAATTGTATTTGATTCAACATTATATGAAAATTATGTTCCAGATCAGCCTGGCGGGGGAACTGTATGGTGGACTAATCCATGGGGAGAATATAGATATCTTGATGACATTGAAGCCCGAGAAGATGGGGGAACACCAGGTTTTCTTCAGGCAATTAAAGCATCTTTATCTATGTTATTAAAAGAAGAAATTTCATTAGAGGCTATTGAAGCAAGAGAAAAAGAACTTGTTAGAATTGCTTTTGAAGAACTTAGGAAAATTTCAAACGTAAAAATTCTTGCTGACAATGTTGAAGACCGACTTGGAATAATCTCTTTCATTATTGATGGATTACATTATAATCTTGGAGTGAGACTACTCAGCGATAGATTTGGTATACAAGTTAGGGGTGGATGTGCATGTGCTGGTACTTACGGGCACTACTTATTGAATGTTACCTATAATCAGTCTAAAACAATAACTGATCGTATTAATCATGGTGATTTATCATTAAAACCGGGATGGATAAGATTGTCTCTACACCCGATAATGACAAACGAAGAACTCTATTTTATTTTTGATGCAATTAAACAAATTAGCCTTCATCATTCTAAGTGGGGTGAAGACTATATCTATGATAAACATACAAATGAATTCACTCACAAAAACAACCTGAGAGCTTCTGCAGAAAGGTATAAGAAGTGGTTTGTTTTATAATTGAGATGTAGTGTTTTAAACACTACATCTCTTTATTTGTAAAGTAAATCTTACTCGTTAATTTTTCTCACATTTGCGGCTTGAGGTCCTTTGGGTCCATCTTCAATCTCAAATTCAACTTTATCGCCTTCATTTAAACTTTTGTACCCCTGACCATTAATAGCTTTGTAATGGACAAATACGTCTTTTTCGCCATCGGTGGTGATAAATCCGTATCCCTTAGAATTGTTAAACCATTTAACAGTACCCTTTTCCATTTTTGTAAATCCTTTCTTTAGTTTTTAATAAAATTAGGGAAAAGGTACGCCTTTGGTTTGGCTTTTAAATCTAAGACCGCATTTAAAAGTTGGAGCTTTTAATTTGCGAGATTTGTGTTACTATTTTTTCTTTCAAACTGAAAGGTGGAACACGTTGCTTTAGAACTTAAAAGCTTAGCGAACTATTTTAAAAAACGCTATCCGCATAGCGGACAAAACACAAAAGGTGTAACTTCATTATAATATATAGATTTTCTTTTTGAAGTTCAACCAGAAAATAAAAATTTATTTTTAAGATGATTTTTTCTTTTGATACTTTTAATTAAGAAAGAATTCCTTTTCTGTATAATACGCAATTCCCCCTGAAATCCAATTTATCATTACCCGCCAAAAACCTTTTGAAAATTTTTCTTTGTTTAGTTCGATTTTCTGTAAGTTAGTAGAATCCGTTGAAATTTTTACTATTCTGTCATAGTTACTATTAGATGGTCTATAGAAATGTATAAGATTATTTGGATTTTCAGGATCAGGTTTGTTTGGAAACTTAATATAAGCAATTCTACTGTTTATTTGAAAATCTAATTTATCAGAAAGCTGATCTGTTCTTTTAATTTTATCAATTTGTTCCTGGTATTTTAATTCTTTTTCATAGTAATTATCAGTAACAAGGTCAACCTTTTGTGTAAATGAAAACATAACCATAATTAGTACTAACAAAATAAACCCTGTGTAAAGAATTACAATAATTATACCCCAATTTAATCTCATTTTTTCATTGTTGTTTTACCGGAGCAATGAATGATGTGTTTTGTACCCCAATAATTCTGTTATCCCTTGCTGAATAAACTTCTACAGGTAGATGAATAATGGGAGTTTGAATTTTGTTTTTTTCAAATAGTATTAAAAACTGAGATTCTAAAGCACTCACTGGAGGAATTACAAAAGAGTTTCCTACCGTTTTAATCTCTGCATCAGTATTGCTACTTTTTAAATCAATGTACACACTATCAAAAGTATTATTTACAATTTTTAATGTATATATATTACTAATTTTATCTTCAGGAAGTTCTTGATAAATTTTACCTGGAGTTCTTAATAAAGTCACATCTATACTTTTTCTTGTAAATAACAGGGATATGAATGTTGTAAGTAAAATTAAAAGCAAAATTGAATAAACTATAATTCTTGGGGTTACCTTAAAACGAATTTTGTCTCGAATTGCATTAAGAGAACTATATCTTATAAGTCCCTTAGGTAAATTAACTTTCTCCATTACAGAATCACAAGCATCAATACAAGCAGTACAATTAACACATTCAAGCTGGGTACCATTTCTGATATCAATACCTGTAGGACATACCGCAACACACAAATTACAATTAATGCAATCACCAAGATTTGTCCGTGGTTCGTTTTTAGTAAATTTTCCTCTTGGTTCACCTCTTACAAAATCATATGCAACTACAATTGAATTAGGATCAAGAAGTACGCTTTGTAATCTTCCATATGGACAAACAATTGTACAAGCCTGCTCTCTAAAGCGAGAGAAAATAAAATAAAAAATTCCCGAAAAAATATTTACAGTGATAAAAGCACTAATATGATCTAATGGGGATGATGTTACATATTGAAAGAACTCATTTCTTCCTATTAAGTAAGCAAGAAATATATTACCGACAGTAAAAGATATCACTAAGAAAACAAGATGTTTTGCAGATTTTTTCAAAAATTTCTTGAAGTTTAAAGGTTGAGAATTAAGTTTTTTCTGTTCTGGTGCATCACCTTCAATCCAATACTCAATTCTGCGAAAAACCATTTCCATAAACACTGTCTGAGGGCAAAACCAGCCACAAAATATCCTACCATATACAGCAGTAAACAAAATTATAAAGACAATTGCAATGACCGTTGCCAACACAAAAAGAAAAAAATCATGTGGACCAAAGGCAATTCCAAAAAGTATAAATTTTCTTTCTAAAACATTAAGCATAAAAAACTGATGCCCATTATATTTGATAAACGGTAAAACTACAAAAATTGTAAGCAAGATAATACTTACTATCGTTCTTCGCTTATAATATTTACCAGTTTGCTTTTTGGGATAAATCCAAATTCTTTTACCTTTTTCATTAACGGTTGAGATATGATTGCGAAAGGATTCTACTTCTTGCATTTTTTGTGTCAGGAATTACTTTTTTGAAATTGTATCTTTAATTGCTTCAACAGTTAAAGTTGTATCAATACAGACTATTCCCTCAGGAGCTTTCGGGTTTGGGGGTTTAGTACCCTGTAAAGTTTTCACATAACTTGCAACTTGTTGAATTTGCTTTGGGTTAAGTTGTGTTTTCCAAGAAATCATACCCTTTGCTGGTACACCGTTAGAAATAACTGCAAAGATCTCTCTAATTGTACATCCATGAATCCACAGTGAATCTGTAAGGTTTGGACCTATTATTCCCTGTCCTTTATCCCCATGACAATTAGTACAATTTGCTACAAAAATATTCTTCCCTTCTTCAATATCTTTTGCATCTGTAAGCAAAGTTACATTAGTTTCATTTATTAATGCCCCTGTTTGAGCGAGCTTTTCCCTTAATGCATTGGCTTCCTGAATTTCTTGTTGATATTCATCATACATAAGATTTGGCTTTCCCAATAAGTGAAAGTTAATCATATAAATAACACCAAAAACAATAGTTATATAAAACAAAAATTGAAACCAGGCTGGTGGTTTATTATCAAGTTCTTGAATATCATCATAATTATGATCTACAAGTAAAAGATCCTTTTCATTGAGTAACGTCTTTTGTTTTTTTCTAAATTCAAACTTCTTACCAAGATCAAAAATCATAATAGATGCAAAAAGCACTGCAAGCGTAAATAATAATGCTGCTAAAAGTAAAAAAGCATATGTTTGTGAGTCCATATTTTTCTATCAAGTATGTTTTTTAAGAAAAACTTTTTTTGAAATATCTATCTCTTTATCATCAAAGGGAATTTGTCTCCATTTTTGTAAACAATCGGCTTTAAGTCTCAAAACCCATATTATTACAGCCACAAAAACAATTAAAAATATAATTGTTGTTGATATTGCAATAATATCAATACCCTCTACTGATTCAAAAATTTTACTAAACATATTTTTACTTGCCTGTCTGATTTTGTAATTTAATATCAGCACCTAATCTTTGAAGATATGCAATTAAAGCAATTATTTCTTTATCAGGAGACGTATCAATTCCCTGTTTTTGTAAGTCCATTGAAATTTCTGTTGCTTGTTTAAGCAAATCATCATTTGCTATCTTTTCATAATCTTGTGGATAAGGAACTCCAAGTTTCCTAAGAGCATTAATTTTCCCTTCTGTTGTACTTATATCGAGGATATTTTGATGAAGCCACGGATACGAAGGCATTATAGATCCTGGAGAAGTTAGTCTGGGGTCTTCCATGTGCATATAGTGCCAAAGATTTGGATATTTCTTCCCCTCACGATGTAGATCTGGTCCTGTTCGTTTAGAACCCCAGGTAAAAGGATGATCATAAACATATTCACCAGCTTTAGAATATTCTCCATATCTTTCTGTTTCTGAACGAAATGGTCTGACTAATTGTGAATGACAGGATAGACACCCTTCTCTTATATAGATATCTCTTCCTTGTAATTCAAGAGGTGAATAAGGTTTTACACCTGGAATTGTCGGAATATTTGATTTTATAACAAAGGTTGGAATAATTTCAACCAACCCACCTATAGAAACAAGTATAACTGCTAATAGTGCAAATTTAATGGGTTTTCCTTCAAGTATTCTGTGTTTACCATAAAAAGTTTTTGCTTTTTCAAACTGCATTCTCAGAAGTGGAGGAGCTTCAGCAATTTGTTCTGAAATAAATGATCCCTGTTTTGCAGTTTTGTACAAATTAAAAATCATTACAATTAGTCCTGTATAATAAAGTAACCCTCCAAATGCACGAATAATATACATCGGTATAATTTGGAGTACCGTCTCAAGAAAATTAGGATTCTGGAGAACTCCATCAGGAGTAAATTGTTTCCACATTAAAGATTGTGTTATACCCGACCAGTACATTGGAACAACGTAAAACAAAATTCCAAGAAATCCTATCCAGAAATGGAAGTTAGCAAGTTTTTTAGAATATAACTCTGTATTCCATAACTTTGGTACTAACCAATAAAGTATCCCAAAAGTCAAAAAGCCATTCCATCCTAATGCCCCAACATGGACATGAGATATAATCCAATCAGTAAAATGTGCAATAGCATTTACATTTTTCAAAGATAGCATAGGGCCTTCAAAAGTAGCCATTCCATAAGCAGTAACTGCAACCACCATAAATTTAAGAACGGGTGATTCCCTAACTTTATCCCATGCCCCTCTTAAAGTTAAAAGACCATTTATCATCCCTCCCCATGATGGTGCTATTAGCATTACTGAAAAAACAGTACCAAGTGATTGTGCCCAATCTGGCAAAGCACTATAAAGTAAATGATGTGGACCTGCCCAAATATATATAAAAATCAAAGTCCAAAAGTGTATAATTGACAATCGGTATGAATATACAGGTCTGTTTGCAGCTTTAGGAAGAAAATAATACATTAGGCCAAGATATGGTGTTGTTAGAAAAAATGCTACAGCATTATGACCATACCACCACTGAACAAGTGCATCCTGAACCCCTGCATAAATTGAGTAGCTTTTAAACAGACTAACTGGTAATTCGATAGAATTTACAATATGTAATAATGCAACAGTAACTACAGTTGCAATATAAAACCAAATTGCTACATAAAGATGGCTCTCTCTTCTTTTTAAAATAGTTCCAAACATATTAACAATAAAAATTACCCAGACAATAGCAATAAGGATGTCAAGAGGCCATTCAAGCTCAGCATACTCCTTACTTGTTGTATAGCCAAGCGCAAGAGTAATAGCAGCTAAAACAATTATCAATTGCCAACCCAAAAAATGTAATTTTGAGAGAAAGCTACTAAACATACTTGCCTTGCAAAGACGAGGTAGAGAATAATATACTCCCATAAATATTGCATTACCAACAAATGCAAATATTACTGCATTTGTATGTATGGGTCTAATTCTGCCAAATGTTGTATAAGGAAGATTAAAATTTAAAGCTGGGATAAAAAGCTGTGATGCTATTAGAAGTCCTACTAACATACCTATAGCACCCCAAAAAATTGATGCAATAAGGAACCATTTTACAGGTCTGTTATCATAGGTAAATTTTTCCATTTCAAAACTTAATGTTTCTTTCATTTAAAAAAAATTTAAGTTTACAATATATATAATTTTCCTTAAACTTATGCTATCAAAAAAGAAATTGGACAATAAAAGTCGTATTTGAATTGTATTATTACATTTATATTACCCCTACTTTAAGAAGACATTTTCTAACTCTACGAAATGATTCCTCAATGTTATTATCAAGACCTACTGAAAATCTTACAAGTCCCTGTGTTAAACCTAATTGCTTTTGCTCTTCTTCAGGTATTTCAGAGGAAGTACTATGTCCGGGGGCACTAAACAAAGTTTTAAAATACCCAAGACTTACTGCAAGATACCCAACTTTTTCTTGTTGCATAAGTTCCATAAATCGGTCTGCTTTTTTTCGAGTTCCAATATCAACAGCCACAATACCGCCATATCCAAATCCATGATTCATAAAACTTGTCAATAGTTTATGACCATGATGAGATTTTAATCCAGGGTAGTAAGTTTTCAGTCCTAAATCCTCAAAATGTTTTGCAAAATAAAGAGCATTTTCACTATGTTTTTTCATTCTGATATGGAGCGAATGAATATTTTTTAAAATACTGGCTGCTCTAAAACTATCCAAAACAGGTCCTAATAGCATTGTAGCTCCCGAATTAATATTTGTAAGTTCAGATATAAATGATTTTTTTGAACAAATACAACCAGCTACACAATCACTTGTCCCATTTATGTATTTTGTCATACTATGAATCACGATATCAGCTCCTAATCTTATTGGGGAAACAATCATTGGTGCAAATGTATTGTCAACAACAAGTTTGATTTTAAATTTTCTTGCAATACGTGAAAGCTTCGGTATATTTGCAATTTCAAGTAAGGGATTACTAATTGTTTCACAATAAATTAGTTTAGTTCTTGGAGTTATAGCTGATTCAACTTCCTTTAGGTTTGTAATATCTACAAATTTAACCTTAATATTAAACTTGGGAAGAAAATTCTTAAAAAGTGCATAAGTACCTCCATATATAGTATGAGCTGAAACAATTTCATCTCCTGCTTGACAAATCTGCATTATGGTACAGTTGATTGCAGCCATCCCAGAAGATGTAACTTGTGCAGATTCAGAATCTTCAAAACGAGCGAGTGCCTGGGAGAGATAACGGTTTATGGGGTTCCAATGTCTTGAATAAAGAAAACATCCTTCAATTTCGTGTTCAAACACTTCTTCCATTTTTTTAGTTGACAAAAATGTATAGGTTGATGAATCGGTGATTGAAGGATTAACATCACCAAATTCACCAAAAACTAAATAATCGTGAATTCTTTCACTTGGATCAAAAGTTTTCATAATTTTAAAATTTAATTAAGTAAAAATTATTAATGAATATTATTGCTCTTATTTTTTTCAGGTTTTACAACTAAATTTTCCTTATCCTCAAATAGCATACGTACTGAAGGTGTGTATTGATCATCGAACTGTCCATTTCTCACTGCCCAAAAAAAAGCCAAAAGAAAGCTACCTGCAATAATGATACTGAAGAAGATCAAAACTAAAATTATTTCCATATTATTGTTATAATTTAAGTTTTTGCTTCTTTGCAATTAAGTTTGTAGACAAAATACAATATAAAACAGTACTTATAGAACTTGCAGGCATAAGTAATGCAGCTACTAAAGGAGATAATATCCCTTGCACTGCAAAAGACAACCCTATAATATTATACATTAAGGAAAACAGAAAACTTAATAAAATAATCTTCACACTTTGCTTTGACAATTTTAGAAAACGTGCAAGATTGTTAAAAGAATTTCCGTCTAAAATAGCATCACAAGATGGTGAAAAGTTTGTAATATCATCTGAGATTGATATTCCTACATCACTGACCATCAGAGCCCCAGCGTCGTTAAGACCATCACCAATCATTAAAACTTTTTCACCTTTCTTCTGAAGGTTATTAATATATCGAAACTTTTGATCAGGTTTTTGTTCAAAATAAATATTCTCAGCTTTTCCTATCAGTTTAGTAAAAAAATCTTTTTGGTGCGGAACATCCCCAGAAAGTAGGTGAATTTTATAGTTTAACTTTAATTCTTCTAAAGTATCTATAAACCCATCTCTAAGTTTATCACTTATTAAAAAGTATCCTCTAATATTATTGTTTATTGATACCCAAACTTGGGCACCTGTTTTTAACTTGTCATTTATATTAGATTTTTCTTTACCAATTACAAACTTATAAGAACCTATCTTAACAAAGGTACCATCAAAGTTAGCTTGTATCCCATCTCCCATTAATTCTGTAAAATTATTTACAGGAAAGGTTTCAAACTTCCTTAAAAAAGAGAACAATTTTCTGCTTAAGGGGTGAGTTGAATTTCGAACAAGAGATTTCACTAATGAAAGTTCATAATTACTAAGTGGCTCACCAATAAATTCAATATGGGAATTTAATTCTTGTGTTAAAGTACCTGTTTTGTCAAAAACTATAGTTGTAATTTTTGAAAGCTGCTCTATAACTTCAGAGTTTTTCAAATAAAATGAATTCCTACCAAAAATCCTCATTAAATTTCCAAATGTAAAGGGGATTGACAAAGCAATAACACAAGGACAAGCAATAATTAACACTGCAGTTAAAACATCAAATATCTTTGAAGAATCTTTAAAACCCCAATATATACTTGCTGAAATAGCTACCAAAAATACAATCCAAGTAAAATATTTCCCAAGAAAATTTGTGATTTTATTCATTTCAGATTTAAATCTCTTTTCCTGTGTTAAATCATTATTCCAGAGTTGAGCCAAATAACTCTGTGAAACTTCTTTTATAATCTCCACTTCAATTGCTTCCCCCTTTTGTCTCCCCCCTGCATAAATAATTTCACCTATTAATTTTGTTATTGGAGTAGACTCGCCTGTTACAAAACTATAATCAATAAATGCCTCCCCTTTGAAAAGAATAGAATCAGCTGGTACAACCTCGCCGTTTCTAATTAATACTCTATTACCGGGTTTTAATTTTGTTATTGGGATAGTTGTTTCTTCTCCATTTTTCAATATGGAAACAGCCAAAGGGAAATATGCCTTATAAGAATTTTCAAAATCTAATAAAGAATATGTCTTATTTTGGAAAATCTTACCAACTAAGAGAAAAAATATAAGTCCAGTAATAGAATCAAAATAGCCCGCCCCATGCATAAAAACAACATCGTAAACACTTTTCAAAAAACCAGTTGTAATTCCAAGTGAAAGTGGAACATCAATATTAACAACTTTGTTCCTTAAACCTTTAAAAGCCGAAGAAAAATAATCTGAGGCTGAATAAAAAAATACTGGTAACGCAAGAAACAAGTTCAAGTATCCAAAAAAATTACCGAGAAAATTTTCTGTTATTCTATTGAGACCAAGATATTCTGGAAAACTAAGTAACATTATATTACCAAATGAAAAGCCTGCTATTCCTAATTTAAGAAAAAGTGTTCGTTTTCTTGATTTTTGAATCTTTTTTTCAATACTCTCGAGATTTAAAATCGGTTCGTAACCAAGAGAATCAAGAAGTTCAACAACTTTTCTCAGTGTTGTAACATTTGAATCAAATCTTAAAGAAAGTTTTTTTTCAAGAAAATTTACCCGTGACATTATAACACCTTTATCAAGCTTTGAAAGATTTTCAAGCAACCAAATGCAGGAGCTACAATGTATCTGAGGCAATTTAAATGTAACAACATTCAAATTGCCCTCAGAAAATTCTAAAATTTGTTTTATTGTAGATTCATCATCAAGAAATGCATATTTATTTTTTTGGTATAAATTAGGAGTAATACCTGGATGTGATTCAAAACTATAATATTCACACAGGTTATTATTTTGAAGAATTTCGTACACAACTTTACAACTATTACAACAAAAATATTTGTTTTCAATATAAATACTATTATCCTTACATATATCTCCACAATGAAAACAAACAATTTGTTTTTCTGTAGCAGTACTATTTTCGGTCATCGGGGTAAACGTAAATATTTTTCTATCATTCTGTAAAATTCTTCTTTCACAAAAGGTTTGGCAAGATAATCATCCATACCAGCCTCAAGACACTTATCTCTATCTGCTTTAACTGCATAAGCTGTTATTCCAATGATTGGAATATGTTTTCCTGTCCCTTTTTCTATTTCCCGTATAATTGCAGTAGCCTCTAAACCATCCATAATTGGCATTTGAATATCCATCAAAATAAGATCAAAATTGTTTTGTTCTAATACATCAAATATTTTTAATCCGTTTTCAACAACTGTAACTTCGTAATTTTTTTTAGAAAGAAGTTCTTTGACAAGTTTCTGATTGACATGATTATCCTCAGCAACTAATATTTTAGGGATTTTTTTCTTAATAGGTTTAACTTCCTCGACTATTTCTGTTTTATATTCTTCTGTTAATTCCGTATATGAAGGTACTTCAACCTTTTTCTTTGGAAGTTCAAATGGTAAAATAACAGTAATTTTCGTTCCAACATTTTCTTCACTTTCAGCTGAAATTTTTCCACCCATTTTGAATACAATATATTTCACAATGGATAACCCTAATCCAAAACCTCTATATTCTAATGTTTCTAAGAGTTCAAAAGGAGCATTTACATCCATTTCTTTAAACAGTAATTCAACTTTATCTTTTGACATACCTATACCAGTATCTTTGAATGTAAATTTTAATATTGTTTTATTTTCGTCCCGAGTTAGTTCTTGCAAAGAAAATTCAACAATTCCTTTTTCAGTATATTTAACAGCATTTCTAAGTAAATTAATCAAAATCTGATTAACTCTTAAAGGATCTCCTATAACATTATAATCTATATTGTCTTGTATATTGACTTTAAAAGCAATTTTTTTCCTTTTTGCATCAAAATCAAGAATCTGTGAAGTTTTATATACAAGTTCCTTAAGATTAAAGTCAACTTTTTCTAATTTAAGTTTTCCAGATTCTATACGTGAGAAATCAAGAATATCGTTTATAATAGCAAGTAGTGTGCTGGAAGAAAAATTAATAATATCAATATATTCTTTTTGTTCATTTGTTGGATTAGTTAATAACAAAAGCTCAGCCATACCAATAATACCACTCATTGGGGTTCTTATTTCCTGGCTAAGGTTTGAAAGAAACTGGGTTTTGATTTTATTTAGCAGTTCAAATTTACTTTTTTCTCTTTCAAGTTTGGATATAGTTTCCTTCAAATCACTAATGTCAAAAGAAATTAGCAGATAATTACCAGATTCAGGAAGCGTAATAATATTAGATAGTTCATATAGAAACGTACCTCCTGATTTAGGAACTATAAGTTCAGTAGTGAAGGTCCGACTTTTTTTAACTTCGTTGAAAATTTCTTCAAACTTTTCAAAGTAGCTCTGTATTTCTGTTCCTAATATAGAATCTTTTGTTTTCCCATGAGAGGTTGCAAAGTTTGAATTTACATATTTAATTTTTCCCGTGTTTTCAAATACACAAACATTTATATCAGAATAGTCAAATATGCTATTTAAAATTGATAACCAATGTAATTCTTCATCCGATCTCTGTTCATTTACAAGTTCATAAACATATTTAAATATAAATGCAAAAATTAAGGTAGTAATAATATGAATTATAATACCTAATAAAATTAATTCAAAGGAAGCTTTCCCTACAGAAGCAAAATAGAACAGTGTTAAACTTCCTAATGTAAAATAGATAATAGTTACAAAGAGTTGAAATTTAGACAATCGGATTTTTTTCATATAATTATATAATTAATATAAAATAAAAAAAGATATAAACTTTTTCAATGGAGCCTGTAAAATCTTTAAGAGATTTATAAAACAACAGGTTGAATAACATTAAAAAATATTTAATTTTACTTTTTTATGTTTGTTTCATCGAATGTACAATTTTATGAAAAGAATACTAAATTGTTAATAGGAAATGATTTTCTTAATTTATTTTATGTACAATCTTGAAAAATATGGATGGTCTGATTTCTTTGAAAAGCAATATACTGCCCTACGTGATACTGGTTTACAGCCCGCTCGAGTAGCAATTGAATTCAAGAAAAACTACCTGCTTTATGGACCCAATGGTGAAATTATCGGAGAGTTAAAAAGAAGATTTTTTCACATAGCAGCTGATCCAGGAAGTTTACCTAAAGTTGGAGACTGGGTTTTAATTGAAACAAAGACTGATAATACTGCGGTTATTCACTATATTTTAGAAAGAAAGTCCTGGTTATCAAGAAAAATGCCAGGAAAAAGAATTTCTGAACAGATCGTTGCCGCAAACATAGATTATGTTTTCGTTGTTGTGGCATTAGGATATGACTTCAACCTAAGAAAAATTGAAAGAATGTTAGTTGCTGTTAGAGAAAGTGGTGCAGAACCTATTATAATTCTAAATAAAGCAGATCTTGATTCTGAATATCTCAACAAACTTAAAGAAACTAAATTTGCTAATCCGAACATACCAGTATTTTGTTTGAGCGCTGTTACAAATTTAGGTTACAACGAACTATCACAAACGCTTCAACCACAAAAAACATACGTTTTTATTGGTTCTTCAGGCGTAGGTAAATCCACTATAATAAACCAGTTATTTGGGGACAAAATAAGAAAAACTGCTGATAGGGACATTCCATACAAAGGGGGATTACATATAACTACAACTCGTGAATTAATACTTCTTCCGAGTGGGGCTTTGTTGATTGACATGCCAGGAATAAGAGAGTTGCAAATATGGGGAACGGAAGAAAGTCTTGAAGAAGCTTTTCCAGACATAACTGAAATTGCCAAAAAGTGTAAATTTACAGATTGTACACATACACATGAAGTTAATTGTGCTGTTAAAGAAGCTGTAAAGAATAAGCAATTGTCAGAGGAAAGATATAACAACTATATTAGAATGTATGAAGAAATCCTAAAACTTGACAAATTACGGATTCGTAGTAAAATGCTTGAGAAACAAACAAAACTATCAAAAGTTAAAAAACAATATTTTCTGAAGAAAAAACCTAAGAATTCTGATTTTCACTGATAAATTGTTTCTTACCTGGTACAGTTGAAAAGACATAATCCCAAAGAGGATTACTAACACCAAATGCCGAGTTAGGGTCATTATAATGGTGTTTTAAGTGATATTCCTTGAGAAAACGCAAAATCTTTCCGTTCATTTTGAAATGATGTGTTGCATAATGAATACTATCATAACAAACATAACCGAAAACTAATCCGGAAAAAATAGAAAGATAATATATTCCAAAAATAGATTTGAACAAAAAATAAAAACCAACCGCAAGAGGAGCGCTAACAAGTAACGGCATAACAAGGCGAGTACGATCACGAGGATATTCATGGTGAACTCCATGAACTAAAAAATGAATTCTTTTCCCTAAATCGGAAGTTGGTTCATAATGAAAAAGCCATCGGTGTATTGTGTATTCTAATAATGTCCATAGAATTATTCCAAGTAGAAACATTAAAATACTCATCCCTACATTTGTTGCCCCAACCCCATAGTAAAAAGTAACAATTATAACTGGAGAGTATACTACAACAGGAGTAGCTGGATGTATGTGAGAAAAATATTCGAGTATCGGATTTTTAAAAAGTCTTACTGTTTCATTTCTATTTGATGTAAAAAGTCTTTTTTTATTTGTATCCATAAAAGTTTTTATTATAAACAAATTTTATATATCCAAATGTTCCCTTTTATATAAATTTCTAACTAAAGATTCATACTCGGCTGACATCTCAATATTTCGTCTCTTCATCACAATTTTTGCAGTTCGCAAAGCTTCTTCAATTTCATAACGTGCGGGAGGGGTATTATTAACCAACCAGGAAAATGAATCTATAAACTTTGGAGCAAAGCCATAACCTGCAAAATTTGCAAATATTCCAACAATTGTACCAGTATTAAGCATTGTATTTATTCCAAATTTAGAATGGTCTCCAACAATACTTCCAAGAAATTGTCTATTTGAATTAAAAATTTCATTCTTTATTTTAACTTTTATACTCGAGTAATTATTTTTTAAATTACTTGTAACAGTATCTGCACCAAAATTAACAAACGGACAAATATATGAATTACCAACAAAACCATCATGTTGTTTATTCACATAACTATGAAAAATTGAAGATGAAACTTCACCTGCAATTCGTGATTCTATTCCCGCATAAAAGGGACCATAAATTTTTGTTCCTGATTTAATTAATGTATGTTTATCTATAAAAACAGGACCTTTTATATATGAAAAAGGTTCTAATATAACACCATCTTCAATTATAACACTACCAGATGAAGCATCAAGAACTACAAATGGATAAATTTTAGCTTCTGAGGAAATCCATACTTTTTTAGAATTTATTATATTAACGTCAGATAATTTTTTAAATTTCGTTTTTTTTCTTGAGGCAAACTCATCAACATGTCTTGCAAACATACCGTCAAAATAGTTAAGCACCTGCCATGGAGTACTAAGCAAATCATCATAGTTAAAAAACTCACATTTCAATGCAGAAATTTCTTTGAGCTGAGTAAAATTATTTTTCTCAAAAACATTTTTTATACTTGAAAGCAAAGAAATCTTCTTCCGACCTATCTTAGCAGCTATAATGAAGTCATTATAAGAAAGAAAAGAGTTATCTGGTAGATTACTGAATATCCATTTTATGAATTTGGAATTAAAAACATATCTACCGTTTAACAGTAAATAATCATCTTTTAAAAGTGAATTTAAAATGTGATCAGTGGTTTGAGTCTGGTATGGACGTAGTAGTTCTCTACAATGGAAAATAGGAGAATATTTAGGACCTAATAAACTCTTTATCAATTCTGCAATTGTAAAAAAACCAATTTTTATTTCATATACAGGCCTTAATAGACTGATAGGAAAGAGTAATTGGTAATAATTGTCTTCAAAAATAACTACCTGCATACAGTAAGAATTTTAGGTAAGTTTAATTAATTTGAGTAAGAAAAGAAATGAAAAACTAACTTTTAAAATTGTCCAAGAAACTATAATAAGGTAGAAAAATAAAGAAATTATTGAGTTTTGTTAGTCTTACCGTATTTTCTAAGAAATTTTTCTACTCTTCCTGCAGTATCAACAATTTTTTGAGTACCTGTAAAAAATGGATGGCAAAGGGAACAAATTTCTACTTTGATCTCAGGTACAGTAGATCTGGTTGTAAATAAAACCCCCCTGTTTTCACCACAGTTACAGATTACATTACATTTATAATATTTAGGATGAATACCTTTTTTCATTTATTATTCATATAATTTTGAAGCATATAAATTATATATATCCTTTCTAAAATTCAAGGTTTAAAATTGTCCCAAATATAGAGGATAAAGTTCCAATTAGTGTTTAAATTTTAAATCAGGAAATGAGGGTTGAGAACCTCGCCTTTGGTTTATTGATTCTATCATTAAAAACAATAATCTATCTGCACTACTTATTGATTCAAATATTCCAATCGCTTTTATTCTTCTACGCAATTCTTTAAAATATCTCTCTATTGGATTATTCGTATGTATCCATCTACGCATTTTCTCTTCAAATTTATATTTAGTTTTTAATTTTTCATCTGGTTTTTTTAGCATTTCCGTTACAAAAAGTTCTTTTTTTATCTCTTTATTATTTTATAGTAAATATATAAAGATTATATCCTGAAATTAAATATCTATTACAAGTTAAATAATTAAAGGTAAAAGAACGTTTCGATATATTCTTAAATAATAAAAAATATTTAACATGAATAAAAAACATATTTTTACTTTATTAGGTTTTATCATTCTGTCTTTTTTTGTTTTAGTGTTCTTGAGCAGAAATCACAAAGAAACGGTTAATTTTAATGATGAAAAAATAAAGAGCACAGAAGATAATGTATGCCCTCCTTTTTTCTTATATGATGAAGATGGAAATATTATAGATCCTGTAAATGGTATTAATGATGATAAACCATATTCAACAAAACAGACATGTGGTAAGTGTCATAATTATGATAAGATTACCGAGGGATTTCACTTTCAGCAAGGTAAAAACGAAAAACCAACTACTATAATGAGTACACGATATCGCTGGGTTACTACCCCTGGAAATTATGGCGGTACCTGGTGCTCTCCAGCCCCACTTTACAGAAAATTAGCTCCAAAGAAAAATTCTTCTTCTTTAGAAATTGATATGACTTCTTTTGAATTTGTAACTGCAACTTGTGGATATTGCCATCCCGGTGGCGGACCACTTGAATACGATCGAGATGGATACAGATATGATAAAAGAATGTTGGAAGATACAAGTAAATTTATTTCTTCTGGAGAAAATAACTTTGATGGGGATTACTATAAAGCAAAATGGGATAAAACTGGTGTTATTGAAGCGGACTGTATGTTGTGTCACTTACCAGAATATAATTACAAACAAAGAAATGCAATGCTTGATAGCTTAAATTTTAAATGGGCGGCTACTGAAGGTTCTGGTTTAGGAAAAGTTACTGGTAGTATTAAATCAAATACAAAAGTTATTGTCTCCTACGATCTATCAAAATTTAACAGTGACGGAAAAGTATCGCTTCATCTAGTTCGCGAACCACGGACAGAAACCTGTTTAAATTGTCATTCAAAACCGGATTGGAAAAAAAGAGGTTATGATTTTAGTCCGAGAAGAGATGTCCATATTGCAGCGGGTCTTAAATGTATTGATTGCCATAGTGCAGGATCACATGCACCTCATGAGAAAATCAGATCAAGAGAAGAACATCAGTTTGGCAAAGGAGATGACCCATCGGGTAATGTTCGGAATGATCTTGATAATACAGTAACTACCTGTGAGGATTGTCACATTAAAAAAGAGCATAATGCACCATTAGCTACTCATAGTTGGTTACCGCCATTACATCTGGAAAAAATCGCCTGCCAGACCTGTCATATTCCAACCAAAAGTGTTAAGTCTGCTTTAGTTCAAGTAAGTGACGTTTATAATTTGGGGGCAAAAATTACGCCACCTGTAAAACGAATCTGGACCTTTTACGATCAAAATTTAAATTATTGGAACCATTACGGTGAACTTGCAATGTTTACCGCAAAAGATATACCTTATGATGAGTCAAAACCAATTTATGGGAAATATAAAGAAAAGATTTTTCCCTTAAACCCAGTACATAGTGCATGGCCCGGAATATTAGAAAAAGGAAAAGAAGGATTGGATCAACCCAAAATGAAAGATATTTATGAAATGTGGAATATACACTTTGCTGACACATCAAAATATCCCCTGCTAAACAAAATAAAAGATGACAATAATGATGGTATTCCAGAAGTAAACTCACCCGAAGAAATCGATGCTTTTATTATTTCTGTAAAACAACACCTTCAAAGTATTGGGTATAATCTTGAAAACAGGGAGATTGTATATGTAAATAATGATCGTGTATATAGGAACGGAGAGCAGTATGAAAGTTTAGAAAAATTTGAATATGAATCTTCACCATACGCTTCAGTGTATAAGTACAGCCACAATATTGCAAAAGCTAAATCTGCTCTCGGTATTGGAGGATGTATTGATTGTCATAGTTTTGAATCTGTTTTTTTTACACGACAAATTGTTAAATATCCTTTTGGAGTTGATGGAAAACCCATTACTGAACCTCAATATGTAAGAATGGGAATCCCTGCTATTACTGTTTACCTTGGGATTTTCAGGGAAGAATACCTAAAACCTATATTTTATGGCACTTTTATAATATTACTAACATCAATAGCAATATTTCTTTCAATCAAATTTTTACCCAATTCTTTGAGAAGACATCTTTCTCATAGACGGATGCTTTATTATATTGTTTCAGCTTTCGTAATTATATTAACACTTGGTATAATCTTGCAAATTAAAACAGGAATGATAGGTTATATTCTTCCGAGAGGATTCTCATTAGATGCCAATCATTTTCTGATATCACTTGCAAATATGGGAATTGCTATTGTAGCATTATATTTTTCTAATAGAAATTCAAATATGAGATTAACAACAAAAATTATCATAATATTATTAGGTTTGTCTTTAATAAGTGGGTTTTTCATGATAATTCAGTTTAATGCAATTTTACCTGTTGTACGTTATTTTTATACGTTGTTTGATTTATGTCAGGTTTTACTTATAATTTCAACATCTTATGCAATGATCAAAAAAATTTATTTAACCATTTAGTTATAACTACTATACATTGTATTTTTATAAAGATCATTCTTGATAAAGGAAGGTTAATGTTTTTCCAGTCTTTCAGTAATATTAAATGAGTAATTTATTTTTCGCTTGACAAAACAATTTAATCTATATATTTTTGTAAGTAAGTGATTACTTACTTAATAATTAATTATGACAAAAAAGAAATCTACAGAGATAAGAAAAAATCAGATCAAAAAGGCTGTTTTGGAAATTATATCAAATGAGGGGATTCATAGTCTTTCTACACGAAACCTCGCAAAAAAAGTGGGCTTTTCTGAGGCAGCAGTATTTCGCCACTTCAAGACAAAGAGAGATATCTTACTCTCTATAATGAATGATGTAAAAAGTGATTTGATGTTAAAATTAAAAGATATTACATCATCTGATTTAAGTGCAAAAGAAAAACTTTTTCAGTTTCTTTGCAATCATGTAAGGTATTTGATAAAGAATAAAGGTATTACCATATTACTTTTTTCAGAGGCTGCCCATTTAAATGATTCACAATTAAAACAGGATTTAAGAGAAATTTTGGAGCTACAGAAAAAACTTGTGAGTAGAATTATTAGAGAGGGTATTAAAAACGGCGAGTGGAATAGTACAACAAAACCTGAAGTATTTTCAACTATATATATGGGGGTTCCAATAACACTCAACATTGAACTAATACTTAACCCCGATAAGCTAAAGTTAAATAATTTCTGCAAAAAGATGTTTTATTTACTTTTAAAAACATTAAAATAAAATTTAAAAAAAAACAAAAAGGAGTAAAAATGTTTAATTTACCTGAATGGACCTTTGAATTTCACGGCCATAAATGCCCCTTTATGCCGATTGGTTATAGAATGGGTAAATTAGCTCTTAATGTATTAGGAATTGAAAAAAGTCGCAATCATGAAATGCATGTTTTTTCTGAAATGGGGATCGGGCATCCGCAAGGATGTATGCAAGATGGAATAATGGCTTCTACAGGTGCAACTTATGGAAAAGGGATGATTGAAAAATTATATCTTGGAAAAGTAGCTGCTATTTTCTGGTATCCTGGCAAAGAGCCAATAAGAATAGTCTTGAGAAACAGATTCCAGGATAAACTTGCCCCTCATGAATTTTTCAAATTTAGAAAAGAAGGTAAAGAACCAACTGACATTCCAGATGATGTTTTAAACGATATCATTAATATTGTACTTACTGCAACAGATGAAGAAATGTTTAGAGTTACACAATTACCAAATTTCACTTATTTACCGGTACAAAGTTCATTCAACAAGGCAAAGTGTGAGGAGTGTGGAGAGTATGTTTTTGAACGTTACCTGAGGAAAAGAAACGGTAAAACTGTCTGTATAAGTTGTGCGGGATACCACAATGATGAACCAATTGTTAACTTTTCTAAAACTTAAAAGCATAGTAGATGTTTTATATATTAGTATCATTAATAATATTTATTGTATCATTTATTTTTGCAATGCTTGGGCTTGGTGGAGGAACTGTATATGTGCCTGTGCTAAAGTGGGCAGGTCTCGATCTTAAATCTGTTGCTATTCCCTTGGGTCTTTTGCTTAACGGATTAAATACTTTACTTGCTTTGATACCATATTCAAGAAAAAAACTGGTTGACTGGAAGGGTGGTATGGCAATGGCAATATCTGCTTTAATATTCGCTCCAATAGGTGCTTATACTACACAATTTGTCCCGGTTAATATATTGACTATAATTTTCGCAGGTGTAGTATTATTAGCAGCTGCAAGAATGATATGGTCATCACAACAAGAAGAACCTGAAGGTATGATGTCTCTGGTAAAAAGGTCTTTAATTGGAATTGGAGTAGGAGCTTTTGCTGGATTTACAGGTGGACTTCTTGGTATTGGTGGGGGTTTCATTATTGCCCCAATTTTGATGTGGATGGGCTATAAGACAAAAAATGCAGCAGCAACAACAGCATTTGTTGTTACATTCTCATCTATTACTGGTTATCTTGGACATACAGCAGAAGCAGCATCAATAGATTGGCCTATAACCATTGCCCTGGTAATAGCAGTTATATTGGGTTCTCAATTAGGTGCTATGTTTATGTCTGGAAAGGCAAAACCTAAATACATTAAATTTTTATATGCACTTATGCTTATAGGTATAGCTATCAAATTAATATTTGATGTAATTTAATTAAAACAAATTAACCTTATTTAAAAAATTAACCATAAACAAAATGGAAAGAAAAATGATCAAACCAGAAGACTGGTTAGAATTCGGTCAAAAATTTCACGGACATAAATGTCCAGCAATGCCCTTGGGACTTAGAGTAGGGGCTGCAGCTATGAATGCTCTTGGCGTAGAAAGAGCAAAAGATGGTCAACTTATTGCTTATGTTGATCTTGGAGAGGACCACTGTGCAACTTGTTATGCTGATGGACTACAAGTAATTATGGGCACAACATTTGGTAAAGGAAATATTAAAAGAACTAATAAAGGGAAGTGGGCTGTAATAGTTATTGATAAAGCAACAGGACGCGCTGTCAGAGTTACTCCCAGAGCAGAAGCAATGATGGCTAATAAACAAAGTCCCTTTTTTAAAGATTATAGAGAAAAGGGAATACCCGCAAGCTCTGTTCCAGACTCTATTGTAGACCCTTTAATTGAAAGGGTGATGAGTGCTCCGGATGAACAGATACTATCAATATCTCCAATATTTGAGTACAAATTAGAACCCGAAAAGCATAGTTTTGACAGTTTTGTGTGTGAAGAATGTGGTGAAATGACTGTTATGCAATACGGAAGAATTAAGGGTGATAAAAAGGTTTGTATTGATTGTGCATCAAAATAAATTAGGTATTTATATATTTTAGTAGAGGGTAGAATATCACCCTCTACTAAATCCTATTATACAGAAATATAAATTTAACATCTATTCTAAATGACAAACCATATCCATCACGATTTAGACCACACACAATCACGATTTAGATTATTATTAACGTTTCTACTAAATGTTCTTATTACGTTATTTGAAATTATTGGTGGTTTTATTTCAGGAAGTATCTCTTTAATTTCTGATGCAGTTCATAATTTCAGCGATGCTTTTTCAATTATCATTTCATACATAGCCATTAGTTTTAGTAATAAGCCTTATACTGTAAAATATACCTTTGGCTTTAAGAGAGCAGAGATAATTGCGGCTATTATTAATGGAAGTACACTTTCAATAATAAATTTCTTTTTGATAAAAGAAGCTATTCAGAGGATCTTGACACCTCCTGAGAAAGTTGATGGAGCAGTGATGTTTTGGGTTGCTTTAGCAGGACTAATTGTTAATACCGCAGCTACACTTCTGTTGAAAAAAGATTCAAAATCTAACCTCAATATCAAGAGTACATACCTTCACTTGTTAGGAGATGCTATTACCAGTGCCGCAGTTATAATTGGCTCTGTATTTATTATGTTTTTTGATATTTATTGGCTTGACCCTGTTATTACTCTTATAATTTCAATTTACATTTTTAAGGAAACATATAAAATTATCAAAGAATCAACTGAAATATTAATGATGTTTGCTCCTGCTGATATAGATTTAAACAAAGTTAAGGAACTTGTTGAAAAGGTTCCTGGTGTTCTTAATATTCACCACATTCATATTTGGAGGTTAAACGATAAAAACATCCATTTTGAAGCTCACATTGATGTCGATGATATGTTACTTAGCAAAACAACAAATATTCAAAGGGACATAGAAGATCAACTCAGAAATATATTTCAAATTACTCACATAACCTTGCAATTTGAAAGTAATACCTGCATAAATAAAGAACTGGTCATTAACCAACAAACATTGTGATATGAAAATACTTATTATTTTCATCAAGTTTGTTTTCATTCTTTTTTTTAGTTTACAGTTAACAGCGTTCCCCCAAGAAAAAGATAGTGCTAAGTTTTTAATAGATGGGAATATTCGTTACAGATTTGAAAATTGGAATGGTATGAACATGCTAAATTTTGGAGATGATAGTGAGAATGCCCTTGGAAGCTTAAAAGACAATTTGCTTCTGCAGAGAATCATCTTTGGTTTTAAATATAGGTCTTCAAAAAATTTAACTTTTTCTTTTCATATTCAGGATTCACGGGCTTTTGGATGGTCCCTGAGAAATTCATTACTCCCTGACGCCTTTAAGATTTCTCCGACAGGTAAAACTAATCCATATTATAAGATGAATCCAAACGAAGTGTATTTTGAAATATATGATTTCAATTTCCTTGTAACAAAATTATTAAATAACATTGATTTTATTATTGGAAGGCAGAAAATCTCACTATCAGATTATCGTATTTTCGGACCAGGGGATTGGGGAAATTCTGGAAGATGGACGTGGGATGCTCTACGCGGTTCTTATAAATCAGATAAATTAGATCTCGATTTTTGGATAGGTGGAACAAGAACAAACTATCCTGATAGAACTACCTTACCATTTACTTATGACGAATATTTTGGAGGAGGTATATATGGAACATATAAACTTATAAAAGATTTAACAATAGAACCTTATTTTGCAAGAAAACAACAAGGAAATGCTGATTATGTGAAAGATTTAAGTATTAATAGAAACTGGATTGGAGTTCGGTTTGCTCATAATAACTTTTTAAATACAATAGCTGAAGGCAATTATGTACGAGAATTTGGCAGAGAAAATGGAAAGTCAATTAGGGCTTTTGGATTGTTCCTAAAGCTTGGTTATCAAGTAAAACTAATGGAAAATCTTTTTATATTGTCTTTAAGATATTCTTATGCAAGTGGAGGAAACAAGAACGATCCTATCATTCAAACATTTGACCCTGTATATGGTGCAAGTGATAAATACTATGGTTGGATGAATCTTGTAAAGTGGAGTAATTTAGATGATAGAGAAATTGTTTTTGAAGTATTTAAACAAAAGTCTTTATGGGTAGAAATTAAGTATAATCAATTTAGAATACCATCACCAGAAACTGCTGTTATTAATGGGACTTTGAAACTTAAACCAGGTAGTAATTATCTTGGTAGTGAATTCGATATTTATACAAAGTATAATTGGAAAGACTTTTTGCAGTTTGTTCTTGCATTCGGATATTTTAACCCTGGTGATGTGCAACCCATTAATAATAAGATTCCAGATCCTGCTTTGATGTTTTCTTTTCAACTTCTATATAACTTTTCATATGAACTCAGATTTTAAGATAAAACTTTCATTTTTTATTTTTTAATATTTATACAAATTTATAAGACATTATATTTAGTCAATTATGATATTGTAATTGAAATTTATTTCTATTTTTTTATAGCTTAATTTATTTTATTATTTAATTTAATATATTTTTTAGACCTTAACTTACATATTAAGAATAAACATATTGAAAGATGAAGGCTATACAAGATTATTACCCGGACGACCTTGCACATTGTTATGGATGTGGTAGGTTAAATGAATATGGTTATCAAATTAAGAGTTTTTGGGACGGTAATGAAACTGTTGCTCATTTTACACCAAAGGATTATCATATAGCTATACCCGGCTATGTTTATGGAGGATTGATTGCTTCATTAATTGATTGTCATGGCACAGGAAGTGCAGCACTTGCTGCTTACAAAGCTGAAAACAGAACTCCTGATACATCTCCCCCTTTTAGGTTTGTTACTGCATCATTATGCGTGGATTATCTCAAACCAACTCCTCTGGGAATAGAACTTGAGTTAAGGGGAAAGATTGTTGAACTTAAAAAAAGAAAAGTAATAACAGATATAACGGTTTCAGCCAATGGTGTTATTACTGCAAAAGGTAGGGTAGTAGCCGTTCAGATGCCAGAAACTTTTATGAATAAATAACCTCCATCAGAAATTTCATTTGTAAATAATTAGGATTTATTAATTTAGTAATGTTGATATAGTGTATGTTTCCAAATATCTGAATTGATTATAGCACTAATTTTCTTTATATTTTTTTAGGTGATGGGGTTCACCAATATAAGTGGTGATTTAGTACACCTGATAACTCCTGCTAAAAGAAAAGTCAGCAGGAGTTTTTTATTTTATAAACTATAATGGAAACATTGACTATTAAACAATCATCAAATAGTTTAGAAAAATACATAGATGAACTAAAGCTACTGGTAGATGAAAGATTATCAGACAGCCAGAAAGAGAGACTTGAACTTCTCAAAGAAAAACTCTTATCAAAGACAATTAACTTTGCAGTAATTGGACAATTTAAAAGAGGAAAATCTACCTTTATTAATGCTTTGCTTGGAAAGCCTATACTTCCCACAGGAGTAATACCTCTTACTTCTGTTGTTACAATTGTTAAGTATGCAAAAGAACCTTTTGCAAAAATTGTTTTTCTTGACGAAAAAAATTTATTTTTAGAATCGTTTAATGAGCTTCCATTATATATTTCAGAGAAGGAAAATCCTCTCAATATTAAAAAAGTTAAATATGTTGAGGTTGGATTTAATAATGATCTTCTTAAATCAGGAATTATCATAGTTGATACTCCTGGAATTGGGTCTATTCATTTAAACAACACATCTTCTACTTATTCATACATACCAAAAATTGATGCTGCAATTTTTATAACATCATCAGACCCAGCTTTTTCTGAAGCTGAGCTTAAATTACTTGAAGAAGTAAGTTCAGTAACACCAAATATTTTTTTCGTATTGAATAAAATTGACTACCTCTCGAATGATGATTTAGTAGAAGTATTGTTATACACTAAGAAATCCCTTTCACAGTTATTAGGGGGGAACATACCTGAGATATTTCCAATTTCTGCAAGAACTGCTTTGATAGCAACTTCAAGCGGTGATTATTCTCTCTTAAAGAAAAGTGGTCTTGATACTTTTGAATTATATATCAGAGATTTTGTATCAAAAGAAAAAGATAAAGTTTTGATTCAATCCACAAAGAGACAATTGTTGAGCTTGACAAGGGAAATAGAAATGACCCTTGACCTTGAAATGAGCTCATTACAAATGTCACTACAAGAAATCACTACAAAGCAAATACAATTACAGGAAAGTTTTAATTATTTATCCGCTGACTATATAAAATTTTTGGAAGAAGCTAAAAATGAACTCACAATACTTTTATCATCATACAATGAGCGTTTTGAGTCCATAAAATCTGAGTTGTGTGATAATATTTGTAAGGAGCTTGAAAATTTTATAAAAAATAATAAATCAACTGTCAGGTGGAAGTTCCAGAAAGAAATAGAACTTCTTTTCAATAGTTCAATAAAAACAGGGCTTGAAAAATATAGAATAATTTTAGATAATGAAATCCGTTCGAAAGCACAAACTATATTTCGCAAAGCTGTAGACAAATATAACTCAATCATAAATAACATTTATAAGGTAACTTCCGAACTTTTTAAAATGCATTTTGAAGAAGTATACTTTGAAAAAAATGTTGAGGCAACAACTGAGTTTGAATACATTACTTATGAATTTAAACTTATGGTAAACCTTGATAAAAAGAAATTTGCCTTTTTGCTTCCAAAACATATTCATGACAAAATTGTTGTTGATAGTTATTGTAAAAGGATAGATTTTACAATTAATTATAATTTTAATTACATAATAGATGACATCAAGAAAAAGCTTGATCGGACATTAATTGAGTATAATATCTTTTTTGAGAAAGAAATTCAAAACACTGTTTCTAAGCTCAATAAAGTAATTGAGAAAACAAAGCTTATGAAGCAGACACAGGAAACAACTTCCAATGTTGTCATTTCAGATCTACAACATACTATGTCAAAGCTCAAAGAAATCCAGAGTTATTTAACATAAAAGAACAAAAAGCTCAAAATGGGAACATTAAGTGCAAATCATCTGAGGGTAATCTCATCTACTATAAGATTGGTAGAAAAAAGTCTGAACGAATTACAACTAATTCTTTCTGGACAGTTGCAATTAACAACAAGCAAAATTAAAAAAAATATTTCTGAGAAAAGAAGACAAGAACTTCTTTTAAAGCTAAAGGATCTAAGGAAAGAAATCTCTGATTTTGTGGAAAGGTTCCAACTTAATATAGAAATTACTACAGAAAGTCAAATTATTAACAGCAAAAAATCGTTTTTGGAAATTCAGCTTAGAGAAATTTCTCCTGAGTCACTAAATAAAAAATATGGAATCAACACTGAATTTAACAATAATTACCAGCTTTTATTGGAATCTTTAATTGACAGAATAACCACTTTATGAATGAAATGGATTTTGAACTTATAGTAATTTTAGAATGTTGAATTGTTATATTATTCTAATTTATAAATGAAAATAATTTACATAGGATTTGGAGGATTTCTGGGTGCTGTAGTACGTTATGTTATTGCACGTTTCTTTAATCAATTTGTTGTCTCATTTCCTTTAGGAACATTTGTAGTTAATGTTGTAGGAAGCCTTATTCTTGGTTTTTTTCTTTATGCAGTAAATTTTGGTAAAACAGTATCGCCAAATTTTCGTGATTTCCTTGCAATAGGTTTTATTGGTGCATTTACTACTATGTCAACTTTTGCCTATGAATCTTTCAGGTTATTTGAGACCAAAGAATTTTTTTACTTTAGTTTGAATGTTTTTATTACCATATTTTCATGTTTAACAGCTATCTTCATAGGCAGGGAAATAGCTTTAATAATTACAACAACAAAATAAGATGAAAAAAGAATCTACAGCTATTCTTTTAAGGATATTTATCGGTGAATCTGATAAATATCACGGTATAAGTTTGTACAAATTCATTACTGAATTTTTAAGGAAAAATCATTTTTCCGGTGTTACCGTCTTAAGAGGCATTACAGGTTTTGGGAAAGCCAGCAAGATTCACACATCTAATCTTCTGGAATTATCATCAGATCTTCCAATCGTAATTGAAGTTGTTGATACAGAAGAAAAAATTGAAAATTTGCTCACATACTTCGACGAGAATAATGTACTTGGAAGTGCCTTAGTTACAGAAGAAAAAGTAAAAATAATCCAGTACGGTGTATCTGGTAATGAATAAAAAACATTAATCAGTTAAGAAATCTGTCTTGGTTTTATAGTAGTTCTTCAAATTATATTTTACTTTAGTAATAACATTTTTCTCGAGCCAAAAATCTTTCCATTAATTCTTAATTGATACAAGTAAACACCACTGGAAAGTTTTTCTCCATTCCAAGTTAAGTGATAGTTTCCAGCACATAGTTGTGTACTCAAAGGAATATCAATCAGTCTTCCTGTTAAATCATAAACTAAAAGTTGTGTATACCCGCTTTGAGGTAAATCAAATGTAATAGCAGTAGATGAATTAAAAGGATTTGGGAAATTTTGATATAGAATAAACTCATTAGGTAAATTAATTTGCCTTTGAGGGTTTATATTTGTAAAGACATTTGAATTTTTAAATATCCCGCTTGTTAATAATGTTACTGCATATACATTACCATTTATAAGGTAGGAACCAAAAATATCATCTATACTCCCCCCCAGATTCTTATTAATCCAGGTAGTCCCACCATCAGAAGTATAATATGCAGTACCATAGGTACCCATTACAATACACGCTGAAGCACCGAAAACTTCGCAAGAATAAAGTGTTATTACTGTTGAGGAAGAAAAGCCGGTACTTACCCATGGAGTTGCTCCTCCATTAGTAGTTTTATAAACCTTATTGTTTGAACCAACACAATAACCCGTGTTAGGATCAAGCATTTTTATATCGTATAAATAGCCTGCTAAATAATTATCATTTAATTTAGTTGAATCCCACGTTAGTCCACCATTTGTAGTTTTCCAGGGTCTTGGCTTAGTATTTATTACCCACCCGTTATTTTCATCAAGCATACAAGCTGCATATATTGAATTTTCACTACTGGAACTTACACTTAGTTTTTGTTTAAACCAGGTTTGGCCACCATCAGTTGTTTTAAAAATTGTAGAATCATTACCAGAAGTATACCTTGAAAATATCCAACCAGTCATTGGGTTGACAAAGTCAACTTTAGATAACACAAGATTTGGTATCATATTAGGTATTACAAGCGAATCCCAGCTTATTCCACCGTTGGTAGTTCTATAAACAGCTGATTTTGTGCCGCAAATATAACCTGTATTACTATTTATCATATCAATACTATAAAAATCAGCTACAGAAGTAGAAGAAGGAGAAACAATACTCCAGTTGAGACCCCCATTAGTTGAACGTAGGATTTGATCATGAGTTACTACAGTGGAGCTTACAGAAGAAGGAGAACCCACAGCAATTATTGTCCCGGTTGGAGATCCAACCCATATATCTCGTAAACTTCCTGTTTTAAGATATTGCGAAAGAGTTTGTTTAGTAGATTGAAGAATTCTATGAACAGAGCCTTTACTGCCAACTACAACAGCAGTATCAGCTGTGCTAAGAAAATCAAGCCCATAGTAATTATTTTGCCAGGGTTGTAAAGAACCTGATGCAATAAACTCAAGGGAATCCCAGGTAATTCCTAAGTTTGAAGAACGCCATATATAATTTGAAGTTCCAACAAGATAAACATTGTTATTTCTGACCTTAACATCATTAAAATGTATACTTCTGTCAAAAAGTATACCTGACATATTAAACCAGTTATATCCGCCATCCGTTGTATACCTGCACCTTCCCCAATCCCCACAAGCATAACCTGTATTTGCATCAGTAAAAAATGTTTTGTAGAAATTAACCTGACTACCTATTGGATATGTATTCCAGAGGGTTCCTCCATTTGTGGAAATACACACATCACCAAGCTGATTTAAAACAAGCAATTTATTTTCATTAAAAGCTCTTATATGATAAGGATTAGTATATGGAGGAGCAGAACCATAGCCAGCTATCCAGGTTATTCCACCATCTGTTGTTTTCATTAAACGATAATTAGTTGTGCCACTAATAACATAACCTGTATTATTGTTAATAAACCAGACACCTGTAATTACTGCGTTTGTTGGTGCGGGATTATTGGTACTATCAAAAGTAAATCCTCCATTTGTTGTTCTAAAAATTGAGCCAAGATTTCCTACAACTATACCTGTGTTTTGATCAAAAAACCATGCATCTCTTAAATCTGCAGGTTGAATTGGAATGCCTCCTGTTCTACCTGCTTTATGCTGAACAAGCCAGGTCAATCCCCCATCAGTCGTTTTCATAAATGTCCCTTTATAACCAATAGCATATATTGTATTAACATCCCACATTTTAACCCATCTAAGATCATTACCTTGAGGATATTGATGTAACCACTTCCAATCCTGGTATAGCTGTGCATATAAATTATGAATATAACCTAAAAAACTTGTAATAAATAAAGCAAGAATAAATGCTTTTCTCATAATACGAGTTTATTAATTATTTAATAGTAAATAAAATGAATTTGACTTTCAGTAGTAATAATTAAGCTATAACATTTCAGATAAGATCACAAATTTATCAAATACATTAATCCATTGATTATGATAGAAAAAAATTCTTTTTCAATAATACACTTTATAATGTATTTCTCAGATTTATTTTCAAAGAAGAAATAAGCCAAATACAAATGTTTTAAGCACAAAAAGAATTTTTTACTAATATAAACAACTAATGATTATATCTTATTCATACTCCAGTTTCAATAAGTAACTTAGATGTTTAGAATATTGATATTATACTTTCAACAAAACGGGATATAACGTAGCTTTGTAGTGCCATTTGTTCAGAACAAATTCCTTATTAAAGCAAAATAATTATTATAGAAAAAAACTTGATCAAAGTTTTATGGTAATTTCAAATTTATCTTTAACAAAAAAGTTTATTAGGAGAAAGATGTGAAGTTGAACCCAAAGCTGAATAATCAAAGAATCAGAATGTGACAGTGAAAGTTGTTTCCTTTATTAATTATAAAAACTATTTTAGAAATATGAAAATAACTGGAGTAATTATATTATTCTTCGTTATCAGTAATGTCTACTCTCAGAACTTATCCCTCGATTACAAAAACGTAGGTGAGGTAAATTATCACAAAACAATAACACTCGGTCATCAATATGATGGTGTTAACGGTTCGCCAATGGTTAGCATATATCTATGGAATTTACAGACAAATAAAATAAAATTGTTATTAACTGAAAAATGGGCATCCGATAACTGGCACTACCACACATTTAAGGTAACCAAATGGAAAACAGGTTCTTACAAGTTTATTGTTGGTTTTGGAAAACACATATCCAGAGAAATAAGTTTCTTTGTATGGAATAGAAAATAAGTTGAAGTGTTCTTTTTTTATTTTATCTTTTATATAAAAATGTTTTTATGCAAGAGAGGAAAATATAGTATGTGTATTATATAAGCAAATTATCAAGTAAGCAAAATATAAAATCGAAAAAGTCGATACACAAATCAGACACACTTAAATTTCCTACTGAATTCAAAGAAAAAGTAAAACACAGGATGTGCTATTGTTGGAAAAGAAATTGAATTTTGTTTGAACGCTTATATTAAGAAATGATATTTTATAAAAAGTTCTACTTATTTTTTGTGCTAATCCTGAAATACTGAATTTAACTTAGACTGTTCTTTAAGAGTTTTTTTGTGAAAGATTTTCTAAAATGTCAGAATAAATGACTAAAAAGTTTAATTTTTGAGTGTTATATTAATTTCTTAAGAATATCGGGATGTAGCGTAGCCTGGTAGCGCGCTTCGTTCGGGACGAAGAGGTCGCTGGTTCGAATCCAGTCATCCCGACTCCAAATAAAACTAAAGTTAATTACAAAAGTTATTAATTTAAACAGAAAATCACTTTCTTAGTACCACTCAACTTTGTAAATTCTCATTTTTTTGAGTTCAGTTCATTTAAAATTACTCTCTTTAATCATAACAAAGTTACAGCTTTTATAAAATAATTGTATGGATTGAAGAAGTAAATATGTTTCCATTAAAACTTAATGCAAAATGTTTAGAGTAATCAGAAAGTATATCTTTTTAAAATATTGAAGGAGTAGAACTTATATATAAAAAAGTTGGGATATTACAGAAATCAAAATAATTAAATTAAAGTAAAAGGCCTTAAAACATTTTTACAAATATAACTTTGTCTTTACAAAATGTGAAAGTATTTCCATAGACATATTATGGACAGACTAAAGGGGCGATAAGATTACACATATTACTATATTTTAAGTGTTGCGTTCCTAAATATGTTCATATAAACATTGGGAAGACATCAGATATAACGAACATAAAGTATATACCATACAAGGTAGAGCATTTTGATAAACAGCAGAATGTATGGAAATTATGTGAATTATTAAAGAAAGGAGATAATAAAAAACTAACCTTTTCCGTAAGGATAAAATAGACAAAGGACTATTTTGTCTCTTGAAAAGACATTTGCTTTTTATAGAAAGCCATTTTTATAATAAAAGAATGCTTTTTTAATGTCCTGAAGAGGAGGTTTGATTTAAGAACAGAAACTTAAGGAGAAAAAAACTGTCCAGTTTTAATAATTTCTTAATGTTAAAATTCACTTGAATTTCTATTTTTGATAACTGTAGTCAGAGTCTGTATCATTTGAACAATTAAATTATACCAAATCAGTCATTGTTATAGTAACATTCATCAGCTTAGAAAACAAAATTATTACCATAATAAGATATGTTTCAAAAGTGAATCTATATAGTAGTGAAACTTGTAAGAAGTTCTATTAGTTAGTATATGCACAGTTAAATATCAGGTTTAATTTTTGTTTTTGGAACTTCAATATTTTTCAAAGGCAAAAAGAAAGAGTTTTAAAATCTTCTTTCAAAGACAAAATTTTTCAAGTTCATTTAGACAGTAAAACTTTTATATTTTAGATATAATAATATCATAACTTAAAATTAGTTATATGAAAAAAACTTTCTTAACAATTATTTTTATTTTTGTATCAATCATTCAGGGAGTTTCCCAAAGCGGAAATAATTTACGCGAAGTTACAATATTACACTGGAATGATTTCCACGCCCATAACCTTCCATATCAGCATACAAAAAAAGATTCAAGTGGAAACAAAATAAGTTATTTTGTAGGAGGAGCATCAAGTATATCAGGGTATTTAAAAAAATTTAGAGATGAAAAATCACTTGTACTAAACGCAGGAGACGAATATCAGGGTTCGCCGATATGTTCTATTACAAAAGGTTTTTCACAAATTCCATTATTAAATTTATATAAATTAGATGCATTTGTTCTTGGAAATCACGATTTCGACTATGGAGCTACTTTACTTGATTCAGCACTTAAACAAGCAAACTTTGTAGTTCTTGCTGCAAATCTCTACAATATAAGCAAACAAAATCTTGTCGCAAAACCCTATACTATTAAAGAAATAAATGGAATAAAAGTTGGAATTATTGGGCTTAGTCCCGAAGAGCTGGCCACTCTTACACTTCCACAGAATATTGAGAACATTCGTATTTTGAATACTGATTCTGTCATAACTGCTTCAATTAAAGAGCTTAAAGAACAGCATTGCAACCTAATAGTCTTGTTATCTCATAATGGAGTTGAAAGAGACAGTATATATGCAGTGAAGTTTCACAAGGATATAGATGTTATTATTGGAGGGCATTCACATACTATTTTATATAAACCCAAAATTGTTGATGGAGTAATTATCTGCCAGGCAGGAAGTTATGGAAGGTTTATTGGTAAACTTGATTTAAAAGTTGATGTAGAAAAAGATACTGTAGTAAAGTACTTTGAAAAGCTGCATGAGACAGTATTTGATTCAACTATTTATGATAAAGATGTTCAAACTTTAGTCGAAAATATGGTTAAGCAAATTGAGCCTGAAATGGAACGGGTAATTGGCAGCACTGACCAAGATTGGAGCAAAACTAAAATTGGGCTATGGCAGGCTGAAATAATAAAAGAAAAAGTTAAATCTGACATCGGTTTTTTGAATTCCGGAGGTATCAGGGCAGTCTTTAATAAAGGGAATATTAAAGTTAAGGATATATGGGAAATTAATCCATTCGATAATACTATTGTTGTAGTTACAGTAAAGGGTTCTCTTTTAAAACAAATGATAGAAAACTATCTAATAAAATCTCATACTGGTGATTCAAAAGTTTCTGATGACAACTTGCTTATGTCAGGGATATATATTGAATATGACTCGAAGAAAATAAATCAATCTCAGGAATTTATTACTAAATTTCTTATAAATGATATTCCTTTTGATGAAAACAAGAATTATACTATTGCTACAAATAACTATGTTGCATCACAAACAGAAAAATATTTTTCACTATTACCTGAACAAGTCAAAATTGAAGATACAAATATTATTATGAGAGACTACATTTTAGAATATGTAGAGCAACAAAAAGATTTAAAATTCGTATATAAAAATAGAATTATAGATCTAAACAAATAAAAATTTATGGCCGAAGAAAGAATTGTTCATTGTATTAAACTCAATAAAGATTTACCGGGTTTAAAAAGACCACCTGTACCCGGTGAACTCGGGAAAAAAGTATATGAACACGTTTCTGAAAAAGCATTTAAAATGTTTCTTGAATATTTTAAAATGATAGTGAATGAATATAGGCTTGATTTATCATCTCCAAATACTGATAAAATTTTTCTCGAACAAATGGAACAATACTTTTTTGGAAAAGGTGAAACCTTACCAGAACAGTATAAACCTTTAAATAGTTAAGTTGGAAATTCCTGTTTCATACGAAAAATATCTCGATTATCCATCCGATATTGCTTATGCCTTAAATTGTGATGAAAGGAATTTTATTTACGCAAGAAGGATTCTGCTCGTCTTATGTATTTTATATATTGGAGCAACAACTTATTATGTTCTTAAGAAACCTTTTTCTTTTGATTTCTGGACAAATTTTTTAATAATGTTGATTTTTGTTCTTTTACGCATTTTTTATTCAAAGCTTTTTTCAATTGAGAATATAAGAAAATATCTTTTCATATTCCTCACAGCCAGTCTCATTGTATCAACAACACTTAAAACTATAGACGAGCTGAAAAATAGTAATCAAATACAGTCTTCTACAGAAGTAAAAACTGAAGAAAAAACAAAAGGCAATATAGGAATAAAAATTGATGGCGAGAATAAAGAATCAGTTAGTGACGTAGTTTTCACTTTTTCTCTTGTATTATTATTCTTCAGGTTTTCAAAAGTTGAACTTTCCCAACTGTACGCACTGACTTTTGGCATACCAACATTAAGCAATTTGCTCGTTTTAAATAATTTTAATTTATGGTCTAATGTTGCAAACATCATAATTGTCGCAGTTTTTTATGCAATTGCTTATACCACTGCCTTAAAAAGACAGAAAAATTTTTTCTCTCAGCTGGCATACCTTGAGAAGAAAAATACTGAGAGTCGCAGAATGAAACAAGAACTTGATTATGCAAGGGAAATTCAATTATCAATGTTACCTCCAAATGAAGCTGTCATTAATGATTACGAAATTGCTGGCATATCTATACCCACATATGAAGTTGGTGGAGATTATTATGATTACTTTAGAATTTCAGAAAGCAAATTTGGTGTCTTTATATGTGATGTTTCAGGTCATGGAGTAGCAAGTGCGTTGCTATTATCAGGGTTAAGAAGCTGTTTACATCTGATTCTTGAAGAGACATCTGAACCTACTGAGATTTTTATTAAGCTAAACAAAATGATTCGAAAAACCCAACAGCGAAAGATGTTTGTGTCAGCAATTTTTGCAGTTATAGACATAAAATTACATACCTGCCAACTTCTAAATGCCGGACATTTACCACCCTATAAAATTTCTTACAATAATTCTGAATTAATCAAATTAAATAAACATATAATAACACTTGGTGCACTTGATTTTGAAAATATCAATATGCTAAAAGAACAAATTATGACTTTTGATTTCAAGCAAAATGATAAACTTATTCTTTATACCGATGGGGTTACTGAAGCAATGAACCAAAACCGTGATGAGTATGGTTTCGAAAAACTTGAACAGTTTCTTTTTTCTCACTCAGATAATTCCACAAGTAATTTACTTAATAAACTTGTAAATAGTGTCAATAATTTTATAGCAAATACTGAACAAAAGGATGATTTTTCAATTCTTATTGTAGCAAGAAAGTAAATTTTGATACAATAAAATTTTTTTTCCAAACTATTGTAAAGACTTAAAAAAATTACATTTGTTACAAGATATTTCATTAGTTCGTTACTTAATCAAGACGAGTGATATCTAATCTGTGAGCTTTTTTTCATTATTATCTTTTGAGTTTAGTAATTCCAAATTTCTTTCCTGTTGTTGAATTACATCATCGTTATCTGACTCTTCTTCCCAGTCATATTTTGCTGGTAATGGTTCCGATTTCCTAAATATAATTGCACAAATTAATCCCATTATTGCTCCGGCAAGATGTGCTTCAAAAGAGATGTGGGGATCTACAGGAAGCACTCCCCAAATAATACTACCATATAAAAATGTTACCAATAAAGCTACTGCTATAGAAGCTGTATCTTTTCTAAAAACACCCATAAAAAACAGATAAGTAGCAAATCCATAGATTAATCCACTTGAACCAATGTGATACGAAGAACGTCCAATAAACCAAACAATAAGACCATGCATTAAATATATTATTAGAAATACTTTCAAAGCGGTTCGGAAATAGACGTAAAACAGAAAAAAACATAAAACAAAAATTGCTGAAGTGTTGGAAATAAGATGAGAAAAATCTGAATGTATAAGTGGTGAAGTAATAATTTTAAAAAATCCTGTTAAAGTCCTTGGATAGACACCCAAAAAATATAATTCGGTTTTTGAGAGAATCTCAAAAATCTTTACGATCCAGAGTAGAAATGTAAAGGCTGTAGCAATAAAAAGTGCAATTCGTATTTTTGCTTTTTCATCCTCCATTTAGAAAAGTTATAAAAACTCATTTTTTGATTAAAGTTAAAAGTTATTACTTGCAAGTTGTTATAAGTTATGATTTTATTTGTAAGTTAAAATAGGAATATTTTTTCATATTTTATGAACATAATTATATAGATATTTGTTGTCTTTTAAATATTAGTATAAATATGAATGAGAAGTTTAAAGAGCTGAAAAGAGCAGTTGAAAAATCTAAAAATATTATTCTCACAACACACCTAATTCCTGACGGAGATGCAATAGGAAGTGAGCTTGCTTTTTATAGATATCTCAAAAAGAAACAAAAGAAGGTAAAAATTATTAACCATTCATTTACTCCATCTTACCTCACTTTTCTGGATCCGAGAAAAATCATTACTACATTTCGTAATAATAAAAAACAAAATTCCAGATTAATACAGAGAGCAGATACAGTTTTTGTTATTGATACAAACGATTATTCACGCACAGATACAATGGAACAAGTTATTAAGGAGTCTGGAGCATTTAAGATTTGTATTGACCATCACCTTAATACAGACAAAAATTTATTTGATCTTGTTGTTTCTGACACTACGAGTCCTGCAACTTCTCAAATATTATATGATTTTTTTTCCTATGAAGATATTAATATTATTGATAAACATATTGCAACTTCTTTATATGCAGGAATAATGACTGATACTGGATCTTTCCGTTACCCTCGAACAACAGAGAAAACTTTTTTAATCGCAGCAGAATTAGTTAAAAGAGGTGCTGATCCAGTAAGTATTTACGATAAAATCTATTGTAATGTAGCAGAAGAGAAAGTGAGACTTTTTGCCAGGTTCATTGAAAGTCTTACTTTTCACTATGGTGGAAAAGTAGTAATTGGAACTATTACCCTTCAAGATTTCAAAGATTTTAGGTCTGATGTTTCAGATGTAGAAGGTTTTTCTTCTTATATAATGTCTATTCAAAATGTTAAAGTAGGTTTCGTAATTGTAGAGCTCAAAGACAAAATTAAATTATCATTCCGTTCTAAAGGAAATATTAGAGTTAATTTACTTGCAAAGAAATTTGGTGGTGGTGGCCATAAAAACGCTGCTGGTGCAACTGTGTTTGGAAAAACTGTGGAGATAGTAAAATATGACTTATTAAACTCACTCAGAGATATATTTGGTTAAAGTCTCTTTAGCAAGTTTATCAGCAGATTCATTCCAGCTGTACCCAAAATGTGCAGGGATCTTTACCCAGTCAATTTTAATTTTGTTGTTTTTCATAAACTTTACATAGTTTTCTGAGACTTTTTTCCTCGCTTTCCATCCACCCGTTGCCCACATATAGAGTCCAAGATAATCATAATATATTCTTATAGTTTTTACATGATGAGTTTTACACCACTTCAGTGTTTCAATAACGCCCTGTATTTCTCCAGCTATTTGATGGGATCCATCAACCTCTTCGGGTTTAACAACCCCTGTAAGTTGTGTTATAACTCTTCCATTTTTCCTTATAATAGAAGCATAAGTTGTTATTCCATTTTTATATGCTCCATCAACATCGGCTTCATATCCGGTATTTTTATATATTTCTTCCGACCTTTCAATTTCTTTTTTTATCATAAAATGAGTTTACTAAACAGTTAAAAAAATAAAATTTAATAAAAACAACCCCTGCTTAACAACTAAAGTAAGGATATTAGAAATCAATATTTTAATAATATGAAGAGTATTTGATTATTTCAGTAAACTTAATAAGGACCTTTTAATACCCTCTATTTTTCGTTTTTTTAGTACACTCTGTTTTGTATTTTTAATTGTATGATAGTAAATAAAACCCTAAAAGAAATATTAATTATTGTTGTTATAGCTATTTTAGTCAGTTTAGTTTGGAACTGGATTAATCCGAAAGGGCTTCCATTAATTAACACAACTTCACGTTATAACAATAAAGATACTGTTGAGACTCAACCACAACTACTTATTGGAAAAGAATATTATGATCCAAATTATGAATTGATGAATAATGTTGAACCTTTAGATAACCCTCGTTATAATAAGAAAGAAAAATTTGTTGAACCTCAAAAAATTAATCTTGCAACTGCAAAAAAACTTTTTGATATTGGTGCCTTATTTATTGATGCAAGACTTCCAGAAGAGTATAAAAAGGAGCATATACAAAACGCTATAAACTTACCTTATGAAGAGTTTCATAAAAAATCAAAAGAAGAACAACTTCAAATAATGCAAAAATATACAAGGAACAAATATCTCATTATTGTAGTTTATTGTTATGGAGGTGAGTGTGAAGTAAGTATAGATCTTGCATACGATATTGCACGACTTGGTTACCACACAACAAATATTTATACAGGTGGTTTTGAAGAATGGAAAAAAGCGGGTTATCCTATAAGTAAATAACTATGAAAAAACTTCTATACAACAAGCTGTTTATCTTTGTTCTAAGGCTTATTATTGGGGGACTATTTATTTATGCTGCAATTGGCAAAATTGCAGATCCGCAAGGGTTTGCTAACGCTATTTATCGATATGAAGTATTACCTGCATATTTTGTTAATATACCTGCAATAGTTATACCATTTATTGAATTTTTTGCAGGTTTGTTTTTATTATTGGGATTTTATAAACAGGGTAGCTCTTTTTTGATTTCTGTAATGTTAAGTATTTTTATAATATTGTTGCTTTCAGCATATTTGAGGGGTTTAACAATTGATTGTGGGTGTTTCTACCTTGAAAATACATCTACAAAAGGTGATATTATTACAAGTATTATAAGAGATCTATTTATGCTTGCTGCAAGCTTGATAATTTATAGTTCAAGTTTAACAACTAAAATAAAAAACTTAAACAGTTAAAAACTATGAAGCAATTTATTTTTTCAAAACTTGGAAAATTTAGCTTTTTTGCTCTGGGACTTGGCATTATTGTTGTCATTTTGACTTTTGCTGTAACAAATTCAAAAATTACCGCTTCTTTGAGAGCTCCGAAAATTGTTTTTAAAGAAGACGTTCACGATTTTGGAAAAGTAGAACGTGGACCAGAACTTCAATATAATTTTAAGTTCACCAATAAAGGAAATGCTCCTTTAAAAATTGAACGAGTTCAAACCTCTTGTGGTTGTACAGGGGCGACCGTTGGCGATAAAACTGAATATAAGAAAGGTGAAAGCGGAGAAATTAGAGTAAACTTTCAAACTCAGGGCAGAAGTGGTCAACAAGAAAAAAGTATTTTTGTATTTTCAAATGATCCTGAAACACCTCAAAAAGAGCTTAAAGTGAGGTGTTTTATAATTGATCCTCAATAACTTCTACTTTTTTATATTCTTTAAAAAGAAAGTAGAGATTTTATATCTCCCTTTCTTTAAATTTTTATTTTTTTCCTTTTCCATCTTCCTGTTTTAAATAAAAATGCAATAAATATACCCTTTAAAAAAACTGTCAAACATATTGCTACCCAGATCCCTGTTAACCCAAAGTAAGAGGAAAAGATAGCACTCAATGGAATTCTAAGAAAGTTTAGAGGCATTGCTATAAGTGTAGGTGGAAGTGTATCTCCAGCACCAATAAATGCACCTGTCAAAATGATTTCTGCTGCTGAAAAAATTTGAACAAACGACGATATTTTATTATACATAGAAGCTGCAGAAATTACATCATTATCATTCGTAAAAATCATAGCAATTTCTCGACTAAAAATAAACAATACAACAGAATATATTAGAACTATAAAAGCACTGATACCCAAAATCTTCCAAGCGAGCCTTTCAGCCCGCCTTATATTACCAGCTCCAATATTTTGACCTACAAGGATTGTAGATGCAAGTGAAAACCCAACTGTTATTTGAAAGATTAGTGATTCAGATCTGTGCCCAATTCCAAGCGACGCAAAACCTACAGTACCATAATCAGCAACATATTTAGACACTAAAACATATATAAGTGAAAATGCTAACCCACTGATTGAAGTTGGAAAACCTATTCTAAAAGTCTCTTTGATTAAGGGCAGGTTTATTCTATATGAAAAGAATGAAAATATTAGATTTTTTTTAAGTAAGATTTTATAACCAATAACAGCTGAAAAAGCAAAAGAAATAAGGGTAGAAACTGCTGCACCAACAATTCCAAAACCTTCAAAAAGCCCACTAACACCAAAGATAAGTAGAGGAGCAAGTATAAAATTCATCATAATCGCAAGAAAGAGTAAATAAAATGGAATTTTCGTGTTTCCATAACCACGAAAAATTGAAGTAACTGTCAACAGTAAAGTAATGCAAGGCAATCCTAATAAAAGCACCTTAAGATATTTAGAGGCAAGTTCAGATTGTTCAGATAAAACATTCATTATCTGGAAAAGGGGGGACAATAATGGAATTAGAAAAATCCCTAAGAAAAAAGAAAAAATTATTGTATTAACCAAGTTTTGTGAAGCTATTGTTTTTGCTGAAAATAAATCTTGTCCACCAACCTTTTGAGCTACGAGAGTATTAGTAGCAGTAGAAATAACTTCACCAAGAGCAAGAATTCCCCATACTATAAAAGTGGCAATTGTAAGAGCCGCAAGGTTTAGACTATCAATTTTTCCTACCCAAAACGCATCTATAATAATAAATAAAGACCTAACAACAGTTTGTAACACCGCGGGAATAGCAAGCGATATAATAAGTTTCCTATCAGACAAATTTTTCAAAAATAAAAGTTATAAACTAATTTAAATAAAATTAATCTAAAAGGTATTATCCTAAACTAACAGTAGCTATAATATATATATATATCAAATATTCAATTCTATACAGCATTTTATTTATTATAATGAGATACGATAATTTCAAAATTTTTTTAAACAAAATTTTCTGTTTTATATTAAGAATTAATCGGCTAAATTTACATAAAAATAAATTTTCTTGGGGGACACTTGCAAAGCCTAATTGAAGAAATCATAAAAGATTTAGAGACAAGGAACCTTGAACAGGCAATTCTAAAACTACAGCTTTTATCTGATACATATCCAAGAAACTACATTATCTATGAAATATTAGGTAATTGTTATTTTCAATCAAAGCATTACATAGAAGCAGTAAGAAGCTATGAAAAAGCATTGAATATAATTAAATCTTCTCCTTCTTCAGATCCAAAAGATGTTGGAAGACTTTATAATAAGAGAGGATTAGCATTTTGCACTGCTAATTTTTATGACGAGGCTATAAAAGATTTTTGGACAGCAGTTGAATTAAATCCTGAGTTTTCTGATGCATTTAAGAATCTATCCTTTTGCTTTTACAAAACAGGCAAAATCGAAGATGCTATTTTTTATTGTTCCAAAGCAATAGAAATAAACCCCAAAAATGCCTCCGCATTTTTATTAAGAGGCAATCTTTACTACCATTTAAATCAAGGAAAAGATTCCATTTTAAATTACTCCCAAGCTATAGAAATCAATCCAAACTATTCGGAAGCTTATTTTAACAGAGGAAATGCATACTTAAAATTCGAGAGAAATTTCGAAAAAACTAAAGAAGACTGGGTAACAGCCCTAAAACTCGATCCATCTCTTAAAGAAGATCTTGAATACAAAATTGAACTAATAATTAATCATCTTGAATCCAAATCACAATTACTTGAAAAGAATAAAGATAATGAAACTACTCAAGAACTTAGCTCTGATATAGATATCCCCGATTTTGACTTCAAAAGCATATTCCAAAAAGAAAATAATAATAACTCTTCTGATGAAATTAAACCAGAAATAGATACTGGATTAGAAGAAAAATTTGCACGAGGAGAAGAAATAATACCAACTGAAGTAAAGAAATTACACGATGAAATATCTGACCAATCACAAAAACATCATTCAACTAACTTTGACACCGAATCATCAAAGAAGACTTTCTCAATTGGTTTCTGGATAATTTCCATCGTAGTAATTCTTATTATTACTATAGCTGGATTTGTAGTATATTATACATATTTCACACAACAACCTTCACGTCCAATAGATACTTCAAATATTAAAACTTCTTATTATGAAGATTCAGCTTCAACTACAAAATTAACAAAAAGTGATACAACTACTATTTCAGATGAAGAAAGTCAAAATTCAACTTTAGATACACTAAACAAGCCTTTTGTTATAAAAATTGAAAATCGTTTTGATATTGTTATTATTGGCGAAAATAATGGAATTTACTTACAATTTGGCTCATATTCTCGTAAAGAATCCGCAGAAAAGAAATTAGAAGAATATTCGTCAAAGGGATTTAATGTGTTCATAGAGGAAAAGATTGATGATAATAAAACTTATTACAGAGTTAGATCTGGTCCTTATTCAAGTATAGACGAAGCAAAAGCTATAATTGAAAATCTTCAATAGTTATTCTCAGATGCTAAAAAATATTTTCATTCCAGATAAAGTTTCTTTAGAAGAAAGATATCGTTTATTCATAGAGCAAGTTGTTAGTCTTGTTAAAACTGAATCCAATTTGATAGCAAATCTTGCTAATATTTCTTCCGCTTTATATTATACCTTTGACTATTTTAATTGGGTTGGTTTTTATCTTCTCGAAAAAGATAATGAATTAGTACTTGGACCTTTTCAAGGAAAAATAGCTTGCACCAGACTTAAAGTAGGAAAAGGTGTATGTGGCACAGCAATATTGAGAAGGAAAACAATTCTTGTTGCGGATGTCACTAAGTTTGAAGGTCATATTTATTGTGATCCTGATACAAAATCAGAAATTGTAGTCCCAATAACTTTTAAAAACGTAATTTTTGGGGTCCTTGATATAGATAGTTACCAGTTAGATGCATTTAGTAAGGTAGATAAATTTTACCTTGAACTATTGATAGAGAAAATCAATTTTATATTTGAAAAGAAGAAGATATGAATTCACAATCATTTCTAAATAAATTACTTAGTAAAACTAAGTTTAATAAAAGCATAAGTAAAGAAATTTACGAAAAAGTTTTTGAAATTATTAAACAATCATTAGAAGAGAAAAAATATTTTGAAATTGAAGATTTTGGGGTTTTTAAAGTTGAGTTTAGACCTATGCAAACCATAATTGATTACAATAGAAAATTAGAATTATTATTACCTCCAAAGGATAAAATAGTTTTTCATCCATCAGAACGCTTAAAAGATATATTAAATAGGTGAGCAAAGAAAAACTAATAAAAAGCATTGCAAAAGAGCTTTCACTTGATGAAATTGCAGTTGCAGAATTTATTGATGCAATTTTTGATACTTTAATTCTAACTTTTTCAAAAGGAAAGAATGTTACAATAAATGAATTTGGAAGGTTTCGCATTCAAAAAAAGCGAAATGGTGAACTTATCACAAAGAAACTTATTTTTACCCCTGTAAAAAAACTTGCTGATCAAATTAATAAAAACTACAACAATTTACCAATAGTTAAATTAAGAGTTGTTGATTCTAAAAATAAGGACTTAATTCCTGAAGTGGGGGAAAAAGAATTTGTTTACATTATGGAAGATGAAGTCATAATATCTTCTGAGATGTTCGAAGAAATTGAAAGTGAAATTAATCAACCACAACTTTCAAACTTACAAGCATTTAATGGTTCTATACAAGAAAAGACTTTATTAAATAAAATAGATGAATATTCGCCAGAGATAGAAGAAACTATCGATATCAGACAAAAAGACTCTGTTATAATAGAAGATAAACCATTAGAAGAAAAGCAAATTGAAAGTATAGAACCTCCAGCTATAGAAGAAACACCTACATCTTATATGTTTAATGAAACTGTTTCTTCTTCTTTTGAACTAAAAGAAGTTACAGAAGAAAGACGAAAACTACTTGAAGAAATAACCGAACTTGAAAAAAGAGAAAAAGAAATAAACTATCTTTCTTCTTTAGAAAAACTTAATGCTTTTAACGTTGATAATTTCGATATTTCAGAAAAAACCCCTTTGAATGAAAATGAACTTTTAGCCTTAATTGGAGAAGAACAAAATATATTTCTTATAAAAGAAGAAACACCAACACAACAACACTCTCAAGTTACTAATAGTGATACCAGTATAACTATTTCTAAAGATGAAATCTCTGAAGAACTAAAAAGTATTGAAGACGAAATATCTAATTTACCATCAATAGATACAAATATTGATACCAATAAGGATCAATCATTACAAGATTCTGATAAAAGTGAAAAAATAGAGACTACACCATTACCAGACAGTAGTATCACTTCTCTTCAGGATGCTTTCGAAGAGATAAATTTAAATAAACAAACAGAAGAAAATTTATCTTTAAAAGAAAAGGATACAACTAAAATATTTGAAGAGTCAACTTTCAAATCTATAGATTACAGCCCAACATCCATTCAAGAAAAATCTAAACCTCAAACATCAACCACCGTAACTTTTGATGAAACTCATGAAAAAAAATCTTTAAATCCTTATTTGAAACTTGCTTTAGTTTTTCTTTTAATATTTTTGTTATTAATTCTTGTAGCTATACTATTTTAATATAAAATACATTTTTATAACAACTGCTTCATATCATTGTTTTTTT
>Ga0123519_10000067_pt1 | contig 165801 bp, 123 predicted proteins | sample YelNatPaOPRAMG02_FD_87396 | JGI IMG/M metagenome (GOLD analysis project Ga0123519, IMG submission 87396) | Hot spring microbial communities from Yellowstone National Park - Yellowstone National Park OP-RAMG-02 (version 2) | ecosystem: Environmental > Aquatic > Thermal springs > Hot (42-90C) ... | reverse complement strand
TCATTTGCCAGTCGACGCCGCGCTGCCGAGCGTTGAGGTTTACCGACCACGCCGTAATTTCCTCCTGAAGAAGACGTAACTCTCCCACACGACGCCCCGCCAGACACTGCCGGGTCAAACAGCTCAACTCGCGCTCCGCCACGTTCAGCCAACTGCCGTGTTTCGGCGTGTAAACAAACTCAATGCGGCGAACGTACTGACGAGCCCGCTCCGCTGGGAACGCCTCGTAAAACGCCCCCTTCGTGCGCGTGTTCAGGTTGTCGCAGATCAGCGTGATCCGCTCACAGTCCGCGTAACGCCCGTCCAAAATCCCTGCCACCTCCGTCGCTCAGTCGCTCTTGGTCCAAAAAATGCTGAAGTACCTTCTCCACCGTCTGCGGCCGGCAGCCGAACGCCTCGGCAATGTGTTGGTCCGTCCAGGCTGGGCCGTCCGCGTCCGCCTTCAGCAGAATCTGAGCGCGACGGACCTTCTGACTGGTCCCCTTAAGCTTGCGAATGATTTCTTGACACTTCTGACGTTCCTCCTCGGTCAGCCGGACAATATACTTCTTTCGCATGGCAACCCTCCTTGGCAAAAGGGAACAGAAACGACCATGCATCCTATCCCATTCCACCCATGCAACAGAATCCCAGAATTTTCCTGTGACGCCGCAATATGCCAGATTTCACCAACTGTGCAAACATTGATTTGGCCCGCTTAGTCCTTTCAGCGTAGACGGCACCCGACGAATGGGTCAGACTGCGCGCAATTTCTCTTGTTGCGGGATGCGTCCGTGCTTAAAATCCAACAGAGGGCATGAAATTGCCCCAGGGAGGGATTTTGGGCGACGTCAGCGGGCCAGGTGTTCCGAGCCGAGAAGGGGAGTGTAACAAGAGTGGTTCTCTCCGAAATTGACCGCCATCTCCTGGAACGCTGTCTGGAGCGTAAGCCGCGGGCGTGGGAAGACTTTGTTGACCGGTTCCTCGGGCTGGTCATTCACGTGATCAATCACACTGCCGAGTCTCGACGGCTGCGGATGACGCCGGAACTTCGGGACGACCTCTGTTCAGAGGTCTTTCTTACCCTTCTTAAAGACGATTTTGCTGTTTTGCGCAAATTTCGCGGTCGGTGCAGCTTGGCCAGTTACCTCTGTGTGGTGGCCCGGCGGGTGGTTGTTCGTGCTCTTCAGAAGCGCAAACTTGCGGGAACTCATGAGAGTGCCAGCCGTCCAGAACCAGCGGCGCCTTCCAAAGTCCCTTCGCCGGTGGCCTGGCCGGAAGAAGACCGGATCGCCAATCGAGAGGAGGCTGAACGCCTCCTTCAAATGCTGGACGGACAGGAGGCCACCATCGTCCGGCTTTACCATCTCGAAGGGAAAAGTTACCAGGAAATCAGTCAAATCACGGGCATTCCCACCAATAGCATCGGGCCGATTCTCAGCCGGGCACGCAGCAAACTTCGCCGGATAGCCACCGCGTGACATCCGTGGCACCGAAACTATTCCAGCCTGCTGTGAACCCGCACGGTCTATTGCACGCGGAAAAATTCTTTGCTCGCGTGAACTAACTCGTTGCGGGTTGTGCTGGCCGGTGAAGACGCTACAAAATCTGCCCCGCGCGGCAGAGGTACTGGCCAGCCACCTCAGGTGATCTGGGGAGATTGACGCGAGGGTGCAGCCAGGTATCCTCTTTGAGCGCGCTATTGGTGTTACTCAGATAAGGGAGCGTCTCTAATGCCTGATTTCATAGATTGTCCATGTGCTGGGGGTACCCTCGACCGGCTCATCCAGCCTGCCGTTCCGATCGTGCTGGCCGAAGGAACAATTCATGGGTACCCGTTGGCAGCGCGGGTCAGAGAGCGGTTTTCTCTTGGCGGTCAGAAGCCCGATATGTCGGGAATCTATCGCTTTCTGAAGGTGATGGAAGAAAGGGGGCTTGTCGCATCATCGTGGGACCTTGCACATCGGGGGCCTGCCCGACGTCGCTATGCGATAACACCCGATGGATTGCGTTGTCTTGCCCAGTGGGTTGAGACGCTCCAGCGCTACCGTGACGGAATCAACGATCTGCTCGGCGCGGCGCGGATCGCCGTAAAGAAGCAGGCGGAAACAGCAGAAGCCCCGCGCTCGTGATGCCATCGCAAGTCCAGTCGAGAGAGACACAACCGTGAGCATTGTCAACCCGACAACCGCCAAGAAATGCCTCGCCGAATCCGTCGGCACGTATTTGCTGGTTTTCTTCGGCTGCGGTGTTGTCCATACCGCCGTGCTGACGGGCTCGCAGAGCGGCCTGTGGCAAGTGGCCGTCGTCTGGGGATTAGCCACCATGCTGGCGATCTATGTGGTGGGACCCATCAGTGGTGCGCACATCAACCCAGCGATCACGTTGGCGTTTGCCGCCAAAGGGCGGTTTCCGTGGCGGCTGGTCCTGCCGTATGTGGCCGCCCAACTGGTGGGAGCGTTTGTGGCCGCAGGGACACTTTTTTTTCATTTTCTCTCCCTGGCTGGCAACCAAGGAAGCAGAAAAAGGTGTTGTGCGTGGGCAGCCAGGCAGCGAGGTGACCGCGATGTACTACGGGGAGTACTTTCCCAGTCCCGGCGCCGTGGCGACGGCGAGTGGTCCCTATTCCCCCGAGGTTGGCCAAAGGCTCAACTCAATGGTCAGTGAGCCTCAAGCTTGTCTGGCCGAAATGCTGGGGACTATGATCCTGGGGGTGGTGGTGTTCGCCGTTACCGATCCGCGGAACCCGGACCGTCCAGGCCGATTGGCGCCGGTCTTGATCGGGTTGATGGTCGTAGCGCTGATTTCGGTAATCGCCCCGTTGACACAGGCCTGCTTCAATCCGGCAAGGGACTTTGGATCAAGGTTGTTTGCATTCCTTACGGGCTGGGGCCAAGTGGCCCTGCCCGGTCCGACGCCAACCGGATTTTTCAGTGTTTACATTGCCGCACGCCTGATGGGCGCCATCCTTGGGGCTCACTTGTATGACCGAGTATTACATCCCGCTAAACCCGATGCTTCAAGCTAGGAGGTGGAACGAATGACACGCTTTTTGCTCCTTTGCTGGGTTACGTCGATGTGCGTTCCCGCCCTTGCTGCGGAACAGTCTACGCTCGACCCCGATGCTCCTTACCAGGCGGTGCGGTCCAACCCCGTAACCTATAAGGTCGACTTCAGGGTCGTGGTCACCGCGCCGTACAAGACCAAGGTGCTCAAGGTCTGGTTGCCGCTGGCGCAGTCGGATTATGGGCACGAAGTCACCGAAGGGGCGTTCACCCCGTTTCCCCGGCAAGCGACGTGGCCTTACGAAGACAAAACGTTGTCTTGCGCGTAGCCAACCCGCCGAAGTCAGCGGTTCGCTTGGCGTAGTCTACCTCAGCCTTTTGCTTCAGCTTCCTGTCAACCCCCATTTCCCAGACGGACTGCCCCCGAGGGACGAATCCGTAGCCCTTTGTTACTTGCAAGACCCCATCGAAGCCAGGTCGACTAACCGAGTCACCAGCCGGAAAATCGATACGGTAAATTGTCTCGATGGGGACGGTTGCAAAAATGAGCCTTGGAATAAGCTCTGGTAAGGTCCCCTGGGAATGTCGCCTATCGGCCCAATGCGTCAGATCTGTGCCACGTGACAAAACATTCATAGCATCGGCTTTCAAGTTTCGATAAATCTCTATCGATTTTACGGCGTCGGGGCCATATCCGAACATTCTTCATTCCTTCGAAGCGACGCATTGGCCATAAAACTGGCTAATAACGCCCGACCTGCTGTTCCGACTGGCTGGGGTACCATTTGCATAGCCGAACTGTACTTTAGACGAAGGATATTCAGGTAGGAAATTAGAGGTGCACGACTTTTCGAGTGTGAGGCAAATGAGGAAATCCAATCCCCGTGGCGCAGCGGGGCAAAACCGTAAACAGTTCGTCTGATTTGAAATTTGGTCGCCTTTTGTACACATTGGGATGGAGGAGTGGCGACCACTGGCCGTTGACTACCGTGCGGAGCCATGTATAGTAAAAGCCAACGGCAGGCAAAGCTTCAGGTATCTTCTCTCGTAAAGGGTTGCCGTCATGGCGAAGGGCGTTCGATGTCCAAAGTGTGGATCAACGGAGGTGGCACGTCATCGGCAAGGTACGACATTGTACGGCACGCCGAATATCTATCTGACGTGTTTGGTTTGCGGGCGTCAGTGGAGGCCGGGTAAATCCCCCAGCACTGCGGGAGGGTGCGGTTGTCTCCTGCTGGCTGTTCTCGTTGGTTCTCGCATCCTGTTGCCGACCGCGTTTCGGCCCCAGACAAAACCTGCCCCTGCAACGGGTGGCGCAGCGAGCCAGCCAGCGCCGCCCCCGGAACAGCCGTCCCAAGAAGGCGGAAGTGAGCCATTAGGGCCAAAACCGATCGCGGCGATATTCGCCAATCCCCAGGCAATCGCCATGGCACTCGCTTCCGAGGGATACGTGCCGGACGGATGGAAGAAACCCGATCCGCGCATGCCGCACTGGACGTTCATGATAAAGCAGACAATCACCGAGGGGAATTATACCCATGTCGGCGATGTACCCAACGACATTACATTCTCCGGCGAGAGCAGCCGCGCTGGGTGCGTAGAGACTATTACGTTGACAGCAAACGTGTTCAATGTCCGCGAAGAGGAACGCGTCGTGAAACAGTACGTGGAGCTTGTGCCGCGATTGTTTCAAGTTTTGGGATTAGATCTGCCCAAGGGTTTGGACGCAGCCGTCGCGGGCAAGCAGCCCTATTCCCAGGCCATGGAGTACGGTGATGTTGTCTTTTCTGTCGAGGAATACAAGATGGGTTACGGACTGAAACTCATAATTCAGCCAGCCTTTGAAGGGCAACCTCGCCGAAGCTTGCCTGTGGCACCAGCAACGGAGCCATTAGACGGGAAAGATCAGTCCCGGCAGTTGCCGGACGAGAAGATCACCTCAACTTTAGGCGCAACAGAGCGACCCTTCCGCACCTGGACCGATTCCAGCGGGAAGTTCACCGTGGAGGCCCAGTTCATGGGAGCGGCATTTGGCAACGTCAAGCTCCGCAGGCGCGACGGTACCACCATCACCGTACCGCTGGATAAACTGAGCGAAGCCGATCAGGAGTGGATCAAAGGGCGGCGTTGACTCGGCATCCTCGGCGGCGCCTTCTGACGGTCGAGGAACTAACGACATCTTCCCTCGTGCAGGATAGGTCCCAGCGGTCCGCCGATCCCCGGCTACGACCTGGCCCCGAGCAAGGGAAGGGTTATGAAACCATCACTTTGAACCCGACAGGGGAACGTAATGAAGGCGTTTCCGGACCGGCTGTCGCAAAACAATCCGTTCCATGAGGAGGTTGATCCCCCGAGCCTACTGGCCCAGGCGTCAGCGCACGCTGCACCTAGTCGAAGTCGGCCGGCAGCAGAATTGAGGCCAGCATTAGTAACACACGCAGGCTGTTCCCTGCAAGGCCGCAGCCCACAAATCGCTACGAGAGGGTCGTGTGATAGCTGCCCTCCAATGACCTCCTGCCCTCTCCCAGCGAATTCTGCGGCACTTGGCGATCTTCCTAATAGAGCAGCCCCACGCTTAACCGGCACATCCCCATTTTTGTATGGGGCTGTAAGAAGCGAAAGGTTCGGTGTGTCGCAGGGGCAATTCATGAATTGCCAATATGGTTATACGGGCATCGAACTTAGCAGATAAAGATTGGCCTGTGAATTGCGTTGTTCAACGTCGCGATGTGGGCCCGACGGGCAAGTCCTTCCAAGCTGAATTTCACTCGCGCGAGAGGTCTCCGCGAGGTGCGGAGTGCTTACTCGCGACAGAGGAAAAGCGGGAATGCGGGGATGACTCAGCACGCATAACTCTTGACACATTGAGTCCAATTTCTCATAATCCCGCCGTTTTATGAGAAAATATCGATTGTCTGCGGGTGCCCAATTTGAGTGGATACCACGCGACCGGCGCACTATTTCCGAAAGTTGTTTAACCATTTTCCCACACTGCCGGGTGGGCAAGGGATGTTCGCGCGCGGAGCTGAGACGCGGCAGCAGAGCATTTTTCCTCGGCGGTGGGTGGTATTCCTTGTCATATTTGGCGTCACGATCTGGGGCTTGGCTTTTGCTGAACAGGTCGCCACGGACTTTGCCGCGACCGGCTCGCTCTCTCACTCCACACCGGGCGGCATCACATCGTCTGGGACGCCCTCCGAAGAAAGCTGGGTATGGATTTCCGGTGGGACAGGCGAGGTTTTGGCCTCTGCCGAGGAGCCTGCTCCTCAGTCCCTCCTCGCCGCGCCACCTCTGGCGCAATTGGAGCCGCCACAATCCGCCCAATTGGGAAAAAGGGAGACCTTCGAGGAGGCGCCTACGGTGGGGAGCCGCGCCTTCGAGATGGCAGGCGTGGCGGCGGCCCAGAACGGTCTTTCCATCGCAGAATCACCATCATCCGTCATCTGCTGCCCCCCAGGCGGTCCTGTCCGCAGGATTCTGCGAGGAACCGTGTCGCGATTGCAATCGGCTGGGAAGTGGGAACCCTGGATCGAGCGCCCGGTAAGTACCGGACTCTTTTTGGGCTATGCCTGGGGCACCGAGCTTGTAGACAACTGGGTGGAAGAACGCGACGGCTGGTGGGGAGGTCTGCGGCTGGGCTGGGATTGGCACCCCCATTATGGGGTGGAAACGCGTCTTTCGGTGGGCAGCATCGACCTGTGGGACCATCCATCTGCCGTCGCAACGGCCCAGGCCCAAGGATTGAATACCGGCCGGGATCGCTGGGCCCGATCTGTAGGCTGGGACGTGGGGCTACTTTATTTTGCTTCTAAAGACGATCCGTGGCAGCCCTACATTTACTGGGGCGTGGGGATGACGCACATCGACTTTACCGATGTTCTGGGAACAAGTTACGAGGGAACATACTTCACCATGCCGCTAGCGCTCGGGCTCAAATTTCGCCCCGTTTCAGGTCCGGTCTTCCGAATTGAGTTCGCGGATCAAATCATTTTTCCTTCTCGATTCAACGTGACCCATCAGTTCTCCGCGACCATCGGGATGGAAATGCGGTTCGGGAAAAAACGGCGGCTCTACTGGCCGTGGGAACCCGCCTGGCCGTGAGCTGCCGCATTGCGTTCCCAGAGCGGTGGGACCGCTCCGCAGACCTGAATACGGAAGCACTTGGAACCTGATCATCCCAGGTGATCATCCCCGTGTCTTCTCCCACGTACCCCGCGTCGTGGACAAGTCTTACGCGCCTTGGGGAGCCTGCTTGATGTCTGAGGATTCCTGCCACGGATTGTGCCAGTCGCCCCAGTGTTCCAGATACATGCGGGCGGCGCGATCGGTTTTGGCCTTTTCGGCCAGCCAGGATTTCGTTTCCTCCACAAGCTGGTGTTCTTCCTCGAGTGTCAACTGTCCCACCAGGACACGCGATCGCAGGAAGATGAAATAGGTATCGAGCACGTCGCAGCGGCAGTAATCGTTAATCTCGAGGAGCCGCCCCTCACGGTAGAGGTCCTGGACCATGTGTCCGACGATTTCCATCTTGCCTGGTTTGCCGAGAAGATGGGCCGCCAGGTTCAAGCCCCCGCTGAAGCGTGTTGAGCCGAAGTTCGTGAGAAGTTCGCACAAATCCAGGTGGTACTGTGTGTTGTAGCGGTTGCGGGGCTGATCCATGGCCCGGGCGTTGATCTGAAACCACCCCGGAATACTGATGCCGTACCGAAAGGCGGCCAGCTCCAGAAGAGGGATATCGAACGCTCTGCCGTTGAAGGTGACCAATGTTGGCCGCTTGTAAGCTTCCCACCCTCGCCAGAACAAATCTGTCATCACGTGCGGCCGAAACTGTGGTTCGTCAAGCACTACCAGGTCCACGAGGCGGAACGACTCGGTTACTTTGGCGATCGCAATCGCGACAGGTACCTGGTAGGTGTAGGGAATGAAATCGCTGTCATATTTTTCGATAAGCTCGTGCCGATATCGCTCGACGGCCTCTTCGGGCTCGATGTCCTCATGAGGATAGCGGAGTTTGGCCACCAGATCAGGGTCGGCCACGCTTTCTACATCAAACACGAAATAGCGGATGTCGTGGGCCATGGCGATTCTCCGCAGCGTTGGGAATGCGATCAGCGGTCATAGGCGAAGCGGTGCCTGACCAGCTTGTGTGGACAGCGGCACCGATTTTCAGACGAGTTAAAGGAAACGAGCCGACGATTCCTTGTACACGTACTGGCATCCGGAAACAATCAGTCAAATTTGGGATTGAGAGCCATCAGTCGTTTCTCCGTCTCTTCCATCAGGGCATCTTCTTCTGCTTCGTTCGCGGCCTGGTACGTCACCGAAAACCGCAGATGGGGACCGGCGTCATCCCAGGGGACCGTCACGATGGAGTGTTCGGCAATGAGATAATGAGCCAGGTCTTCGGCCGTTTCAAAGCGCTGTCCCGCAATCTCCCGCGGACATTTGACATACAGAAAATACGTTCCGCCGGGCATTTCGCACTGAAAACCGCAACGTTTGAGGGTGGCCACCAGTTTCTCCAACCGCCGGCGGTATTTCTCCCGAGTCCGACGAGGGATTTCTGGGTTATCCAGCGCCGCGATGCCCGCCTTTTGAATGGCGATGAACTGCCCTGAATCACAGTTGTCTTTGATGTCGGCAAAGGCCTGAACGATTCTGGGATGCCCGCAAACCCATCCCAACCGCCAGCCGATCATGTTCCATCCCTTGGACAGGGAATGGACTTCCACTCCGACCTCTTTGGCTCCCGGTACCTGAAGGAAGCTGAGGGGGCGATCCCGATAACTCAGCATGAGATGGGCGGCATCCTGGATGACGACAAGCTCGTGTTTGTGGGCAAAGTCGATGACCCGTCGGTAAAAATCCACCGTTGCCACCTGGCCGGTTGGACTATTGGGATAATTCAACACCAGCAGCTTGGCCCGCTTCAATACATCCGCGGGAATTGAATCGAGATCAGGATAAAAATCATTCTCCGGCAAAAGTGGCAGTTTATAGACCTGTCCGCCGTAGTACCGGGTGTGCGTTCCCGCCACAGGATAGCCGGGCACCGTCATGAGAGTGACGTCTCCGGGATCGATGAACGCCGCGGGAAGCATTGCCAGGGCGGTTTTCGATCCGATGCAGTGGTTGATCTCCGTCACCGGGTCCAGCTCGACACCGAACTCCCGAAGCATGAACCGTGCCACGGCTTCCTTGAAGGCGGGAATCCCGTTATCGGCGTAACCTCGGTTTTCGGGCTTGTTGATCTCCTCCGCCATCACACGGCGGACCGACTCGTCGGCCATCTCATCGTTTTCACCGATCCCGAAATCGATGAGTTTTCTTTCCGGATGCTCGGCCAGCACGCGCCGCTTGGCACGCTTGATTTTTTCAAACTTGTAGATCTCAGTTCCCTTGCCGTACTGGCTGCCGCCGATTCGCTGGGCAAACAGTTTTTGGAAATAGGGATCACTCATCGCTTGGACACCGGATGTTGCTTGCCAGTTGGTCGATGATATTGGTCAGGACTTTTAGCTCAAATTCGTCCTTCCGGCAACGAAATGTACGGTCCTTATTTTGCACAGTGCAACTTGGACACCGAAAGACACTCCGCCAGGCTCTGTTCAGCTTTCAACCACCATCCTTTTCGACGGACCTTGCTCGACGGAGCACAGATTCGACGCTGGCAGGTGGTTGAAAACCATGATCGAGATAAGCGCCTCATCCCCGTATTGTGTAGCAGTGGGGCGCCACAGGCAAGGACGACGCCTGGCATCCGAAAAAATTTCCGCTTGGCGGTGGCTTTTTGATCCGGCGGGCACGACAAGGGTGCCCCTCCGACCTTCCGGAGGGACCTGCTTGTCAGGTCCGTTTGTCAACTTTCGATGTTCCGTTTGCCTTCGGCGGGGACTGAAGTCCCGCGCGGAAAGCGGGGCTAAAGCCCCGCACTCCATGGAGTGCGGCGATTCTTCACCGCTTTTCGGTGAAGGCTTTAGCCTTCACAACCTTGCCGTTTGCGGTCTTTTGCCGCAACCACGGTAAGCGCTCGCCGGTAGGGGCAATTCATGAATTGCCCCTACAACGTCGGAGGGACCCGCTGGTCGGGTCCGATGACCACCAATTGATCGCCCACGCCTCCTCATCGGGCACGACAAGCGTGCCCCTCCGAACGATTTCTCGGAGGGACCTGCTTGTCAGGTTCGTTCGCAAACCCAGGACGATCCATCCCGAGTTGTCACACCGCCTCTTTTGCAGTGTAATGACGCGTATTGGCGCCGCGACAGTTGATCACCGAGGAGACATCCCATGCACCACCGACAAAATTGGCCATTCTCGATTAAGCGAACGATGGGCTGGACGGTTGTGGGGAGTTTTGTGTTGCTTCTCGCGGCCGGTTGTCCCCGAAACGAGCCGAAATCTCCGGCTGTGTCTTTTCAACCGCCGGGACAGGCCCCGCGAGCTGCAGCCAAGACGGAGACGCTCGATAGCTCGTCGGGTCCGCCGCGAACAGGCCAGGGGACCCTTGCGGAATCCCTCGAGAAAAAAGGGGCCAAATGCCGGCTGGATGACGACGGCTATCTGATCGCGGTGGATGCGGGAACCGCCAAGCTCACCGATGCCGATGTGGCGCCGCTCAAAGAAGCGCGACGCCTCCGCTCGCTCCGCCTCACCGGCTGCCCAGTCACGGATGACGGCCTGGCCGTGGTGGCCGGAATGAAATCTCTCAAGACCTTGGGGCTGGATAACACGGGGATCGGTGACGCCGGGATCAAACACGTGGCAGGGCTGTCCGAGTTGGAAGAACTCTTCCTAACAGCAACCAAGGTAACCGACGCAGGGCTCGCTGCCATCGCCCAGTGCCACTCCCTTAAACGATTGCGGCTGCGAGGCACCAGAATCACCGACCGTGGCCTCGCCGCGCTCACCTCGCTGAGCGCACTTACCGAGCTGGACCTCAGCGAGACGGCCGTCACCGACGCCGGACTTTCCGAGCTGGCTAAAATACCGTCACTCGCCAAACTGAATTTGTGGAGCACGCAGGTGACGGATGCAGGCTTGCCTATCCTCGCCGAAATGAAGCAACTCACATGGCTCAACCTGGATAACACGAAAGTCACCGACGCAGGCCTGCCCCATTTGGCCGCACTCACAGAATTGGAATTCCTTCATCTCGGACGCACAGCGATCACCGATGGTGGGCTGGAACCTTTGTTCAGCCTCAAAAAACTGAAAACCATCCACGTCACCCGGACGAAAGTGACCGAAGCCGGGGCGGAAAAGCTGCGTCAGGCCCTGCCGGGCTGCCAGGTGATCTCCAAGGTGGAGGAGAACTCGCCGAACAACCAGTGACGCCGCGATAGTCTATTGAGACACAAAATCATCGGCAATGTTGAACGGGGTCGGGGCCTATTAGCGCCCTATCGCCCCATAGAGCTTATCACCAAGAAAGGAATAGCCATGCTGCCAGAAAAGAAGTGGATCCTTGATATGACGGATGGATTTCGGCCGACGGCAGTCGTGGGGGCTGCTGCCGAATTGGGGTTGTTCGACCTGATTCCGGACGAGGGAATTACAGTCCCAGAATTGGCCCGCAAGGCGAACGCCTCGCTGCGGGGAATCCAGGTGCTGGCGGATGCGCTTGCTGCATTGGAGGTCCTGGAGAAAAAGGGGGACCGGTATTTTGTGCCCCCGAAACTGCGGCCCGTCCTCAGTGAAAACAGCCCGGAGACAGCCATCCCCATGTTGCGGCACCGAATGTCCATGATGCGCGGATGGTCTCAGTTGGCCTGGGCGGCCAAAGCGGGATTTCCTGCTCCCAAAACGTCGGGAATTCGCGGGCCAGACGGAGACCTTCAGGCTTTCGTTTTGGCCATGGATGTCATCTCGCGCGAGGTGGCCGACGATGTGGTGCGGCAACTCCTGCCGCTTCAGTTCAAAAAAATGCTGGACGTGGGCGCCGGCCCGGGAACATGGACCTTTGCCTTTCTCCGCGCGATCCCTGAAGCACGGGCCATTCTGTTTGATCTGCCCCATGCGGTCTCGCTGGCCCGCCAGAAGGCCGAACAGGCAGGTTTGGCAGACCGCGTGGAATTCGTGGTGGGCGACTTCTATCGCGACGAACTTCCCTCGGGAGTGGATTTCGTCTGGGTCAGCGCGATTGCCCATCAGAACTCGCGGGAACAGAACCGCGAGCTCTTTCGGAAAGTGTATCGGGCCCTGGAGCCGGGAGGACAGATCGCCATCCGGGATATCGTCATGGACGCCAGCCGCACATCGCCCGTGGACGGTGCACTGTTCGCCATCAACATGCTCGTCAACACACCTGCCGGCGGAACATACACGCTGGACGAGTACCGCGAAGACCTGATGGCCGCCGGCTTTTCGGAACCTCACTTGCGGATTCGCACGGAAAACATGAACAGCGTCATCCTTGCCCATCGCCGCTAGAGGGGCAATCGCCAGGCGGTGGATGTAACCTATGAGGGCCACCACCGGGCGACGGACGGGTCCCGCGGGCTGCCTATTTCAAAAGTTGGAAATGTTCGCGGATCGACCGCCGACCGACGCATGGAAAAGGGACTCCGCCAGGATTGGTGTCGCGGGCCACTTCGCAGCCAGGAGTTTTCCGCCCGGCTAAACCCACGGAAAAAGTTCTTTTTTACTTTCCAAGAAGTGCCCGGAGGTTTTCCTGGACAGGCTCCGTGCCGGGGATCGAGGAAAGCTCGCGGAGGCCCTTCTCGGCCTCAGCACGGAATTCGGTGGAACGCCCCTCCCCGGTCAAGGTGGCCTTCCACTGGCGGAACAGTCGCGTGAGGTTAGCCTGAACGGGCTGGGAGTTGGGGGCGCATCGCAGTGCCCAGTACAGCCTCTCGGCAGCCTGGGAAAAATGCCCGGCCTCGGCCAGCGCAATCGCCCAGTTGTTGAGGCTGGCCAGCAGGTTATCTTTCGCCGACTGATTTGTGGGGTCCAGACGCAACGCGATGATGTTGGCATAAAGGGCCCGGTCGAACTGGTGCGCAAAGAGGGCGTCCACGCCACGGTTGTAATAAATCGTCCCCACAATCTGCGTTTCCGACATCGTGCGTCCCTGATCATAGAGCTGCCAGTCGCGTTCCGTGGCCCGGGAGGTAGAAACCAGTCTCCTCAAATCCTCTCTCTCAGTCTCGTCTTCAGTACTGAGGGCAGGCCCTCTCGTCGCCAGGCGGAATTGCGGCATGCGAAACACTTCATCCAGCCACCGCGGCGCGGTGCACTCCACGGGTATTGAGGCAAAGGTCGTCTCCACGCGGCAAAAAGCGTGGGTGGGAAGCTGCTGAATCCTCGTGGGATATCCGGCCGCCTCGGCAAGAAGCTTGAAAAGAATGGCCGCACTCACGCAGTTGTAGCGACCCGTTTTTAAGGTCACGCCCGGGTTTGTGGCATCGATTTGATATCCGCCCGTAAGAATCTTGTTGTGAAGGTAGCCAAACACGCTGCGGATTGCCGAAAATTCATCTGGCGACTCCCGGGCGAGGACCTTCACCGTAGTTACGTGTTTGTCGAGGATTCGCTGGTAATCGGCAACTTCGCGTGACGAAGTACCGCCCGCCACGAGAACGGCCTGAAAGAACGAGAAATCCTCCATTCGCTGGTCCTCGCAATCCCGGACCAGGCGCCATTCCTCCTCACTCAGTGGGCAGGGGCTCCAATCCGCCGCGCGCTGTTGCAGTTGCTCCAGCAGATCTGCCGAGATCGCGGTGGCCTGCAAGCTGCTTCTGGAGGTTCCGTTGAGCTCCCGGAGAAAATGCGGTTTTTTCATTCCCGCCAGGCCGACTGCCTCTACGGCGGTTCCCCCTGGATTGCCGCCCAAACGGGGTGTCAGCTCGGCCGCCGAGTAGTTTTCCTGGTGATGTGTTGGTGCGTTACCGCCGGGTGCAGTCCCATCGCGTTGCGAAGCGACCGGAAGCCCCGAGCGGGAATGGGCAAGCTGGCCAACTCCCAGCACCAAGCCGCCGAAAAGAACCGCCGCGGCCAGTCCCGAACCGATCCTACGGCCACAGCCAGCGACGGATTTCATGATGCCACTCGCGGAAGCGTCTCTCATGGTGGGCCTATTTCTGGAGGCATGCAGCAACTGGTAAAGAATTCCCTGCGAAGCGATTCCCAGGTCTCCAAGCAAACGTAGGTCGCAAACAGAAAGGTGGCAAACGACGAAATACAAAAAGGATAAGCAGTCTAAGCCAAATACATCGAACATTCCTCAGAGAGCGGACACGAAAACGAGGAGTTTCTGTCAGAAAAGAGCGATTGTTCCGTACGGATTGGAGGGGTCGCCGGGCACTCGGGCGAAAAATCGCCGCGGATGGAATGACTCGAACAGGCCAATATCATGACCAAGATGAGTTGCAAAGTATTCTTTGGAAAAAGCTCAGAAGGGCGGAGGTTTCCAAGCGACGACGGTCCTCGACGGAGCCAGTCCTGACCGATTACAATAAAAACACGCGGAATAAACTTTGACAATAATCCGGTTGTGGTATCGGATGGGAATAAATGACGGGCTGGCAGTGGTTTCTGGCCCTCGGGCCGCTTTCTGTCTATCTGATGCTGATGGGGTTTCTTAACCTCGTCAGACGCCCCGTGCTTTTGACCGGGATGCAGGACAGAATTTTGCTCGGGTTGGCCATCCTCGGCCTGATCGTCGTGGGTCCCGTTGATCTGTTCCTCCCCCTCTCTGTTTATGCGGCTTACGGATCAGCGGTCTGGTTGATTGCCCTCGTTCTACTGGTCCTGGTGCTGGGATTGGGAGTCCTCACGGCTCCCCCTAAAATCGTCATCCTCAACGTCCCCATTCATCAGGTGCGTTCCATCATTTCCGAGACCGCGGTGAGTCTCGACACAGATTCACGGTGGGCGGGTGATTGCCTGCTCATGCCGAATTTAGGGATTCAATGCACTCTCATCGCCTGGCCGTCATGGCGGAATGTCACGCTGGCGGCAGTAGGTCCGACGCAGGACTTTCAGGGTTGGAAGCGGTTCGGAGTGGCGCTGAGCAAGCGGCTGGCGACCGTGGAGGTACGCCCCAACACAAGGGGAATCTTCCTGGTCGCGCTGGGGGGAATCGTATTTTCCCTCACCGCCTTCAGCGCTTTTCGAGACCCAACGGTCGTCGCCGACCTTCTCAGTCGGCTCTGGCCGCTGTGATCGTTCCTCCCTGAAATTGGCGTTTGGTCTATGTCAATGGTCCTTCAAACCATTCAATAGAAAGGCCAGGTCCTGCGATGGCTACTCGTTACATTGTGCGTTTCGGCGCGATGCGTCTTCTGGGCATTTTCACTCCCGCGCGAGAGGGAGAAACGTTTGTCCGCGGCGATCGTGTCATCGTTCGGACGGACCGCGGCTTGGAAGTCGGAGAGGTGCTCATCGAATCCAGTGAACGCACCGAGTCGTTTCTCACCAACCCGATGCGCGGGCAGATCGTGCGGAAAATGACGGCGGAGGACGAACGCGAGGCGCTGCAGATCCGCCGCCGGGCCCCCGATGAAATCGCTCGCTGCGAAAGGATCATCAAAGAGCTGGGGCTGCAAATGGAGCTTGTGGATGTGGAACACATCTTCGGGGGAGAGCGGATCATCGTTTACTATCTGGCCGACGGCCGGGTGGATTTCCGCGAACTGGTCCGCCGTCTGGCCAGCGAATTCCGCACCCGGATTGAAATGCGTCAGATCGGTGTTCGTGACGAGGCGAAACTGCTGGCAGACTACGGGGATTGCGGCAAACCTGTTTGTTGCAATAACCATCTCGTCACGATGCCGCCGGTGTCGATGAAGATGGCCAAACTTCAGAAGGCGACGCTGGATCCTGCGAAGATCTCCGGCCGATGCGGGCGTCTGAAATGCTGCCTCCGGTATGAGTTCGAGCAGTACGAGGAGCTTCTGGAGAAACTCCCGCCGGTCGGTTCCCGAGTTCTCACCGACGAAGGTGAAGGCGAAGTCATTGGCCATGAGATCCTCGCTCAGAAGGTGCTGGTCGAGACAGCCGACCATGTCAGGAAACTTATCAGCGTAGACAAGATTCGCCAGGTGATTTCCAGGCCCACCGAGCAGGAAACCGCTGCGGTGGAAGGACCAGGGCGCGAAGACTCGACGGCCTCTGTGGAGTAACAGATGGCCAGCGTCTGTGGGTCCTTCTGAAAAGCCCCGGGGTTCGCTAAATTGAACCGCTGAGAACTTTCCTGCCAAGGCTCTGCTGGGACAGAAATAAAACCGGCGGATGCCTTGTTGCTTAACGGACTGTCTGTCGCAGTTGGGTGTGTTGCCGTCTTCCGGGGAAACACGATCGTGAGTTTGGTCACCATTTTAGCCTTTCTCGGGCTTGCGCTGCTGATATGGGACTGTATCGAAGTCGGCCGAAATGACGCCTCTAACATCGTCAACGCGGTGTTCGGGGCGCGAATCCTCAGCCGCAAATGGGCCGTCAGACTGGCCGGCATCGCAGTGATCATTGGAGCCAGTGCCGCCACCCCCGTCTTCGAAACAGCCCGAAAAGGAATTTTCGACCCGGGCCTGCTTACGCTTCATCAGGCCATTGTCGCCTACATCAGTGTTTACCTGGTCGATACAGTTCTCCTTTTTACCTACTCGGCCTTTGGCATGCCGGTGAGCACCACAGCGTGCCTCATTTTTGAACTGGTGGGGGCCTCGCTCGGGTTGTGCGGTCCGGGAGTGGTTCACTGGGGAAAAGTTGGGACCGTGTTGGCGGCCATATTTGTTTCCATCTTTATGACCGGGGTCGCCGGTTTTCTGATCCAGCGTGTTTTTCGCGCCGCAATTCGAGACAAGATTGAAGATCGGGAAACCATTCTTCTTCACGGCCCGTGGATCTCCGGCCTCATGCTTACGGGGCTGGGCTGGTTTATGCTTTTCAAGGGCATGTCTGGCATCGCATTTGTTAAAGCATTTCGCGAATACGCCATCGAACCCTACATCGACGCGTACACCCCGACTTTGGCCTTTTTGACCGTGTGGGGTGGATTCACCCTGGCCGTCCATCTGTTTCTGTCGTTTTCCGGGAAGTTTGGGACGAAGTATCTATTTCCGGGCTTGGCCATCCTGGGAATGCTCTGCTTGGCGTTCGCCTTCGGTCAGAACGATCTGGCAAACTGCGCATCCCCAGGGATCTCGGCGTTCTGGCTGTGGCAGCATTCCGATCAAAGTGTCGCCTCGGCCACGCAAATTCAAATCCCGATGTGGGTTCTGACGATTTGCGGCGCCTTGATGGTGGCCGGGATGATGACGGAAAATGCCCAACGGGTGACGCGGGCCCAGGTCAACGTGGGAAGTCAGTATGACAAAGTCGCTCTCTACGCCCCGGAGTGGTGTCGCGCGATTGCCCGGTGGATTCTCGGCCGATTTCCCCACCGACCAGAACTAGCGCCTCCCCCCATGGTGACCCCTCGCGGAAAGAAGGTCCATTATGACGCCCTTCGCGCCGCGGTCATCAGTTCGGTGAGTGCGGGCGTCATTGCGCTCGCCTCCAGCCGGGGTCTGCCGGTTTCTACAACCTACGTGGCCTTTGCCGCCGTGCTGGCGACAGGTTTGGCCGACCGTGTCCTCAGTCGGGGTGATGCGGACCTCAAAATCGGTCGCGCGATCTGGGTGGTGGTGAGTTGGTTCATCTCGGCTGTGATTGCGGTAGCAGCGACCGCCGGGGTCGCCCGGATGATCTACCATCTTGGAATCGTCGGTCTTCTGATTGCTCTGGCACTCAACCTGAGCATTCGGTTTTATGCCCAGAAAAAGGCAGACGAGCAGGAGGCGCGTGTTCACCACCGACGATCCGGAGCTTCCACCGGATCACCCTCCGATCAGCCTCAGCACGCCGAGGCACTCGACGAGAAATCGTAACGGCTTACAACTCCCAGCCTGGGCGATTTTCTCGCCGGATCAGGGCATTGGCCTCTGCCGAATTGGTGAATTCGCCCCTGGTGGTATCCCACCTGAGCTTCTGGTTCACCCGGACCGCAATGGTTCCCAGCAGGATTGTTTCCGCCATCGGATACACCGAAACGAAGTTGGCGTCGGCCTTTGCTTCTCCGCGACATGCGCGAATGAACTGATCCAGCTCCCCGGCCGGTCGAGGCAGCGTCTTCGGCGGTGGCTGGAAATCCTTCATTCTTTTCTGCGGAATTAACCGGGGATTATTACCCGTAAACCCGGCGAGAATTTTTCCCTGATCGCCCACAAAGAGCATACCTTCCTCCGGCATGTCGAGACCGTCAACCTCGAGTTCAGCCAGCAATTCCGGTCGCAACCCCCCGTCATACCAGTGAAGTTTCACGGCAGATCGCCGATCACTGCTCGGAAATTCCCAGTGAATGAGGGATGCTCGGGGATAGGAAACACGATTGATCTGCTTCTTCCAGGTGTAGTTTTCAATTCGCCAGAATTGACTGCGGCTGGCTTCCACGCTGACCGGTGATCCCAGGCCCAGGATTTTGAAAATCTGGTAGAAGCTGTAGTGGCCCATATCTCCCAGCGCCCCGGTGCCGAAATCGTACCACCCTCGAAAGACGGCATGGGTGTAGGCGGGATGATACGGCCGCTCTTGAGCCGGCCCGAGCCACAGATCCCATTCAAAGCCGTCCGGCACGGGCACTTTTTCCGTGGGATATTCGGTCATTCCCTGTGGCCAGAAAGGCCGCGTGGACCAGTTGTGGACTTCTCGAACCTGCCCAATCGCACCGGCCTGAATCCATTCCGCGATGGTAGCGGCATCGGGATTGTCGGCTGCACAGAAAAGCTGCGTGGCCAGACCGGTTTGCTGAGCCAAATCGCGGAGGATGCGTACCTCCTGGAGCACATTGGAAATCGGCTTGTGTGTGATGGCGTGTTTACCCGCTTTGAGCGCCCGCGCGGCAATAACGCCGTGCAGGTGGTCCGGCGTCATGATGTAAACGGCGTCCAGGTCTCTTTCGTCCGCCAGCATTTGCCGGAAATCCGAATAAGCGCGACACTGCGGCCGTTCGGTCGCATTGTCCGAGGCTTTGGCGTAATAGCGGGAAACAATCTCCAGGCCGACCTCTCGACCGCAAAGTCCCCCCCGGGCACCTTCGCCCCAGCGAGGATCTTCCAGAAACGCACGAACCTTGGAGACGATCTCTCTCGGTCCCCATTCGGGATAATCCTCACTCTTTCGATTGGGGTCGCAGACCGCCACGATCCTGATTTCCTGTCGCGGGAGGGCCTGCATGAGCTGTCGCAAGCCCTGCGTCCCGCATCCCACATAGCCGATGTGTATTTTTTCGCTTGGGGGGACAAAGCCCGGCCCACCGAGGACAGAGCGAGGGACAACAGTGGCCACCGTCGCCAGCGCGCTGGACGCCACAAATCCACGGCGATTGACCTTCGAGCTCAGCATACGAACACTCCTCAGTTGATGCAGCGAGTGCGGTCAAGGAAAAAGATGGGAATCCTGGCCCCACACATGATGACACCTTGCACGGGAGATTGCAAGGCTGGAGGGTGTTCGATCGGTGTGGAACCCGACCCTTCAAGCCGTCGGCGATATGCCTTCCACCGCGACCCACTTGTCTCCGCGGCCATCTGTTCTCGCAGAAGGGGAACTCACAACCGCAAGGCACTTGACCGGCCCATGAGCGGTGGGTACTGTGATAGTGCGTTGGAAACCAGAGCAGCATGGGGCAAAACCGGGATGATTCTGGCGGTTTTCGCCTAAGGCAAGTCAAATGGTTTGCAGGAGCACGTTTGCATGATCCGATTGTGGAAAGTTGTCGCGTGCGGCATCGCGTTTTGGGCGAGCTTTTCAGCCTGGGCTCAGGACCATCACGTCATCTGGCTGGAAACGGAAAAGTTTGAAAACAGGGGCGGCTGGGTCAACGATGCCCAGTTTGTTGATCAGATGGGATCACCTTTTCTGCTGGCCATTGGTCTGGAAGGCCCCGTCCAGGATGCCTCGACTACAGTGAACGTTCCCAAGGCCGGGCGTTATCGGGTGTGGGTCCGCAATCGAGATTGGCTTCCCGAATACAGCCCGGGCAAATTTCAGGTTATCCTGGGCGACCGCGCAATCGAGCATGTGTTCGGCGCCAACAAGAAAGGGGAATGGATCTGGGAGGACGGGGGTATCGTGGAATTGCCGGCCGGTCCATTGACGGTGAAACTTCACGACCTGACCGGTCATTATTCTCGGTGCGATGCGATCGTTTTGAGTGATGACCCGGCATTTCGACCTTCCGACGATTTAGGCCCCCTGGCCCGCCAGCGTGAAATGTACGGTGGCGTCAGCCGGGAAATCAAAACGCTGGAACCCTACGACACAGTGGTTGTGGGCGGTGGATTGGCCGGGACTTTCGCGGCCGTGGCCTCTGCCCGAATGGGGTGCCGGACGGTGCTCATTCAGAATCGTCCGGTGCTGGGGGGAAACGGCAGTACGGAGATCCTCGTCAATCCGGAAGGAGATTCCACGCGCGAGCCGCTTGATCCCGGCGAAGGCGGCATCATCGAAGAGGTCCGCGGCGATGTGTTCGGTTATTCCGAGCGGCTCCTCAAGTTGGTGAAAAACCAGCCCGGCCTGGATCTGTTCCTCAACACGCACGCCACTGGGGTGGAAATGGAATCGGCCAAACGCATCAAAGCCGTGATCGCGCTGGACGTCAACACTGGTGAGCGGTTGCGGTTCCCCGGGAAGATTTTTATCGACTGCACGGGTGACGGATCGATCGGCGTGTGGGCAGGGGCAGAGTACCGGCACGGCCGGGAACCCCGCTCCATGTACAACGAAAGCCGTGCCCCGGAGGTGGGTGATGTCAACAAAGGAACGATGGGCGGCACGCTGCGGTATGCCACCGAACAGATGGCCCAGCCTGTCCCGTTCAAAGCCCCCGACTGGGCCCATAAGTTCGAGAGTTGCTCCGATTTTAATCCCGGTCGCCATCCTCAGTTACGGTTCGGAGGCTGGCAATGGGTGATCGAGTACGGGGGAGAGCTCGATACGTACAAGGACGCCGAAATCATCCGCGATGAGCTCCTGCGGATCATCTGGGGGATGTGGGATCACGCCAAAAACCACTGCCCCAAACTCAAAGAAGAGGCCGAGAATTATAAGCTCACCTGGGTGAGCTACGTGGTGGGCAAGCGCGAGTCGCGCCGCCTGATGGGAGATTACATCATGACCGAGCACGACATCGCCAATCAAACCCTTTTCCCGGATCGTGTCTCCTACGGGGGATGGGGCATTGACATCCACCCGCCCAAAGGATTTTACGATCCGGGGCCCCCCGCGGTGTTCTCGCACAAAGTGAAGTTCTCCGTGCCTTTTCGAAGTTTGTACTCCAAGGATATCGACAACCTCATGATGGCGGGGCGTTGCATTTCTGTAACGCACGTGGCTCTGGGAGCGACGCGGGTGATGATCACCTGTGGTTTGCAGGGGCAGGCGGTAGGTACGGCAGCCGGCTTCTGCAAAATGCATGACACAACGCCCCGCGGAGTTTATGAGCGGTATATCGCTGATCTCCAGCAGCAACTTCTCAAAGATGGCTGCTACATCATCGACCTGCCCAATCAGGACCCGCGTGATCTGGCACGCTCGGCAAAGGTGGCAGCCTCCAGCACCGCGCCCAACGAGGTGTACAAGATCGCGACTCTCCTGCCCACCCACAAGTTGGATCATGATCGCGCGGTCATGTTTCACTGGAAAGGTGGGCGACTGGACAGTATTGCCCTCCATTTGACTTCCGAACTCTCCCAGCCCACCGAAATCCCCGTCGAGTTGTGCGCTGCTGCCGACCTGGGAAACTTCGAGAATGGCCGCCCGGTTGGCAAATCCTCGGCGATTGTGCCGGGCGGCGCCAGCGGCTGGGTTGTTGTGAGTATTCAGCGAGAGTTGCCCGAGGGCTTCTATTTCGTGTGGCTCCCCAAGACGGCGGGGATTTCCTGGACGCTTTTCTCGCAGCAAGTGGCGAACACCTCGCGGGCTTATCGCAGCCCCGGTGGAAAGTGGACCACCATGCCTCAGACATATGCATTCCGGCTCTCTCCTGGGGACGAGCCCGGAATCAAGCTGGCCACGGAAGTGGACCAAACGCAGCAACTCTTCGCTCCGGAAAATGTTATCGACGGTTTTGCCCGGGCGATACGTGGTATTCCTCACTCCTGGCGCCCGGATCCCCAGCAGCCGCTACCTCAATGGGTGGAGTTGCGATTTGACCGGCCGGTCAAGTTCAACACCGTCCACGTATCTTTCCAATCCAAATTGATGCGAGCGGACGACTTCGATATCCAGATCGGCCGGGATGACGGTTGGGTGACCGTCCTGGAAGTCCGGGACAACTTTGATCGTCGCCGCGTGTTGACGTTCCCCGCCGTGACATCGGACCGGTTGAGAATCGTGATTCGCCGTGCCCAGCCGGAAATGGGAATCTGTGAAATTCGTGTGTACGATGAGAACGACGGTTGAACACCGTTTCCCTATTGGCCAGACCGTTTTGATTTGTGATCTGTCGTAAGGAGGAAACTCATGCGCTCCCAATTTTCGCGTCGCGATTTTCTGGCCCGCACATCTGCCGCCGCCGGAGTTTTGACATTCGGTCGAATCACTCTGGCAGAAGGCTTTCGCACGACCATCCACAAGGCGATGATCGGCAAGCCCACGGAGCAGTGGCTCAAGGAACTGAAAGCGGCTGGCTTTCACGGTGTGGAATCAGATGACCGGCACGCGGATCCCAAAGATGCGCAGGCCGCCCGAAAATTGGCGGAAAGCCTCGACATGCGGGTGCATTCCGTGCTTTATGGCTGGGCCAACTTCAATACCGATAGCGTCAATCGGGACATCGAAAGCGTAGCCCAGTCGCTTCGCACGGCCGCTGCCTACGGGGCGGATGCCCTTCTGCTTGTTCCCTGCCGCATCGGTGGGATGAAGATGCCCGAACCCTGGGAGTTTGATATCGAATTCGATGAGAAGACCGGACACGTGCTCCGCGTCGTCAAGGGCGACAACACCCCGTATAAGGAGTACATCGAAGCGCACAATCATGCCATCGATACATCCCGGGAAGCAGTCAAGAAGCTCATTCCGGTGGCGGAAAAAACGGGTGTGATCATCGCCCTGGAAAACGTGTGGAACAATCTCTGGGTAAAACCCGCTATTTTTGCCCATTTTGTAAAATCCTTCGACCATCCGATGGTCAGGGCCTATTTCGATATTGGCAATCACGTGAAATATGCCCCACCCGTGGAGTGGATTCGGGCACTGGGGTCGATGATCGTCAAGTTGCACGTGAAGGATTTTCTGCTCAATCCCGACGGGAAAGGTGGCAAGTTCGTTCACCCGCGAGACGGCAGTGTGGACTGGCCAGCGGTGCGGCAAGAACTGGACAAGATCGGTTATAACGGCTGGATGACCATCGAAGACGGTGGTCTGCCGCTGGAAGAATTCAGCCGCCGCCTGGACCTTATTATTGCCGGCAAGTGACGGCCCTGCTTAAACGCCCCACCTTGTGCGACCTGCCGAAAAGAGGAGACGTGTTATGTTCCGCTTACCATCTGTGGTCCTCGTGTGCGTTGCCGCGTGGCTGCCTGTAAGCTTTCCCGCGAATGTGGTGAAGGGTGAAGCGGCTTCCCCCCAGGTGAAAAAGCTCGGACTCATTGGGCTGGACACCTCCCACGCCATCGCCTTCACCGATATTATCAATGATCCAAAGGCGGAGGGAGTTCTGGCAGAATTCGAAGTGGTGGCCGGATATCCCAACGGCATGCCGGACAACCCCTCCAGTTGGGACCGCGTGGCCGGTTACACGGAAAAACTCCGCGAAAAGGGACTGCAAATTTTCGATTCAATCGAGGCGATGCTGCCCCATGTCGACGCCGTTCTCATCGAAAGTGTGGACGGTCGGCCGCATCTGGAACAGGCTCGTAAGGTGATCGCGGCGCGTAAACCCATGTTCATCGATAAGCCCATGGCGGCGTCTTTGCGGGACGTGCTGCTCATTTTCCGCCTGGCAGAAGAGGCCAACGTGCCTGTGTTCTCGAGTTCCTCGTTGCGATTCAGTGCGGGCTTTCAGGCTGTCCGCAAGGGGGAAGCCGGTTTCGGACAGATCAAGCGATGTGTGGCCTGGAGTCCCATGACCATTGAACCGCACCACCCCGACCTTTTCTGGTACGGCATTCATGGGGTGGAAACACTCTACACGATCATGGGCACCGGGTGCCAGACGGTTGTTCGCGAAAGCCAGAATCGGGTGGTGGGAACCTGGAAAGACGGCCGAATCGGCATTTTTGAAGAGCGAAAAGGATACGGGGCGGAGGTGGAAGGTACGGAAAAAAGTGGTTCGGCCGGAACCTACGACGGCTACAAACCGCTCGTCATCGAGATTTGTAACTTCTTTAAGACCGGTGTTTCCCCAGTCCCCAAAGAGGAAACGATTGAGCTGTTCGCTTTTATGGAGGCGGCCGATGTAAGCAAACAGCTCGGCGGAAAGCCGGTCGCCATCGCCGATGTGCTCGCCAAAGCCCAGGCGGAGGCAGAGAAAAAATACCAGGAACTCAAGTCCGCCCCATAAAGCGACACCCGATAAGTTTCTTCGCTGAACGAACCATCCTCCTGAGGTTGTGCACTCCACGGCTGTCCGCAGCCATGGGCCCCGTTCCTGCCGGGCAGAAGGGGACCCAGGTGTGGACCGAAGGGGTGGCCGTCTTCAATCGGGTGCTCTACCCCTCCGAGGTGGAAGCGATCACGTTCACGCGATAGCCCCGTCAAAACCGGGTAGCCCCGACTTCTCTCTGATAATTCCTCCGCGGCTGGCATCACGGGCAGCTTGTGCGGTCTGCACGCCACACCCAGGTGGGTGAAACGCCTGGCGGTGCCTCCTCGTAGCGGCGGCCGTTCCCTGCAAACACGGTCACCGTGTGGAGGAGAATCTCCCATTTCCACAAAACAGATTGACTCCGCACAACCGGAACCACCGCACCATTCGCGATGGCCGCTACTTTCAGCAAATTCGATACAACGCGACAAACTCGTTAAAGAGTTTCTCATCGGGAATTCGAAACTATCAATCGGAGGGCCGTTTTCTCCTGACAGTGAGAATAACCGGCCACCAAGGCGTCCCAGGGGAGAGGGTCGATCACGTCCGGCGCGCGGAATGAGCGGGCAAAGGACGGTCACTGCCTGACGGATTTGCGGACCGTGTTGCTCAGGGCGGGAGGACAGGGAACCAATTGTTTTGCAAATCGTCCGGATGGAATCGTCCTTCCCCATTTTACGAATTTTCACTGTTTTCCACCGGCCCGATTTGCCGAAGTGATTAATGAGGCGCGGGTCAGAAGGAGCTGAACCACGGCCGAGACAGTTTTGGAGCGTTTCGTTCCCGGCGTTCCGACCCAGCGGTTTGCGGGCTGACCTGTCAGGAGGAGTCCCGCGCGAAGGAGTGTGCGGAAAGGCGGCTCGCAAACTCGGGAACGCAATGTGGGAAGTCGGTAAGAAAGCCGACTGGGATGGACTACCTTGAGCGAGTGACAGTTTGGAGAGCCTGCGATGAAGGTCTTCACTACAGGTCAAGTTGCCAAGATCTGTAAAGTGGCCCCGCGCACCGTCAGCAAGTGGTTCGATTCGGGCCGTCTCAAAGGTTACCGCATCCCCGGTTCGCAGGATCGGCGCATTCCTCGGGAATCGCTGATCAAATTCCTCAAGGAACACGGGATGCCACTCGGTGAGCTTGAGGACGAGACCACCGCCAAGGTGTTGATCGTCGCTCAGGATCAGGTGCTCATCGAGAACCTGAAGAAAGAGCTTCCGCCGGAACGCTCTTTCAAAGTGGCGGTCGCATCGAGCGGCTTTGATGCGGGAATTCAGGCCGAGAGTTTCCGCCCCGATTGCATCGTGGTGGATTTCTCCATCGGCCGCACGGAGGCCCTACAGATCTGCCAGCATGTCCGTCGCAATTCTGAATTCAGCGACGTCATCCTCATTGCCTTGTTGCCGGACGACGGAAGCGCCATGAGCTTCGACCGATCGTCCATCAACGAGACGTTTAAGAAACCGTTCGATGCCCATCTGCTGGCCGAACGGATTCGCACCCTTGTGGGCGCGAAGAAGGAGCTGGTCTGACGACCAAGCTCTCCGTTTGATTCCCGATCGCCGGTTTCCCGTTCAACCCGTTACGGCAAGCCCCCCGTAACGGTTCACATTCCCGCAGCTGACCGCTGCGGTTTTTTCTTTTTATTGGCCCAGCCGCACCGCATCGCAGGACTCAGCCCGCCTTTTTCGTTCTTCGCCGAACGACTTTCTTTTTTCCGGAAACGGCTTCCCTTTGGGCCTTTTCGGCCAGCCACTGGAGTGCCTCTTCCAGAGTGACATCATCCGGTGACACGTCCTTGGGAAGAGTGGCGTTTGTTTGGCCGTCCGTCACGTAGGGACCGTAGCGGCCGCTCATCACCCGCACCGGTTGCCCTGTCACAGGCGACGTTCCAAGTTCGCGGAGCTGGGCGATCCGCCGGCGCCGGGATTTGGGCTCTGCGAGTAATTGAAGAGCCTCTTCCAGCGTGATTTCGGTGGGAGATTTGCCATCGGGAAGGGATCGGGTGGCCTCACCGCATTTGATATACGGCCCATAGATTCCCAGGTGCACTTCAACCGGTTCTCCTGTCTCGGGATGAGAGCCGAGGTTCCTCGGGAAGCGGAACAGTTCCAGAGCTTTTTCCGGCGTGAGACTTTCGGGACGGACGCCCGGCGGTAGAGAGACCCGCTCGGTGGCCTCGCCGTTTTCCCCATTTCCCCGCTGGAGATAAGTCCCGAACCGCCCGGTGCGAAGGTAGATGGGCTTGCCCGTCTCAGGGCAAACTCCAATCGGCTCTCCCTCCTTTTCAGCCTTTTCGAAGAATGTTTTGGCGACATCCGGGGTTAACTCATCAGGGGCGATATTCTCCGGAAGCCGGACTCGCTTGTCGCCCCATTCGAGCATGGGACCATATCGTCCGATTCGCACGTAGATTTCGGGCTGGTCCTCACCCACGTCCGACGGCCGCCCGATCCGTATCCGGTTGATCTCCCTCGCGTCGATTTCGGCAATCTTGGCCTCCAGCAGCCGCTTAAGGCCGGGATGCCCATCCCCGTAATAAAACCGCTTCAAGTAATCCACCCAGTGGAGTTCCCCCCGGCTGATGGCGTCCAGCTCATCCTCCATCTGGGCGGTGAATGAGTAATCCACCAGCTCGGGAAAATGCTGCTCGAGAAGCTGACAGACCGCGAAGGCCACCCAGGTGGGAACCAGCGCGTTGTTTTTCTTGATGACGTACTTTCGCTCGAGAATCGTATCGATGATGGTGGCATATGTGCTGGGCCGACCGATGCCCAATTCCTCCAGCGCGCGGGTTAACGTTGCTTCGGTGTACCGTGCCGGAGGCTGGGTCACATGGCTTTTCGGCTCCACCGTCTCCAGGAGAACGGCATCCCCCACCCGAAGCGGTGGCAATAACGTCTCACGGTCGGCAAGTTCAGCGTCCGGATCGTCCGCCCCCTCGACGTAGGCACGCAGGAATCCGGGAAAGTCGATGGTTCGGCCGGTCGCCTGGAAGACCGCCCCCTCTGCTTCGACCCGCACGGTCATGCGACGCCCTCGAGCATCAGCCATCTGACAGGCCACCGTGCGCTTCCAAATGAGGTCATACAGCCGCAGTTCGTCCCGAGAAAGGACGTCCTTGAGCGACTCCGGCGAAGCAAAGGGATGTCCCGCGGGCCGAATCGCCTCATGGGCTTCCTGCGCGTTTTTGACGGTTGTCTGATAGACTCTGGGCCGTTCGGGCAAATACTCCGGTCCATATTGCGACTCGATCAATTGTCTGGCCGACTCGACGGCTTCATCGGCCAGGTGGGTGGAGTCCGTTCTCATGTAGGTGATGTACCCATTTTCGTAGAGCCGCTGGGCCAGTTGCATCGTGTAACGGGCGGTGAAGCCAAATTTGCGGTTGGCCTCTTGCTGGAGGGTACTGGTGGTGAAGGGAGGCGACGGCCGTGAGGTGTAGGGCTTTTCCTCCGCGAGAATCACCCGGGCCGATTTACCCTGCAGCCGTGCCGCCAGTTCCTCCGCTGCTGCCTGGTCCAGCAGGAGCAACTCCGGATTCTTCAACTGGCCGGTTTGAGGGTCGAAATCCTTACCCGAGGGAATCCCCCGCCCATTCACGCTCACCAGTTGGGCCGAGAAGTGAGCCCCCTGCGGAGAAAGGCAATCCGCTGCCAGGTCCCAGTAGGTTGCGCTGCGGAAGGCCATGCGCTGGCGTTCCCGATCCACGATGAGTCGCACGGCCACGCTCTGTACCCGGCCTGCGGAAAGACCCGGCCGAATCTTCTTCCAGAGGAGCGGGGACACGTCGTATCCAAACAGGCGATCCAGGATCCGCCGGGCTTCCTGCGCCCGCACCAGATTCTCATCGATTTGACGAGGCGACCGCAGGGCCTGAAGAATCGCCTCCCGCGTGATCTCATGGAATACCAGCCGCTGGACGGGCACCTGAGGCTGGAGGACTTCGCACAAATGCCAGCTGATAGCCTCGCCCTCCCGGTCTTCGTCAGTTGCCAGAAGCAATTCCTCCGCCGACTGAAGAGCCTTTTTAAGTTTCTGGACCTGCTTGACCTTATCCTTGGGGACTATGTAGATGGGCTGAAAGCCGTTTTCCACATCCACCCCGAGATACGCCCAGGGCTTGGAACGGTACTCAGGCGGGCACTCGGTGGCACGCTCCGGCAAATCCCGAATGTGGCCCAGGCTGGCCTCAATGGCGTACGGCGAGCCCAGAAAGCGGCTGATCGTGCGGGCCTTGGTGGGCGATTCCACAATGACCAGTTTGATCTTTTCGCCCTTGCCGCGAGCCGCTCGCGTCTGCGGGGAATCGCTCTTTTCTGCTCGACTTGCCTTCTTCTTCGCCATGGGCAAACTCGGGAATCAATGTAGAAAAATTGGCCAATAAATCTTTCGCGCTTGAATCGCCGCCATTCACGGGAATCAATCGCTCCATTCTTTACTCTTAGCTCTCCCGGCGTGCAAATGCCGACAAAGCCGCCGAGACAGCCAGTTTTCACTCTTTACTTTGTTTCAGAAAACTTTCCAAGCCCACCTGATCCCCACATAATGGGCAGACCAGTCCACCATGTGGGGCACTTTGCCCTTGTACCGTCCACCGAATCTTATGTCCGGGCAACGAAACGGGCTGATATTACGGGACTTTTTACCCGCCCAAACGGATATCTTACTGAGAGACCCAGTTGGCAGGTGCTTTCGACACATTACGACCCCACGTCTGTGGGGGTTGATGTGCCGTCGCCTGTCGATGATCCTTACGCTACATTCCTCTAGTCGCCGACATTTCGGTTGGCGGGGAACTGATAAGCCGCAGTTGCGGGCACGCTCACGTCAGGGGGTTTCCGGCGAGGCGGGCGACGGGCGTTCTCTTGTTCCCCCGACGACAATCCCTGGTCGCCTGCCCCAGTTAGCGCATCGGTCCCGATCGCCCGGCCTCCTCAGCTTGTTGACATCGCCGCGGGTGGCGCGAGTAGATGCGACTTCAATCCGGGATGCTGCATGGCGGGGCGCCCAGAATTAGGGCTGGCATTTTCAACTGTCGTGACACCTTTTAGAATGAGCGTTTTCGGTGAGGGAATCCCAGTTCCGCTCTCCCCGCCCTTGTGTCCATCGTATTCGCCGGTCCCCCAGGAGTTAAGGGGAGCGTTTAACGGAGCCTTCTCAAGGAGGCGCCAGGCACCACCGGACCGGGGGCCGGGGTTTCGACGGACCCCACACTGGGAACCGGCACCGGGGAACTTTCGGCAATTCTCGAAAATCCATCGGATACCAAATCCAGTCAACGGAAAGTCAACGTCATATGGCCAGTCCTTTTAAAGTCTTCCGTAAGAACGCCAAAGTCCTGCTGGTGGGACTTTTTCTGCTTTCGATGGTCAGCTTCGTGGTCATTCCCAGCTTTCTTCAATGGCTGGAGACCCAGCGGAGGCGTACGGCAGGCATCGCGGTGACCACTGTCAAATTTGGCAATCTGTCCGACACACAACTGGCCTCCCTCCGCGTGCAACGGAGCGTGGTTCGCCGGTTCCTGGAAGCACTCATGCAGCGGATCGAGGAACTCAAGGGCAACAGCTTTCGGGTCCGCCTCGCCTTGACGACCATTGATCAACCCACCGATGAGAACCTCGTGCGATCCTGGCTCATCGCGCAGTATGCCTTGCAAACGGGTCTGAAAGTCACCGACCGAAGCGTTAATGCTTTCCTCCGTAGTTTGATTGATGCTTCGGGCGTGCCGTTGTCACAGAGTGATCTGGTCAACCTGATGAGATCCCGAAATATCGACGAGAACACTCTTTTCGCCGGTCTGGAGCATGAGCTTCTGGTCCTCCGCTACATGCAGCTTGCCGGTCTGGATCTGTTAAGTCTGCAACCAGGCCTGACCGGTGAAACGCCTGGCGCCCGCTGGGATTATTTCCTCCGCTTGAACAGAATGGCTTCCATCGAACTCTGCGCCTTCCCCGTGGAAAAATACATTAACCAGGTGCCGAGCCCCGACGAACGCACCGTGCGGAGCTTCTTCGAGGAACACAAGACCCGGCTTCCCAACCCGCAATCCCCGGAACCCGGCTTTAAAGTGCCGGACAAGGTGACCCTCGAATATCTGAAGGCCGATTTTCAGAAATGGCTCGTGAATACGAAAATTCCCGACGAGGAACTGCGGCGCGTGTACGAAGAGCGGAAGGACGAACTGTTCCTCCGACCCGCCTCGTCCGCAACAGGAGCCACGACCACTACGCCTTCCGAATCCGCGCAACCGGCAGCGAATCCCTCGTCGGGAGCGTCTCCGCAGGCTTCTCCGGAAGGCACTCCAGCGCCATCAGCCGGAGCGGAGAAGTCTCCTGCGGCAACGACGCCCGCTTCTGAACAGTCCACTCCTCAGGGTCCATCGTCCCAGGCAGAAACACCCGCTCATCCGGTGGAGCAACCTCAACAAAAGGCCGACCAAGGCACTTCCGAGCCGCAACCGCAACCCCAGCCGGGCACCAGCGGACCTCAACCCACGCAGGGATCGCGTCACGACAGCCGCGTGAAAATGTTTTTCACCGCTTTCGAAGAATCCACACAAAATGCCGAAGGGAACACACCGGGGAAAGAAGAGCAACCGCCCAAGGCGGAACAAACGCCGGCCGCTGCCTCCGAAACCCCACCCGCTGCCTCACCGGCTGCTGCACCCGGGGAAAAACCCCAACCAGGCGCTTCTTCCGTGCAGCAACCGGCGGAAAAACCAGCCACCGCGTCTGAAACGCCATCCTCCCCGGCGCAGCCCCCTGCAGCATCGCCCCAAACACCTCCGCAACAACCGACTGCCGAGGTGTCCAAGTACCGTCCGTTTGAGGAGGTGAAGGATCAGATCCGCTCGCTCATCGTCAGCGAACGGATTAAGGCGGTGCTGGACGAAATCGAAGAAATCATGCGTCAATATCAGGGCGATCTGGCCAACTACGAGACGGCCAAAGAAGAGGCGGAAAAGGCGAAACAGCCGGCTCCTCCCGCACCCACGCGTCCCGACCTCCGCAAGCTGGCCCAGGATAAGGGACTCGACTACTACGTCGTGGAAGATGCCGCGATTTGGGACCTGGCGGACCGCGACATCGGCAAGGCCATCGATCTTTCGCGCAATCCGGTACTGCGTTCGGTGTTTGATCTGGCCGAGTTCCTGCCGCTCCGGGCGGTGGACCAGGACAATAACCAATACCTGACGTGGGTTACCTCAAAGGTTAAAGAACATGTGCCGACACTGGACGAGCCAGGCATCCGCGAGCAGGTCATCCATACCTGGCGGATGCAGGAAGCGCGGAAGCTGGCCGAAAAGGAGGTCCAGGCACTGGCGGAAAAGGTTAACGCATCGCGGCAATCGCTGGCCGACTTCTATAAGGCGACCAAACAGGCGGACTCTGCCGTGGATCTGCCGGAGCCCGTGGAAACCGAGCCATTCACCTGGCTCACCTACGGAGAGTTTGACGTGGTACGACTGACCCAATTACCGCCACGGATCAGTCCCATCAAAACCCGGGTCAAAGATCCCGCCAGCGGACTCATCGTGGAGAAGGACGTGGTCGAGGATGCTGGTAACGATTTTATGGCGGCCGTGTTCTCGCTGGATGTCGGTCAGGCGGGCCTGGCGTGGAACCGACCGCGGACCGTTGCGTACCTGGTGAGAGTCCTTGAATTTCAGCCGCCAATGGAGCAGCTTTTTGAAAGCTTCATGCGGGATACCAGGGCATCGTATTTGGGTGTTGTCCAGTTCGACCTTGCAACAATTTATCAGCGTTGGGTCGAAAACCTGGAGAAGGAAGCCGGATTGAAGTGGGTACATCCGGCGGGCAGCCAAGTGCCTCTGGATTGAACCGGGATCGAGGCTGCTCCTTTTGACGGCGGTTAATTCCCCGCCGCGTCGTCCAACTCGTCGTGATGGTGGGGAGCATAGGCCTTTTCGGGATCCCCGAACAGGTGTGTCAGTTTTTCGCGAAGCATCAGCCGTGCCCGCATCAAGCGGATCTTCGCGTTCGCTTCGCTGATATTGAGCAGTCTCGCCGTCTCCGCCGTGGACAGGCCCTCGATATCCCGCAGCACAAAAACCAGACGATACTTCTCATCGAGGGATTGAAGGGCGTTTTCCACGAGCTCCCGGGTCTCTTTTCGCGCAAGGATTTCCTCAGGACTTTCCCGCCACTCGGCGATGGCTTGCGGTAATGGAAGACCGTTCTCTTCGTTGACGTGGGAACCGCCTTCCAGGGGGAGAGTGGCACGGACGGCCTGCCGTCTCAGGAGTGCCAGCGCGTGATTGGTGGCGATCCGCAGCAACCACGTGGAAAAGGCCGAGTCTCCGCGAAAATCATCCAGGTGCTCAAGCAGTGTCAGAAACGTCTGCTGAACGACCTCTTCGGCGTCATGAGGACGCGACACGATCCGCCGGGCGAGGGCGTAGATTCGGCGCTCGTACCGGTTCACCAAAGCCTCGAATGCGCTGAAGTCGCCCTTTCGGGCATCCTCCAGAAGCTGTTCGTCCGATAGTGAGGGAGAGTTTTCCTCAGACAGGCTCATTCTTTTTTTCGCGCTTTTGACACGAGTCGCGGGGCAACCTCGGTTGTAATATCGCGGAATTGCCCCACCCTTGCAACGGCAGTTCGCCACCGCGGGAAGTCGGAAACCGCCGCCGCCTGGCGAAACGCCGGTTACTCCCGCGAGAAAACCGACCAGTATTCGCGGAGGATCCGCTTTGCCACCTCTTCAGGTCGAAAAGGTTCGCTCACCGGCACAAAGCGACACTCTTCAAGGTGCCGAAACCACGTGAGCTGGCGCTTGGCAAATTGACGCGTGCGGGTTTTGACCAGCTCCACGGTCTCCTCGTAAGAGTGTTTGCCCTCAAGATACTCCAGAACTTCCCGATAGCCCAGGGCTTGTCGGGCGGTATGGCTGAGCGGCCGGCCCCTGCCCAGGAGGCTTTTCACCTCCTCCACGAGACCTTCAGCAAACATCTGGTTCACCCGCCGGTTGATCCGCTCATAAAGCGAGTCCCGGGGCCAATCGAGGACGAGCACACGGCCTTTTGCCACTTCTGACGGATGATCAAACTGCCGTTGCCAGTGACTGAGCGGCTGGCCGGTCTTTTCGTAAACCTCCAACGCCCGAATGATCCGCCGCAGGTCGTGGGGGTGGATTTTGCGGGCAGCGTCTGGATCCACGGAGATCAGCCTCGCGTGGAGCGACTCCGGCCCGTGGGCGTTGGCCCAGGCCCGCAATTGTTCGCGGAATTCCCAATCCGCGCCCGGCCCTTCAAACATGCCCCGCAGCAAGGCCTTTAAATACAAAGGCGTTCCCCCAACAAACAGGGCTCTCTGTTGCCGGGACCGGATGTCGGTGAGAGCCCGTTGAACATCGTCCAGGTACCGGGCAAGGCTGTAGTCCTCCCAGGGCTCGACCATGTCGATCAGGTGATGACGGACGCGGCTGCGTTCTGCTGCCGTGGGTTTGGCCGTTCCAATATCCATCCCTTTGTACACGGCCATCGAATCGAGGGAGACGATCTCCGCGCGAAGCTCCTCGGCCAGGCAAATCCCCACCGCGGTTTTACCCGAGGCGGTCGGACCGACCAGAAACAACGCGTCCTGAATATCCACGCGCTTTTCGTAAGGCATTTTCAGGCTTTCTTTCCCGACGGGAACAGCTTGGCAGAGGTGAGGCTCCGGGACGCTCTCCGATACCAGTAATTCTCACTGACATAAGCACGGCTGACGAGCGTCGGGGATCATTCGCCGGTGAGCCGGCCCACGCACGTCAAGACCCCAATTTGTAAAATTTTCCGTTATGGCACCGACCCACTCTTGCATCGAGTCGTGAACCGGCTAAACTGAGCGATGAATTTTAACTGACGAAATTCCGCATCGGATTTCGTCAGGCTTTCGAGAGTGTGGCAAGGCGGGCAGCGGATGTGGAAACGGCTTGTGTTTTTTCGAAGCATCGCGGTGAAATGTCCGTTTGCCCGGTAGTCCGATGGCAAACTCTGGCTGGCAAGTGGAGGATGGTCATGCTGCAGAAAACACTTTCCCGATGGCTTGTGTGTTTGATCGCTGTCGCTTTCCTGACCGGTTGTCCAAAACCTGCCACTGAGCGCGGGCAAAAACCGGCCGCGCATACAACAGGGCCAGCCGCAAGCGAAGCCACGCCGAGTACGGCCGAGTCCGCGGCGCCCTCAACAACTGAGGCAGCTCCTCAACCCAGTGAGGCACAACCGGCCGAGCAACCGCAGCAGCCGGCACCCTCCGAGGAGGCGGCGAAGACTGAGACTCAGGAGACAGCCCCAGCTCCGGCGCAGCAGGAGGCCATGCCCGCTCCGGAAATGACCTCTCCAGCAGCCGAGAGCCAACCTGCGCAACCCGCCGCGCCACAGGAATCGGCGGAAAAACCCAAGGAAGAGGCCTCGAGTCCTGGTGAGAAGCCCGCTGAATCCGCGCCCGCCGGAGCGCAGAGCGCAGCCCCTCAGGGAACTCCGTACGAAGTTAAAGTACCACTGGGGCTTCCCCCTCTCCCCATTCCGGAAGACAATCCCATGACCGTGGAGAAAATCGAGCTGGGCAAGATGTTGTACTTTGATAAGCGCGTCAGCGCGGATGGCTCAGTCTCCTGCGCGACGTGCCACGATCCAAACATGGCCTGGGCGGAACACACGCCAACGAGCAAGGGCATCCACGGCCAGGTAGGCACCCGCAATGCCCCCACCGTTATCAATGCCGCCTATGCAACCTCGCAGTTCTGGGATGGTCGAGCGAAAACCCTGGAGGAGCAAGCGCTGGGACCGGTAGCCAACCCCATTGAGATGGGCCACACCATCGAGGGGATGGTGCAGACACTGGACGGGATTCCCCAGTATAAGGAGCTGTTTCAGAAAGTGTTCGGAACAGGGGTCACGCCGGAGAATTTCGCCAAGGCCATCGCCGCTTTTGAACGCACGGTGCTGAGCGGCAATTCACCGTATGACCGGTATCGGGCGGGTGATCAAAACGCCCTCACCGAGGCGCAGAAGCGCGGGCTTAAGGTGTTTGAAGAATCTGGCTGTGCGGACTGCCACACCCCACCCCTTTTCAGCAGCTATGAGTTCTACAACGCGGGTGTGGGCATGAACAAGGAAAAGCCGGACGAAGGCCGCAAGGCCGTCACGGGAAAGGATGAGGATTTCGGCAAGTTCCGTGTTCCCAGTCTGCGAGAAGTTGCCAACACGGCTCCGTATTTCCACGACGGCAGTGCCGCCACACTTGAGGAAGCGGTCGCCGTGATGGCGGCGGGTGGAATTGATAATCCCCACCGATCCGAGGAGTTCGACACCGTTCGAGAAGCCAAGATCACTCCCGAGCAACAGAAGGACCTTGTGGAGTTCCTGAAGGCCCTTTCCGGCGAATTTCCCAAAGTTGAGCCGCCCCAACTGCCGTAACCATCATTTTTTGCCGCAGTCCTGCACTCATCGCAGGAGCGGGTGCTGACACAGATCAATCAGATCACCTTCGCCTTCTCACCGGCAATCTCGATGAGCATTTCGCCGGTGCTGCAGGTGAAGGTGATTTTTCTTCCGTGAGTTCCTCCCACATCTTCGGCGGTAATGGGGATGCCCGCCGTCTTCAAAATCTCCCGGATAGTCGCAACATTATCGTCTCCAATTTGCAGGGGACCACCCACGCGGAACATGTTCGCGCCGCCTGCAATTTTCGCCACAAGTCCCGGTTTGGGGCAGCCCATTCTGGCGAGTTGCTCCAGCATGTAGGGAATCGCCGTATCGGCAAATTTTCCCGGCTGACCGTTCTGACCATGTGATTTAGGAAGCGCCACATGGGCAATGGCCGCCAGGCTCAGCCGGGGATGCCACAGGACAACCGCCACACACGATCCGAGAACCGATGTGAACTGGGTGGCACGATCACCTGTGGCGATCTGGCCCATCCCGACGTTGATCGCCTGTCCTTTGACGGGAATTGTTCCAGGATTTGCCAGACTGTGCATGGTTATTCCCTACCGGTATCTCAATGGGTGGTTTGTCTTCCTTGGGTGCCTGGGATGGTTTTTGTATTCAGTTCTTCGGTTTGATGGCGATGGCATTTTCCAGCATCCGACGGAATTCTGGAGATGGCACGAAAAGCACGTGCCAGTTCAGGGCCTCCCCTTCACGATGGAACCCGGTCCGACCAATGAGCGCCATATCCGATGCGGCAGCCTGCTCTACCAGGGCCTGCTGGATGACGCTGGCAAAATAATCGCGTACGAAATACGGCGGACTGGGGATGATGGCACGGCCGAGCAATCGGGTCAATGCGTTCATGTAGGCACATCCCAAGATGTTGCCTGTTTCCGTAAGCGCCGAAATCTCCAGTTCATCCCATTCGGGACTGGTGTTGCGAACGCGTCGGGTTAAAGTGGCCGCCAGTTGTCGAGCGTTATCCTCGTCGAAAGTGAGGATCAGCACGGTGCCCGGATCCGATTCGACCCCCAGGATCACCATGGTGAGGAGGTCATCGCCGAATCCGAGTTCGCTGGTCACTGAATGAAGCGGGATTTCCCGCACCTCATCGAGAGTCAGGGTGATCAATCCATCCGTCCACCGGCACATCGCCGCTGACGCATCATAAGTGGCAGCGGCAAAGAGGGGACGAAAGATTTCTGCTCGGTTGGTTGCAACGGTGCTGGTCATGAGTGTTCCTTTGACAGTTCACGCATGCTCATTAAAAAGGACACACGAGACACCGAACTCCGTTCCACCCCTTGTTCTCGAAGCCACGCACTCCTTCATGAATATGCCGCACTCCGACGTCCGATCATGCCCAAAAGGGCGGCCACGTCGAGAATGAGCGACACGCGGCCGTTCCCCAGAATGCTCGCCCCGGCAATACCCGGGATATTGCGATAGTTTTCAGCGATCGATTTGATGACGACATCCTCTTCGCCGAGGACCTCGTCCACCACCAGCCCGACTTCGTGCTCCTCGTCACCTAAAACAACCAGGGTTGTTTCTTCGCGGGAACCATCCCCGAAACACGACCCATAGCAGTGCGAGGCAAACACCTCTCCCAGCTCAATGACCGAAATGACGCGGTCCCTAATGCGGGCGGTTTTCATCCCGTGGACGGTCGTCAGGTTATCACGACGGGCGGCCACGATCTCACGCACTGCCTCGATGGGCATGGCGAAGACGTCACCGTCAATCCGCACCAGCAGGCTAGGCAAGATCGCCAGGGTGAGCGGTAACTTGATGGTGACCTTTGTTCCCACGCCCGGTTCACTCGCCAGTTCAATGGCACCGCTCAGTTCTTCGATCTTGGCTTTGACGATGTCCATGCCCATTCCGCGGCCGGAGACCTCCGTGACTTTCTCGGCGGTACTCAGGCCGGGCAGAAAAATGAGCTGGTAAATCTCCTCGCGAGACATTTTTTCTGCCTGGGCAGGACTGATGAGATTGCGATCGAGGGCTTTCTTGAGAATCCGATCGGCATCCAGCCCCTTCCCATCATCGCTCACTTCAATCACGATGGAGTTCCCACGATGGAAAGCGTTGAGCGTGATGGTTCCGACCGGCGGTTTGCCCAGCTTTGCCCGCACTTCTGGCGGCTCAATTCCGTGGTCCGCGGCATTGCGGACCAGATGGATGAGCGGATCGCCCAGTTCATCGATCATCCGTTTATCAAGCTCGGTTTTTTCTCCATTGATCACGAGCTGGATGTGTTTCCCATTCAGACGGGTCACATCGCGGACCACCCGTTTAAACCGATTGAAGAGTGGCCCGATGGGCACCATCCGCGTCTCCATCACCGCCCGTTGTATTCCATCCGTGACACGATCGAGCTGATGGACGGCCTCCATAAGCTGGTTGACAGCGACGCGGGCTTCGGCAACTGCTTCCAGTTCCTGGCTGAGCAGGTCCAGCTCTTTCTCCAGCCGATTCCAGGAAAGGCGGCTGAGACCTGCTGAATTGCGCGATGGCCCATCAACGTCTGACCAGGCGGCAAGCCTTTCCAGGGAGTCTTTCACGCCGCGCAGTATCTGAACAGCCCGATTACCGTGGAACCGCTGTTTGAGCTTTTCCGACAGTTCAGTCAGCCTTGCGCGTGTGATCACAAGCTGGCCGGCCAGGTTCATGAGCTGATCCAGACGCTCAATGTCCACGCGGAGTGTTTCCACACTCTTGGCCGATTCCGCGGTTTTCGCCTTGGTGTTTCCCTGGTCATCTGGATGGGTTGAAGAAATCGGCAGGCCCGTGTTCCCTTTTACTGCTGCCTGTGCTGCCCCGCCGCGCACAACCCCGTCTGATTTGCTGTTCCCAACTGCTGCATTGCCTGGAGAGACAACCCGTTCGGGAGTGAGTGGATGCAGTTTAATGCCCCGCACCCCTCCCACGCGGAGCACCTGGGTTACTTCCTCCAGGGATCTCTCGGTGGCGACGATGAACTCTACGGCAGGAAGGGTCTCGCGATCTTCCAGTTCGTCGACAGGAGGAATGTATTCCAGGACCTCGCCGATGTGGCAGAGTTTTTCGTGGAGCAGTTGGCCTTTCAGTCCACTCAACTGTAAACCGGGTTGCAGCTCGACGCGGCCGACAATGACCGCTCGATCGAATTCACGGGCTTTTTCCAGGAGTTGAGCCGGCGGCCATTGATTCGACGCGTTCTCCTCCGGTTGAGGCTGTCCAGAGCGCGCAACCTCGTTATTTTCCGGAGAATGGCGACTCACCTGTTCCGCCCGGTTTACCCCCTGCGCCACCACCTGCTGATAAGCCAGCAATGCTGCGGCAGCGGGCGTGAAATCTACCGTGGGAGCTGTTCCCTGGCGAAGCTGTTCCAGGAATTCACGAAGGCTATCCGTGGCCCTCAGCAGCCAATCGTTGAGCTCGGAGGTAAGACTCTTGCCCTGATCAAGCAGCATCTGAAGGACATCTTCCATCAGATGAGCCAGTTTCGAGGCCCGATGGAAACCGACCGAAGCTGCCGCTCCTTTGATCCGGTGGGCGGTGCAGAGAATGTTCTCCAATTCCTCGCGGGTGCCCCCACCTTCCACGGCCACCAGCGTCTCGCTCAACGAGTCGAGGCCCTGCTCCAACTCGTCAATGAAAAGGGCCAGATATTTCGAGTTAAGATCGGCCTCATCGGTCACCTGCTGGAATTCCGCGATAGCGCGGTCCAGAAACTCTTTTGGCACGGCCGACGAGAGAGGCCTTTCCTGTGGTGGCGATTCCTCCTCGGTGAGAACCTGTTGCACTCCCTGCACGGCGTGGTCGAGAACCTGTTCCACATGCCTGGACAGGGATGACGCGCTGGCTCGTTCTCCCTCCAGAACGCGTATCATCGCCTCAACGACATCGGCCGCCTCAATCGGTTCAGGCGTCGGATCCTTGAGGGCTTCCACCATTGCCCGCAAGCGGTCGGCGGCCCGAAACATCAAGTCCACGACGTCGTGATCAAGCCGCAGCTCATTTTTCCGTGCCGCATCGAACAGATTCTCCAGCTTGTGTGTCAATTGATTGATATTGGTGAGATTAAGCATCGCCGACAGCCCCTTCAGGCTGTGGGCGGCGCGAAACATTTCATTAAGAGTTTCCGCGTCAAACGTGGTGGCGTCGCCGGGTGGCCGCTGCCGCAACCACTCGTCGAGCGTCAACAGGTTCTCATTGAGGCGATCCAGAAGCTGAGTGGCTTCATCCAGGAAATCCCCCAGCATTTCCTGAAACATGTCATCGCTCAGGTAAGCATCCATGGTCACAGCTTCTCGTTGTCAGGTCGTTCAGGCGGGTGACAAATGCCAGCTACCTGGGTGGGAAAACTCGCGGCATGCCTCTCCGCGACCTCCCTGTTGAAAATTTCCTAAAATTGGCGATGGATTCCCATCGTATGGTGGGAATGAGGATCCTTTGTTCAGAGAGGCAGCCCCTCTTCATCTGGCTAAGAAAAGATAGGTCGCAAAAATGACATGGCAACTCGCGAAAGTGGGTTGTTCCGGTTCGAGCTTATGACGCGGGACTCCCGGACCAGGCGGTGAATCCCCGGTTATTCCCATGGATGGTGGATCGCCGGTTGCTCGCAGAGTCGATTTGTGCCCCCGATCCGCCCCGACCCGGCACGATCCGGATTTATGGCCTATGCATCATTTTCAGAAAAACGCGAATTGGCGACCGGCCGGCGCGGTTCACCCACCCTCAGGCGGAAACGCACCGTGAAGAACAAGCAAAAGACAGTTCGATTTCGGGGCGGTTCGGGAAAAGCGTCTGCCGAACGCAATGGGTACTGTCGCGTCACCTGCGGCCAGCCCTGGACAATTATTCTTCCTGCAACCGGTGATGGACGACCGGCTGTCCCCATGAGAGAAAGCGCTCATCGTGCGTGACGAGGATGATTTGCCTTTCGGGATGTGCGTGGAGAAACTGCCGCAGATTTTCGCGTCGGTTCTCGTCCCACATGTGGAAACAATCGTCGAGAAGGAGCGGCAAAATGACCTCGCCTGCCAGACGATCGAGCACTGCCCAGCGGATGGCCAGCGCGAGCTGATCCCGCGTGCCCTGGCTCAATTTTTCCCACCCGAAGACCTCCTGGCCGTTCGGGTTTCCCGCAAAAATCCGAAAACCGACGACAAAATCCCCATCGACGCAGAACTCGCGATCCTGGCGCCCTGTCCAGTCGGCCATGAGTCTGTTGATCCCCTTCTGGAATGCTTCACGATGGCGTGATGAATAAAGCTGGTAGGCCTCCCCAATCAATCGGGAAGCCTGGACAATCGCCCTGGCACGCATTTCCAACTGCTTCAACTGCTCGTCGATGGATGCCAATTCTTCCCGACCCCGAGCCACGTTGACCATGTTCTGCCCTTCCCAGCGTGCAAGCTCCGTCTCCCGGTCGTTGCGTTGACGGCGAAGTTCTTCCAGAGTCTGCTCCAGCCTCGCCAGCTCTTCGTTGCGCTGGCCCACCTCACGCTCCAAATGGTCGGCCTCCCAGTTCCACGCATCTTCGGCCAGCGGACTTTCCCGCTTAAACCGGCCCAGCTCCGCAAGAAGGATTTGGAAATCCTCCTCAACCTTCTTCAGATTCTCTTCTAGTTCCTGCCCTGTTGAGACTCCCACGCTGCGAAGAAGCGTCTTCTTTTGCTGCTCGAGTGAACCATGCTTCTGTTCCCAGTAGAAAAATTCTTCCAGCAGTTTGAATCCCTGCGCGAGCTGTGCCTCTTCCAAGAGCCGCTCAGAACTGATGCGTTCCTCCGGGGGAATACCGCAAAGCTCGAGGACTTCCTCCGGCACCGCCGCAAGCAGCAGACGGCCCCGCGCTTCTTCCAGACTTTGCTGCTCCCGAGAAAAATTTTCGCGAGCCTCCAGGAAAGTTTGGTAGCGTCCCAGTCCCTGATGGAGCTGCTTGAGATCCCGGGTACTCGCCCACGCTTCAATGCTGCTCGCCACTCGTTCCAGGCTTTCCCGCGCCTGACGCAACGTCTCTTCGCACTGGTCCACTTCCTGCTGGCGGAGAGTGTACTCTGCCGGCCAGCGTGTGGGTCGATAGACCCGGGAGATGCCCCATCCCGCGGCCACCGCCACAACCAAACCCGCAACCATTCCCAACAGGACGTATCCGAGCAGACCCAAAATCCCTGCGACAACTCCGCCCCCGACGGCGGCCCCACCCAAAACCACTGGCCACTGGCGTCCGCGATCAATGACGGGCTGAACCCGCTGCCACTCCAACCGGGATTGCGCGAGCCGTTCTTCTGCCTTTTTCAAAAGGTCAATCTCTTGTTGAAGACGTTCAATCTGCTGGGGTGCGTCTTCCGGCCAGTGGCAAACGTCGGCAAACCGTTCCCGGGGATTCGAAGAAGCCAGTCGGCGGGCTCTCTCGGCCACATCTCGGGCCAGGTCCCGGTAGTCCTGCAACTGTTCATACCACCGTTTTCGTGCTTCCGGGGTGGCCTTTCGCAAAAACACGGGAAACTGTTCTGTGGCCACCTGAAGCGTCGCTTCTTCCTGGAGGAGGCGCTGCCACTCGTCCTTTGCTTTTTTCAGGCGGTCCCGGGTCTCTGCTTTGAGGCGATGTTCCCGACGAAATTGGCGGACACGGTCCAGCACTTCCAGTTCCAGCTTCCGGTCCTGCCGGGTCTTTTCCTTTTCGCTGATCGATCGCGCCAGACCTTCAATCTCTTCACGGATACGCAGTCCCGTTTCGAGGTGCTGTTCCGCCTGACGAATGGCGTTTTCGAGCTCCTGCCGCTTTTGACGGAGTTCATCCAGATCACCGGGAGTACGGGCATCGGCAGTGGCAAGCCCGGCTGCCCGCGATTCTCTGGTGATGTCCCGATGCCGTTTGAGCAGGATGCCGAGGGCCTGGTCCTTGGTATTCTCTCCCGCACCGGCGATCAACGATTGAATGATTCTCCCCTGGCCCTCCGATTGTGGATCAAACGGAGGACTCAGCATCGCCAGGCGGACGAACGCTTCGGCGGAAATGGAGGCAAAGTACTTCTGGGTCAGCGACGTCCACTGCTCGGCATCAGCGGTTCGTCCGCGCCGCCGGTGACGAGATAGGTGGAGAGGCTTCCAGCCTTCTTCTGCCCTGGTTTGAAGTTCCACGCGGTGGGTGTGGAAATCGCGCTCCACACGAAACTCACCGTACCAGGTAGCGGAGGCACTGTCTCGATCTTTGTTGATCGGGATCCGCGCGTATTCCAACGCTGCCTGGTACGGCCCCTCGGTCACATACCAGTTACGGTCGGGTGGGTCGTAATCCCAGAGAATCGCCGCCACGAGACGAAGCAGGGTGGTTTTGCCTGTTTCGTTCGGGGCACAGTACACACACAGGCCCTGCCCCGAAAACTCGAACCGATGCCGCCCCCGCCAGGGACCACAATTGACCACCTCCAGCGCCGTTAAGACAACCCGCGTCATGAGTTGGAGCGCCCCTCCGTCCGTCGCCAACCCAGGGCCAGAAGCCCCTCATGAAGGACCACGGTACTCTCTTGGACAGCCACGTTGCCTTTTTGTTTCCACTCCTGCCACTGCCGTACAAAATATCCCACAAGACTCTCTTCCGCAGCAAGGGCTTCAATGTCCGGAGACACCAGTTGTTCCAGCCCCTCGGCCGTCACCACACAGGGGAGGGCCTTCTCGCACAAGAACTTTTTGAGTTGCTCCACCAGATCAGGACACAGCGTGTGACCTGTGAGTCGAACACCATGAATCCATGTGACGGAGTTTTCCGAAGGGCCATCCCCACACTGCCTGACGATACGCTCCCCGAGTTGCTCGGCAGTTTCGTCCGGCCGCACGTGGATTTCCAGGATTTTCCAGGCACAGCCCAAAAGACCGGCCTCACTGAGAGATTCAATGCGAAGCTGACCGTGATCCCATCTCACAAGGGAAAAACAACCGCTGCCCGGATCCGAAAGCCGTGGTCCCACCGGTGGCCCTGGATAATGCGCCACGCAGCGCCGTGCGAGCCATTCTCTTCGGCTGTGGATATGTCCAAGGGCCAGGTAATCGTAGCCAAGCTCCGCTGCTTCTCGGTGGGAAATCCAGAAACAGCGTTCGCTTTCGATCACGTGGGGTGGGAAATAATCTGCCGCCGTCGCGTGAAACAGGCCAATGAGAAGGGCGTCGTCGGGATTCGTGGGGAAAATATCTTTTCGCGATGGCAGTGTCAGCTTGTGTCCGGGGGGAACTTTTCCGGCCTGATAGGCCGCCGACACAACAGCGCATTGGTGTCCCGCCAGGTCTCCCCTCCAAACCACTTCGGGATGGGGAGTATTGACGAGGAAGCCGGGCCAGCCCGGCTGCCGGTACACACACTGGGCATAACTGAATTCGTCATGGTTGCCCGGCACAGTGATCACCGGGACCACCTGAGCGATTTTTCCCAGAGCAGTTCGGACGCTTGCGACCAGGTCAGCCGCAGGAGCATATTCATCGAACAGATCGCCGGCAATGAGCACCAGCCCCACCGGACAGTCTGGGCGGGCAATCCAGGTGGCGAGGCGATCCAAAAGGTCGTGCCGGGCGGCCAGGAGATGCGAACGATAACGTTCATCGATTTCGGGCTGCGGTGCAGCTCCCAGATGGAGATCAGCCAGATGAAGGATGGAATTCCGCATTGCCCCAGGTCTTTAAACAGTCACCGATTGGCATCGCCCGGCGGATTTGTTGACTTAAACGCCCACCCCGGCCCAGCCACTTCCGCAAGGGCATACAGCGCAGCAGATTCAGTACCGCGGGGAGGCGGTAGCCCAACACGGTAGTGGAAGGCTTACTGACGAATCACTTGGGCTTTTTCGGTCGGGGGACCACCTGGGCGCACCGTTTGCACCGGGTGCGTTGTGTGTTGAGCTTAGCACCACATTTTGGACATCGCCGATTGTGCAAAAGGTGGTAAAATTTCGTCCGTGGTCTCGTCCGCATCGATTCTTCACCCTCTTTTCCGAGAATCACCTTTCGCGTGGCTATCTCCAAAACCTGAAAAACTTCATGATAGAGGCCTTTCCACCCTGCGCCAACGGTAGGAGACGGTGGCGACGTCTACCTGTGGGGGGGTAGAAGGTGGCCGAGGATGTAGGGGCACTTCATGGATCACCCCAACCGGGGTGACGCAGCACACCCGCGTGGAGGCAATTCACGAATTGCCCCTGTCACGGCATGCTCACACAAGAACTGCGTTCCGCCCAAGGCCCCTGATCCATCGCCACTTTCGCCCCCACCGTTGAGATGGTATGTGCGCAGTTCATCGTAGGGGCTATTCATGAATTGCCCCCTGCCGTCAGATCCCTCCGGGTTGAAATCCGCTCCTACGCGAACCCGTGTAGACGCTTCCGCCCCCATCGGCGGAAGAAAAGTGGGGATGCGCTATCCTTGACCTCCCTAGACAGGTGAGGTGCTATGGACACAGCGTAGATTAATAATTTCTGAAACGGAGCCCTGCAACATCGGCTGCCCTCCTACTTTGCGGGCCCCAGGCGTGTTGTCCTGTCCGCGCGATTTGTCCATACTGTGAAATTTAGTACTGCGAGATCTGCCATAACGCGAATAAACGCAAGCTGGAAAGGTGCTCCGGAGGGTTCTCATGATGAGCTGTATTCGACCTGGCCACGTGACATGTATGCTTATCGTTTTCGCTGTGGGAAGCGTGACTGGACCGGTTAGCGCGGAATCTCCCAATGATGCCCGGCCCCAATCACGGTACGTCCAGATCAGCGGAATCTATCCTCACCTGGCGGTTTTCAACCAACCTGCCGACCCAGCCGATCGTCCGAACCACGGGGAATGCGGGATTGGCGCCATAGCCGTCTGGGCCGACCGGCTTTGGTATCTCACCTATCCTCAGCACAAAACCCAGGGTAGCAACGATAAGCTCTACGAGCTGGATGCAGCGATGAACGTCCGCATCCGGCCGGAAAGCGTGGGCGGAACGCATGCCGGCCGATTGATCCATCGAGAGTCTCAGCAACTCATTCTTGGGCCGTACTTCATAGACCGGGATCGGAACGTTCGCGCCGCCGATCTGCGCGAGTTACGTGGCCGAATGACCGCCATCATGCGGCATCTCGAGGATCCCGCTCACAAGGTCTATTTCTACGACATGGAGGGCGCCCTGTATGAAGTGGATGTGAACTCCCTCGATGTCCGGCGGCTGTTTGTCAAGCCGGTCCCTGGATGGCACGGCAAAGGCGGCTACACGGCCCAGGGCCGCGTCGTTATTGCCAACAATGGAGAAGCAGGACCGGCCAGCGGGTACAAGAATCTCCTCGTGGGAGGACCGGCCAAAGGCGAAGAAGCGGGCGTGCTGGCCGAGTGGGATGGCACAACCTGGCGGATCGTCGAACGCAAGCAATTCTGTGATATGACCGGGCCGGGAGGAATCGAAGGAAGCCCGGATGCCACAACGCCGCTCTGGGCCATCGGTTGGGACAAGCGATCCGTGATCCTCAAATTGCTTGACCACGGCACGTGGTTCACATTCCGATTGCCCAAAGGAAGCCATACATTCGATCCAACTCACGGCTGGTTTACGGAGTGGCCGCGGATTCGTGAAATTGCGCCCGGACGATGGATGATGTGTATGCACGGGCAGATGTTCGACTTTCCCCCGCATTTTTCGGCTGCCAACCGGCAGGGCATTCGGCCGATGTGCACCCATTTGCGGATCATTCCCGATTTCTGTCACTGGCAGGGCCGGGTCGTCCTTGGTGCGGACGACGCCTCGATGATGAACAATCCCCTCTGCGGCCAGGCCCAATCCAATCTCTGGTTTGGATCCGTGGAAGAGCTTTATCGTTTCGGACCAGCCGCCGGTTGGGGCGGTCCATGGGTCAATGACGCGGTCACGGCCGACACGCCCTCGGAGCCTTACCTCTTTGCCGGATACAGCCAGCGCGTCGTCCATCTTGCGCACGATGCTGACCAGGTCGTGACATTCACGTTCGAGTTTGATCGGGAAGGCAATGGCACCTGGACGGCCGGGCCATCGGTCACCATTCCCCCGCGCAGCTATGGCTGGTTTATCTTTGATCCCGATGAGAAAGCCGAATGGATCCGTGTTAAAAGCTCGGCCGACTGCCACGCCACGGTGTATTTCCACTATTTCACCCCGCGGATCGAACAGCAAAGCGAGCGGGCAATCTTTCAGGGGTTGGCGGATGTGGATGGGCAGGTCGCTTCCTGGGGCGGACTGATCCGTCCGGCAACGCATAATCGATCCCTGCAATTTCTTGCCCAGCGTGTGACGCCAGATGGCAAGCAGACCGAAGAGGGATACTTCGAGGTCGATATCACTCCCGAAGGCCGTCCAATCGTACAAAAGCCGGCGGATGATCGCACGCAGGAAGTGAAGCAAATCGCCACTTTCAAAAGCGATTTTACGGTGGATGAGGGGTCGGCCATCGTGGTGGATGGCGATGGTCGCCGGTGGCGATTACCCAAGGGAAACCCGGCTTTTGAAAAGTACCTGGGGCAGATGCGTGCGGTTCGGGAGGTGGCCACCGAACGGTTTCTGGCCCACATTTTGGGAACGTTTTACGAAGTCCCGCGCGATCCACGAAACCAACCAGATTGGTCCCGTATGAAGCCCGTGGCTTCGCACCGTAAACGGATTGTGGACTTTTGCTCGTGGCGGGGACTGCTCGTGCTTGCGGGGGTTCGCACAGACGCCGGCGATGACGGCCACGTCTTTGCCACACCGGAAAAGCCCGCGCTGTGGTTTGGTGCTCTGGATGATCTCTGGAAACTGGGGCGACCCTGTGGAGAAGGTGGTCCCTGGGTGAATACCCCAGTGGAGCCTCAGGACGTTTCTGATCCCTTCCTTATGACGGGATACGAGCGGAAGTGCCTGAAGCTGTCGCACACGGCTTCGGAGAGCATCCGGTTCACCGTGGAGGTAGATTTTGACCATCGCGGTTTCCATCCGATGCTGGCGATTGACGTGCCGCCGGGACAGACCATCACGTACGAATTTCCACGGGGATTCCATGCGCATTGGGTGCGATTCCGGGTAAATCGGCCGTGCCGCGCCACGGCGTGGCTGACCTACGGCGTGTACGACGCGGAAACTGGCCAGGTTTCCGCTGCTTTGACCCATCCGTGAATGATTGATCGAACGAGGGGCCATTCATGCCGACGCATTCGATGCGGTGCTTGGTAGGGGCAATTCATGAGTTATTCCTACCGGTGGACAGCTTGTCGTGGTTGCGGCAAAGCACCACCAATTACCAAGGTTGTGAAGGCTAAAGCCTTCACCGAAAAGCGGCGATGAATCGCCGCACTCCATGGAGTCGGAGGGGCACGCTCGTCGTGCCCGGTGAAGGGCAATGGGTCATCGATCCGTGTTGATCGGACGTGACAAGCACGTCCCTCCGGAAGGTCGGAGGGGCACGCTTGTCGTGCCCGGTGAAGCGGCTATCGATGGTCGAACGCCCAACGACGGACCCGACAAGCGGGTCCCTCCGAAGGTGTTGTAGGGGCAATTCATGAATTGCCCCTACCAGGAGGAGCCTCGTGGAAGCGCGAATTGGTAAAATTGGACATCGTGGAGGGTGTGACGGAAGCAGCGCGAGCGGATCTTTCGCAGAGAAGCGGTCTGCCGTTTCCGCCCATCATTGAATAAGCCCGCGAGCCGGTTAAACAATTTCGTCCAAATTGATGGCCGGGGAGGTAGGCGGTAGGCTGGCGGTGGCATTTTGGCGGGCGGTGGCCACTTTCTCCAGCCACTGAAGCCGCTTTTCCCATGCCGTCCGCAATGTCGGAAGTGTTCCATCCGGGTTCTCTTCACCCCAGAGTTCCAGTCGCCGCAGCCGTTGCCGATAAAAGCTAAGTAGATCCACCGCCTCGTCGGGCTCCACACCGGCCTCACTCAGGTCGGTGCGGATTTTGGCCAGCTCATTGAACTCGGCGTCGGTGATCAGTCCCGCATCCCGCATTTTCTCCAGCATCTCTGAAAACTGTCGGGGCGTGATGTGCGTTACATCGTAACTTTCGAGGATGCGCCGCGCGACAGAGAGCCGCCCCTCATCGCCTGTCAACAGGCCAGTAAGAAGTGTGCTCAGAGACTTGTTTTCGGCAGTCTGCCCGGTTTGCGCAGCCTCTGTTTGGCCCGTGCGTGATGAAGGTCCCAGACCACCGGTCAGCAAGCCGCGAATGAATAATCCTGGAATCTGCATGATTGTCTCGCCATGTTATGCTCGGTTGATTCGGTCGAGTCCCCGGGAGTGAAATACTTCCGGACACCACACCGCACGTGGAGGATTTCACCTGCGATATGTGCAGCGGAAACACGCTCTGCTGCCGCAAGCCGTCAGATCACTCCCGGTGTCACAATCCCATGGAGCGACCGTCTTGCAAAGGCCGTGCCGAGAGCCACGTATAAGCCGTCCCATTCGCGTTGAACGCACTATGGCACGTTCACACCGCCCAAATACGCCCCAAATTAGAAAAGGCTGACGCTAAAAGGAGTAATTTTCAGAATGTGGATAAGCCTTCGCGCCGTGCGCTTAGCCTGAGGGAGTTGGCTTCTATCCAGCGTCCGAAGTATCCCTCATTCCTGAACCCACGGCGGCGGTTGGCGAAAGTTGCCGGTCGTTCGGCAAGTTCTGCCCGTTTTCCTACTGGAAGAAATCGCCGAAGACCTGTCGCACCGGATGTTCACAACGTCTTACCCGACAGATCAGGCACAGGGCCTTCGGGGACAATCGACAGCCCGTCGGATGCTCGCAGTGACAGTCGATACCGCGTTCCTGGAACGGCCTGGACGTACACGGCCTCTCCATGCGCGGCGCGGATACCCGCTTCGCGGGCCTTCGCTTCGTTTTTGGCAAACTCCCAGAACTGCGCCCATAATTCCCGCTCAAAATCTGACTTCACCTGACCGGTGCGATAGACAGCCGGCTGATCGTTCTCGCGATCGATGCGGACCCCACTGTCCGGGGCCTGGGAATTGCCGAAGATTCGCTGAAACAGGCAGAGAGAAGCCGCCCGCAGGGGATCGCCCTGTTCCACGAAGTGGTCAGCAAATTTGACCACCAGGGCATCCACATAAACCTTGTCACCCAGAACGGCGAAAGTTCGCGGAGGCTCAACCGGGCGGCCGTCGCTGTCCACCTCCACAAACCGCACCGTCGTTTTCACGGGTTGTCCCGTCTCATCCTTTTCCTGGGAAAGCACGTCCAGAAACGCAACCCGGCGGTCCACCTTGAGGAGCTGAATCGCCGTATTGAGCCGCTGGATCTCTTTTTCTTTCTTCTGAAGTTCCTCGCGGGCGGATTGTAAGTCAGAAGTAAGTTGCGCGATCTGTGTTTCCTTCTGCGCCAGATCCGCCTGCTTGGCCTGCAATTCGACCGTTAGTCGGGCTACCTCGGATTCTTTTTCTGCCAGTTTTTTCTGGACTTCCTCCTGGGCGTGACGGGAACGCTCATAGAGCGTGTATCCAAAATACAGGCCCCCGCCCAGCACCGCGAGCAGGGCCAGGCTTACCAATGATGCCAGGATTGTCCGAACTGCTTCCAGAAGTTTCATGGTGTCTTTCTTATCAGCCTAAAACCCCCGTCCAGATTCCGGTGAGAAAGGCCTCCACCGAGCCAAAATACCTCCCTTGTCGCCCTTCCCCTATCTTTCCGGCTTCCATTTTCGATAGAAACACCCCCAGGAATCATAGCATCTCCGGCAGACTTGGGCAGGGGTGGACATGGAGAGCGCCCCAATCCACTGGGCTTGAGCCGAGATGGCGCCCCTTCCCCCAAGGCGCTTGTTTCGTCGGAAAGGATACGATCTCCGGCCGGCCCTGCCGGTCAAATCACCGGCATGAGGCTGCCCAGCGAGAGGGATGATTCAATCGCTGTAAGACTGTTGACGAGATAATCGATGTCTTGCGGCTCATGGAGTGCTGTCGGCACCAGCCGTAAGAGCGAGGTCCCCATTTTGACCGCGGGATAGGTGGCCGGGGCTCCCCAGATGCCGAATTTCTCTCGGAGTTGATACGCCCAATAGAGGGCCCTTGTGCCATTAGTGAGCACCGGGGTTATCGGCGATTGTGTCTCACCCAGTCGAAAACCGGCGTCACGCAGGCTCTGTTGGAGATGTCTCGTGTTTTGCCACAGTTTCGCCCGGCGGTCGTCGGCTTTTTCCAGAAGTTCCAGGGCCACGCTGGTCGCTTCGGTCACCACCAATGGCAGAGCCTTGGTGAAAATATAGGTCGGGGCGTGATAACGGAGATAGGTGATCACTTCATACGGGCCGGCAACGAATCCACCGATGGTGCCGAATGCCTTGCTGAAAGTCCCCAGGTGGAGGTCCACTTCGTCCTGCACACCGAAGTGGAAAGGCGTTCCCCGACCCTGCGGGCCAAACACGCCGTTGGCGTGGGCATCGTCAACCAGCAGGCGGAAACCGTAGCGGCGGCGAAGATCCACGAGATCGGGGAGCGGCGCCAGGTCCCCCTGCATGCTGTACACGCCGTCCACCACCACAACACGCCCGCCCCGGGTCTGGGTGCGCTGGAGTAAGGTTTCCAAATGGTTGGCGTCATTATGCCGGAAAACACGGATGGTGGCGGCAGATGCCCTGGCGCCAAACTTGAGGGTGGCATGCGCGAACTCGTCGATGAAAAGCACATCCTCTGGACCGCAAAGCGCCGCCAAGGTGCCCATCATGGCCAGTGCACCGGCCGAGAAAACAATGGCTGCCTGCGTCTGTTTGAATCGCGCAAGTTTATCTTCCAACTCCAGGTGATGAGCCACAGTCCCCGTTAGCAGGCGCGACCCCATGGGCAACCCGATTCCGTATTCGGCCGCTACTTCCGCCGCCCGTTGCCGCACCGCCGGATGACTCGCTAACCCCAAATAGTCGTTGGACCCAAACTGGAGAATCCGCCTGCCGTCCACTTCCATCCAGGGGCCAGAATTGGCAGGAGGCGAAATGGCCGTATAAACGGCCTCCGCCAGTGCGCGGTCATCCGTCCTGCCATCGGTTTCAGCGTATGGATTCTCCAGAAACCGGTAGCACTTTTGAAAGACGTCAGACACTTCGAATCCCCTTTGACCCGTGGAATCCCCGTACTCGCGGAATTCACCTTGCTTGGTCGAAATCATGGTCGTCCTGCCACATTCACTATAGTGCAGGGAGCACCAAAATTCCACATTTTGTTCCAATACACCATTTTTCTTATTTTGACAGACACACGTGGCCGCCGGCGTATATTGCGTGTTTGATCCACCCACGCAGACGGCGCGAGTCATACAATCGATTCCATTCGTTAGAATCGGCTAGGAATCCTCGGATGAAATGCTTTATTTTCTAAAGATGCGGAACCGGGGCCGGAGGATACCAAGTCTCAAATTGCGGAAGGCTCAGAAAAGGCATCGGAAAGGCGTGGCGAGCGCGATTCGCCCGGTAGCGCAAAGGATGCGGTGCCACGATACCTCGTTCCGGCAGAAAATTTCCAGGCGATTTGCCGGCCCGGAATTGAGATTTAGATCAGTTCGTTGGAAAAGGGGCTCCGAGGATTGCCAATCGCCCATGAGTGAGGCTTCACGGCAGCATTCAAGAAACATCAATAGAATCCCAGCTCTTCCCGGGCTTCCTCGGACATGCGATCGGGAGTCCAGGGCGGGCTGAGGACGACCTCCACGGTCACTTCCCCCACCTCTTCCCCAAGTTGCTTGAGCACGTCCTTAACGTCCTGAACCATTTGCGGCCCGGAGGGACATGCAGGGCTGGTCAGCGTCATCTTCACGTGGATGTTGGATTTGCCGTTTTCCTCGGTGACCAGCACCTCGTAGACAAGTCCGAGGTTGACAAGGTCAATCCCGATTTCGGGATCTCGCACCTGTTTGAGGGCTTCCCAGACAGTCTCTTCCCGGATCGCCACGCCAGATCCTCCACCAGTCAAGCCGATTCGTTCACTTCGATATACACGTCTTCCCCCTGCACCACCACCTTGTGGGCAGTCACACCCTTGACCGCCGGCATGGTTTTGGCGTGCCCCGTGCGGATGTCAAATTGGGCGCCGTGCCGCGGACAGATGATGGTGTAACCTCGGAGCTCGCCTTCTGCCAGCGGACCGCCATCATGAGTACACACATCGTCAATCGCCCAAAATGTCCCCGAGACGTGGAAAAGGGCGATCATCCGACCGTTGACATCAAACACCGCCTTGCCTGGATCAGGAAGATCGGAGACACGACACACTTTGACCAGCTCACCCATTCACACGTCCTTTCGGAGTCAAAACCGCTAATAGTTATTCCTCTTGTGTTCGCCTTCTCAACGGTCATTCGTCCCCCGCAGGACTGCCTCCAACGAGAAATCCGCCTGGGGGAAGACGGTCTGAGCGTGCTCGGCAGGCGGAAGCCGCTTCAATCGCGGCTCCGATATTCCCGCACCCGCTGCTGAATGATATCCCCCAGCGCCTCCCGCACACTATCGATCGTGATGCGATCCAGCACCTGCTGGAAAAATCCCGTCACCACCAGGCGAGTTGCTTCCCGCCGGGTAAGTCCGCGGGTTTGGGCATAGAAAATCTCTTCCTCGTCCACACGTCCGGCGGTGGCTCCGTGGGTACAGCGGACATCGTCGGCCAGAATCTCCAATCCCGGAATACAGTCCACCCGCGCGGTATCGCTCAGCATGAGGTTGTCATTCCGCTGATAGCCGTCCGATCGGATGGCACCTGGCTCCACCCGAATCATCCCACGCCACACCAGGTGGGCATGGTCCTGGAGCGCTCCTTTGTAGAGCAGGTCGCTTTTGGTCTGGCCCGTTCGGTGGTCCTGACGGGTATGGTAGGCAAGATGCTGCCGATCTTCGGCGAACATCACGCCGTTGACGATCGCTTCACTCTCCGGACCATTCAGCACGACTTCCTGGTTGACCTTGGCCAGCCGACCGCCCAGCGCCCCGAGGGTCCATTCCATGAACGCCCGTTCTGCCACCTCGGCCTTTTGTCGGGCAAAGTGGAAAGTTTTCTGATTCCAGTTCTGAAAATTGACGTACCGCAATCTGGCCCCCGGTCGGACGAAAATCTCAATTCCTCCGCAGAAGAGGCCCTCTGCCGCAGGATCCAGGCTGGTGGTTTCGGTAACCACGGTGGCCTCGGCCTCTTCATCGACGACGATGAGCGTGTGGCCGACGTCGGCCTGGTTGGCGGCCAGAGCCGCCACGTGAAGGATTGGCTTTTCCACTTTCAGGCCGGGCGGGACGTAGATGAAGGTTCCGCCTGTCCAAAAAGCAGCATGGAGCGCGGAGAATTTGTCCGTGCGCCACTCGAACAGGCTCCACAAATGCTGTCGGATCAACTCCTCATGCGGGCCTGAAAGGGAATCTTCCAGACACTCAACGACCAACCCTTTCTCAAGCAGATCCTCTTCCACGCTGCTGGAAATTTTCCGACCATTGAGAGACACAATCCGCCCGGCCGTTTCCAGACGCGGAGCAAGCGCCGAGGGAACTTCCGGCAGAGGATCTGGGACCGGGGCCCAGCAGACGAAGTTTTCCAGATGGAAGATCCGCAGTTCTGTCCTCCGCCATTCCTCCATGCTCCGATTGGGCCAGGGAAGTTCCTGAAAGGTTTCAAACGCCCGCAATCGGAACTCCCGGGACCACTCGGGCTGAGGGCGCGGCAGAATGACGTTCTGGAAACCCTCCGCGGTGAAATGCAAGTCCTGCTTTAAATCGGGAAGAACCATGGCACTTGTGGCATTACAAAGGGAAATCTGATACCCCACTCCAATGACGCTCGCCCATCGATCAGCCCACACTTCCCTCCATTTGCAGCGCGATCAGGCGATTCATTTCCACGGCGTATTCCATAGGAAGTTCTTTCACGAGCGGTTCAATGAAACCGGCCACAATCATGGTGCTGGCTTCCGATTCGGTGAGACCGCGGCTGCATAGATAGAAGAGTTGTTCTTCCCCGATCTTGGAAACGCTGGCCTCGTGGCCAATCATGACATCCTGCTCTTCCAGCTCGATATACGGATAGGTGTCGCTTCGGCTGTAAGGATCGAGGATCAAAGCGTCGCACACGACGTTGGATTTGGACTTTTTGGCGCCTCGCTCGATCTTGACCAATCCGCGATAGCTGGAGCGGCCACCGGCTCGTGAAATCGACTTGGAAACGATACGGCTGGACGTGTACGGCGCTGCGTGGATGACCTTCGATCCGGCATCCTGGTGCTGGCCCTTGCCGGCAAATGCCACCGAGAGAATTTCTGCCCGAGCCCCCGGCTCGACCATGTACACCGCTGGATATTTCATGGTGAGTCGGCTTCCCAGATTGCCGTCCACCCATTCCACGAGGGCCTCGCCGTAGGCCACGGCGCGTTTGGTTACCAGGTTATAGATGTTGTTGGCCCAGTTCTGAATGGTAGTGTATCGGACGCGTGCCCCCCGCTTGGCGATCACCTCCACGACCGCCGCATGAAGACTCTCCGAGCTGTACATGGGGGCCGTGCACCCTTCCACATAATGACAGGACGCCCCTTCATCGACAATGATGAGCGTCCGCTCAAACTGACCCATCTGCGCCGCGTTGATGCGGAAATAGGCCTGAAGCGGATACTCGACGTGGACTCCCGGCGGAACATAAATGAAGGACCCGCCAGACCACACCGCCGAGTTCAACGCGGCAAACTTGTTGTCCGTGGGTGGGATGACCGTCCCAAAATATTCGCGGACCAGGTCCGGATACTCGCGGACCGCTGTATCCATGTCCGTGAAGATCACTCCCCGCTTGGCAAGGTCTTCACGCAGCGACCCGTACACGACTTCGCTCTCGTACTGGGCCTTGACCCCCGCGAGGAATTTCTTCTCGGCCTCGGGAATACCCAACCGGTCAAAGGTTTTCTTGATTTCTTCGGGCAATTCATCCCAGGAATGGCCCTGACGCTCGGTCGGTTTGATGTAGTAGTAGATATCCTGGAAGTTCACATCGATGTGACCGCCCCAGGTGGGCATGGGCTTCGATTCGAAGATCTCCAGCGCTTTGAGGCGAAACTCCCGCATCCACTGGGGTTCGTTCTTGATCGCGGAAATCTCCGCGACGATGTCGCGATCGAGCCCCTTCCGGGCACGGTAAACGTATCGCTCTTCGGCGCGAAAATCGTATTTATTGATTTCGCCGATGACGTCCACTTTGGTAGCCATGAAATGCTCCTCCCAATCAGGAGAGTTGGCAGTTTGCTTGAGTTTCTATCTGAATGGTCACAATGGGGCTGCTTAAACCGCCTCTTTGCCGGCCATGGCGGCCTCTTCCGCTGCGATTTCGGGATACTTTTCCCGAAGCTGGTCATACCCTTCGCGATGGAGTTTTTCCGCCAATTCGGGGCCACCCGTCTCGACAATCCGGCCGGCCAGCATCACGTGCGTGTAATCCGGCGGATTGTGTTCCAGAAGTCGCTCGTGATGGGTGATGATGAGCAGGCCCATCTGCCGGGCCCCGATTTCCGCAATACTCTGACTGGCAAGGCGCACGGCGTCCACGTCCAGGCCACTGTCTGTTTCGTCCAGGATGGCAAATTTGGGGCGAAGCAGCGCCATCTGCAGGATCTCCGCCCGCTTCATCTCACCCCCGGAAAAACCATCATTGACATATCGACGGGCAAATTCGGGATCCATGCGGAGCATTTCCATCTTTTCCCGCAATTCCTTGCGGAACTCCCGCATGGGGATCAGCTCTTCGCCTTCTTTCCGGTTTGGGTTGCGGATGTTGGAAACCGCATGCCGGAGGAAATCGGCCAATCGCACGCCGGGAATCGCCACAGGCCGCTGAAACGCCATAAACAGCCCACGACGCGCCCGTTCGTGCGGCTCCAGATGTGTGATATCCTCCCCATCCAGCTCGATCCGCCCCTGCGTGATTTCGTACCGGGGATGCCCCATGATCGCCAGCCCGAGGGTCGTTTTCCCCGACCCGTTGGGCCCCATCAGAGCGTGAATCTCTCCTCGCCGGATGGTCAAATTCACGCCCTTGAGAATTGGTTTCCCATCCACACTGACATGCAAATCAATGACGGAAAGAGTTTCTGGGTTCATGTGCGGTCGTTTTTCTTTCGTTTCTGCAATCACGTTCCTGCAACCTTCTTCACCTGTTGATGACGGAATACGAGGGTTGATTCGGGGATATCGACGTAGCCGGTGTGTTGAGGAATCGGCAGCTTCTCAACATCTTCCGTGCCGGATGCCCTGCGGATTTTTTGCAGTTGAATCTTTTCCTGAAGCCGCATCAGACCTTCCAGGAGCGCTTCCGGCCGCGGAGGACACCCTGGCACATAGACATCCACGGGGACCACCAGATCGACGCCCTTAACAACGTGGTAGCCATACTCAAAGTAGGGACCACCACCTAGCGTGCAGGCCCCCATAGCAATCACGTATTTCGGCTCCGGCATCATATCATAGAGCCGACGTACGCGACTGGCCATCTTGAAAGTGACTGTTCCCGCCACAATCATCAAATCCGCCTGCCGTGGGGTGCCGCGAAATGCGCCCGCCCCAAATCGATCAATGTCATAGCGACTGGCACCGGTGGCCATCATCTCGATTGCGCAACAGGCCAGCCCGAATGTCAGCGGCCACAAGCTCCCCTGGCGGGCCCAGTTAATGGCCTGCTCCAGGCTCGTGATCACCAAACCGTCCTCAAATCGACCTTCAATCCACGGCTGCGTCATCTTTTTCTCAGTTCCTGGCTCTTCCCCGCTACTGCTGACGGCTACTTCCCACCATTCATGTGGAATCTTCCCCGGCACCGCCAGCCCAACCTGTTTACTATACTTGACGGCTCACTCACCGGTCCACCGTTCAAGTGTCCCCACAGACCACCTCGAACCGACACCGGTGACCGCCATCCCGGCGACACTCGGCCAGGTGGACCGGCGTCCCTAAGAGCTCACTGAGCCAGAGACGCTCGAATTCGCAGATTGAGGGGTCCACTTCCGCCAGATCGGGATACGGACAGGCGGCAGCCACCAGCGACGGCGTCCTTTGGCCCGAACCGTTACCAGAATTGGGAGCGCCACTGAAGTTCGCCGTTACACCCCCTTCCTCAGAGGGTTCCGCACTCCTAAACCCATTGTTACTCGCGTGGTTGCTGGCTGCGGACGCTGTTTCCCCCTCGATGACAAACGGCAGCCGCCGCTGTCCCAGAATACGCACGACGTCACTCATGCGTTCCGATGTCGTGAGCCCACTCATCTGGGGGAGGTACATTCGGGTGAGTTCCTCGGCCACCATGCTGATAATCCGTTGTTGGGTGGCGTCGTCGGGAAATCTGCGGATGGCATGCCACAATGCGCAGGCCAAATCCGCGTAGTTGGATCCAATCCGCAGTCGCCCCTTGCCGGTGATTCGGTACACGTGTCTTGGTCGGCCGCGACCCTCCCGTTGGACAAATCGATCCACCAATCCCTCGGCCACCAGGCGTCCCAGCCGCTGTCGCACGGCCGTCGGAGTGACTGAGAAATGCCGCGCGAGCTGGGAGACCGTCGCCGGACCGGCAGTGCGGAGGTAATCGAGAATGTCAATATCGGATTCCACAACGACACCACTCATGAATCTCTCCCCTGCGGGCAGCTTCAAAGGGCCGGACGATGCGGAGTGCGGCACCCGCCAGGTCGGTCCTGGAAACCCTGCCCATGGTTATCCTACGCTTTTGCGATATTTTAGGCAAGGAGAATTGCGAAAATTCCGTTAGCACCCTCACGCCGGGCTGGGCTGCGGTCCATTTGGGAGAAAAGTTGGGCCCTGGCGACTTGAGACTTCGACAACGAAGTAGGGTGCCGAAATCGGATGTTCCTTCAATGAAGCTTTTGACGTTCAGGGCGGGATCAACGTGCAGGGGCTCTCCGCAAGCAGTAGATAGCTCTAATCACGTAACCGCCTTGTTGAGGCGCTGGTCCGCAACGGCAAGGCGGCCGGGTACGGTACTATTTACCACGCCAGCATTCTGATTGGTGTGGGGGAATTGGATTCCACAACGTTCAACTGTGGACGTGACAAGCATGTCCCTCCACGCCAGATCCCGGTTCTCCACGAAGCGCCATGGCGATTCGCATCCCTTCCTCGCGGTAGAAAAAGGAATGACTCCGGAGTTGCGCTCTTGAGCCTCAGTTTTGGGTGAGGATAATGTAAATTCTTCGCTTTGATAGCCCTTTTTTGTTATCCCTAAATTTGACCACTTGCTCGGCAGGACAATATCGCTGCCGGATTGTCAGTCGCCTGTAGAGGACTGTTCATGCGACAGCGCAAACAGCGAGAGACCTGGACAACCCGCCTGGGCGTCATTCTTGCGGTCACGGGGAGCGCCGTGGGGCTGGGAAATTTCCTGCGTTTTCCCGGGCTGGCTGCCCAGTACGGTGGTGGCGCATTCATGGTGGCCTATGTCTGCGCTTTTCTCTTTCTCGGCCTGCCCATCGCGTTTGCCGAATGGGCCATGGGTCGGTACGGCGGCATGCACGGGCACAACTCCTCACCGGGTATTTATCGCGTCATCTGGAAGAATCGTATAGCACCGTACTTTGGGGTGCTGGCGATGATCGTCCCGGTAGGCATTTACATGTATTACGTGTACATCGAAAGCTGGTGTCTGGCCTACGCCACGCGCTACCTTCTGGGTGCGATGAACTTCGGGGCGGATGCCCAGCGGTACAAGCAGTTCTTCGAGCATTTTGTGGGATTGCATGCCCACGGAGAATCTCTTTCCACGCCTGGCGAAGGTTTGCTCGGATCGGCTGTGTTTTTTCTGGTCGTCTGCTTCATTCTCAACTTCATCCTCATCTATCGAGGACTGAGTAAAGGCATCGAGTGGTTCTGCCGCTGGGCGATGCCGGCCCTTGTGATCTGCGCGGTGATCGTCCTGATCCGCGTGCTCACGCTGGGAACCCCCGATCCCGCTAAGCCCGACCAGAACGTCCTCAACGGCCTGGGTTACATGTGGAATCCCGTGAAAACCCCCGCCATGCTCGCCCCCGGAGAAGTACCCAAATCATTCTGGGAAGGACTCGCCGATCCCGAAATGTGGATGAAAGCCGCGGGGCAGATCTTTTTCTCGCTCTCTGTGGGGTTCGGCATCATCATCACCTACGCAAGTTATGTGAAGAAGGATGACGACATTGCTCTCTCCAGTTTGACGGCCTGCGCGGGAAACGAGTTTTGTGAAGTGGTCCTGGGTGGTCTGATCACCGTCCCGGCGGCGTTTGTGTTCCTCGGGCCTCAGATCGGCTCGCAACTGAGTAATCCCTTCGCCCTGGGATTTATGGCCCTGCCCAACGTGTTCAATCAGATGCCGGTGGGACAACTCTTTGGCTTTTTGTTCTTCTTTTTGCTTTTCCTCGCCGCGATAACCAGCTCGCTTTCCATGCTTCAACCGGGAGTGGCGCTGCTGGAGGAGGGACTGGGGCTGAACCGCCGGGCATCGGTTGCCGTGCTGGGGTTTATCACCGCTATCGGAACAGCGATAGTTGTCGTTTTCTCCAAGGATTTTGTGGCGCTGGACACCCTCGATTTCTGGATCGGAACCTTCGCGATCTACCTTCTGGCGACTTTCCAGACGATTCTTTTCGGATGGGTGCTGGGAGTGGAAAAGGGGATGGCGGAGCTCCGGCGGGGAGCCGAAATCAAAATCCCGGAATTCTATAAGTACATCATCAAGTACGTCACGCCGCTTTACCTTCTGGTGGTCTTTTTTCTCTGGCTGCGGCAGAATTTTGGGGTCACGGCTGCGGAACAGAATCGCATCAGGCAGCTTTTCACTGATCCCGTCGTCGGCGGAGTTGCCATATTTATAGTTGCCGTGGGGGTGCTTTTCGCCCTGCTGATCGCCCAGTCCGTGAAAAACTGGCGACGGATCGAGGCCAGTCAAGAGGAGGTCGTCATATGACACTGGGGGGCTGGATCGTCATGCTGCTGTCGGTAGGGGGAGCCACCGCGCTCCTGGTCTGGTGCCTATACAAGGTGCTGACCACGCCAGGGAGCGAAGAGCATCTGCATGGCCAGGTGGATATTCACACTCCCGACATGGATGCTGAGTAATACCATCTTTTTAATTGACTTTTCGATCCCTATTGAGGCCCTCGGAAATCCGTGACCGGGCGCGGAAATTCGCGCTGTTAGACCGGTTCACCTCGTCGGTTGGGCGGCGTTTTCTTTTCATAAACTTCGTTATATCAACAAGATACGACAGCATGCGGCTGCTTTTCGGTAAACGGTATCCTATTTGCATTATCGTCCCAGCGACAGGAAGCTGCGAATTGCAACTGTAAAAATTGCTGCACGGGGTGACTCGATGGTCGGAACAACTCTAGAACTGCGAGGTTCGCCGTTCTTCCACGAGATTATTCGGGAAGTGCCCGGTGGCGAACGCATCGTCCGCTGCTTGCAATGCGGCACGTGTGGCGGAAGTTGCCCCAACGGGGCGGACATGGAATACACCCCCCGCACCATTTTCGCCATGATTGCCGCCAACGAGCGGGAGAAGGTCCTCAAAGCGAACACCATGTGGTTCTGCGTCTCCTGCTATTTCTGCGTCAGCCGCTGCCCGCAAAAGATCCCCATTACCGACATCATGTACGGACTCAAACGGATCGCCATCCGGGAGCGGATGTACCGCGATACCGACGCGCCGGCTCTCGCCAAGACCTTTACGGATCTGCTGGACAAATACGGCCGGAGCTTCGAGCTGGGCCTGGCTAGCCGGTATTACCTGTTCAACCGGCCGCTGGCCATGCTCAAGATGGGGCCCCTTGGGTTGTCCATGTTTACCCGGGGAAGAATGGCCCTGTCCCCAACACGCATTAAGAACATCGATCAGCTTCAAGCCATCATTCGCAAAGCACGCGAACTCGGAGGGCATCAGTCGTGAGATACGCCTATTACCCTGGTTGTTCCCTGGAATGCTCCAGTGCCGCTTACGACCTCTCCGTGCGGTCGGTGGCCGATCTTTTGGGTATCGAACTGCGGGAGATCGACGACTGGAACTGCTGCGGCGCTACCGAGTATTTCACGCAGGATGAACTGACGGCCTGTGCCGTCATCGCCCGCAATCTGGCCCTTGTGGAGCCGGACCTCAAACAGGTGGTGGCCCCGTGTGCCGCCTGCTACCTCAATCTCCGGAAGGTGGACCAGATCATGCAGGAACACCCGGAGATGGAAAAGAAGATTAACACCTGTTTGGCTGCCGGGGGCCTGCATTATGATCCCGGTCGGGTTCGCGTCCGGCACTTGCTTGATCTGCTCTACACGGACATCGGCGAGACGGCCATCAAGGACAAAGTGGTTCAGCCCCTGAATGGCCTTCGCGTGGCGTGCTACTACGGATGTCAGATCGTTCGCCCCTACAACGGGTTTGATAATCCGGAGCAGCCCACCAAGCTGGACGAACTCATGAAGTGGCTGGGGGCCGAAACGGTTGATTTCCCGGTCAAGGCCCATTGTTGCGGTGGGCACATGACACAGATCAGCGAGCCGCAGGCGTTCGAGCTCATCCGTCGCCTGCTTCACAACGCTGCTGAATACAAGGCGGACGTCATTGTCTGCATGTGCCCGATGTGCCAGCTCAATTTGGATGCCTATCAGAGCCGGGTCAACAGCTTCTTCGGCACAAACTACCAGATTCCTATCATCTTCTTCACCCAGCTTCTGGGAGTCGCCTTCGGTTTGGATTGGAAGAAGCTGGGCTTCGGCAAGGAGATCGTGCCGGCCGAACCGGTGCTCAAGAAGAAGCTCGCGGCCCCGGCCGCCACATGACCCCGAAAACGCGGTCGCTGGACGGTGAGGGACTTTCCGGGAGGGACAAAGCGGAACGGGAAATGGAAAAGATGCTGCCGACGCGAATCAGAGCCGTGTCGGAGAAAACTGAAGGAAGCCAACTCTGAAAATTAACAGCACACATTGATTTGAGGAGAGATTCCCCATGGCCGAACGCGTGGGCGTTTATGTCTGCCACTGTGGAAGCAATATTGCGGGCATGGTGGATGTGGAAGAGGTGGCCCGGTGGGCCGGTGCCAACCTCAAAGACGTCGTCGTCGCCCGGGATTACAAATTCATGTGTTCCTCTCTCGGTCAGGCGATGATCGAGGAGGACATCAAGAAGGAGGGACTGACCCGAGTGGTGGTGGCAGCCTGCTCGCCCCATCTGCATGAGAAAACTTTCCGCCGGGCGTGCGAGAACGCAGGCCTGAACCCCTATCTCTGCCAGATGACCAACATCCGTGAGCATGTTTCGTGGGTGTCCCGAGACCGCGCAAAGGCCACGGAAAAGGCCAAGGCCCTGGTGGCTGCCGCCGTCGAACGGGTCAAACGCCAGCAACCGCTGGAACCCTTCTTCGTGAAGGTCAACCCCGCCACACTCGTCATCGGAGGTGGTATCGCGGGACTTCAGGCTACCCTGGAACTGGCCGACGCCGGTTATCCTGTGTATCTCGTGGAGCGAAGCCCCAGCATCGGCGGGCATATGGCCCAGTTCGATAAGACATTCCCCACGTTGGACTGCTCCGCGTGCATCCTGACACCGAAGATGTCCGAGGTGGGACAGCACCCCAATGTGACACTCCTCACCTACTCCGAGGTAGAAGAGGTGAGCGGGTCGGTGGGGCATTTCCGCGTGAAGGTACGCAAAAAGGCCCGCTACGTGGACGAAGAGAAATGCACAGGCTGCGGTATCTGTGTGGAAAAATGCCCACGCAAAGTGGTGGACGAAGATTTCGAGGCGGGGCTCGGCTATCGCAAGGCCATTTACACTCCATTCCCCCAGGCCGTGCCGAGGATCCCCGTGATCGATGTCAATTCGTGCATCTACTTTGAGCGTCAGAAGTGCCGGGCGTGCGAAAAGCTCTGCCCCACCGGCGCTATTAAGTTCGATCAACAGGATGAGCTCCTGGAACTGGAAGTCGGCAACATCATCGTGGCCACCGGCTGGAAAATGTTCGACTGCCGGAGGATTCCGCAGTACGGCTACGGAAGGCTGGCTAACGTCTTCACCGCTTTAGAGTTTGAAAGGATGTGCAACGCGGCCGGTCCGACGGGAGGGAAGATTGTGCTTCGGGACGGGAAGACGGAACCCCAGTCGGTGGCCATTATTCATTGCGTGGGCAGCCGGGACTCCAACCACAACGAATATTGCTCGGGTATCTGCTGCATGGCAGCACTAAAATTCGGGCACCTGGTGCTGGAGAAGACCAAAGCCGAAGTGTATTCCTTCTACATCGACATGCGGACGAACCAGAAGGGATACGAGGAGTTCTATCATCGCCTGCTGGAAGAAGGGATGCATTTCGTCCGCGGAAAGGTCGCGGAGGTCACGGATGCTGCACGCCGACCCGAAGAGGCAGGAAAGCTTATCATTCAGGTGGAAGATACTTTGATGGGGAAACAGCGTCGCATTCCCGTGGACATGGTCATTTTGATGGGGGCCCTGGAGCCCCAGGCGGACGCCAAGGAACTTGGCCTGAAACTGGGAATCTCGTGCAGTATGGCCGGTTGGTACACCGAGCGGCATCCCAAGCTCGATCCTGTGGCCACCATGACCGACGGCGTATTCGTGGCCGGTGCCTGCCAGGGACCGAAGGATATCCCGGCTTCGGTGGCGCAGGGTGCCGCTGCTGCCGCACGCGTGATGGCCATGATCACCAAGGGCAACGTCATGATCGAGCCGGTTGTGGCCTCGATCAATGAGGAAAAATGCTCCGGCTGCCGAATCTGCAATAACCTGTGTCCGTACAACGCGATTGAATTCGACGAAGAAAAACAGGTCAGCCGGGTCATCACCGCAATGTGCAAAGGGTGCGGGACATGCGTGGCCGCGTGCCCTGCCGGCGCCATCACTGGCGCCCATTTCAGCAACGAACAGGTGTTTGCCGAGATCGAGGGAATTCTCTGGGATGCGATCCACGGAAACGGTGGCCAGGCCAAGCAGCAAGCGGAGGCGGTTTCCGTGTGAATTTGCGGGCGAGACGATCGTTGCGAATCAAACGGAAAATACTGAATTTATTTCGCCATATAGCAACAGGATTGAGCCATGGCTGAGGAAACCTTCGAACCCAAGATTGTGGGCTTCCTGTGCAACTGGTGCTCGTACCGGGCGGCAGACCTGGCGGGCACGGCCAGAATTAAGTACTCGCCCAATGTGCGGATCATCCGCGTGATGTGCAGCGGGCGAGTGGACCCCGCGTTTGTGCTCAAGGCACTTTCCCTGGGAGCAGACGGCGTCATGATCGCCGGATGCCATCCCGGCGAGTGCCACTATATCGAACAGAATTACAAGGCCATGCGGCGCTACTACATGCTCAAGCACACGCTGAAGGCCCTCGGCCTGGAAGAAGATCGCATCCGGCTCGTGTGGGCCTCTGCTGCCGAGGGTCAGCAGCTTGCCGAGCATATCGACAAGTTTGTCGAAGACATCCGCAAGCTTGGCCCACTGAACTGGCCCGCCAACTGGCAGGAAAACGGAGAGCGCCTGCATGCCGTTGAAGCCATTGCCAAAGAACACGAAGAATCGCTGGAGGTGCTTCCATGAGTGACGGACAAGCCAAGGGAAAACTGGCGCTGTACTGGGCGGCGTCCTGCGGCGGATGTGAAATCGCCGTCCTCGCCATCGATGAAAAAATCCTCGAAGTGGCCAAGCACTTCGATATTGTTTTCTGGCCCTGCGCCACCGACGGAAAAGTCCGTGACGTGGAAAAGATGGAAGATGGTTCCATCGATGTCTGCCTGTTCAACGGAGGCATCCGTACCAGCGAACAGGAATACATGGCCAAATTGCTCCGCCGTAAGTCCAAGGTCCTGGTGGCCTTTGGATCCTGTGCGATAGAGGGTTGCATTCCCGGACTAGCCAATCTAAACACGCGGCAAGAGATTTTCCAGACTGTTTATGAGGACACCCCATCCACCGAAAATCCTCAGCACGTGACCCCCCAACACGTCACCGAGGTACCCGAGGGGAAGCTCTATTTGCCGATTTTTTACGACACGGTCTTCACCCTCGATCAGATTGTGGAGGTGGACTATTACCTGCCGGGCTGTCCCCCTGAAGCCGAACGCATCTGGGACGCCATCGTGGCGATCCTGGAGAACAAGCTCCCGCCTAAAGGCTCGGTCATCGGGGTGGACACAACAGTCTGCGATGAGTGCCCGCGCAAACGCACGGAAAAGAAGATCAAAAAGTTTTACCGCACCTGGCAGGTCATTCCTGACGAGGAAACCTGCCTGCTGGAACAGGGTATCATCTGCTGTGGCGTGGCAACCCGCGCCGGTTGCGGAGCGAAGTGCCCACGGGTCAACTCTCCCTGTATCGGTTGTTACGGGCCGAACACGGACGTGGTCGATTACGGCGCGCGGTTGATGGCGGCCCTGGCCTCCGTCATCGATTCCAACGACCCGGCAGAGATCCAGCGGATTATCGAAGAAGGGATTCCCGATCCGGTTGGAACGTTTTACCGGTTCAGCCTGGCGCACAGTCTCCTGCGAAGGAAACGAAAACTGCCAGCGCCGAGTGCTGTCCAGTGAGTGATTGACCCACCCGTTTCGGCGGAAGCCGAAACTATCAGGAATTAATAACCCAACATCGAGCACAGAACCTGAAAATAACCAGGTTGAGGAAGCCATGAAACGGGTAACGATTGATCCCATCACGCGGCTGGAAGGTCACGGCAAAATCGAGATCTTTCTCGATGAAAAGGGAGATGTGGCCAACGCCTATCTCCAGATCCCCGAGCTCCGCGGATTCGAGCGATTCTGCGTTGGTCGGCCGGTGGAGGAGATGCCCAACCTTACCGCCCGAATCTGCGGCGTCTGTCCCGAAGCGCACCACATGGCGGCCACCAAGGCCCTGGATGCTGTTTTCCATGTGGACCCGCCCGAGACTGCTAAAAAACTCCGCGAACTGTTCTACAGCATTTTCTTCGCCACCGATCATACCACCCACTTCTATGCCCTCGGCGGACCGGATTTCGTCGTCGGCCCGGATGCCCCCAAAGCTGAACGGAACATCCTGGGGGTGGTCAAGAAAGTGGGTCTGGAGATTGGCGGCCAGGTCATCAAGATGCGCCATGTGGGCCACAATCTCATCCAAATGATCGGCGGACGCCGCGTGCATCCCAACTGGGGTCTGCCCGGCGGCGTCAGCAAGGGAATTACCGAAGAGCAGCGTCGCGAGATCGAAGCGGCCGGTCGCGAGGCCATCGAATTCGCCAAATTCAGCCTCGACCTCTTCGACAAACTGGTCCTCAAAAACAGTGATTACGTCTCCCTGATTACCGGAGACGTGTATGTTCAGAAGACCTACTACATGGGGACCGTGGATGCGAATAACCATGTCAATTTCTACGACGGTATGGTCCGCGTTGTGGGGCCCGACGGTAAGGAGCATGCCAAGTATCATCCCCGAGATTACCGCGAATATATTGCGGAAAGGGTCGAACCCTGGTCCTATTTGAAATTCCCGTACCTCAAGAAAGTCGGTTGGAAGGGCTTTGTAGACGGACCCGACTCGGGCGTCTATCAGGCCACCCCGCTTTCCCGACTGAACGCCGCTGACGGCATGGCTACTCCGCTCGCGCAGAAGGAGTACCAGCGGTTCTACGAGGTCCTCGGCGGAAAGCCTGTTCACCACACGCTGGCCACTCACTGGGCGCGGCTCATCGAGCTACTCTACGCGGCCGAGCGGTGGGTCGAATTGGCATCTGACCCTGCCATCACAGGCAAGGATTATCGCGTCCTCCCCAAAGAGAAACCCACCGAGGGTGTCGGTTGCGTGGAGGCCCCCCGCGGCACTCTCACCCACCATTATGTGACCGACGAGCGCGGTTTGGTGGTGAAGGCCAATCTCATTGTGGGCACCACCAACAACAACGCGTCGATCTGCATGGCCGTCCGTCGCGCCGCTCAGAAGCTCATCCACGGCTTTGAGATTCGCGAAGGACTGCTCAACCGTGTGGAAATGGCATTTCGATCCTACGACCCGTGTTTCGGTTGTGCCACCCACACGCTGCCCGGCCAGATGCCGCTGGAGGTGATCATTCGCAACGCAGACGGCGCGGTGCTGGAACGCCTCACCCAGTGCCTGGATTAAATCCTGTCGTTCCTTGATGTATTCATTCCGCCGCTCAGCGACGGAGAGTCCTCGAAACCACGGGGAGGCCCACCGGCCTCCCCGATGGTTTTTATGAGACATCGTCACCTAGCACACTGACGCTTCGGTCGGGCACCGCAAACCGCTTAAGGTGCATCTCGTCTGATGAAAACGCGTTCTCCTCTCGGAAACAGAATCGCGTGACGGCGCTTACCGCGCTGTGGGGCAAACCACCAACGCCAATAGCGCAACACTATGATGTTATTCGTGCGCGTGTTTGCTCGTACTATCCTTTAGAAAACCACGACTTGACATCGCACGGTCTGGTGGTAAACTGCAGATCAAAACGGAGGGACACATGATGGCCAAAAAGGGAACAAAAGTGGGCAGGTCTGGCAAAACACAAGGCTCGTCCAGGTCGGCCTCCCAAACTGCCGTGTCAACCGATTCAACCGATCGTTTCGAACTCCGTGCCGATGTTTCGACGGGCAACTTCTGGTTCGATACCGGTCGCGTGATGCTTCTCACGCTTTTTGGCGAGGGCACGCACGACGTCAACACCGTTCTTCAGGAACTCGTCGATCGGTTAGTCGAGCCCACCGGCAATAAAGGGGAATACTTCGATAAGACCACAAACTTCCTCAAGGAATACGACAAGAAAAACTGGGTTTTCCCGACCAATCTTTTCATCAAGGCCAATCCCAGCCCACCGAAGGAAAAACGCCTCATCAACGGCAAAGAGCAGCTGGTTTTCCTCGAGCCTCCCCAATATTCTCTCAAACTCGATCTCAAGAAAAAGAAGGATCGTTGTGACATTTGCGGCCAAGAGGCCCCCGTGACTGACGCCACCATGTGGATGTTTCCCTTCGTGGTGGACCCGAGCAAGTTCGGCTGCTTCTACTCCGGGGCCAAACGCGGTCTCAAATTGTGTGCCTGCTGCGCCCTGGCGGGACTGGCCGGTTATCTGGGATGGCTCTGGCGTGGCGGGCGAGATTGGCTCCATTTCTTCCTATTTCATTCGGATATGCCGGAACTCCGGCGACTCCACAGAGAAGTTTTGCAGTTTCTGCAAGTCAAGAGCCAAAAAGGCGGAAATTGGAAATGCGCTTTTGAGGGTCCGTACATCCACGAAACGACGCTCGGTCTTTTACTCACACTTTTCCAGTATGTCCGGGAGTCTGACACACTGCCTGAGGGATCGCGGCAATTTCTCGGCGAGTTGCTGGGAGCTGAGCCCCTCGCGGGACGCCCGCCGTTGCGACTTTACGCCGTGACCGGCAAGCCCGGCCAGGCATTCAAAATGAATATGCTCTGTGAATTCTCCCAACTCCATCGTTTGTTTCGGTTCTATGAGAAATGGATAGAGATCATTAAGGGTTTAAACCTGGAAAAGCCCCACGAACATTTGGCAAAAATCTTCGGGCAATTTCATGCCCGGCAGGGCCAAAAGAACGAAACTTTATGGCGGGACAAAATCGCCTGGGCAATTCTGGAGTTCTCCGACCCCACACCCTTCATCGAACAATTCCTCTTCGATGTGTGTGCACGCGCTGAAGAATCTGACAGGCATTCCCGTGGGCTGCTTCACGGAACACTGAACGTGCTGATTCCCTATCTGGTGGAGGTCATGCAGATGGATGAGAAATTTCAAAAAGTCCTGGCCGGCTTTGGACACTCGCTCGGCAAGAAGGCTTCCGAACAAAATGAGATGGGCCTGCTCTATGCCCTTCGCAATGCCAAAAATCCCGAGGAGTTTTATCGCGTCCTCAATGACGCGCAGTTCCGCCTCCAGGTCACCGTGCCCAGTGATCTGCTCCGCATCGAGCGTCAGGAGCGAATCGCCGGTGTGCCCTGGGTCCGCGTGAAAACCCTCCTCGCCATCTATGCGATGAATGCCTATCTCCGCAAGGGTAAGGAAACGACCGAAGAGGCTAACCATTCTGACTCGACCACTCAGGAGGAAAACGCATGAGCAAGGCGATTGTCATTGGATACCTCACAAAGGTGTCGGCCGCCAACATCAACGCTTCCCATAACGAAGGGAACGTGATGGTGACCAAGAAAGTGACCCTGCCCGATGGGAGCACTCTGCCCTACATTTCGGGTCAGGCCCTGCGACGGATGCTCCGCGATCGTTTGGAAGAGCTGGGATATCCACTTTCGGAACCCTTCTGCCAGGTCAGTGGCCAGCAGGTGACGCCGCCAGTTCGTCCCTGGGAGTTTCCGGATGAGGATCTCTTCGGCTACCTCGATCCGTCGGGCGGTTGGCGGCGGACTTCCCCTGTCCGCGTCTCGGCCGCCGTGGGTTTGTTCCCCTTCCAGGGCGATCGTGATCTCGGCACCCGCTCTTTCGAAAAGTTCGGACAAAAGATGGAAAGCGGCGGGAATATGTTCGAAACCGAACTTTACGCCAACCTGTTCAAAGGCACCGTCCTCGTGGAGCTGGATCGGGTGGGTGTGTTCCGCAACCTGGAAGTGGACGTGAAAAAGGCCCCCGCCCAACTCGAGGAAAGAAACCTGGGGAACGGACGCGTCGAAAAAATCCTGCCCGCCCAAGAGCGCCGCAAGCGCCTCCAGGCCCTTCTGGAAGCCATCAACATCCTTTGGGGCGGAGGCCGCACCGCCCGCATGCTGGCCGATCTCTCCCCCAAATTCCTGGCCTATGCCCGTCTGTCCGTCAAACATCCGGTGTTCCTGGAAGCCCTGTCCGCCGAGTACGAAAACGGCAAATACCTCCTGCACACGGCGCCCATCATCGCCGCACTCAAAAAGTTTGAAGGCCGCTGCGAAAAACTGATCTTCGGCCTGGAAGACGATGTCTTCGGAAATGCCGAAGAAGTCAAACAGACCCTCCAGAATTATGGTGAGGTGCTCAGCACGCACGAGGCAATCAACCAGGCCAAGAAAGATGTGGAAACGCTATGGAGCCAGTCCTGATCGTCAGTGTCTCGGCGCCGGTGGCCTCTTTCCGGCGACCGCTCGACCATAACTACCAGCGGACCCTCCCGCTTCCACCCCCCACCACCTTGCTGGGGATCGCCGGTGCGGCGCTCGGGCTGCCTGATCGCGAATTGTGGGATCCTCAAGCCGGATGGAGCGACTTGCGGGTCTCCACCTGGATGGACGAGCCGCCCGGCAAAGCCAGGGATATGTGGACCGTTCTCAAAATCATCAGCGGAAAACTCGGAGAGCGCTCGCCCTACTTTCGCGAACTCCTCTTTTACGTTCGTTACAAACTCGCCTACGGTGGAACCACATCCCAGTTGGAGGAGCTCGCCAGGGCGTTTCGCGATCCCGTGTTTCCACTCTCCCTGGGCCGGGATGACGAGCTGATGTTTGTCGAGGACGTCACGCTTTGCCACGCGGAAGCCGGCGACTCGGTCTTCGGCGGCACCGTCCTTCCCTGCGATATCCGCAAGATTCCCCGGCTCAAGCCCGCGCTGGCCCCGGGCACGGCTTTCGAACCACCGCTCGTGGAACGCCTTCCCGTTTCCTTTGAAGTCGATAAAAAGGGCGTCCGCCATCCCCAAAAACTCCAGTTTTTCAGTTTCCTGCCGCCGGGCGTCCAAATAGAGGTTCCAAATCTCGCTCCTTTACAGTGCGCGGGGCAGAACTTCGTATGGCTCAACTCCTCGCCAAACCAGATACCTTCTTAATCGAACATCTCCGGGCAGTGGTTGATCTGGCGGTCCAGCTCGCCGACCGTCTTCAACTTTCCCCTCCGCTCAAAACCAAGGCCCTTCTGGCCGCGGCGCTCCATGACGTGGGGAAAGCCACCCCCGATTTCCAGGACTATCTCCTCGGAAAGACTTCCCACGCTTTTCCCCACGCCCTCACCGCCTTACCCTTCGCCCTGCTGGTGGAAAATGCCGTCAACCGTCACCTGGGCATCTCACTTCAGCAGTATGAAGCCACCGCTGCTGTCCTCTCGCATCATTCCCCCTTGTCACCAAATCTCTACAGAACGTACATAGACTGTCGGCCTCCCCAATTTCACCCGGATATCGAGACACTCCTCTGTGACCTTGCCTCGCTTCTGACCAGCCTCGGCGTGCCGCTCAACGTTCCTCCCGACACTCTTCTCCAGCGAGCGCTGCTTTTCAATAATCCCGCTCACATCCTGGAAAGCCGCTACAAAATTGGCCAGGAAATCAGATCCTTCCGCGGCATTTTACAAACTTCACCCGTGGAGAATTTCGCCCCCGTCAAGTGCGTTCTGCAGCTCGCCGACTGGCTCGCCTCCGCGGGCAAGACCGATACGTCATCTGTTTTCCTGGACGACACCCACGCTCTGGTCCGCCAGCACACGACCCGCCTTACCGGTTCGCTTCGTCAGTTTCAACAGGCCGCTGCCGCCAGCACTTCGCGGCCGGTGCTCTGGCTTCGCGCCCCCACCGGCTCCGGCAAGACGGAAGCCCTTCTCCTCTGGGCCTCCAACGCGTCCCGGATTCTCTATCTTTTGCCCACCCAAGCCACCACCAACGCCATGTGGCGTCGGCTGCGCAGAATTTTCGGTGTTAACAACGTGGGACTCGCCCACGGGCGGGCTTCCTATTTTCTCCGCGAAGAGTCCGAAGAAGACCCCCGCGAGGCCCAACTTTTCGGCTCCGTCTTTGCCAAACCCGTTACCGTCGCCACACTCGACCAGTTCCTCCTCGCCCATCTCCACTGTCGGCACTGGGAAATCCGTCGCATCCTCGCCCAACACAGCGCCGTCATCCTCGATGAGATCCACGCCTATGAGCCGTACACCCTCGGGTTGCTCCGCAGGGCCCTGGAAAAAGAGCCGCCACAGCGACTCGCACTGGCCAGCGCCACCCTGCCCGATAGCCTCCTCCAGCTTTTCCCCACTGGCCAGCTCGTGGAAGCAGAACCGGAACTCTGGGCCAAACAGCGCCACCAGGTCGCCTGTACCTCGGGCACGCTCGTCGAAGACGGTGTCGATCACGCCCTTCGCCTCGCCGCGGAAGGCCGTTCCCTCCTCATCGTCGCCAACACGGTCCGCGATGCCCAGCAGATCTTCCGCCGCCTGAAGCCCCAGTGCGACGATCGTCAGCTCACCCTTCTCCATTCCCGCTTCTGCCTTCGGGATCGTCGCCTCAAGGAAAAGCACATCACCAGCCCCAGCCCGGGATCCATCCTCGTCTCCACTCAGGTCGTCGAGGTCAGCCTGGACATCTCTTATGAGGCCATGCTCACCGAAATCGCCCCGCTGGACGCCCTTGTCCAGCGCCTTGGCCGCGTCAACCGCTATGGCAGCAAGCCGCCCGCACCGGTGATAGTCTATCAGGCACCCTCCCAGGGGACTGAGCGGATCTATGGACGGCAGATCCTCGCCTGGAGCCACGAACTACTCCAATCCCTTTCGCCCAGGCCCACCGACGCCGAACTGCGACAAATCGTCGCCCAGCTCTATGATCAAATCACTGCCTCTGCCGATTGGAACGACGAAATTCAGGCCGGCGTTCAAACCCTGGACGAAATCCAGCACATGCTTGGCTGCTGCACCATCGATCTTTCCGATCCGGAACTGGCCGGCCGTTTCACCGCCCGACGCGGCACCATCTCCATCGACGTCCTCCCCGCCGAGTTCGTGGACGAAGCCTACCAACTCATGGAGAAAAAGCGACACTCGCGGCTACCGGAACTTCTCGTCCCCGTTCCCATCCACTGGATCAAAATATTCCGCGACCACTTCACCCCCGACCGCGACCTCAACCTCCTCATCGCCAATCTCTGTTATTCCTTCGACGAGGGACTCGTATTACCTGATGAAAGTTCTCCTCCATCAGGCGGAGTAATCATCGAATGACACGTCACATCACTGGCATAACGCCGCGAGCCCTCTCTGAGGAAGAACTGGACCTTCTCCGCGTCAACGGCACGAAGGTCAACTACTGGGCCATTTGCCCAAGAAAACTCTGGTTTTTCTCCAAGGGTATCACGATGGAACACACTTTCGATCGCGTCGCCCTGGGCCGTCTTTTGCATCGGGAAAGCTACCGCAACCTACCGCGACGCGACGTTCTCATTGACAACCTCATTCGCCTGGATGTCCTGGAGGGCCAAGAAAAAGTCCTGGAAGTGAAATACTCCCGAAAATTCTCCGACGCCGCACGGCTCCAGGTGGCGTATTATCTGCTTTATCTCAAACATCTGGGCGCCGGCGATCTGGTCGGCGAACTCCGCTTTCCCCGCGACCGCCGCCGCGAAGAAGTCCGCCTCACTCCCGACCTGGAGGCCAAGCTCGCCGAAGCCCTGCGGAATATTCGGGAAATTGAAAATTCACCCCGGCCCCCAGATGTGGCGTTTCAATCCTATTGCCTCCGTTGCGCGTACGCCGAGCTCTGCTGGGGATAAGGAGATGCAAGCACCGAACGCAACCAACCGCCGAGCGATTTGATGGAAACACGTCTCGAACCGAGGACAAATGCAATGGCCGAAACCTACTACATCTTCCGCAGTGGACGACTCCGGCGAAAGCACAACACCCTTTATCTCGAATCTCCCTCAAACAACGGCGACAGCCAAAAACACCCTCTCCCCGTGGAGAATGTCCGCGACATCTACCTGTTCGGAGAAATCGATCTGAATACCAAGCTTCTCCGCTTTCTCGGCCAAAGACAGATCACCGCCCACTGCTTCAATTACCACGGGTTTTATGTAGGCAGTTTCTATCCCCGCGAACGCAACGTGAGCGGCGATCTCCTCGTCCGCCAGGTCGAGGCTTTCCTCGATTCCAATCGCCGTTTATTCCTTGCCCGTCAGTTTATCAAGGGCGCCCTTTTTCACATCCTGCACAACCTCCGCTATTACCAAAATCGCGGTAAAGACCTGGCCGACATCATCGCCACCGTCGACGCCCTGGCCGCCCAGATTGACGACGCCCCCGATATTCCCTCCCTGATGGGCCTGGAAGGCCGGGCACGCGACACCTACTATCAGGCCTTCACCCTCATCATGAATTTGCCCGAACCCTTTGAAAAACGTGTCCGCCGACCACCCAATAACCCCATCAATGCCCTCATTTCCTTCGGAAACACGATGCTCTACACAGCGGTCCTCACAGAACTTTATGTCACCCAGCTCAACCCCACGATCAGTTACCTCCATGAACCCTCCACCCGCCGATTCTCTCTCGCCCTGGACCTCGCCGAAATCTTCAAACCGCTCATTGTGGACCGACTCATCTTCCGACTGTGGAACAAACGCATGATCACCGACAAGCACTTTGAATCCGTGGGCAACGCCCGGGGCGTCTATCTCAACGAAGAAGGCCGAAAAATCTGGGTCCGCGAATTCGAAAAACAACTCAGCGAAACCGTCCAGCACCGCAAACTCAAACGATCTGTCTCGTACCGCCGCCTCCTCCGCCTGGAGGCCTACAAACTCGTTCGCCACCTCCTGGATATGGAACCCTACGAATCCTTCAAAGCCTGGTGGTAACCATGTACACTATTGTCGTTTATGATGTCGAACAGCGACGCGTCGGCAAAATTTGCCGCTACCTGCGACGCTATCTGAATTGGGTCCAGAACAGTGCTTTCGAAGGCGAACTCACGGAACATCAAATCGAAGAAATGACCGCCGGCCTCCGCCGTATCATCAATCGCGATCAGGACAGCGTCTATATCTACCAGATCCCGGAACGCCGATGGTGCACACGCCGTGTCGTTGGCGTGGAAAAAACCAACCTCGATACCGTCCTGTAGCCTGAGCCAAAGGGGACCAAACCATGCGGGTGCGCATCACCTTTAACTCCCTGCAAAAGTCCATCCCCCTCCCCTGGCACTACCCCGCTCAGCTCCAGGGCCTCCTCTTCCGCTGGCTCCGCGCCAACGATCGCAAACTCGCGCGACTCCTCCACGACGTGGGCTTCGTCTACCAGGGACACTCCTACAAACTCATCGTCTTCTCTCACCTCCGCGGCACATTTGCCAAGGCCGCAACCGACAGCGTCTTTCTCGATCCCCCACTCCGCTGGTGGATTTCCTCTCCCCTCGACCCCATCGTGCAAAGCCTCGTGGGGGGACTCTTCGGCCGACCGTATGTCCGCCTGGGACAACAAACCCTCATCATCGAACGCGTCCAGGTCGAAGACCTCCCCGATTTCTCCCACCCAACCACCTTCTACACCCTCTCCCCCGTCGTCGTCTCCACATGCCAGGATGGCCCTGACGGTCCCCAGAAAATCTTCCTCTCCCCCGACCAACCCGATTTCGTCCGCGTCATCCGCGACAACCTCCAGCGCAAGGCCTCCCTGCTGGGGATCAATGCCCCGGCCAATTCTCTCGCCATTCAGCCCGGTCGCCTCCGCAGCCGCCTCTTCCAGCTCCATGGCGGCTCCATCCGCGGCTGGGAAGGGGAGTTCCTCCTGAGCGGCCCGCCCGAATTAATCCGCGTAGCCTACGAAGCCGGATTGGGTGAACGTAACGCCCAGGGCTTTGGGATGCTTGCCTGCCGGCAAAAAGCATTCTAAAAGCCTCCAGACCCCAGCAATTCGCCCCTCGGCGCTGCCATTCAGTAAGCGTCTCCTCCCTGACGTGGCGACACGCCGGAGTGAGCCCCTCGGCCGAAATACCGATCTGATGGTCGGGCGTACCGTTTACCGGGTACCAGCCGGCGGGTGGGCCGGACTCGGCCCCTTTTCCCCTCACACGAGGGGTGAGCCTCACCAGCCCTTTTGTTCGATGTACCGCATACCATCCACTTGTGGGGGTTGACAGGGTTTGTGTCGGTTTGTACGCTTAGTTGCAGTCGATCTCCTGGGAATTTCGCACGACCGGCGATCGACTGCAAAACAGGGGGTGGAGGGAGGGTGGAAAGCCCGGAAAACATCGGCTTTCCGGGGAGAGTCTTAATCGAACCAAGTTGGGATTGAAACCTCTTCCTTCTGCTTCACTGGCCCGTTTCCGCAACTCTGTCTTAATCGAACCAAGTTGGGATTGAAACCGTCTTCGTGTGGGAACGTGGCGCACTGTGCGATCAGTGTCTTAATCGAACCAAGTTGGGATTGAAACTGAGGCGTGAACAGTATTGTCGAAATCAAAGCACGGTCTTAATCGAACCAAGTTGGGATTGAAACGAGAGCAGGCTCTCTGGCGATGGGCTGCCGTCATACAGGTCTTAATCGAACCAAGTTGGGATTGAAACCTCACCGAACCGGTCACCGCCGACTGAACAACAGCCGGTCTTAATCGAACCAAGTTGGGATTGAAACTCGACCTCGAAGAACCGCAGGAAGACCTCCCCGTCACGGTCTTAATCGAACCAAGTTGGGATTGAAACCAATCATTTCGCCGTCACACGTTGAGCGAGACATGCAGTCTTAATCGAACCAAGTTGGGATTGAAACCGCTCTGGACAGAAGAACTCATAACCCCATGATCCGCGTCTTAATCGAACCAAGTTGGGATTGAAACGCGTCCACGCGTTGGTTCCTGGAAAGCAGTCACACGCTTGTCTTAATCGAACCAAGTTGGGATTGAAACACATGTGCATGCGCATTCACTCTGCAACAGCTGGAGTGTGGTCTTAATCGAACCAAGTTGGGATTGAAACCTGAAACCGGGATTGACACTTGGTGCGCAGGCTGATCAAGGTCTTAATCGAACCAAGTTGGGATTGAAACGCGATCCATCCGATCGCTTCGAGATCGTCCTCGTCCCCGGTCTTAATCGAACCAAGTTGGGATTGAAACTATGATAGCGGATGTAACCGTCTTTAACCGAAAAATGTCTTAATCGAACCAAGTTGGGATTGAAACAAGTTGTCGGTGAACGGGTCATTGGTGATCAAGCACGTCTTAATCGAACCAAGTTGGGATTGAAACATGAGTGTCACAAGGAAGATTGCGAACTGGTGGTCTTGTGTCTTAATCGAACCAAGTTGGGATTGAAACTCTGATGCACGAAAGGCGATTGTGCGCTCGGTTAAGTCGTCTTAATCGAACCAAGTTGGGATTGAAACTAGTGTCAAGTGCTATTGGTGCTCTCATTAGCGTTATGTCTTAATCGAACCAAGTTGGGATTGAAACCTACTCTCCTCTCCTCTAGTCCCGTTTGTGTCCCGAGTCTTAATCGAACCAAGTTGGGATTGAAACGCCAACCAGGCGAGGATTTCTAGGTCCTCGTCCTCAGTCTTAATCGAACCAAGTTGGGATTGAAACTACAGCATAAAGAGGTTGTAGAAGGTCTTAATCGCACCAAGTTGGGATTGAAACGGGCGCACTCCACCCCGGCCAACCAGCCAATCAATTCGAGTCTTAATCGCACCAAGTTGGGATTGAAACTTCTTGATTGTAAATTGAATCCGCCTTTTTAGGCTTTCTTGTGTCTTAATCGCACCAAGTTGGGATTGAAACGACGTTCTCCTCTTAAGGATGTAGGATAGCATATGGGGTCTTAATCGCACCAAGTTGGGATTGAAACCAGGATATCTTCGATAATCCTACATCGTTCCTGCTTGTCTTAATCGCACCAAGTTGGGATTGAAACCTTTAACGATGTCATCGTTTATCTCCAAATCGCATGCTGTCTTAATCGCACCAAGTTGGGATTGAAACAACTGCGAAGGCAATAAGGAACCTATTACGCTAAGAAGTCTTAATCGCACCAAGTTGGGATTGAAACTACCTGCTATTCTTGTGATACTTGCCTAACTTGTGAAACGTCTTAATCGCACCAAGTTGGGATTGAAACGAACTTTACGATCGCGCTCCGAGCTCCACGGGGAGCTGTCTTAATCGCACCAAGTTGGGATTGAAACGGCTTATGATATGTATTGTCTATCGTTTCATCGGTAGTCTTAATCGCACCAAGTTGGGATTGAAACTTGCTCTATCCCAATTATCCCAACCACTGAAGATTGGTCTTAATCGCACCAAGTTGGGATTGAAACAATAGGGATAAGGGGCTGACGCGATTTGGGATTAACGCGAGTCTTAATCGCACCAAGTTGGGATTGAAACTGTTGTCACACTCGTTGTCGGAAATTCTGAAATCGTACGTCTTAATCGCACCAAGTTGGGATTGAAACCGGCAATACAGCGCATGATGCGTTTGCGTGCCTACCGGTCTTAATCGAACCAAGTTGGGATTGAAACTCAGGATACTCTGTGTGTGTGTGTGTCTGTGTTATGGTCTTAATCGAACCAAGTTGGGATTGAAACAGGCAACACCTATTGGCGGGCCTACACCCGCCGACGGGGGTCTTAATCGAACCAAGTTGGGATTGAAACTGCACAAACGTGTGCACGATCCATGCATCTTTAACGGTCTTAATCGAACCAAGTTGGGATTGAAACCGATTGCGTCAGCAATCCCCGCGGCGGCCGCCTTGCCAGTCTTAATCGAACCAAGTTGGGATTGAAACTCGTCAAATCACAGTCGCAGCGTGAGTGGGAACTTGCGTCTTAATCGAACCAAGTTGGGATTGAAACTCACGCGCACGTACTCAGGCGACATCTGAGCAGCCTTTTGTCTTAATCGAACCAAGTTGGGATTGAAACACATACATTTTCAGAGCTTAAACAAGTATTTCAACGTGTCTTAATCGAACCAAGTTGGGATTGAAACAAGACAGCAACACGTGAACATCGGGGGGGTACAAAAGTCTTAATCGAACCAAGTTGGGATTGAAACATAATTCGGGTCTTTCAACCAGTGGTAGTGCGTGCTGCGTCTTAATCGAACCAAGTTGGGATTGAAACTTGCACCTCGCGCCGAGTATCTTCTGCGCTTTGCGACGTCTTAATCGAACCAAGTTGGGATTGAAACAGGCCGGAATAGTGTTCAAGCCAGTGCGTGAGCAGATCGAGTCTTAATCGAACCAAGTTGGGATTGAAACCTTTCTCGGGAAAGCCTTCGCAGAGATCAGCATCATCTTGTCTTAATCGAACCAAGTTGGGATTGAAACCTTTCTCGGGAAAGCCTTCGCAGAGATCAGCATCATCTTGTCTTAATCGAACCAAGTTGGGATTGAAACAGCTTGCTTGCTATCAAATGCTTCTCTTGAAATGTTGGTCTTAATCGAACCAAGTTGGGATTGAAACAAGGCTGAGGAAGAGTATTTCCTGTCCTATCTGAAACCCGGTCTTAATCGAACCAAGTTGGGATTGAAACAATCAACCGCTGAATCTCTAATCAGAGAATTTTCAATTACGTCTTAATCGAACCAAGTTGGGATTGAAACCATACAGCATTGCCTCCTCCCAAAACCTTCAGATTCTGTCTTAATCGAACCAAGTTGGGATTGAAACATATTTCTCAAAGTTGTCGTACTCTTTGAAAAGGTAATAGTCTTAATCGAACCAAGTTGGGATTGAAACCAAGTGACGCCATCCATGCGTCTGTGTATAGATCAAAGTCTTAATCGAACCAAGTTGGGATTGAAACCGAGAAGATCGCGTCTGCCGTGTGCGTAGAACACCAGTCTTAATCGAACCAAGTTGGGATTGAAACGCTCGTTTAGGATGCTCCGGACACGATTTGTTCGATGTCTTAATCGAACCAAGTTGGGATTGAAACGATGTCGTCTCTGGGGAAACGGAGCGGATCCTAGAGAAGTCTTAATCGAACCAAGTTGGGATTGAAACGAATTAAAAGCGAGTGGCGAGTAGCGAGTTGCGAGTAGTATTCCTGGTGTGCGTCGAACGGAGATGCGCAGCGCTCGTTAGTCGTGAGCCGTCAGATAGCTTGGAACTGAAAAGAGAAAACAATCGCGTTTGCGGAAACAATCGGCGGTCTACTGAAAAACCGATTGTCCACTTTCACCCCTCGCCAGTCGCCATTCGCTACTCGCCAAAACAAATGGAACCAAGTTGGGATTGAAACGAATAAAGGGGCGAATGGCGAATGGTGAATAGCGAATGGTAAGCATCGCGGCCGGGGACGCATAACGTCGATCAGAAGTTCATGCCGGGTGGGCGCCCGTTCTTTCTCGTCCACACTGCCGTTCCACCCCGATTCGAACTAGCCTTCCAAGTTGACGGTAGGGGCAATTCATGAATTGCCCCTACCAGTGACCAGCTTCTGTGTTCGCGGCGAGACACCGCAAGCGCTAAGCTGGTGAAGGCTAAAGCCTTCACAACAAAGCGGCGATAAATCGCCGCACTCCATGGAGTGCGGGGCTTTAGCCCCGCTTTCCGCGCGGGACTTCAGTCCCCCGGCAAAGGCAATGGATGATCCAACGTTAGTCGGCGGACCCGACAAGCCGGTCCCTCCGAAAAAGCGGACCCGACAAGCCGGTCCCTCCGAAAAAAAGACCTGACGAGCGGGTCCCTCCGAGAAGCGGACCTTACAAGCAGGTCCCTCCGAGAGACCGGCCGGAGGGGCACGCCTGTCGTGCCCGGGGAATAACAATGGATGATCCAACATCACGGAGCGGACGTGACAAGCACGTCCCTCCGAGAAGCGGACGTGATAGGCACGTCCCTCCGAGAAGCGGACCCGACAAGCGGGTCCCTCCGAAAGGCGGACCTGACAAGCAGGTCCATACGACGTTGTAGGGGCAATTCATGAATTGCCCCTACCGTATAATCAGCAACGGATTGGAAGAGTCGCGTTTGGTTAAGAGGGATGGGCGATCAAAGGGCAAACGGCAGACAATCAGCCCCCGTGAATTCTCCTCCTGGAAGAATCCCGTGAACGTCCGCGCCCCCATCGGCAGAGGAAAAGTGCCGACGATTCAGCCGCACGTCGGGCGGTCCTGTTTGGCTCTGCGGGCTTCTTCCAGCAGTCTGATCCAGGCCCCCATGTAATGGCCGTGGTCGTGGTAGGTCCGGCCGCTGACCAGATTGCCGTCCACCACACAGGGCGCATCCACAAATATTCCACCGCAGACTTCGAGGTCGAAGCGGCACTTGGGGACAGTGGCCATCCGCCGCCCCTTCACGCAACCGGCATAGGCCGGAATTTCCACGCCATGACACACGCAGGCGATCGGTTTATTCGTTTCAAAAAAGTGCCGTGTGATGCGGACAAGGTCCTCATCATAGCGGAGATATTCCGGAGCCCGACCGCCAGAAAAAAATATCCCCAGATATTCCTCCGGATTGACATCCCGAAAGGCGATGTCGGCCTCGATGGTGTAGCCTTCCCACTCTTTGGTGATGGTCCAGCCGGGCTTGACCTCATGCATGACCATTTGATAACGGCGTTTTTCCGGGGCGGCGACCACGGGCTGAAATCCCGCCTCGATCAGCCGATAATACGGATAGAGAGTATCCATCGTTTCGCTGGCGTCGCCTACAATGATTAATACTTTTTCCATTGGACCATCCTTTCTCTATTAATCGCGTTTTAAGCGAGCTCGGTTAGACAGCGTTCCAGATATTCACGGGCCTCGAGAATGTGTGCGGTGACCAGAGCGGGAGTATCCCGGATCGGCCGCCCTCGGGGATAAGCGTGCATAAAAATAGAACTATAGCCCGAATAGTGAATATCTTTAAGTGCCGAAAGAATGGGCCGGAAGTCGAGGGGGCCCCTGCCTGGAAGCTGGAGGAGTTCGTCCTCAAGGGGCATCGGTTTCATGCATCCCTTGCCGTGCTGCCACATATAGAAGACGGCGATTTTTTCGCCCAAATCGCGGATCAACCGGGCCAGCAGGTTGGCATCCTGGGGGAGGTGGTAAGGGGCAAATGCCAGGGAGAGCGTGCGGGTCGGCCAGGACTCCGCCAGCCAGCGCATTGCGTCGGGTGACTCGATCAAACTACTGCCATGGTTTTCGATGGCGATGATGACGCCAGATTCTTCCGCAAGTGCGAGGGTGGGCTTCAGCTTTTCCACAAAATCACGGACGGCCTGACGGAGTTCGGCGTTTTTCAGGCCGACCGGTCCGGCCGCCCCAGTAACGATGACGGGACAACCCAGCCTCCCAGCCAGTCGGATTTCGTCGGCCAGGCGAAACGGTCCAAGATCATAACGACTGATGGCCCCCAGTCGGACGCCGTGTTCGGTGAGCAGTTCCTGAAACCGCTCCAGTCCGAGGGTGTCGAGCTGTTCGCGCTGGTTGCCGTGGACTTTGGGCCACAGATCGATGGCCTCTGCCCCGGCTTTTCGCACCTCGCGGAGAATCTCCTCCAAGGATGCGTAACCGTACAGGCAGGAGGCCAGCAAATAACGAAGCGAGAAACGGCCGGTGGCTTGAGCGGGCGACGCGTCGGCCGGTATAAGCCGATGACCGGTCAACCAGGCGGCAGAGAGGGCCTGCACGCCGGTTTTCAGGAAGTGACGCCGCTGCCACCCGGCGGGTACATGTGTTTGGCGCGAGACAGGTTGATGATGCATCGTTTCCTCCCGGTCCATCAGACCACCTCGAAGCCTTTACGCTGTTCCCGCGACAGGTGCTGATTGGCTTCCGCGTCGCCGACGATGACCTCTTTTTCGGCATCCCAGCGAAGGGGTCGCCCCAAACGGATGGAAAGATTGATCAGGTGGCAGGTCGTGGCGCTGCGATGCTGGCTTTCATAATCGGAGATGGGCAGCCGCCGGGCACGGATGCAATCGAAGAAGTTGGCCATGTGGTTGACGATCGCGTCGAGCTTTCCAACCCGATCGGGCCGGTTGGGATCGTCAAAGTCGTAAAGCTTATACTGCTCCCTGGGGAACGGATGGTCCTTCAGTTCGTCCACGGGTGTCCCAGCGATGGTGCCACGGTTGACAAACAGCCGACCTTTTTCCCCTTCGAAAAGGACGCCCACGCGGCCTTCTTCCTGAACGACCAGTTCCACACCGCTGGGATAGCGGACAATTGCTCCGAAGTCGATCGGCACATTGTAGCCGTTGGGGATGTTGGGGAGTTTGCCGTGCCCTGCGATTTCGACGGGAAATTCTCCGATGGCCCATTGGGCGATATCGATATCGTGGGCTCCCCAATCGGTGATTTTTCCGCCGGCATACTCGAACCACCAGCGGAAGGTGTAGTGGCAGCGTTCTTCGGTGTAGGGGACTTCGGGGGCCTGGCCCAGCCAGAGATTCCAGTTGAGGGCGGCCGGGACTGGACGCACAGGAAAGGGACCACCCGTCGGATTCGGACCGGCCACGCATGTGACACGGTGGAGTTTGCCCAGTCGGCCGGCCCGGACCATCTCGACCGCGAGGCGGTACCGGGCGTCACTGCGTTGCCAGGAACCCACCTGAACTACGCGCTGGGTTTCCCGCACCACTTTGCGGATCACCTTGCCTTCGTCCACGGTGAGCGTAAGGGGTTTTTCGACATAAACATCCTTGCCAGCGCGGCATGCGTCAATGACCATTTTCGCATGCCAGTGGTCCGGCGCCCCGATGAGGATGACGTCGATGTCCTTTCGATCGAGGAGGTGACGGTAATCCTCGTAAATGTCGGGAGTGCTTCCGAAGCTGGCGCGGGCCTGTTCGCGGACATTTCGGTCCACGTCGGCAATCGCCACGATGTCGCCATGGGCCTGGGCTTTGAGGGCGATGACCGTGCCCTGGTAGCGCATCCCAATGGCGCCGATGCCCGGCCGATCATTCTTGAGTGGCGGTCCTTCCGCGGTTACCCGTTGTTGCCAGAAGAAGGGAATGCCCAGGGAAGTTCCCAGACCGGAAAGAACTGTGAGCACTTGCCGGCGACTCAGTTTCATGGCGGAGTTCCTCCCCTAGCACGTTTTGGACAGGTCATCGCACAATGTGAGGACGTGAAGCAACGGGTTTGGATACGGTTTGGCGAAACGACCGAGGACTTTCCGGCCCAGCAGCGCTTAGATTGTCGTTTGGGGTGGATGGTGTGTCCAGTGCGGGACGCGAAAAGTTTTTCTGCGGATCACGATGAGCGTGAGCTCCCGTTTGGAGGGGCACGCTTGTCGTGCCCGGTGAATAACAATGGATAATCCAACATCACGAAGCGGACGTGACAGGCACGTCCCTCCGAGAGGCGGACCTGACAAGCAGGTCCCTCCGAGACACGGACCTGACAAGCAGGTCCCTCTGAAAAAAGACCTGACAAGCAGGTCCCTCCGAGAGACCGGCCGGAGGGGCACGCTTGTCGTGCCCGGGGAATAACAATGGATAATCCAACATCATGAAGCGGACGTGACAAGCGGGTCCATACGACGTTGTAGGGGCAATTCATGAATTGCCCCTACCGGCGGACAGCAGATGGTTAAGATACCTGTCGGGCATCACAGAAGGATGATCCATTCGGGCGAGCTTCGCTGAAGGCATCCCAAAAAGCGAGAAAGTGCATGGAAATCCCATCCGCAAGGTTGTGGAACGGACAGCACGGTGAGCCCAGCCCCAGGGTTACCATCTTCTTTTTCTTCCTCGGCAATTTGACACGACAATTGCCGTTCGGGGATTCTCCCCTATTATGAAAAAAGCACACCTGGCGCCCAGTAAACGGCGTTGGCCGCGATCTCGGACCTGTTCAATCCATAAATGGAGTGCTCATCATGGTCGAACCGAATCAAACCCAGCGTAAGAATACAGAATCGGCTGCCCCGAGCTGTTCACCGTGTCGGGGTCAGCCCATAAGGTTGGAGTTATCCGAGGCCCAGGCCCTTCTGAATCAGCTTGATGGTTGGGAACTCGACGAGTCGGCCCAGCGGATCAAAAGGCAGTGGCGGATGGCGGATTTCGTTTCTGCCCTGAAATTTTTCAATCAGGTGGGAGAGATTGCTGAATCGCTTGACCATCATCCCGATTTGCATCTCGAGCGCTACCGCCACGTGCGGATTGAAATCTGGACACACTCCGCAGGAGGTTTAACGCAAGCCGACTTTCACCTGGCCAGACGGATCGATGAACTCGCCCGCACGCTCGGGATTTCGTAGAGCCGTCTCCAAGTTCACCAGCCGGCCATCAGAGCGGCGGATCGGTCACTCCCGCGTTTCATTCGGGATCTTTGAACTGGAGCGTATGAACTTCAGTGAGTCGAGGCGGATTTCCGCATTGGAGGTTGTGCAGGGGTCGAGCCGCAGCTCTGTGACCATTCCACGCCACAGAGGATGTCCCGCAAGATCCAGGCGATAGGTGTGAAACTGCCCATCCGCGAGCACCTCGACTTTCGCACTGGCCTCCTCCCGGAACGGGGCATTGGGCGGACACCAGAAAATCTGCAGGATGTCGCGAGCCTTCGGAGAGCGAATCGCCACTCGGATTTCCATTCCGGAAAACTCGCTTGCCCGCAGTTTGGCTGTCGTTTGCAGGGCTGGGTCATCGCTGGTGGATTGGGTAGTAAGGCAGCCCTCTTTCACGACAGGGGGTGTCAGTCCCATCATCGCCGACCAGCCTTCGGTGTCACCGGCTGTGACGAAGTCCCACTCGGTGCGAACCGGTGGTTCCTCCACAGTGGTGAATTCCGGCAACGGCAAGCCCACGTCCTCCGGACCGAAATTCCGTGGCGCGGGGCTGTCGGGACAGAAAACGCGGCGGATGGCTTCCAGGTGGCCGAATCCATATTTCTTGTGCGGTTCGCAGAAAGAACCCTCGCCAAACTCGTTCCAGGCCTCAACGAGGAGCACTTTGGGTTGACCCGTCTCATCCACAAATTGTTTGGCCTGGCGGAGGTGGGCCTCAAACGCTTCTGGCGTGCAATCAGTGAGGACGAGGGCCCGATCCCCGTGCCACGGACGGGAATCCCAGCCCGCACTCACAGGCGTGATCACCGGCATGAGTCCGGCCTCGGCAAGCGGCCGCCACCAGAGCGTGTTGTAGTTTCGCGCGACTTCGGCAAAGGGCACCCAACTTCGGCCCTCGATCCCGCATGAAGGCCAGTTGTACCCGGTGACGGCATCAAATCCCATCTCCTTCATTTCCTTGAGGACGCCGGGGGTGCCGCATCCCGCCACAAGAATCTTCCCCACGCCCGCCTCCTCCGTCATGCGGTGCCACAGATCGATGGCCTGACGCGTTCCCTCGATCCCCAAGTCCCGTTTGAGGGAATGAACAGAAAAGATCACGAGCAACGGCCGGCCGTCAATTTTAAAATATTCGGGACGCCGGAAATAATTTTCTATCCAGTATTGGCACACGCGTCGGTTATCCTCCGCGCTGTGTTCACCGGGACCGAAGTGATTCGCCCAGAGCAGGCAAAACTTGAGAAGGTTGCGATACCGGGATTGGAGGTAGCCGTCATGAAGGGCATGATTGAGCCGCTGCTCTCCCTGTCGCCAGTACCAGTCGTAACAGAAAAAAGTGATCCCGTGTTCCACGGCCCACTTGATTTGCCAGTCGATCACCTCGGGGAGTCCTTCTCGGTAAAAGCCTAGCACCGGCCGGCGTTCAGGAAACGTCACCAGCGGAAGCCACGAGGCTGGACGCCCCCAACCGGGAAAATAGTAAACGCCCACTTCATATGGCCCACGGATCGGCTGCGGGGGCGGAACGTATTCCGCTTTCGGAAGGTGCAGCTCCGGCAGAAACGTCTCCACGCACTCTGCTTGCAGCGCAACTGGGTGGGTGACGAGAAGTTTCAGCCGGCACTCGCCTTCGCGATGGCTCTTCACCCGCCAGACAATTGATCGCATATCGCCGTAGTCGATAGGTCCAGTCGCCTGTTCTGCGGATGCAGGTTCTGTAAGCTCCACACCATCAGGAAGGATAAGTTTGGCGCGAACGGCAGGGACCATTTCACCGCCGCGGTTGGTGATCTGAGCGACAACGTCGCATGTCTGTCCCACCCGGGGGAGTGCCGATTTGATGAAAAAGTTTCTTATTTCCAGGTCGGCGGGTCCCGCCGGTTCCTCAGTCAGCTTAAACCATCTGATGCGGAGATGGACGGGCTTCTCGGCGGTCGCTTCGATCCCCAGGTAAACGATGGGTGGTTGCCAGCCTTTGGCGCCGGCGAGCGGGACATTGTAAACCCGCGGGTCCTTTCCCGGAGTTAAAGGAAACTCCTGCGACTGAAGGCCGTTGACTTTGCCCGATGCCCAGACCAGCCGAGCAATCCCTGGCTCCTCCACAGCCATCTGGAATGCGGCGAAGGCCATCACCTCGGTAACCTCGACGGGCGGCGCGACCAGACGGGAACCGGGTGGCAGAACGACGTGAAGTCCGTCCTCATCCACCCACAATTTGCCGTCACCCTCAATGCTCCAGCCCGCCGGGTTGTCGCGGAAGGTCCAATCGGGAGCGACCGGTTGTGCCCTTGAACCGAGTTCAATAATGTGAATAAAGTCGATGCGATATTCCGCGGGCTCCTGGCCGCCTTGCAGACCGGGAAGATCAAACCGCAGACGCAGGAGTTGCCCCTCGGCCTGCCAGAATGGACGAACGCGGTAGGTATGCCAACCGGCGCTGACGTGAAACGGGGTGTGTTTTTCGGGGGAAAAACCGCCATATTGCGTTTTGGTGGTGTTGGTCCAGAAGAACTCGGCGGTTCCATCGCGTGGGGCCCACAACCGAATTTCGATGACCTGAGTGGGGGTTGTCGCCAATGGCGGATCGAAAACCTCGTGGACGAGGATTGGATCCCAGTCCACCACTGTGGTGCGCAAGACGCCCTCTGCCACCTGCGTGTCCCGGAGATGCCCTCCCGGGCTCCAGCCCTGCAGATTGCCCGGCTCATCGAAATTCCATTCCCGCAACACCTCCTCGCCATTCGCGGCAGAAACTCCCGAAGCAATAACCAAACTTCCCAGCGAAAGGATCGTGAAAAGCCAGCGCGCACACCGAACTGCCATCATGGTGGAACTCCAAAGAAAAAGCCCGGGCTGTCTGCTCGGTGTTTTTGACAAAGAACATTCGGTTGCGCGGTCCCATTTTAACAGCATGGTTGCAGCGAGGCAAAGAATCGCGAAGAGGGGCGTCTTCCGCGGCGTTCGACGAACCCCGGAGAGGCACGCTTGTCCGCCGGGTGAGAGGAAATGGATGATCCAACGTTACTCGGCAGACCTGACAAGCAGGTCCCTCCGAAGAAATCGTTCGGAGGGGCACGCTTGTCGTGCCCGGGGAATAACAATGGATAATCCAACATCAGGGAGCGGACGTGACAAGCACGTCCCTCCGACAAACGGACGTGACAGGCACGTCCCTCCGACAAGCGGACCTGACGAGCGGGTCCCTCGGAGAAACGGACCTGACAAGCAGGTCCCTCGGAAAGGCGGACGTGACACCTGAAGCTTTGCGTCGCGAGCTCAAGCGTTCTGCCCAGGGATGGTCGCCCGCCTGGATACTTCCTTCTGTTCCTGTGCGGGATCCCCGGCGGCGTTTTTTCTCGCCCAGGTATTCAGAAGGGACGAAACACGCGATTCCAGCTCGTCGATCATCCGCAAGACTTCGTCATGGCGTTCGTCCAGCGATTCGAGAAGCCGTAATTGCTCATCCACCGTCAGAGAGCCGCCAAGCTGCGCCAGAATGCCCTGCGAGCGCGACAGGGCCGTATTGGAACGAATCATGGGCGTCCCCTTCATCTCGGAGCCGTCTGGTGCTTCGTCTCGTCAGCAACGGTAAAAATCGTCAGGGGGAAAGTCCGATGATCGAAAGAGACACTGAAATTACGGTCATGCGGATTGAGAAAAATGCGCAAGCAACAAAAAATAGGAACATCATCGTCAGGTAACCCACAGATTGGCGGCATTTTTCCCCAAAGTCGAGGGAAGAATATTCGAGCGTATTCTCCTAGCGGGGCTGCTGGACAAGACCCTCGTGGGCGGCTACCATCAAAGCTGGATGTGGCTGGGGCGTAGCCCTCAAAAATGGTTCCCGCTCGACAAATGCCCACAAGGGGCCTTCTGTCCGGGATAAATAATTGATATGCGGGACGACCAGCGCTTGGTTGACCCGCTCTGGTGTTTTTCTGTGGTTTGGGATGGTTGCCAAAGGCTGTTGGTGTTCGTTTTTGATAGAAAGGAGGTTACCGGGTGGTCAAACTGATCCTGCGTGAAGGCGAGTCGATTCAAGAAGCTGTTCGTCGGTTTCGTAAGCTGGTAGAACGAGCGGGAATCAAAAGGGAGATGCGGCGCCGGGAATACTACGAAAAGCCCAGTGAAATCCGGCGCCGGGCACGGTTGCGGGCGGAGCGGCGCGCCCGCCGGGCGAGGATGCTCATGATGGGTCGGTGAGTTACCTCGCCTGCCTCGCGAATAGCTGAGAATCGATACGATTTCACGCGGATCGGCGGCATAACTGGTAACTTCGGCCGTCGGCGGGGGAATTTTTGCATTTCCCCGCCGCGTTCTGTTTATAATGGCAGTTGCCCTCTGGCTGTTATGCCAAATGGCGCTCGACTGACCCGATTTGCCAATTTTTCGCCAGCCCGACACAGCGTTCATGAATGCCTGTATTCGTTCGTGGAAGTGGCATATTCTCTTCTCCGCCGGTTGCCTGGCGCTTGCATTGTTTTACCCATCTGAGCTGCCTGCCCGTGAAGCTGGTGTCTCCAATCCTCAGCCGAGACCGGCGGTCGTGGCGAATCTTGCCCCTTTTCCAGGCCAAGTGACGGTCCAGGGTGCCACGGGGGAAGGTGTTTTAACGGCTATTTTTCCACCGCGGACGATGGTCACCCTCATGCTCAGGGAAACGTGCCGGATTTCGGCGACCGGACAGTTGCCACCGACCGCCACTTCGTCTCGATGCGAGGAAGTCATCGGTCCGGGCAGCCTGGCGATTCTGTACGCGGTGGGGCAGCCTGAAAAGCCAACGTTCCAGATGGCGGTGGTCACCCTTCAAAGTGACCCCTCTGCCCTCGCACGGGTTTTAAACACAGCCTCTTCGGTCCTCGACCAGGAAGCGGTGACCCAATTCATCTCCGGCGGATACACGTCCCTGGGAGTTGTTTGGGAGCCAAATCTTCGCCCTCGGAAGCTCCTGGTGCCGGTCAAGATTCTTGTGGACGACGAAGAGCCGGCGGCCCGACGGATATGGGAAGCTCGGCTTCGGGCACGCATTGCCGCGGTCAACGACATCCTTGGCCGATTCTGCCCGATCCAGCTAAACGTTGTCGCGGCAGAAACATGGCGATCAGATGACAAATTGGCCTCACTGGAGGACGGTTATCAGCAGTTCGTAACCATGGTGGATCCCCTCCCCGGCACGCTGGCGATTGGCTTTGCGTCCCAATGGGCGAGCCAGAAACAAGCGGCAACCTTAGGAACTTGCGCCGGGCCGTTCAGTCGTCACATCCTGCTCCGCGAGCATGGCCCCGCAATTACTGAGACAGAGCGGGTGGAGATGCTTCTCCATGAGCTGGGCCACGTGTTCGGTGCGGTCCATATCGCGGATACGGATTCCCTCATGCGACCCAAATTGGAAAACCGCCGGGCACGGGATCGGCAATTCCTGTTAGGATTCGATCCTGTCAACACGCTCGTCATGAACATGGTGGCGGGTGAACTTCTGCAAAGAAAAACACGCTGGGAAGATTTTTCCGAGCACACCCGAGGCAGCCTCCTTTTCTGCTATCGCGCCCTGGTAGCGGCGGAGGAATCGGACGAGACCGCCTCACTCCTGATAGAACGGCTGGAGCAGGTGTCGCGCCAGCAGGCGCCTTTGGTGGCGGGCGTCGAACCCGGCCAAGCCACGGACGATACTCCTTCCGGAGATCTGCGAGAGTCCTCCGACCAGCCGCCGACGAGGTCTCCGGCAGTTGATCTGGCTCACGGAGCGCCCGCGCCTGAACCGCCCGGAGAAACGAGATCTTCCATAAAGCCGGCGACGCCCGAAGCAACGGCGGGATTGGAAAGACCGACAACTCCTCAGGAACATCAATCCGGCAGGGAGGCAAGGGAAAAATCAGGCACTGCCTCCACGGCGCCAACACGCGCGACCGATGTCGTTCCTCCGCCAGCCCCATCGGAGGAATCGCTGGCTGCCGCCCGCTGGGTGATCCAGGCTGTGGTGGCAGAATGGGATCCGGCGGCCGTACCGGTCAGCGGTCCTCGGCCAATGGGGGACGCTGTGATGGAGATCCTTGTTCGAAAAGGGGCGGAAGTGGCTCAGCAAATTCCTGCCCAAAGCGCCACGCAGCGCTCCGCGTTTCTGAGAGTTCTGGGAGTCCTCGTAGATGATTCGACTTTTCTGCGGGAGCAACCGGGGCTGGGAGTTGTCTGGGCGAAACTGGAGACTGAGGCAGAGCGACAGCGTCGGTTGGCGCGAATACCCCTGCCGACAATTGAAGGCCGACACGACTGGGCCCAGCACTTCGGTGTGTCGGCGGCCTTGACTGACGTGTTGGGAGCGGGACCCGCTCGAAGCCTGGGCCTGGCCAAAGAATGGCGCGATGCACAGGGGGACTCCGGTTTCAGTTTTACCGACCTCGCCGCGGATTACGCGGGTGTTGTTTTCGCCGAAGCAGTCCAGAGCGGGAGAATTTCCCTCGCGGAGTTGGCTAAGAACTTCACACTGCCGGCCTATGTCCCCCCGCTGTCACGGTATCCGGAGGAAATTTCGTTCCCGCGGATGATCCGCGAGTACGGCGGGTTTTTCGGCGAACGCACCCGGGCAATCGTCCGGGAAATCGAGGACGCCATCGGATCTCTCCCGGCTTACAGGAGAAGTCCGTGAGGAGTTTTCCGCGGTTGTCTCCCGCAGCGGAATACACTCTTCGGTACCCCAACGCGAAGCCGGCATCCCACGATCATGTCATATCACCCCACCACATATACGTAGATTGTCGGAGGGCAGCGATCAAACGTATACGCCACAAGAAGTGGGTATTAACCCACTTGATAGTGGTCATGCAGGCTGCCATTCTGACACAGATTGCCGGATAATCTGGAGAACCGTCCGGCGATCCGGTCAGATTTCCTGGTCGTAACATATTGATGAGAGACAAGTTACGACAGACATCGCGTTATTGCACCAATGGCACAAGGTTTGCTTGCAAGTGAATTTGGGAGGTTTCTGCAGGTTCCGAATGGTCCTTCGCAACGCGTAATGAAAAACGGGTGGAGGCCACGCGGAATGACTCCTGAACAGCGGCGAACCATTCTGGTAACGAGGCGCTTACGGGAGGCTGCGGGCTACCTCGAATTGGGTCTGGTGGATCAGGCACTCCAGTGCCTGGAAATCGAGGATCTTGGCCCGTGGGAGGGGCCGGTCAGCATGTTCAAAGGGCAGATTCTGGCTTCTCAAGGCCGTTACCTGGATGCGGCAGCGGCTTTCGAGCGGGCCGCTCAAGTATTCCCACCTCCCCACGATCGCCTCGCCTGGTACACGCTCAGTCAGTGTCTCCGGCAGGCGGGAGACACCGTTCGCGCTATCCAGGTGCTGGGACGCGCCCGGGGCGCTTACCCGCGGCAGTACTTTTTCCCCACCGGAGGCGAAGTGTGAGGAGCACGACGTTCCCTTACCGCGGACAGCGTTCGCCCTGGAAATAAACTCGCTGAATTGTCAAAACCGGTTGATCTTCAATCCGAACCATGCCGCTTTCCACCCATGAAGCGGCTTTTTTTGTGCGCTCTGATCTCGGAAAAAGTTGGTCATTGACGAGATCGTGATTCAACTCAAAAAGGATGAACTCCGGGCATGCGCCCACCTGAAAAACGGCAGGCGGCAGCCCCAACAGGGCTCGGGGATTGACCGAGGCCATCCGAAAGGCGTCGGCCACAGTGCAACCGGTCAAACGGATGGCGTTGACGATCCCGGTAATGACGGGTTGCGCGGCACCCGCAAGGAGTTGCCGCTGCCCAGCCACTACAAGCCGTCCTTCGGGAAGCATTTCGACTTCCCCGAGAGGAGTCCGATAAATCCCTGCTGGCATACCGGCCAGAGCAGTCACATCGCTAACAAGAATAGACCTCGTGATCCCCTTGGCCCGAAGAGCCACAATCATAAAGTCTTGCGGCAGGTGGTGGCCATCGAAGATGAAGCTCGCCCAGAGCCGGTCCTCCGCAAGCTGATACCAAAGATAATTGGGATGCCTCGGCAGCATGAGGTGACAACCGTTCCCCAAATGCGTGCTGAGTTGAGCACCCGCCAACACTGCGTCTTCCAGTTGCCTAGCCGTTGCAGCGGTATGTCCGATGGCGACGATCACTCCGTTGGCCACGGCCCTTTCGATGAAAGGCACAGCTTCGGGATACTCGGGCGAAAGGGTGATCAAGCGGATGAGACCGGTGGCGGCTTCCTGCAACTGGCAGAACTCTTCCCAATCTGGCGGACGAACGTGTTCTCGGGGATGGGCGCCACGTGGGCCATCCTCGGGGCTGATGTAGGGTCCTTCCAGGTGGATGCCGGGAATCGCCTGGGCCAAAGGAGGATATTCGTTCACAGCCTGAGCGATGGTCCGAACGGCGTTGATCATTACTTCCCGACTGTGGGTGGTGATGGTCGGGAGAAACCGCGTCACGCCGGTCGTGAACATCTTTTCCGCCACGGCCCAGACGTCTTCAGGCGAAACGTCGGAAGCCGTGAAATCATGGCCGCCATAGCCGTTCACCTGAATGTCGCAGAGACCAGGGGCAATCCACGGTAACCGGTCCTCCGATATCTCTCGGGACCCAGCGGTTTCGCGTTCCAGGGAGACGATGCGATCCTCCTTGATCGTGAGGGCCACGATGCCACCCGACACAACATCTCGCGCGACGATCCGTTCGGTTGAATCTGCCATGCTCATGCGTTTATTCCATCCTGCTACAAACCCCGGGCAATGCTGGACAGGCGGTCGGTTCCTTCGGATGTAGAAAGCCAGGGTCATGGGACGCCGTCGAAGGCGTCTATCCAATGGGCAAACGGAGGGTCGAATTCCACCCCGACCGGCCACCCGTCCTGCACACCGTTTGCAACTCCCATCATTCACGCCCTATGGGAGCAATGCAACGGGCTGATTTCCATGTTTTTATGGTAGCGAAGGGGGGATTGACTCGGTACAATGGCGGCCGGATTCAAAGGATGCGGGGTCCCGATGCGGGGATTTAAAAGACGGTGAGGCGAAAGGCGGGAACTGGGACGAAAAGGGAGGTTGCGTCGTGATCGAGTTGGGATTTCACACCGACAACTGGCGGCCGCTCAGCAAAAGCTTCGAATTCGCCGTGGAACGGGGTGCAGCCCTGGGACTGAAGCATGTGGAGTTTGCCGTCATCAACGGTCAGGATTTCATCCAGGAGATGGGGTACGACCCCGCCATCTCGCTTCAGAGTAATCCCCGGGCGTTGCGGCGATATCTGGAATCCAAGGGATTGTCTGTTTCGCAGATCGATGGATCTTACCCCCTCATGGGGCCCAAGGGCTCCGCTTTCGGAATTCACTACGTGCAGCAAACCATTCGATTCGCCGCCGAACTGGACTGCCCCATTGTCGATACCACCGACGGCGCTGTGGAAATCCCCGGCCTTTCTCGTGAGGAAGTTTTTCGGATTACATGCGACAACTACCGCCAGTGTTTGAGCTGGGCGGAAGATTACAACGTCATCCTGGCAGTGGAGCCGCATGGTCCTTACACCAACGACCCTGAGTTTCTCCATCGCCTCTTCGATTATTTCCAGTCGGAGTATCTCCGATTCAATCTGGATACCGGCAACACTTTCATTGCCGGGCACGATCCCCTGGAGTTTTGCAAAGAATTTCGAACGTACCTCGTCCACTGCCACATCAAAGATGTGAGCGAGAGCCTGGCTGCTGCTGCTCGGGGGCACGACACAGGAATCGGCACGTCGTTCGTCCCGGTAGGCGGTGGTGTCAACGCCGAGAACATTAAACGCGTCATTCAGTACCTCAAGGAGACTAACTGGAGTGGCGTGATGTCCATCGAGTGTTACGGAACGGACGAGTTCATGCAAGCAAGCGTCGATTTTCTGCGTCCCCTCGTCGCGGATTCCTGAAAGCACGAGCGGTTCGACCGCCAAGAACGAGGATGTCCATCACAAGGCTGTTGTTCAATTTATCGCTGCCAGGATGAAAATCGGGAGGTGACGTATGCTTGGTCCCATGAGTCGCCGGAATTTTATGGGCCACACGGTGATAGGAGCGGCGGGACTGTCACTGGCTGGTGCCGCAGCCGCGCGTGGCGATGAAACACTCCCGCCCCCTTCTTCGCTTGCTACCCTGCCGCGGGGCAAAATCAAAAACCTGGAAATCAGCCGACTCCTCCTCGGTGGTAACCTGCTCACGCATTTCACCCACAGCCGAGATCTACGTTACGTGTACAATCTTGCTCGGCACTACAACACGGATGCCAAAATCCTCGAGACGCTCGCCATTGCCGAGGCCCATGGGATCAACACGCTTGTTATTCACTATGCACCGGCGGCCATCGCGGTGCTCCAGGAGCACCGCAAGCGCGGCGGCAAAATGCAATGGATCATGTGCACCGCCCATGCCCTGGTGAGCGGTGGCATGGACGCTTTCAAGCAGCAGATCGATGCACTGGTGGAAGCCGGCGCCAATGCGCTGTACATCTCGGGTCTGGAAGGCGATTTCGCCTGCGGATTTCTCAATGATGTGTGCGGGCCGGATGCCGATGAGCGCGTCGGTGCACCGCGAATGGAACTGCTCGCCCAGGCCCTGGAGTACGCTAAATCGCACCAATTGCCCGTGGGAATTGGAGCCCATCGCATGGGGGTTGTCGCAGACTGCGAGAAGGCCGGGCTACCAAACGACTTCTACGTTGTCACGTTCCACCGCCAGAATTACCCATCGGTGAAACTCTATTACGATTCCCGGTGGTGTTCCAAGCCCGAGGAACTCGCCGCCCTGATGCAGAACGTGGAGAAACCCTGGATTGCATTCAAAGTGATGGCGGCGGGGGCAATCCCACCAGAAGCCGCTTTTCGGTACGCGTTCGAAAACGGGGCGGATTTTGTCCTGGCCGGGATGTTCGACTTCGAAATCCCCGCTGATGTGGAGATTGCGAACAAAGTGTTGAGTGAGCTGAAAACCCGCTCCCGGCCCTGGCGTGCATGATAGGCTGCTGGGACGAGCAACTCAGGTGTTTTTTCCAGGCAGGAAATAATCTCCATCATGCCCCTGGGCCAGAGCCGCCCCGGGAGACTGTGGTGGGCGTTCGTGGAGGGACGATCTGGCCGTAGCCGTGATGGTATTTGTCGTACCATTTACGGGCTTCTTCGAGCGGAATTTCCAAAGGTTTACCGAGCTGGCAGGCAAGAAACGCTTTTTTGGCCACGTCTTCCAGGGCGATCGCAAGCTTCACGGCATCGATCGCGGTGGGACCCCACGTGAAGGCCCCGTGGTTTGCCAGCAGGATGGCCGGGGCCCGATTGCGATACCGAATGATCGCCTGGCCGATATTGTCCCCTTCATTGTCAACATACGGGGCACATGGGATTTCTGCCCCGAAGTAATCGGCAATTTCCGTGAGACACAGTGGGATCGGCCGTCCCACGGTGGCCCAGGCGGTGGCGTAGTCGCTGTGAGCATGGGCAATCCCTCCCACCCCCGGCATATTCCGGTAAATGTACAGGTGGTGCGGTAAATCGACGCTTGGCCGCAGGTGGCCGGAGAGGATTTTCCCCGTGATGAGATCCACTTCCACGAGGTCCTCCGGTGTGAGGGTTTCGTAATCGACACCGGACGGCTTGATGACGAGCCGGCCTGTGCTGCGGTCCAGCCCGCTGACATTGCCCGAGTGCAAACACACCAGGCCATACTGTTGAAGCATCTTGTTGGCCCGGCACACTTCCTCGCGGAGTGATTCCAGCGACATGACACGATCTCCTACCCGCCATCCTGGGCGCTGTCACAAGCGGAGTCCCAGAAGGTCTTTTTTCGCCTACGATCTGATCATACTTCTTTGCGGACTTCCTTCCGAATAGCAATGAGCGCTTTCATGACATCGTACAGGGAGGTCTCGTAATGGGGCAAGCCGAACGCATCGTGCAGTTTGCGGTAAAGCTCGTAGAGGCGGGCATAAATAGCCGCGGCTGCTTTTCGGGGCCGATAAACTGTGGGCTTGACGCCCGTCATCCGTCGCTGAGCCTGCTCCACTGATTTGTAGGCTCCTCCCACAACAGCTCCAAAAATCGCGGCGCCCAGAGCGCAGGTTTGCGCCGAGCGGCTGATCTTCATCGGACGGTTGCACACGTCGGCATAGACCTGCATGACGAACGGGTTTTTCTCGGCAATGCCCCCACAATTGATGACCTCTTTCACCGCTACACCGTATTCTTCAAATCGCTTGATAATCGTCAGCGCGCCGAATGCTGTGGCTTCCACCAGCGCGCGATATACCTCGGGAGCGGTGGTCAAAAGTGTTTGACCGATCAGCAAACCGGTTAATAGAGGGTCCACCAGGATCGTGCGATTTCCGTTGTTCCAGTCCAGTGCCAGCAAGCCGCTCTCGCCGGGCAAAAGTTTTTCGGCCTCCCGCGTAAGCGCCGCGTGGGGATCGCCTTTGGCTGTATATTGCGCAGGAGTCAGGTACTTCACAAACCAGTTGAAAATGTCGCCCACCGCCGACTGCCCGGCCTCCAGACCATACATGCCGGGAACAATTGAATGCGGCACGATGCCGCACAGCCCGGGGATGTCGGGCAGGTCCTCATTCATCGGCACGACCATCATGTCACACGTGCTCGTCCCAATAATTTTGACGAGAGTTCCCGGCTTGATTCCCGCTCCCACCGCACCCATGTGCGCGTCGAACGCCCCCACGGCGACGGGAATTCCGGGCCGGAGTCCGACTTTCCGGGCAATCTCCGGAATAAGCTCTCCGGCCTTGCGGTCCGCAGGAAGCGCCTCTGGGGCATATCGCCGCCGAATTTTCACCAACTCTGGGTCGAGACTGGCCAAAAATTCCTCACTCGGCAGCCCTCCCCAAGCGGGATGATACATCGCCTTGTGACCGGCCGCACAGATCGAACGTGGAATCGTCTCTGGCTTCAGATTGCCGGTAAGCCAGCCGGGAATGAAATCGGCGAGTTCCACCCACGAATAGGCCGCTTCAAACACCTCCGGACTGGTCCGACGACAGTGGAGGATCTTCGACCAGAACCACTCCGAACTATACGTACCACCGCACTTGGCAAGATACGGAAGCCCCATTTGCCGGGCCTTCTCGGTAATCTCGGCCGCTTCAGCGTAGGAGGTGTGATCTTTCCACAGCCAGGCCTGTGCGGCAAGGTTCTTCGCAAATCGTTTTTGAAAGGCGAGAGGCCAACCGTTTTCATCCACAGGAATGGGCGTGGATCCCGTGGTGTCCACGCCGATCCCCACCACGTTCTCCGGCTCGAAACCGGCGCTTTTAGGAATGCTGCGAATGGCCGCCCGCACGCAGCGATAAAAGCCTTCGATATAATCAGCAGGATTCTGTCGGGCAAGATTGGGGTTCCTGGGATCCAGGAGGACTCCATGCTCGCCGCTGGGATATTCAAAAACCGCCGTTCCTACCTCTGTCCCGTCTTCCACATCCACCACCAATGCCCGTACGCTGTTGGTCCCGTAATCCACACCGATCGCGAACCGACGGGGTAATCGTTTGGCCATATCGACAAGCTCCTCCACAAGTCCACAAGCAAGTGCCAGAACGCTACGTGCTGCCTCGACTCACCCAGTTGCCAGAAGTCTCCGTCGATAACCCCGGCTACAAGATGTGTGTTGCTTCCTGACTCCACGAACAGCAAATTTCCCCATAAACTACCCACGGGCAAGCGAATCCGCAACCGGGTGGGCGTTATGGCGGAGGAAGTCGGTCGGGAAGGGATGTGCTTGAGCAATAAAAAAACGGACTCCCCTTATGGAGTGCGGGGCTTCAGCCCCGCTGAAACGGAATCCATGATCGAACGTTGACAAACGGACCTGACAAGCAGGTCCCTCCGGAGATATGGACCTGACAAGCACGTCCCTCCGAAGCGTCGGAGGGGCACGCTTGTCGTGCCCGGGGAAAAGGGAATGGATGACCGAACGTCAAACGGCGGACCTGACAAGCGGATCCCTCCGACGTTGTAGGGGCAATTCATGAATTGCCCCTACCAGTGCGCTCTCGTGGTCGTGGCAAAACACCGCCAACGCCAAGGTCGTGAAGGCTAAAGCCTTCACTATAAAGCGGCGATGAATCGCCGCACTCCATAAAGTGCGGGACTTCAGTCCCCGGTGAAAGGAAATGGATAATCCAACGTTGAAGGGCGGACGGGACAAGCACGTCCCTCCGGAGATATGGACCTGACAAGCACGTCCCTCCGAGAAAAACGGACCCGACAGGCAGGTCCCTCCGAAGCGTCGGAGGGGCACGCTTGTCGTGCCCGAGGAAGTGGCATGATTCATCCAGCGGAGAAAACCGGACCCGACAAGCGGGTCCCTCCAAACGTAGACGTGACAAGAATGTCCCTCTGGGAAAAGCGGACGGGGGCAAACGCATCCCTTCGAGGGCGGCCGACTAAAATGGCAGGGGCGACCGGCTGGTCGCCCCCAACTTGCGCCACGCTCTTGCAGGTCAAGCATGAAGTAAAGATACCCGGGTGTTCATTCGTACTGGGCGAGAAGCTGCTTGAGTTCCTGTTTAGGGAGAAAACCCGTTATGCGTTCCACGGGCTGCCCATCCTTAAACAGGATCAACGTGGGGATTGCTGACACACGGTACTGGGAAGCCAACCGCGGTTCTTGGTCCACATTGACTTTAACGATCTCCACGTGATCGATTTCCCTGGCCACTTCCTGGAGAACAGGTGCGAGCATTCGACACGGCGGACACCAGTCCGCGTAAAAATCCACAAGCACTGGCTTTGTCGACTGAAGCACCCTGGATTGGAAGTCTGCCGTGGTCACGTGTTCAATCGTGTGGCTGCTGGAGAAAAACATACTTTTTACCTCCTTATTCTCTTCTGACATTTCTTTCGTGTTTTCTGCTGTGGAACTTGCCTCACTCCCCGAAGCCGTGTTCTGGGAAACGGAAACCCGATTTTCCGCTCCGCTTTCCGGCGTGGGGACGGACTCGTTCCTCTGCTCCACGGAACCGTTACCTCCCTTCTGGCCGGGCGCGATCACGCCGCTCAAAAACCCCTGCGAACAACCCACCAGCACAACGAGTAGGAATAAAGAGGGGATAATGGTCCCCCAGTTCACTACGGTTTTCGCACGGGAGCAGCAGCCGCTCGGGAAGCCTGGCAATCCATTTCGCGACAGCATTGGGCAATCTCCGTCTCAATTCGAAATCCACCTTGGTGTGCACGTGCATCCGAATAATATAGACGGGCGGCCCCGCCGATTCGTTACATCGGGACGGGAAGATCCTTGGCCGGTGCAAACGGGGCGATGAAGCGGATCCTGCCCCCGGGTAGCCTTGACGATACCCCCAGCGATGGGTGACAATAATAGTATCGAGGACCCACTTCTCCTGAGCGGTGGATGAACTAGGGCTTACGCGACGCTTCGGAACGTCGCTTCCGCTGGTTGTTTGCGCCTGCCGCACGAACTCTGAGTTGCAACTCTGCCCGTTTTTAAAATTCAACTCCGAAACACAGCCACGATGATTGAGAGGCCCGGCAAGAGGGGCTGAACAAACGTCAGCAGAAAGCGGAAGACGACTGACAACAAGTTACAGGGGGTCCTTTTTATGTGGCATACTTCCCATCTGGAGAAAGTCAACATCAGCCCGGCGAGCATGCGGGTGATCAAGCTGCTGGTGGGGAACTCCCCGAAAAGCGTGGCCGATCTCATCCGTGAAATGAAGGTGACGCGAACCGCGGTGACCGAGCAGCTTAATGAGCTTGTCGCCGCCGGGTTGGTCGAGCGACAGATGCAGCGGCTTCCCGGACGAGGCCGACCTCGTCACGTCTACTCCGCGACTCCTGCGGCTCTGGCACTCCTTTTCGCACGCAACCAGGAACTCGTTCTGCCAGCAATCTGGCGGGCGATTCGCCAAATCGGCGGAGAAGAACTGGTCAGGCAGGTCGTCGATCGAGTCAGCCGAGATCTGGCGAATCATTACCTCCGGCGTATCACCGGAGAAAAACCCGAAGATCGCCTCCGTCAACTTGTCAGCATCCTCCATGAAGAGGGCGTGCTGGCAGAAGTGCAGGAGGAAGACGGAAAAATTTATCTTCGACAGCGCAGTTGCCCCTATATAATCATGTTTGAAGAAAATCGAACGGCCTGTCTGCTGGACCAGGAGATCATCTCGGAAGTCCTGGGCGCACCCATTCGTCAGGTGGCATGCCGCCACGATGGGGCACCGTGTTGCGTGTTTGAGGTGGAAAAAAACTGGGCGCAAAAGGAGCGCCACACCGCTTCCCAGTGAACGTTGCAACTGATGCTCTCGCCGCCCTTGTAAACCACTGTGTTCAAACGTTCCCCCCGTCATAAGCCCGCATCGGACGCGAATCACCAGAAATCTTCTTCAGAGCACCGGCCTGGCGTAGTGGACCGGCAACCCTCTCAGACCAGACGAAACCGCGTTCGGTGGCGATCCGTCATCCTCGGGGCAGTGCTGCTCGTCATCGTGGCCGGAGCGGGATGGGTCTTTCTCGACTGGTGGATCGTGGTCCCGGAATCCGTCCAGGCCACCTACGTGGGGCGGCAAAGCTGCTGGAAATGCCACGAGCGGGAATGCACGCTCTGGGAAGGCTCCGATCACGACCTGGCCATGGACCACGCCACGGAGAAAACGGTCCTCGGCGATTTCAATAACGCGACCTTTACCCATATCGCGTTCAGCGACCTGCACAAATTTTCGGATGACGAACTGCGCGCCATTCTTGCAAGAGTGGACGACAAGACGCTCGCCATCGCGCTTCAGCCTTACGAAGCCCATCACACGGCGGAGTCTTTTGCGCCATATATTCCTCCTTCCGGTGAAGCATCCCGCAAGAAAATCCTCGCCGTGCTGGAACCCGCGCGAGCCAAGAAAATCGAAGAGCTTGTCCAGTGGTACCGCAGCTTTGCCCGTCCCTGCGATATCACGACCGCCCATCGCGACCTCGGTGACGCAGCACGGGACCTCATACAGGCTGGCAAGGTTCAGGCCCCGTGGGCTGTGACCAGTCAGTTTTTCCGCCGCGATGGCAAATATTATGTGGTCACTGACGATCGGGAGGGAAAGCTGCGGGAATTCCAGGTGGACTATGTTTTCGGCGTTTATCCGCTTCAGCAGTACCTGGTCACGTTTCCTGATGGCCGTGTGCAATGCCTGCCCCTTGCCTGGGATGTCAAATCGCGGCGGTGGTTTCACCTTTATCCCAGCGACCCCGTGCCGTCGCAGGATCCGCTCCACTGGACGCGATCGCTCCAGAATTGGAATTACATGTGTGCGGAATGCCACACCACCAATCTTCAGAAAAACTACGATCCCGACACCAACACTTATCGCACCACCTGGTCGGAGATCGATGTGAGTTGCGAGACCTGCCACGGACCGGCCAGCGTCCACGTGCAGTTGGCCGAGTCCTGGAGTCTGTTCTGGGATCGCAAACGCGGCACCGGTCTGGCCGATCTGTCCCCCAAAGGATGCGACAACACGATCCTGGTGGATAGTTGTGCACCGTGCCATGCGCGAAGACGACCGGTGGCCGCCAATTTCCAGCCGGGAAAGCCCTTTCTGGATTATCACGTGCCCGAATTCCTGGATGGAAATCTGTACTACGCGGATGGCCAAATCCTCGATGAAGATTACGAGTACGGGTCGTTCACCCAAAGCCTCATGTACAGAAAGGGCGTGAGATGTACGGATTGTCATGATGCCCACACCGGCCGCATCAAATTCGCCGAAAAGGTGCCCCCTGGCGAAATCCGCCAGCCCTACGTGGACAATCGGCTGTGCGGTCAGTGCCATCTGCCCAGCAAGTACGACACGCCCCAGCATCACCACCATCCCGACATCACAAAGCCGGGAAGTCGGTGCGTGGACTGCCATATGCCGGAAACGACATACATGGTCGTGGATGCCCGCCGGGACCACAGCCTGCGGGTTCCCCGACCCGACCTCACCGTCACACTGGGAATCCCCAACGCTTGCAACATCTGCCATCACGATCCGGAAAAGGGGGAAACGCCCCAATGGGCGGCAGAATGGATCGAAAAATGGTACGGCCCGCGGAAAGACCCTGGGCATTTTGCCTATGCGTTCGACCGGGGTCGGAAACGTGATCCCAGCGCGATTATGGATCTGCTTGCCATAACGCGCCGCCAGGACCTCTCGGGAATGGTGCGAGCCAGCGCCGTTCTGCTCCTGGGAAATTACAGTCAGGATATCGTCCGCGGCGCCATAATGAGCGCGGCAAGCGACGCAGATCCACTCGTTCGACTGGCGGCCGCCCGGGCACTCCAGCAATTGACCATTACCCGGGACGATTTTCCCCGTGTTCAGCACCTCCTCCGAGATCCGCTCCGCTCAGTGAGGGTGGAATCGGTGCCCTGGGCAATCAACCTCTCCAGAGACATCTTTTCTGCTGCGGTGGCTACCGCGTTCGATCGGGCGGTCCAGGAATATCGCATAAGTCAACAGATTGTCGCCGACCAACCCGGCGCCCACATGAACCTTGCCCTCCTCGCGGAAGCCTTTGGCAATCCCCAGGAACAGGAGCGCGAATATCTGACGGCTCTGCGAATCGATCCCGATTTTCTCCCAGCGCGGAATAATCTGGCCATGTTTTACGCACGCCTTGGAGAGTTCGAAAAAGCTGAGCACCACTATCGCGAAGCCCTCCGCATTGCCCCTGATTTTGTACCCGCCCGCGACAATCTGGCCCGCCTTTACTATCAAATGGGACGGTTGGAGGACGCCGAGAAAGAATTCCGGATTATTCTTGAAAAGTTTCCCGATCGGGGCGATATTCACTATTCGTTGGGGCTCCTGCTAGCCGAACAACCAGGCCGAATGCTGGACGCCACCGCGGAATTGCTCGAAGCCGCACGACTTTTGCCCACTGAACCTCGGGTTTTATACAACGCCGGCTTGGCATTGCAAAAAATTGGAAAACTAGAGCAGGCAGAAGAGTATCTCGCCCGCGCTTATCGCCTGGGAACACCCACGCCGGATCTGCTTCAGGCTTATGCCCTGTGCCTGGTGGAACTGAAACGCTGTGCCGCCGCTCGGTCGATCGCTGAGGAACTGCGTCAACGGTATCCTTCCCCGGAGGCGGACGTCTTCTATCGCCAGATTGTCGATCGCTGCTCCCACCTGCAATAAATGGCCCGCTGGAAGTTGGTCCCAGTCAGACTGCCCCGTCGTCATGAGCCGCTCTTCCAAGACCGGCAAAAACTGTGCGACGAAAACAGATGATTAAAAAGAATCGGAAAATACTTTAGTCGTAATTACAGTTAAACCGGGGTCAGTGACACGAGTAAATATTCTTCTCCGTAACAATCCAGTCCATGCGAATATCATGCGGAAGCATGGGAATTTCTTCCACGAGTTGCCATTCAAAAGCCAGCCCGACCTTGGGAACACGCGGTGAAAGTTGTTTGAGAAAGCGGTCGTAATACCCTTTTCCCCGTCCCAGCCGTCCGCCCCGACGATCGAAACCGAGTCCCGGTACAAGCACAACGTCCAGTTCCTCCGGTGTTGCCACGCGATCGACGGCCGTGCGAAACCACTCGGCAGGCTCCAAAATACCAAGCGTGCCGGGAACGAGTTCGTCGAAGTTGCGGAATCGAAACAATCGGAGTTCCGTACTCTCGCACCACGGGATTACAACGTTCTTGGCCTCGCGCCGCATTTCCTGGAGCAACTCATGGGTGCACACCTCCCGCGGAAGGCTGACAAAGCACATGACCGTGTTCGCTGCCCGATAGGGCGGAAAGGCTTTCAACTGGCTCACCACAAGCCGAGAAGCCGCCTCAATCCATTCTTGGGGGACGCTGGATTGCACGGCTCGCAGTCGTCGGCGAAGCTCCTGTTTCCTCGCCAGAATTTCTTGGAGTGGTTCCATTTTTCAGTCGCTTTTATTTCGCTGCTGTTGTGCTTACTATGGCATGGGTCTTGATAGCGAAATTTCTACCGCACGATACGGTGAGCGAATAGCCCATCAAGTCCGTACCACCCTGGGGCCTCTCCCTTTCGCCGGATCGGGCAACGGCCTGGATTCACACGGGACCATCCACGAAACGTCTATCGCCAGAGGTGCCAGACTGACTATTAAATATAGTCCAGCAAGGTCATGCGGAAAATTCGTGCGGTAGCCTGAAGCGCGGCCTGATACGCCGATTGCTTGGCCACCAGCGAGGATATCACCTCTGCCAGATCGGCATCGTAATCCGAGGAAAGAGCTGTTTGAAGCTGGAGGTTTTCGTCTTCCAACCTCTGGGCAAGAATATCCAGGCCCTGCTGCTTGGCGCCCAGTTCTGCCCGGGCAAAATTCAGATTGAGAATAGACTTATCGAGTAAATCCACAGCCCGCTGGGCTTCGCTCACATCGTTCTCAATGAGAGCCCTGTGAAGCCGCACGAGGGCGGTGAAAATGCCCTCCGTTTCAAGTGGATGAACGTCCCGCCCGGTCAACCGTGCTCCCTCACCCCCGTCGACAGTGGGAGGATTCTGAGGATCGGTCAGGGCCACGGTGCCGCTTCCGTCATTTCCATCCTGGCCATCGAGGACCATTTCAAACATCTGGGGTGCGACCGGATCGGCCTGAAAGAGCTGGATGAGTTCGCTGGCCGTGGTGACACCCGGCTGGATCTTAAATCGCAGTGTCTTCGAAGTGGGATTAAAACTGAAACTTGCCGGCGCGCCGCCAGAGTCCTCAATGATCACGCGATACCCGTTGGCTGCGGAAGTTGAGCCGCGTGTACGAATGATCAAATCGTTGTTGGTTCCCGGCGAATTGACTACGACCTGACCACGACTTCCCGCGTTCGTGGCCGTACTCTTGTCGGCTCCGCGCGGAATCAGCCCCAAATCGATGGCGGCTGTGCTCAACTTTGTCCGTTCCACGGTAAGAACGCCGGGACCGACACTTTCATCCACCAATTCGATGCCATTGCCATATTTGACCAGACGGGCAGTGAGCAAGGGCGGCTCGCCCGGTGCCCGCGGTGGATTACTCGGATGGTTATTAATTCGATCGATGATATCCTGGAGCGTCTGCGCGCCGGCGATATCAATTTCCAGCTTGACGCCGTCAGCCCGCGTGATGACAAAATCGACGCCCCCGGCGCTCCCGCCGCTCGTCTGGACCTCCCCGATACTCACCAGCCCGGAACCGTTATTCGCGCCGTTCTCGTCGGCAAGCCGGAGATCGAAATAATCCCGCGCGCCAGGCGTTGCGGCGAACAGCTCGACAATCTTTTGGGCGGTTGTACTCCCGGGAACTATCCCGATCGCGATCTCTTTTTGAACCGGGTCAAAACTGATCGTTTCTGAACCGGGCGGCCCACCTGTGTCGAAGAAACGCAGTTTGTATCCATTCCATTCCGCTCCCGGGACCCTGGCCTGCAATATCAAAGCGTTATTCGCGCCAATGGGATTAAAGATAACCTGCGCAGTTTGCCCTACCTCCTGATAATCGTGTACTCCGCGTCCAAAGTTCAGCTCGCTCAATCGGGTGGACCCGGTTAACGTGCGCACGCCCAGTTGGGTGGCTGTTTTCCCGCCATTCTCTCCAATCGCGAAATCGGCACCGCTGACCCGGGATCGGATATTGATCCCCCGTCCCGAGTTATTAATTTCAGCTATCAATCCATACTCGGGATTATTCAGTTTATTTATTACATCTTCAATTGTGTAGGCGTCTGAAAAGTCAACAACAAAGGTTCGCCCGCCATTGGTAATTTGCAGGCCCGAATTCCGGTCAAAATCCTCGCCGCTGCCCCCTTCTGTAACGGCAGCCCATTCGCCCGGTGGCGTGGGAAAAACCAACCCCTGGCCCGGAAATTCGCCCCGATCCGTGATATCCAGCAACGCATAGAAAGGAATCACACCGGCCGAATAAGCGTCATTGATCGCCGCGACCACATCCTCCGCTTTGGTGTGCGTTTCGTCGATGCGAATCGTGAGTTCTTTATTGACGGCGTCATATTCGATCAATTCGTTTCCAACGGTGACCAGGGGATCATCGACAAGGCGTATTTTCACGCCGTTTAAGGCGTCGCCGTTGCGGTCCGCCTCCAGAATGAGGTCGTTGTCACTTCCCTGAAAACGCAAAACGGCCCGCGCCGGTGTGCCCAGTAGATCGCTCAGCCGCGTCGTGTTCCTCAGACGTGGCTGAAGATCGCTACCCACAATTGGCGATGTTCCGACGCCGATCTCGCGAAAGATTCCCAGTTGCTTGGCCGTGGTCCCGCTGCCCACATCACGGATGGTCAGGTCGCCCGTGCTGGAGGCAAGCTGGATTTTTAAACCCGTGGCCGTCACCTCTACATTCAGGGGAATATTCGCCGCATTATGTTTAATAAGCAGCGCGACATCCCCAATTGTGTGCGCGCTGCTCAGATCGACGATCGCTGTTTTGGTTCCATCAGAGATGGCGATGCTTCCCAGTGCGATACCCGCCCCGTTGTGTAGGTCGCCAAGCGGTGTATCGAACCGCAACCGTGGACGGAGATCGGCACTGCCCTGCACAACCTGAGAGACCGCGCCGAAAATCACACTGCCAGGAACATTGTTGTCGAATAAAAGATCCGTATCAACATAGGATTTTAGGACACCCTCATTCCCCTGGTAGAGAATAAGGTTATTTCCAACCCGTGTAAATGGTCTTGTATCGGTGGCTGTGCCCGCAAAAAGATAGCGTCCGCGGAATTTCTGGTTGGCTGCATCCAGAAGCTGCTGAATGGCCTGCTGAATTTGCTGAGCCGCAGCCGCCCGCTGGTCGTCGGTGGCCGTCGTGCCAAGCACGCCCAGGGCATTGGCTCGTGCCTCGGCCACAATTTCTGAAACCCGGCTGAGAGCCGTATCCGAAGCAGCCAGGTACGACTGCGTGGTGGCAAGATTGGACTTAACCTGACTTTTCTGCTCCAGAAGTCTTTGCAGTTCGATGACCCGCAAAGAGGCGATCGGATCAGCACTGGGAACACTGAACCGATGGCCTGTGCTCAGTTGGGTCTGAAGTTCAAAAATATCCTTCTGATCCGCCTGCATCTGCTGCAGGAGACGCTGGCGGACGAATAAATCGGTGATTCGGGTGGTGGGAACACCACTGACGCCGCTCATAAACGTGGTGCCCTGATGGCTATTCGAACATGTTTCCGGTGCTATCCCGTACGTGAATATGACTCAGTACGCCATTAATCAGATTTAAATACTCACCAGAATTTCAATCAAATCGTTGAGTGTTTTAATAAAACGGGCTGAGACCTGAAACTGTCGCTGGTAAGCAATCAATTTGACGACTTCCTCGTCGAGGTTGACGCCGCTAACGGCCAATTTCTGACCTCGCAGCGTATTTTCGAAGGTTCTCGCCGAATCGGCCTCTGCTTTGGCGATCGCTGAGCCCTGCGTCACTTCGGCAACCATTCGATCGTAGAGTTCGTGAAGGCTCAGCCCGCCGTAATCGTCCAGAGGTTTGTCACCGAATCCCGCAAGTTCTTCTGCGAGTTGAGTGTCCGCACCAATGCCCCCTCGACTTGCGGCGAACTTGCTCGGATCACTCGCCACCACAGGGTTGATGCCGATGTTCCCGGCGTTGCTACCGGTGAAAAACGTGTTGATGCCCAGCCCCGCGAGCAGACCACTCGTGTCGTTGGCAAATGCGAAGACCTGATCGCTGGAGGTGGACCGGATCGTCAGCCTGCCGCCTGCATCGATCGATGCCGAGAGACCGTCTATGGCATTAATCTGGTCGGCAATATCCTGAAGTGTCGTCTTTGGAGTATGTCCCAAAAAATCAACCCGAATAGTGTACGTCCTTATTGTTCCTGTTTGTGTATTATACAACTGTATCTGGAACGAACCGTTGCGAGGGGGAAACCGCAAGCCGGCACTGTCCAGCGGGATATCGCTGGCCACCACAGCGTTCGTGGAGGTGACCGTGGAAAACCCGGTGAGCCCCTGCCCACTGGAAAACAGCTGATTGAAGCCCGAGATGAGCGCGGCGCTGAACTTGTTGAGCTGGTCGAGAAAACCGCCCAGGATGCTGTCGCGCGCAACCAGAAGTCCATGCAACTCTCCGGAATTCACTTCCAGAGGCGAGTTCGTTTCGTCCAGGCGAATCTCGGAAATGGCAAGGCCGCGATCGCTCCGCCGAGCTACTGAGACCTGTCGGGCCGTGCCTTCATAGACCAGAAAGAAACCGCCGGAATAAACAGCGACGCCCCCACTCGGTTGTTCCTCAACGCGAATATCAATGAGGCTGGCCAGCTCTTCCAGGTCCTGCAGCCGCTGGTCCCGAAGACCCACCGCGTCGCTCTGGGAAACGTCCCCACCCTCGGTCTCGGCAATCCGAATATTCAGTCGCCGAATATCCTCAATAAGTTTGTTGATGCGATCGGCAATATCGTCGACTCTGGAATTGAGGTCGGAGCGTACCTGATTAACACGCTCAAAAAGACGCCGAATATTCTGTGTCAGGGTCTGTCCCTGGAGGAGAGCTAGATTCCTGGCAGAGGTGCTCTCCGGCTGATTGAGGATCTCTGAGATACTGGCGAAAAAACGTGTGAGATCGCTGCTGAGGTCGGTTTCATTCAGCTCCCCGATAAGCCCTTCCAGTTGTTGGAACGTTTGTTCGCGGACTTCCGCTCCTGCCCGATCACTCACAGACGCCCGCAGTCGCTCTTCGAGAAAGTGATCGATTTTCTGAATGACGGCTGCCACCTCAACCCCAAGGCCCATGGGGAGCCCCCCCAGCTTCTGGATGGGCGCTGGCTTGAGGATGACCTCCTCCCGAATGTAACCGGGAGTTTCGGCGTTGGCGATGTTTTGGCCGGCCACCTGCAGGGCGATCTGGTCCGCCCGAAGGGTATTGCTGGCCATCCGAATGGCACTAAAAAGGGACATTGCGTCTTTCCTGTTTTACATCGCCTTTGCAGCCTGACTAAGATTCTCAAACTGATTGATCGAGCAAGCTCCCCTGCGGACTCTCACAGACAGGTGTTCCCCTTTTTTCATATGTCGGCGCACGCTGGCCACCGGTCGCGATAATCTCTATCAATTGCGAAAGATGCATGAGAGCCCTTTGATTGAGCATCCAATTTGTAAGATTGTGAATTTGCAGAAGACGCATATTATGGGCGGCTTCGGCAAGCCGGTTCGAGACGGCTCTGCTCACTCCCGCCGATTCCGCCAGCGTCCGTACATTGTCAGCGGAAAAGCCTTCCTGGCGGGCTTTATTCAGGAGTTCTGCCCGGCGATCCAAACACTGTTGAAGGCGCGACTGAATATATTCGCACCGGGGAACGAGTGCGGCCAGGCCTTCCGCATCAGCGTTGGCAAGGCAGGTTCGCTTTTCCCGAAGATATGTCAGCACCTGTCCCTGAATCGTGATCAACTCGTTGAGAAAGTCAGCCAGTTCACGCTCCCAATCTGTGCCCATGTGAGTATCCTTACTCCAGTCCAATCCACATGGCATTCGTGATGGAAAACCCTGCTGCTGCGGCGAATGTCCAAGGCGCCGACACAACGGCCATCAGCCGACACGGGATCGGCCCGTGAAGAAGCGCGGCCGCCAGTGGGCCCGCCTGCCAGATGCGATGTCCCCGTCTCCTCCTTTAATGCCGCTTGGCTATCAATCTTCCCCTTAACTGACTATGTCACCGCAACGATTTTCGCTGGAGCTCGAACAGCTCGTACATCGGTCCGGCAAATCTGTCACCGGTTGCCTGGGCCAGTTTTTCCGCCACGGCCATGTCCAGATGCTGTTCGAAAATATCCTCCGCCAATCCTCCATGGAAGTATTTCGTTTTAGGCACGGATTTTCGCATTTCTTTAAGAAGCAGTCCGAAGAACGTTTGTCCCACAAATTGCTCAAAAACCTCCTTAAGTTTGGCTTCATCACTGTCCGGTATGTTCGAGATGGTGCCTTCCACATCGCCAGTCAGGTCGATTGGCCGATTTGCCAACTCAATATTGACCTCGCTAAATTCGTGAGAGAGTCTGTGCGGAGAGAGCTGGCTGTTCGACGGATTGGCCGCCCGCTCCAAAATCGCAGCAAACGTCTCTCCCTGGGAACGGAGGGCCTCCTGAGCCGCGACGGTGGCCGGACTCCACGGAGTGGATAAGAGTGCCGGACGTGTCGAAACTGTGTTCAGCATGTTACTTCTTTTATTAATGTCGTGCTCTGTTGATTAAGATGTTTTATTCGATAATCAATCGGCCGCGTAATTTGCCGTTTTTCTCAAGCGATTTGATGATCTGGATGACATCCTGGGTGGGCGTATTGAGGGCATTGAGCGCGTCAATCAGAGTCTTGAGTTTGGTCGTTTGAGTCTGGCTCGAATCAAGGCCGACAAATTGAGCTCCACCTGCCTGAATAACCATGTTTTTATGGGTGATGACCACCGGCCCGACCTCCACATCCCCGCTCATAACGATACTTCCCGCCCGTTCATTGATAACAACTCGCGGCCCCAGCGGGACTTCCATCAGCGGCAGTTCCATAATCTGGGAAACGAAGAGAACAGGATCATCCGCGTACTGGCGGGGGACGAGTACCTCGATCGTCACCTGGTTGATGGCCCGAGCAAGAGGCACGCCGCCACTCTGGACCGTCATGTGAGAGTTGATCAGTTCCACAATATCCTGAGCGACCTGAAAGTCAGCGTAGGGCGGTTCAATGACAAGGGTGATGCGTCCATCTTTTACAAAAGGATTGAAGAAATCCGATTCCAGGCGACACCCACCGCTGATGCGGCCTACGGTGGGCGTTTCGGGATTGTCGATCGTGATGGGGCCTTCCGCCAGCGCATAGACTCGACGGTCACGCGGATCAGGACCGACAAGCGGGGTGAGAAAGAGCGTCCCGCCGGCGAGGCTTTTGCACGCTCCCACAGAATGAACCTGGCAATCAATCCGGTCTCCCTGGCGGGCACCAGCGGGAGGGACAGTGGCCGTCACCAGAACAAGGGCCACGTTTTTGGCATCCTTCAGCTCGGCCGGGCCGTTTTTGCCGAGGGGTGTTCCCATCATCTCGAGCGCCACGCTCATGCTTCGAATCGTGGGCAGGAAACTCCCGCCGTCGCCGGTTCCCCGCAGTCCCACCACCAGTCCCAGCCCGTGCAAACTGTTATCTTCCTGACCTTTTACCCGACAGATTGTTTTTAACGGCACGGCGGCCAGACTCGCGGGCGCACCGCTTGCCAGTATCAGGCTGAAGCATACGAGAAAGGCAAACCGCGGCAGGTTCATCATATCCGAAGGTCCTCGCATTCACACAGCCGCTGCTACTCCCCGTGCTGATGCCAATTGGTTCACAGCGCTTCAAAACGGTTGATGCGTATCGAGCCATTTCAGGAGCCAGCCGCGACGGTATCCATCGCGGACGTGCCCGGCCTCCCGCTTGACAATCCTCAGATCGGCAATGTTTTCGCTGAGCACCGTGTTATCCGGTAGGATGGACTTCGGCCAAACCGTGCCCGTGAGATAAATTTCCCAAATATCGTTATTCACCTGGATGGTGCGTCGGCCTTCAATGACGAGGTTGCCGTTGGGACGAATATCCACGATTTCGCAGGCGACGCGAAGTTTTAAAGCCTCGCGACTTTGCAGTTCCGACTCGGCCCGATATTTGTTTTCCATAGAACCGCCGATAGTCGGATCCCCTTTACTTTGCGGATCGGGAATGAGTGACCAGCCCTTCAGAAGGATCCAGTCGGAGAGGACGAATTTGCCATTGGCGTTTTTTCGGCGGTCCATCTGGCCTTCCGCGATGACCTGTGTCTTTTCATCCACGACCACGGTGATCACATCCCGCAGCTTCAGGGTTCTCTGTTCCGGGGGCGTTTGATAGGTCCAGGAAAGGCGGTCCAGCGTGGGCGGCGGCCCCTGGGAAGTTCCCAGCAGACTGCTGGTTTGGGCGATGGCCATCGGACTGCCATTGAGCACCCATTCAAGGATGATTATAAGGGTTAATAAATGAATTCGCATAGTAAACTCAGTCGGAATAATTACAGCACGATATAAATATCGCATCGCTTGTGAGTACTCTGCTCGGATGAAACGGTTGCGTGTTTACTGGCTCGCGTTAGCTGCCTGTGTGGAAGCGGCGTAGACCTCAACAAGCTGGTGATCCACGACTTTTCCGAGAATGGTTTTTCCCCGATTGTCCAGAGTTTCCACAGGCACGAGATGGCCGAGAACGCCGTCGTCTTTTGCACGGCCCAGCGTGCGTATCATCACCCCGGGGGCACGAACGGAAATCTGCACGACCTCCCCGCGTCTGATGAGGACGGGTTCACGAAGATTGGAAAGGGCGATGGGCCTGCCCGGCGCCACACCGGTGGTGAGTTGTCGGCCGAGGACATCTTCCAAACGCGTGGCGTATCCGGGGGCGGGCTCCACGTCGTCGGAAAGTCGGACGTCGTCGCGGGTGAGAACGGTATCCCTGGCGAGCGGCCGGGCTGCCACAACCACCAACAGACGCGGTTGCAGTTGCGTTTCGATCTGAATTGTCCGCACCCCGCCCGGTGCCCTGACAACCCCGGCAAATACGCGGCGATCGGGTGCCAGGGCCCGGTCGCGCTCAATCACCACGATGGCGTCGGCTGCCGCCAGCCAGCGCGCGTCTTCCGCGGTGAGTGAGAAGGACGGCTCGCACGGCGGGAGCTGGGGATACTGTGACTTCATGTATTCCTGGATGGCCTTTTTGAGCCGGGACTCTGCGCGTGCCTGGAGGGCGGGCGAAACTGGCGTCGCTGGACCAGATGAGCTAAGTACCCTGAGTGTGGCCTGAGGGCTGGTGACAATGCGCACCTGGGGAGCACCCTGCCAAAGATGAACCGTCGTATCGATGCCCCGCAGTGCGAGAATTTCGCGGACATCCTGCTGAGACACGAATTTTACTTCCCCCAGGGGAGGAGCCGGAAACAGTTCGAGGCATGCCAGCGCGTTTCTGGTTGTTTCGTCACAGTCGGTGATCTCCGCAATCTGGCCCAGCAGCACAGGGCCGCCATGAGAGGTGTACTGAGGCTGAAACACGAACGTGGCAGCGAGAGCGGGCGCCCCCACCACGCCCAAGAACAGAACACAAAGGGGCAAACAAATCAGGTTGTGGAAACGATTATGGCGGCGCATGGAATGCATGTCCCGTTTTCATCCTTCAGTAGCGGCGGAGATTGGAGACCAACTGCATCATCTGGTCACCAACCTGAACAGCCTGGGAATTCATTTCGAAGGCCCGTTGCGTGGTGATCAGGTCGATGAGCTCACGAACCGGCTCGACGTTGGAGGCCTCCAGGGCGTTCTGACGCAGGATGCCGAGGCCTTCCTGTCCGGGAGTGCCGGCCTGCGGCGGGCCGGAGGCATCGGTCTCGGCATAGAGATTTTCCCCCAATTTAAGGAGCCCTTCGGGATTGATGAAATTGACGAGCTGGATCTCACCCACAGGTGTCAATTGCGGGTTGTTCGGTTGCTGAACAAACACCCGCCCCTCCGGCGTGATGGTGATCGCGGTGGCATCGTTGGGAATGACGATGGGCGGCTCCAGGAGCCGTCCGGTGTGGGCAGATCCCAGCACGAGGTTGCCATTGGCATTGATGGAAAAGTTTCCGGCTCGGGTATAGTAAATCTGTCCCGAAGGATCAAGCACCTGGAAGAACCCCGCTCCTTCAATGGCGACGTCCAGCGGATTTGAAGTTTGCTGGAAAGCTCCCTGGCGAAACTCGCTTTGCACGCCGGAAAGCCGGGATCCAAGGCCAATCGAGATTCCGATCGGGGTGTACTGGCCGGAGCTATCCTCTGTGCCGGGAAAGACTTCGTGGCGATAAAAGAGGTCTTCAAAATTGGCGCGGTCGCGTTTGAAAGCAGTGGTCTCCACGTTGGCGAGATTGTTGGCGATGACATCGAGCTTTTTCTCCATCGCCAGCATGCCCGTCGCAGCGGAATACAGGGTTTGAACACTCATGGTGACCCTCGCTTATGCCGTTAATTAGCCGCGGATGGTTGTCCTATTCGTTTTTCAATGCCTGTGAGTGGGCTCTCAGGCCGATCGAAGCACCCGATTGAACAAGGCTCCGAGCATTTGATCCTGAGTTTGAACCATGTTGAGATTGGCCTCCAAAAGCCGAGAGGCTTCCAAAAGTTCCACCATTGCGAGTGTCGGCTGGACGGCCGACATTTCCAGAAATCCCTGGGCGACCTGGCGTTCGGCCAGGGGAACAGGTTGGGGTGGCTGAGTCGTGCGGTAGAGGTTTTCACCCACCGGCACAAGGTCGTCCGCGGAAGCGGGCTTCATCACCGCGAGGTTTTGCACGACCCCAGCCTGACGGATCGTCCCCTCCCGGGTAACCTCCCAGGGCAACTGGGGATCGAGCGTGATCGGTTGGAGGTTATCATTGAGCACCGGATACTGCTGGACGCCAAACTGCGTTACGAGTTGCCCACGGCTGTTCAGAGAAAAGTTGCCTGCCCTCGTCAAAAGTACCTCGTTGTCCTTTTGGACGGCGAAGAAGCCGTCCCCGCGGATGGCAAAGTCGGTGGGACTTCCGGTCTGCTTGATGGGGCCGGGGGTCAAATCGGTTTTGGACACCGCGGGGAGAACTCCTCCGCTCAGATTCTCCATATCGGCGGCTCCGACACCCGACAGGCCGCGGGCAGCCGGTTCGGAATACCGGGCCTGGCAGATGGCCAGTTGGCGTTTGAATCCGATGGTGTCCACGTTCGCGAGATTGTTGGCAATGACGTTGAGCCGATAATCCTGGGCGTGGGCACCTTCAGCGGAGAGATAGATACCGTAAATCATCGGAGTCGCCTGAGTCCTTTCGGGCACAGTCGCAGTTTCTGCTTCTGCGGTTACCCCTGCCGTCGTTCCGTGGGCGGACGGATCAGTGCAAACGCTGTGCCCAGCATCAAAAGAGGTGACCACGAGCACAAATTGCTGCTCCAACCTTCGCTAAAATCACAACTTAGGAAACATTACCACCACTAAACGCCAATCCGCAGAACGGAAGGAAACTTTGACGCATGCGCAGAATTTGCCGGTCCGTCGGCAGGATTCGCAGGGGTCCGCGACCGCGACCCGAGGTGAAATTGGGAAAGGTGGAGCCCCGAAAGCTGTTTCGCCCCGACATCCTGGTTTGCGGTGAGATTCGGGTAAGAGATCGCGAGCGGTTTTTAAGTCGGAGGAGCACGCTCGTCGTGCCCGGTGAAAGAGAATGGATGATCAATCATGGATGATCAATCGGTGTTCATCGGACCTGACAAGCAGGTCCCTCCGGGGAAACGGACGTGACAAGCAGGTCACTCCAGGAAAGGTCCCTCCGGAATTTTTTCGGAGGGGCACGCTTGTCGTGCCCGGCGAAAGGCAATGGGGGATCGAACGTTAAAAAGTGGACCCGACAAGCGGGTCCCTCCGACGTCGTAGGGGCCATTCATGAATTGCCCCTACCGTTTAATCAGCGGAATATAGACCTGACAAGCAGGTCCCTCCGGGGAAACGGACGTGACAAGCACATCCCTCCGAATGCTCCGTCGCCAAAAGAGGTTGCAAGGCAAATGGCTTGTTGGAGGGACGCGTTCCGCGGCGGCCCACGCCTTCGCACGACGTCCGGTGGCCTTGAAAGAAGATTCAAGCGGCACCAGGCCGTCTGGGTCACTCAATCTTCTGCGGCGGGTTTTTCCGGATGGGCTCGAGCCATGCTCACGAGGCGGTCGGCCCCCTGGGCCTTCAGCAAAGCCCCAACCTTTTCACCGAGTCTTTTTGGTTCGGATATTTCACCTGAACAGGTGACCTCCAACTTTTCGGCTCCATCCGGGGAAAGTACCCGTGCCGTGAGGAGGAGCCGACCTTGCACAACACGGGCCCATGCTGCGACCGGAGCGAGACATCCGGCAGCCAAAGTGGCCAGGACCGTTCTCTCGGCAGTCACTTCGGCCGCGGTACGGGAATCATTGAGTCGGGCCAGGATCTCCAGAACATCGGGAGTCGATTCCGCAGCCTCGATCGCGAGGGCGCCCTGTCCCGGCGCCGGCAAAAGATAATCAGGGGTAAGGTTTTGAGTGGCCTCGCTCAGACGGCCCAGCCGAGCAAGTCCTGCCGCTGCCACCACGATACCGTCAAAGTCCCCTTCCCGGAGCCTGCGAAGACGGGTATCCAGGTTTCCGCGAAGCGGCACAATCTGGAGGTCCGGACGATGAAAGAGAAGCTGCGCTGCTCGCCGTCTGCTTCCCGTACCGACAGTCGCACTCGGGGGCAGTTCCATGAGGCTGCGGCCATCCCGGGTGATGAGCGTGTCTGCCACCGGTCCGCGGGATGGAATGGCAGCGATTGTCAGGCCGGGCACGGGTCGGGTGGGCAAATCTTTCAGGCTATGGACGGCTAAATCGATTTCGCCCGCCAACAGGGCCTGCTGGATTTCCTTGGTGAACACCCCGGTGGTCCCCAGGGCTTCTACCGACCATTGCTGCTGGCGATCCCCACTGGTGGTGATGAGAACCAGTTCAGCCTCAATTCCAAGCCGCTGGAGCTGCTCTCGAACCCATTCAGCTTGCCATCGGGCTAGTTGACTGCCGCGCGTGCCAATCCGCAGGCGTCTGGTGGTCATCGTCGTGGGAGTGCTTTCGTTGCAAAACGATGCACGAGGGGGGCTCAGTCCTACGCAAACCGGGAAATCTCAATCAGTTTCATGGTCATTCATTGTGCGCCGCGCTCGCGGCCGCAAGATCAACCGACTGAGACGACGAGGGTGGCGGAACAACGACGCCGCAACTGACGATGAACTGAATGGCCTGGTCGATCGAAATCCCCAGGTCCACCGTGTCCTCTTCGGGAACATTCACGGTAAACCCGGTCATCGGCGCCGGAGAGGTGGGGATAAAGACGGTCAGGATCACTCGGCCAGTCTTTTTTCGAAGTTGATCGAAACTTTCGCTCGTGACCAGCCCGATCGACCAAATTCCCCGACGGGGCCATTCCACGGCCACCACGCGACTGAACTCCATCGACCGCTGGGCCAGCAGAAAGTCACTGACCTGTTTGACAGCGCCATACACGCTCCTCACAAATGGCAGGCTGACAAACAGAGCCTCGAACTGGGACCAAACCAGTCGCCCCATTCGGGCGGTGACAAATTTTCCCAAAAGATAGAGCACCAGAATGAGAAGCGCGATGAGGAACGGCAGCACAAGATGCGGTTTGAGGTACCGTAGCTCGATGTAAAGCTGGTAGGCCTCCGCCGCCTGAGAGGGGATTTCCTCTTCACTCAACTGTTCCCTGAGGTACTCAACGACTTCCTTCGGAATGTACTTTCCGCCCCGCATGCGGACGAATGTTTTTCCGCCCACAACAACTTCCTGGGCACCACTTTTCACCGAGGCGGGCAGACTTTGGGCTGGGCGAATGTCCGCCGTTGCCATAAAAATCGCATTCTGGATACCCTTCTTAAGAGGAGCAAAGATATAGGCATCAACGGTGGCTGCCACCCAAATGATGATGACCACCGTCAAAAGGGGTGGCAACACTGTGGCAGCGCCGCGCCAGACGGCCTTCCAGAAGGGATCGAGAGGCCCCGGCTTTCGTCTCTTCGGCAAGAATTGCTCCACATCGACCTGCGGCATGGGGGAGTGAGCCTGACTCTCGGGCAAAGGATGGTTGTCTTCGTGACTCATGGTGTCGTTCCTCACAAAAGTGGCTCATGTTTGGTAAAAGGCGGGCTTCAATCAAAATCTTACAACGGAAAGCGACCGCCCGGATACTGGGCTGTGAAAAGAGTGATCTCAGGAAATGGTGGAAAAGGGAAAGGCGGAGCCCACTCCACCTCGGTCGATAGCGAACGGAACAGTTCGAGCCACTGGTACCGAATCCGAAGGGCAGTCGGCCAGAAAAACGTCAGAAACTCAATCATGATAAGGCTATTTTGGCGGCCGCAAGCTAAGTGGCATCACTCGCGGGTGAATCAATGCCCTCATAATTGGGGGTGTTCTATTGGCGAGGGTGGTTTCGCCGGGTAAATTGAATTGTTCTTGGAGCTAGAATCTAAGTGTGCGGTTGCCCGTCGGCGGTGGGGGAGTGGTGCGGACCAAGCGTGGCGTCGCCTGTGTTGCAATTGGGGGATTGGGGCAGAATCATCGGGGGTTGGTCCGCGCCTCCAGATTGCGGAGTCTCGAACGACGAGACCGGAACTCTGCCAAGCTGACCCGGGTTGAGCGGGCACGGGATCGGGCGACCAAACAGAGCGATTCGCCGTAGGACTTAATATCAGAAAACGATGCTGGGGGCCGGGGTAAGGTGAGCGGTGCCGAAAGCGAGGCAAGCTCCGGGCGATAGTGAAAAAACAGAACACAGTCGGTTGATGTGAGAGAGACACGCCCCCGGAACGAGTGTTCGAAGAGGCGGCGTGTCTAATTGGTTTTCTGTCAACGAGGGACTGAATCAAATGAAATTCAGCGACTTTGTCGTGCGGGAAGCGATTGTCACGGATCTCGATCCTGATGCCTCAAAGGAAGAGATCATCCGTCGGCTTTGCGAGGCGCTGTGTGAGGCAGGAGCCTTGAGCCGAGAACACCTGGACGACATCGTGCGGGCATTGATCAAACGGGAAGAGTTGGGGACCACGGGAATCGGCATGGGGGTCGCAGTTCCGCACACAAAGCATCCCAGTGTGGACAAACTGGTAGCCACCGTCGGCATCAGCCCGGAGGGCGTGGATTTTGACGCACTTGACGGCGAGAAAGTACACGCCTTGTTTCTCCTGGTGTCGCCGACCGACCTGCCGGGCGATCACCTCCGGGCCCTCGAATACATCACTCGACAGCTCCACAACCCGACGTTTGCCCGATTTCTCAAACAGGCCAAAACCCCGGACGACGTGTGGGTGCTTTTGGAGGAGGCGGACGCAGGGAAATACGCCAGCCACTGAGGAGTTCAGCGTCAGGCAGGAAGTTTCAGCACAGGACGGTTTTGTGGCTTGCGTGACGGAAGGCGTTTCTCGCCGTCTTTTGGGCTTAGCAGTGTGGGGAAGCCCCGCCAACCTCATTCCAACTTGAAGCGATGCTCTTGGGACTGGCGGATACGCGGAGGGTCGGAGGGCGAGTGGAATCAGCCTGGGGCAGTACCGAAGTTGAGTGGTTCGACAAGTTCATGAACGTGGGTGAGTTGTCCAGAATGAGCGAGCAAACAGGTCCTTTGCGGCGACGTGTGACGATTCGAAACCGTGCCGGGCTGCATGCCCGAGCGGCCAGTCTCGTCCGCGATACGGTGCTCAAGCACCGCTCTCGTGTCACGTTGATCAAAGCGGAGGATCCGTCGGCTTCGCTCAACGGGGCCCCTCGGGCTGATGCCACCAGCGTCATTGAGATGCTCAGTCTGGGGGCCATGCAGGGAGAATCATTGATCATCGAAGCGGAAGGCGAAGAGGCTCAACAGGTTCTGGATGCCCTCGAGCGGCTCGTCGAATGCAAGTTTTGGGAGGATGATTTCGCACCTGATTCACAGCAGACCTTTCCGGGATGAGACGGGATCCCCCGAGCAGGGTCATCCAGAGGTAATCAGAGCAGTGCCATGAAGCCAGCCCCAACCGACAACCCAGAGACGGAACCATGATGCGTTTGCAGGGAATAGCGGTATCTCCGGGGATAGCCATCGGCAAGGCGGTGGTGATCGGGCAGGACAGCTTCAGTATCCCCCGGGAGTACGTCGAGGCAGACGCAGTCGAGCAGGAGGTGGCACGGTTTCGAGAAGCCCTTCAGGTAGCCGCCCGGGAAATTGAAAACAATCGCGATCTAGTCACCAAGGAACTTGGTCCCAAATCCGGTGCGATCTTTCAGGCCCATCTGGAAATCCTGGAGGATCCCAAAATTCGTGAGGATGTCGAGTCCCTCATCCGCAATCGTCAGTATTCATCAGAGAAAGCCGTCAGTTTTGTGCTGCGGCAATTCGCCGAGATGTTTCGGCGGTTGCCCAATCCGGTGATTGCCGATCGGGCGTATGACGTACTGGACATTGAGCGGCATCTGTTGCGGGCCCTGCTGGGGCAACCCCATCGCAGCCTCTATCATCTGACATCTCCCGCGGTTGTTCTGGCCAGGAATCTCACGCCCAGCGAGGTGGCCAATCTGGACCGCAAGATGGTCCGCGGCTTTGCTACCGAGCTTGGCGGGCCGACCAGTCATACCGCCATTGTGGCCCAGGGCATGGGAATTCCGGCGGTGGTCGGAACAGGGCCATTTCTCACCGAGGTCTCCGGCGGCGATATCGTGATCGTCGATGGTGATCGCGGTATCGTCATCGTTCGCCCGGATGAATCCACCCTCCGTGAATATGAGGAAGAAGCCCGGGCTATCCGTGCATTCATCACGGAGCTAGAAAAGCTTCGGGACCTGCCGGCGGAGACGCTGGACGGCACACGGATTGAAATCTACGGTAATATCGAGTTCCCGCACGAAGCGGCGCTTTGCCTGCAAAATGGAGCGGAAGGCATTGGGCTGTATCGCACCGAGTTTCTGTATTTAGGCCGATCTGACCTCCCCAGTGAAGAAGATCATTACCAGGCGTATTGCGAGGTCATTCGGATCATGGGAGATCGGCCGGTCACCATCCGCACCTTCGATCTTGGGGCGGATAAAGTTCCGGTGCAACTGGGGTTGGAGAAGGAGGCCAACCCGTGTCTGGGCTTACGAAGTATTCGCCTCGCGCTGCGCTATTTGCCGCTCTTTCAGACGCAGTTGCGGGCAATTCTGAGGGCCAGCGTGTGCGGCAACGTGCAGGTGATGTTTCCCATGATCAGCACGCTGGCAGAGCTGCGCCAGACGAAACTCATGTGGGCAGAAGTGATGGAGGACCTCGCGGAAAGCCATATTCCTTTCCGACGGGACATACCCCTGGGCATTATGGTGGAGGTTCCCTCCGTCGCCGTGACCATCGACCGGTTCCTGGACGAAGTGGATTTCATCAGTCTGGGAACAAACGATCTGATCCAGTACGTACTTGCGGTGGACCGAACCAATCGCAATGTGGTGAACATGTACAATGCCACTGAGCCTGCGATCTTGCGGCTGATTCATCACGTGATCCAGGAGGCGTCGCGGAAAGGAGTGCCGGTCAGCCTGTGTGGCCAGATGAGCAGTCATCCGCTTCACACCATGTTGCTGATTGGACTGGGGTTGCGAAAGTTCAGTGTGGCCGCCCACTCCATCCTTGAAATCAAGAAGGTCTGCCGCAGCGTGACTGTTCAGCAGTGTGAGGCCCTTGCAAAACGGGCGCTGGAAATGGATCATGCCCGCGATGTGCAGGCCCTCCTTCGCGAGCAGTTGATCAAATTGATCCCCGCATTCAGTCGGATTATGTGACCATCTTTCCTGAGTGTTGCAGGAGAACAGGTGGAGCCATGAAGTCGCGATTGTTTCCAGCCTTGCAGCGAGAAGTATCAGAGATTGGATTGGGCACGTGGCAACTGGGGGGCACAGAATGGGGAAATGTGCCCGAGGAGGAGGCCCTTAACACACTGGCGGCTGCGGCCGATGCAGGCATCACATTCATCGATACAGCCGATATTTACGGTCTGGGGCGGAGCGAATCGCTTATCGGACGGTTTTTGAGGGGCCGACCAGATCGCGACCGTTTCATTGTGGCCACCAAGCTGGGGAGACATCCCGAACCAGGCTGGCCCGCCAATTTCACCCGGGAAGTTGTTCGTCGCCACACGGAAGACTCCCTCCGCCGACTGGGCGTCGATGTCATCGATCTGACACAAACGCACAGCCTCCCCCTGGAGGTCATGCGCGACACAGGCATTTTCGATTATCTGCGCGAACTGCGGGACGAGGGCAAAATACGGGCTTTTGGCGCCAGCGTGGAAAGCATGGAAGAGGCCCTGTTCTGTCTTAATGTTGAGGGAATGGCCTCTCTCCAGATCATTTTTAACATCTTTCGGCAGAAGCCTATCGATGTTCTCTTCGACGAGGCCCAAAAGCGGGGTGTGGCACTGATCATCCGCCTTCCGCTGGCCAGTGGACTGCTGGCAGGGAAATTCACTCGGGATACCCAATTCGCCCCCAACGACCATCGGTTCTTTAATCGTGATGGCGAGAAGTTCAATGTGGGGGAGACGTTTGCGGGCCTGCCCTTTGAAAAAGGTCTCGAACTCGTCGAGCACATTCGACCATGGGTGCCCTCGGGAATGACCATGGCCCAGATGGCCTTGCGGTGGTGCCTGGATTTTGATGCCGTGACCACCGTTATTCCCGGGGCAAAGCGTCCCGACCAGGCACGGAGCAATGCCGCGGCCAGTGATTTGATGCCGCTTCCTCCCATCCTCCACAACAGGCTGGGCCGTTTCTATGAGGCCCAGGTCGCCGCGCACATTCGGGGCAAGTACTGATATCACTTTTGCCGGTCACCTCGGCTCCGTCCAAGCAATCAGCAGAAGCTTTTTTGACGCGGCGTGGTCCCCGGGGACACTGCAGTGAGTAGGTCCTCTTTTTGCGCTCCAGCGAAGCCGGATAAGATATGTAAACAGGTTGTTTGGAAGCGGCACGTAATTCACGGGGTGTACGAAGGACTCGGTGCGCCGCCTGGGTGAGGCCTTGACCGCGGGCTGACTCAATTATCAACCGGGCGGGGTTCCCTCCAACCTCGTGATGAAGGAGTTCGCGAGCGATGAACCGTGGTGATCGACGGGTGATCTCGTCGCTTCTGGGAATGGTGCTGGCATTTGCCTGCCTGGCAACTGTTTCTCGTCTGTCGGCCGAGGAAACAAACGCCGAAGCAACACGGGACTACAACGCCGCGGCGAAGCTCCACAATCTATCCTCGTGGGACCTGGCGGCCGAGCAGTGGCGCGCATTCATTGCCAAACATCCTGCGGACCCCCGCGTGCCAAAGGCTCTCCATTATCTCGGCGTCTGCCTGTTCAATCAAAAACAGTATGAAGCGGCGGCCCAGGCCTTCCAACAATCCATCCAAAAGGGAGTGGAAGAAAACTTTCGGGAATTGTCGGCGGTTTATCGGGGGATGGCCCTGTTTGAGGCTGCCCGACAACAGAAGCCGGAGTTGTACTCCGCAGCCCGTACCGCCTTGGAAGAATACCTGCGGACCTATCCCAATGGCAGTCAGCGGCCGCAAGCCCAGTACTATCTCGCGGAAACGCTCTATTTTCAGGGGCAGAAGGACCAGGCCGCCCAGGCCTACCGCCGATTCCTCCAATCATTTCCCGATGATGGGCGTGTGCCCGACGTGCTGTTCGCCCTCGCGGTATGTGAAGAGGAACTCGGCAACAGGCAGGCCGCGCTGAAAAACTACCAGACGTTCACGCAAAGGTATCCACAGCACCCCAAAGTCAATGAAGCCCTCTACCGAATCGGCGAGTTGCAGTATTCAGCGGGGGATTTTGAACAAGCGGAGCTGTTCTTTCACAAGGCCGGAGCGGATTCCCGATTTGCCGATGCCGATCTGGCGGTCATTCGCTCGGGCGACGCGCTGGTTCAGTTGAAACGTTATGACGAAGCAGCCCAGCAGTACGCAAGCGTTGAAAAACGATTCCCCAATTCACCGCATATTGCACGGGCTAACTTGGGTGCCGCAAAGTGCCTCTACTTTGCCAATCGTTACAACGAGGCCCTGCCTCTTCTGGTTCGCGCTATGCAGGCGCCCGATGTGCGGGCGGAGGCCATCCACTGGGCAGCCCGGTGCCATCTTAAACTCGGCCAACCCCAGCAGGTGCTGGATTTAATTGGTCCAGAAACCATTAAGAGTGCCGCCCCCCCATGGAACGTGACGCTCCAGCTCGATCGGGCCGATTCCCTGTACGAAATCCCCGATAAGCGAGAGGATGCCGTCAAGGAATACGCGCAGGCGGCCGGCATGGCGACCGATGCGGCCCTGAAAGGGGAGGCACTTTACGCTGCAGCGCACACGGCGCTGGGACTAGGCCAGATTGGCGTAGCGCGACAGTACGCGGAACAGTTTCGCAAAGAAATTTCGGATCACGTGCTGAGTCCGGATGTGGAGCATATTCTGGCGGAATGCGAATTCGCTGAGAATCACTACGATTCGGCCGCCCAGATGTTTGATGAGCTTGCCAAAAAATATCCCAAAAATCCGCAAGTAGGCTCGTGGCGTGTCCGTCAGCTCACGGCTCTGCAAATGGCGGGCAAGCATGATGCGGTCGTGAAGCTCGGTCAGACGCTGGCCGATGCCGTGCCCCAACCGGACGATCAGGCAGCGATCCTCACCCTCGTGGGGGCCAGCCAACTGGAGCTCGGTAACCCCAAAGCAGCTCAGGAAGCGTTGCTTCTGGCGCTCAGCCGCAGCGCCAAAGGCCCATCCGCAGACCGGGCGATGCTTCTTCTGGCCTGGGCATACCACAAACAGGGACGCACGGCTGACGCACGAACGGTGGTTGAACGAATGATCAAGGATTTCCCCCAGAGCACGCTGCTGGACCGGGCTTACCACGAGCTGGGAAAGTACTGCGCAGCCCTCCAGGATTACGCATCGGCCGTATCCGCCTACCGGCAGGTCCTTCGGCAGTTTCCCGAAAGCTCCCGTGTCCCGGCAACAATGTGTGAATTGGCCCAAACACTCCTGAAAAACAACAACCCCACAGAAGCCGAACAGCTCCTTAACGATCTACTCCAAAAGTACGCAAACCATCCCCTTGCACCCTGGGCGCGATATCTCCTGGGAACGCTCTACTACGAGCAGCAGCAATTTGATCGTGCCTTCCAGATGATCGACCAGGCCCTCAAGGGAGGATTGACGGGTAACGAACGGTCCGCCGCGCTTTATACGCAGGGGCTCATTTTGATCGATAGAAAGCAATACGATCAGGCGGCGACGATCTTTAAACAAATCCTCGACGACAACCCCCAGTATCCAGAGGTGGACAAAGTTCTCTACCAGTGGGCCTGGGCAGAAAAACTGGCCGGTAAAGAAAAAGAAGCCATTGCTTTATTCCAGCGGCTCATCGATACTGCGTCAGAAAGTCCCCATCGCCCCGAGGCCGAATATCACGTGGCCAGCTATCTCTATTCACAGGGACGTTATTCCGAGGCGGCCACGCTTTATCACCACTGTTATAAATCAGCCCGTGATCCTGATCTGATTGAAAAGTCCGTGCACCGGTTAGGCTGGTGCTTCTTCAAACTGGGACAATACGAGAATGCTGCCCAAACGTTTGCTTACCAGAAATCCGCTTATCCTCAAGGATCGTTAGTCGCGGATGCCATTTTTATGGAAGCAGAATCGCTCTTCATGCAGAACAAATTCAAGGAGGCACTCCAACTTTACGAGTCGCTGTCTCCGCTGGAGTCTCCAGATTACGAGGTTCTGCGGCTTCTTCACGCGGGCCAGTCGGCCGCACAAATAAAACAACCCGACCGCGCCCTGCAGTATTATCAGCAGGTGGTGGCCAGGTTTCCCACCACGCCGGAGGCCATCCAGGCTCACTTTGAAACAGGCATGATCCACTACGAGCGCGGTGAACTGGATACGGCTTTAAAAATGTTTGAAAAGGTTTTGGAGGACGCCAAGCAGGTTCCCGACGAAACAGCGGCCAGAGCGCAGTTTATGCTCGGCGAGATCGCCATGCAGCAAAAAAAATACGACGATGCGGTGAAATACTTTTTCCGCGTGGCCTATGGCTATCGCCTGCCGCAGTGGCAGGCGGCCGCCTTATTTGAAGCGGCCCGTTGCTTTGAAACACTGCAAAGACCCGAGCAGGCTGCGAAACTCTATCAGGAATTGATCGACAACTTCCCGGAAAGCGATCGCATCGCTGATGCCAGGACGAAATTACAACTTCTGCAAAAACAACAGTAAGTGTGTTAATAACAGGAACGTCTTTCCATCAATGCCGTAATATTTTTATTGAATCTGCGTGATCGGACCAGTGTCTTACAGACTATCATTCGAATTAAATAACTATCGAGTATCTTAAGAATTTTTTGTAAAGACAGGAAGGGGCGAGCAACCGTAGCAGCACACCGTCACAATGGCAGGCCGGACCGAAATACGACAGACGAGAATGGCGTTTCTCGAGTGAGAGATCCATGCAATGAAAGCACTCCCTCTTATTAAACAGTGGTTGGCACCGCGATTACTGGTCGTTGTGGTCGGTGTTATTGCGGCGGGGGCCGCCCTGAGCGTTGCTTGCCGGGGGGAGGTGCCCGTCCCCACTACCTCCCCACCTGCTCCATCGAGTGTGGCCCCCCAAGCCACCGCGGGCGGTGGCCCTGCCAGCTTGGAGGAAGCGGATCGCAAGGCCGAGGAGGCCCTGGCGGCTGCACCCGCCACACAGTCGGACCAGCAGGAAAGCGCTGGCAAGCCGGGGACGATCCCGCAAATCAATGTGCTCGATCTGGCTTTCCGCGGCGGCGTGCTGATGATTCCCATCACGCTGATGTCGATCCTGACGGTCATCTTCGGGCTGGAACGAGCTTTGGGACTGCGGCGGCGGAAAGTGGTTCCCGCGGGCCTCATTCGCGGACTTGGACAGCTAGTGGAAGATAAGCGTGGGTTTGATCCGCGGGGGGCCTATCGGCTGGCCCAGCGGTATCCGTCTTCGGCCGGCAATGTCCTCAAGGCGATGCTGGTCAAGGTCGGCCGACCGCTTCCAGAAATTGAACAGGCCATGAAAGAAGCCACCGAGCGAGAGGCGGATCGCCTTTACAGTAATGTGCGTTTCCTCACGCTCTCGGCAGCCGTCACCCCGCTTTTGGGACTGCTGGGAACGGTCCAGGGAATGATCCAGGCGTTCTTTGTCACTTCGCATCTCCCTACCGGCGCCGATCGAGCAGAGATGCTGGCGCAGGGGATTTACACGGCCCTGGTGACGACGTTTGCGGGACTGTGTGTGGCCATTCCGGCCTCGGTACTGGCACACTACTTCGAGGGACGAATTCAGAAGCTCTTGCGTGAGCTGGATGAATCGCTGCTGGGGCTTTTGCCCCAGTTTGAACGCTTTGAAGGCCGCCTGCGGATGGGGCGAGAGCAAATTTCCACGCCCGATCTCCTGGCCACCGCGGGTTTGCAGCGTGAGAGCCCGCAACCACCACCCCCACCCAGCCCCGCTGAGACGGGAGCCATGCCATGAGTATCCTGATTCGCAACAAAAGCCGCGCTCTGGAGTCACTCACGATGACTCCCCTCATCGATGTGGTGTTTAATCTGCTGATATTCTTTCTTATTGCCAGTAAATTTGCGGAGGAGGAACGGGAACTGCCGGTACGGCTCCCCGATGCCAGTGAAGCCCAACCACTTCTCAGCAAGCCGAGGGAGCTTTTTATCAACATTGACGAAAACGGTCGATATTACGTGGGGGGCAAACTGCTCAGACTGAACGAACTGGAGAAATTGCTCCTGGAGGCCTGGTCCGCCAACCCCAGCAGAACGACGGTCATCATCCGGGCGGACGAACGCTGCCGTCTGCAACCCGTTGTCTCGGCAATCAATGCGTGCAAGAAAGCCCATATCACAGACTACCGCCTGGCCACGCGGAAGACAGGGCCGCCGAGTGAAGGTGCTAACTCCCCTTAACGGAGCGGGAAGGAGGTCCGTATTCAGCAGTGCGAGGGAAGGCCTCGTCGCATGGCCGACTTGAAAAGTCCCCCATCTCGTGGCAAACGAACTGTCATCCGGCGTTTCGTCCCGGAGCGGCTGGCCGATTTTGATGAGCAGGTCTGGCCGGTCAATATCGCCATACTCGTCTTCGCCGGATTCGTCACGGGAATCGTGCTGGCTACCACGCCCGACTTTTTCGATCCCCGTCCGCTGTATAACGGCTTGGTCCGGTTGGGAATCATCGCTGGGCTGGTGCTGTTGTTGCTCTGGAGTACAGCTCACGTTCGGGCACCGACGGCTCGCCGCATCCAGTTCTGCGTGGTACTCAGTCTTTTCCTGCATCTGCTGGTCGCCGTTCTTTTACGAGAGCAGTACCTCAAATTGATTGCGTTCATCCGCGAGAATTCGTTACCGGCAGAGTCGGAAACCGAAGAAACGATCACCTTGCCCGAGTATGGAATCGACTCGGTTGAAGAGGCGAACCAGCTTTCGGAATACACCCGGCCGGTGCAGGCACTTCCCAGGGACAACGTTGCTGCCGACCAGTTGATCGATCGACCACGGCCGGGTTCCCCGGCTCCTTTGCCAGCACCGCAGGAGATGCCGGATTTGTCCAGGGAACAACCCTCGCCGCTTGTGCCACCGCGAGCCGAGGAAACTGTGCGTGAACAATCCTCCGATTCGGAGCTTTCGGCTCCGCGTCGGACGATGCCCGCCCCTGGTGAAATCACCCACCTTGCGCCGCTGGATGCGCCCCCGGAACGGTCCTCGGTTGAGCCGGAGGTCAGTCCGCGTGACCAGGTGCAGCGGGAACAAGCAGCGGCGACATTGACACGGCCGGAAGAGGCTCCCGACCAAAGGACCAACCCGCACGTCAGTCTGCCGGCGCGCGTCACCGCCGAGCGTATGCCGGCGACTTCCCCGCCCCTCTCACGTCCGCAGCAAAGGGAGGTTTCCCGCGAACAATTGCTGGCGAGTCAGTCGCCGTCCATTACGGTGCCGGAACCTCAGGGAACCTCGTCGCCTGGTGAACTCCGATCGTCGGAAATTGTGCCCCGGCGGAGTCAAACCGTAGCCGCCCCCGCCCAAGCTTCCGGCGAGACCCAGCCCGTCACACCAGCGGAGTTGGCGATGACCAACCCAGCACCGCGTCCGGAAAGAATGACGCGTCCCGAAATGGCCGTCGGCCCGGTGGGAACACGACAAACCGCACGCAGCGGCCTCGAGACGTCCTCAATCGCGGGCATCGGGGAAAATGCTGAGTTACAATCGATCCCGCAGACGGCTGGCGCTCCAGGTCTTGCCCGGTCTCCGGAAGAACCTGCAATCGGTGGCCCTGCCCGAGAGCGAACCACGATTTCGTCCCCCGCGACGGCCGGTTCAATGGGCAACATTACAGACATCGTGAACGCCGCCCCAGCGGGGATGGCAGCTTCCCGGCGACCGCGGTCTGGTGATTCCTCAGACTTCATGGGAGTGACAGGAACGGGAGAGCCTGGAGCAAGCTCCCCGCGTCAAGGGCCGCCTGGGGAAATTCTCGGGTCGGTGGCCGCACTCACGCCCACGGAACCACAACCAAGTGGCACGGGGGGAGGCAATCTCCGTGGGGCAGCGACTCGCCTGGAACCGCGCGCGACTGGGATCGGACCTGCTCCGATCTCCGTTGGGCTGGCGCGGCAGGAACCAGGAGTGGGCAACTCGGGAAGCGGTGAAACCGGGGGTGGGCTGGCTTCCGAGCTTACCGGCGGAATGGGGCTGGCAAGCAGTGGTCCGGCACGGGGGCTGGGCGCGGCACGAGAGGAAGGTGGGGCGGAAGGGCAGGCCTTTTCGATGGGGAACACTCGGCCGGGCAATCGAGGTTTGGGCGAAGCCAGTAGTCCACTGATTGCCAATCAGGCAGCTCTGGAAGGAACTGTGTCAGGAACTTCGGCAGGGCCAACGGCGGGGGGCACTCCCAGCGACCGTCCCTCGGCAACGGCATTGACCTATGGACGCGGAACATCACGACAGGCCCTGCCGTCACTGGCGGGTTTTGGAAGTGGATCGAGCGCCCCCGCCGGGACTTCAGATCTGGCGGGGATGAAAGGAGACACGGTGCCGAGCGTCTCCGGCAGCCTTCCGCCTCGGTTGTTTGATCGGACGGCGGCTGGCGGAAATTGGGGTTCCAGCGGTAATCCGGGAGGGTCCGTGCGAAGCTCGGCGACTCTCCGCGGACAGGACAACGCACCGTACATCACCTCACAGGCACCTATCGCCGCGGAAACGGGGGGAACCGGCCAGGCCGGTCAATCTCTTGCGCGTGCAGAGATTGGGCGACAGGCGGGGGATGAACCACGTCGGGTGGTCGAGCTGCCGCCTCTGACCGCAGGGGCAGGCCGCGGCGGTTCTCCCAGTGGGGATCTGCTGAATGATGGGCTGACTTTACCGGTACGACGCGGTGGCGGTGAAATGTCCCGGCCTGAAATTGTCGGCCCGGGCGGGGCAAGACTCGCCTCGCGGTCCGCTCTGGGTGTGGCTTCGCCCGAGGTTCTCCGTGGGGCGGCGGAAACTGAACCCGCCGAAGCATTCGCCCAGCGCAATCCCGAAATCCGTGGTGCTCGCGCCATGGAGTTCGGCGGCAGTTCGGAGACCGAGCGAGCGGTGGAAAAAGGTCTTGAATTTCTCGCTCGCATTCAGTTCCCCGATGGGCACTGGAGCTTGCACCGCCTGCCGGACCATGTCCCCGATCCGCAAAAGACATTTCACACAGGAACCATGCACGGGGACACGGCCGCCACTGGTTTGGCGTTGCTGGCCTTTCTGGGCGCCGGGTACACCCATCAGGGATCCCGCTATCGAGACACGGTGGGTCGCGCGCTCCGCTGGCTTGTGGAAAATCAGTCGTCGGACGGTCGATTCTTCCGCGATCAAACCGACTCCAATCTGTACACTCGATTTTACGGGCATGGGCTGGCGACGATCGCCATCTGTGAGGCCTACGGGATGACGCGAGATCCAGCTCTCCGCCAGCCTGCGGAGCGAGCGATCGGCTTTATCGTCCAGTCCCAGAACCCTGAATTGGGCGGATGGCGGTACGAGTCCCGGAAGGAAACTGACACCTCTGTCAGCGGGTGGCAGCTTATGGCGCTGAAGAGTGCCCAGATGGCCGGATTGCAGGTGCCCACCACGACGCTGGAAGGCGTCTCGCGATGGCTCGATTTGGCACAGGCGGAAGGTGGAGCCCGTTATGTCTACAGCCCCTATGTGGCAAGCACGTCAGCCTCGCATCTGAAGGCCCCCAGTCGTGCAATGACAGCCGAGGGGTTACTCATGCGGATTTATCTGGGTTGGGGGCCCGAGAATCCAGCCCTGCAACGAGGAGCAGATTTTGTGGTTCAAAATCTGCCGAGTTACGGAAACGCTGAGAATCCCTTGCGGGATGCCTACTACTGGTATTACGCCACACAGGTAATGTTTCAGATGCAGGGCGAACACTGGAAAACCTGGAACCAGGCCATTCAGCAGCTTCTTCCTCGAGAACAGGTGCAGTCCGGACCGTGGGCGGGGAGCTGGGATCCGTTGCGGTCTGTTCCTGACCGTTGGGGCAAAGAAGCGGGCCGACTGTACGTCACAGCCATGCACCTGCTCATCCTGGAAGTGTACTATCGGCACCTGCCCTTGTTCAGAACACTTGCCCAAACAGACTGAATTCAAAGGCTTGGACGCTCTTGCACCATGGATCTTCCCCTGAGATTATTACCGGTGGAAGAACGATGGACATGCCACGGTTGCGGTATTTGCTGCCGTCACGTGATTATCCCCCTTTCTCCTGAGGAATACGCGCGGATTCGCGCCCAGGGATGGGACAAAGACCCGACGCTGGCGGGCAAGCGGTTGTTTGTTCGCACGCAGCTTTGGCCTCCCCGGTACCGATTGGCCCATCAGGAGGACGGCTATTGCGTGTTTCTCAGCCCCACCGGTCGCTGCCGCATTCATGAGCGGTTCGGGGCAGAGGCCAAGCCGCTCGTCTGTCGGATGTTTCCCTATCAGACTGTGGCCTTGGACAAGTTTGCCTACCTCACGCTGCGGCACAATTGTCCGAGTGTGATACGTCATGCAGGCCAACCACTCTCGCAACAGGAAGACCAGTGGCAACCACTTGCGGAGCATCCCCGCTTGCGACCCCAAGCCACGGTGCCGCCTCCCATCACCCTGGGTTATCGGGGCACATGGAATCAGTTTCTGCGATCGGCAGCAGTTGTGGAACGGCTTCTCTGCAATCCTTCGTATCCCATGGTTCGTCGGCTTGTTCACGCTCTGCTTTTCGCGCAGACCCTGGACGCCTGCCGGTTAAGCCGCCTGGATCAGGAGCGTTATATTGAGCTGCTCCGCATGCTGGAGGAAAGCGTGCCGAAGGAAGCCGAGCCACTTTTCCGCGACCGCGTTCCACCCGATGCAGCCTCCCAGTTCATTTTTCGCCGAGTTCTGCTGGACTATCTTCGGTTGCATCCGGGATTTCCGCTTCAAGAATCCTGGCAGGGCCGAATTCAGTGGGCGAAAATGGCGCTTGCAATCGCCAGGGGAAAAGGGACCATCCCCGCGCTCGCGCCGCCAGAGGTCGCTCTCAAGTTCGAGGGCGAACCAGCGACGTTTTCGGGCAGCGTCTCGCTGGCAGAACTGGACCGCAGTTTGACAGGGCTGCATCGGGATGTGCTCAAGCCCCTCGATGAGTACTACGAGGCCATGGCCATCTCACGCCGATTTGCGGTCAATGGCCGACGGGGCTGGCCGTTAACGGATCGCATTCGTGCCCTGGCTGCGTCTTTCCCCGCCGCCCTTGCTGTTCTGCGCCTGGCAACCCCCGGACGACTTCCCACCGCCGATGACATGATGGCGGTGGTAATCGCCCTGGACCGCGGGGAAGGCCTGGCCTCACTCGCCAGCCGAACTTACCGGCGAAGGCTGAGAGCCCTGGGTCGCAGCGGCCAACTCATTCGGCTGGTCATCTGGTGGGCCCGATAAATTGCCTCCGGTGTCACTCCTCGCCCATCAATTGGGCACCGGAGAGAAGACCAGACACACGGGGGCACCCACGGAGACCTGCTTTCCCGTGGGGGTGGGAATTCCCGTCTCGCTGTCGATTTTAAAAATGACCACGTTGTTCGTGTCCTGGTTGGCGGCCAGCAAATACTTGCCCGTAGGATCCAGCCCGATGAAGCGAGGAGTTTTTCCCTGCGTGGAGACGTTGGCTTTGCGCTCCAGCCGTTTTCCCGCATCTGATACTGCGAACACGGCGATGGAGTCGTGACCCCGATTGGACGTGTAAACGAACCGGCCACCGGGGTGCACAGCAATCTCCGCCGCTGTATTCTGACCGGCGAAATCTGTCGGTAGAGCAGAGACATTGTCTATCAATCGGGTGGGCACCCCGTCCTCGCAGGCAAAGATGCTCACCGTTGCGGTCAGCTCGTTCAGGACATAGAGAACCTGTCCATTAGGATGAAACGCGAAATGCCGCGGTCCCGAGCCCGGTGGCACCTGCACGAACGGCGGCTTATGGGGCGTAAGCTGCCCTTGAGCGCCATCCCAATCGAAAAGCAACACCTGATCCAGCCCCAGATCCGGCACCACAACCACCTTGCCGGTTGGATTGAAGCCGATCTGATGGGCGTGAGGGCTGGTCTGCCGGGTGGGGTGAACACTCTTTCCCTCCTGCTTCAGCACACAAACAGCCGGTTCCAGTGCTCCATCCGTTGATACAGGCAGGACGGCCACACTTCCCCCGCCATAATTAGCCACCAGGACGAATCGCCCTGAGGCGTCCACACTCACGTGACAGGGGCCGGAGCCACCCGAGGGTTGCTGGTTGATCAATGTCAACCGCCCGGAGTGGGTATCCACGCTAAAAGCGCTGACGCTGCCCGTCCTCTTACCCGACATTTCCCAAAGTTCTCCCACTGCATACAGAACTGGCTTTTGGGGATGGAGGGCCAGAAAGGATGGATTCTGTGCCTCCGCGGCCAGCACGGGCTCACTGAGGGTTCCGTCCTCCGCGTTGAATCGGCTCACATAGATCCCTTTGCTGGTCCCGCGTGTGTACGTGCCGTAGAACATCCAGAACTCAGCTCCCAGAACAGGCCATCCTGTTCCGGTCAGCATACTGATGACGAGCCCCGTCAGAAATGTGACGACCAACCTGCGCATGATCACTTCTCCATAGAAAACCAAACGGAACGGGCAACGCTGCGCCTTCTAGACTAATCTGCGGAAGCCCATTTTTCATCTTTAGGACGTTTCGGGCAAGAATGCCCCCCAATCAGCGGAACAGAAGCACTGTTCTATTCCTCAGGCGTTGCGGAATGGCTGTCGTGATCAGAGGGTTTGTTCTCGTTTGATTCACCAGGAAGCGGATAGGGTTTATCGATCCCAGGAAGATTGGGGACGTCAAATTCCAGTTCGCCTAACTCTTCCAGGGGCGGCCGGGATTGGCAACCCGGCGCAACAACAAGCAAAAGGCCACCGACCAGCGCGAAAATGCAAATAACAAAGACCTTCAGACCGCGTCCCATCGTTGAATAATCTCCCCTGGTACGAGACTCTTCCTCCGCGGTACACCACTCGGGCCATCGAAGCGCTCAGGCGAAATGGATGCACCGCCCGGTTTTTCCTTGGATTCACTCTTTCATTGTTTCCTAAAATGGAGGACGGACGCAATCGACGCGTCTTCCTGAGTGCATTGTCGTATCACTTCAGCGGATGTCAGCCCATGGCCGTCGATAGGGAGGAGGTTACCCGTCAGGTACGAAAAGCCGCCGAGGATCTGGGATTCTCGCCGGTGGGAATCTGCTCCGCCGTGGAGCCACCTCATTTTTCTTTTTTCGTGGAGTGGCTGGAAAAGGGTTATCACGGGGAGATGATGTACCTGGAACGGCGACGAGAGGCGTATGCCCATCCCCGATCTGTCCTGGAAGGCGTGCGGACCATCGTGATGCTGGGTTTTCCCTATCGCACGGTGGAACCCTCGCCGGGTGCGGCCGGCAAAGGGAGGATTTCACGGTACGCATGGGGAAAAGACTACCACGACCTGATCCGTCGCAGGCTCAAAAGCCTGGGACAAACGGTGAAAGAACTCTGCCCGGGGAGCGAGGTACGGGGTGTGGTCGATACGGCTCCGCTTCTGGAGCGCGAATTTGCCCAACTTGCCGGTCTGGGGTGGATCGGCAAAAACACGCTTCTCATTAATCCCCGTTTGGGAAGCTGGCTGTTTTTGGCAGCACTTCTGACGACGGCCGACCTAGTAGCGGACAGGCCCTTTGAGGCCAACCACTGTGGGACGTGCACCGCATGTCTGCGGGCGTGTCCCACCGGGGCACTGGTTGCTCCCTATGTTCTCGATGCCCGACGATGTCTCAGCTATTTGACGATCGAGCTCCGCGGTCCAATTCCCCAGGAATGGCGATCATCGATCGGCGACTGGCTTTTTGGGTGTGACATCTGCCAGGAAGTTTGTCCCTGGAATCGACGGGCACCCGTGACCGGGGAACCTTCACTGATGCCACGATGGGGAACTCACATCGAACTGACTGAGCTTTTTCATTGGAGCGACGAGCAATTCCGTTCGGCGTTTCGGGACATGCCGTTATGGCGGGCAAAACGCCGGGGTCTGCTGCGGAACGCTGCGATCGTCCTTGGAAATCAGCGCTGCACGGAAGCGGTGCCGGCGCTGATCAGAGGGCTTGAGGATGTGGATCCTGTCGTGCGGGAAGCGTGTGGCTGGGCCCTCGTGGAGATTGGAATAGAGCATGCCCTGTCTGCCGTGAGGACGCGGACTGAAAGAGAGCCCGACGCATGGGTCCGGACCAACTCACCAGACATTTGCAGAGAATTGTGCAAACCACAGCATGCCGCGATGGGGCGGAGGAGCCGTGCCCACCAAGTAGCGGGCCCCTGGACACGCCAGGATAACACACAAAATTGTAGGGGCAATTCATGAATTGCCGGTACCGAAGTGTCGTGCGCATGATCATGTGGCATGGCCCGGGTGGCACCGGGCCCTCCAATCGAACTGATGGAGGGCAATGGATGATCGAATATTGATCGGCGGACCTGATGAGCAGGTCCCTCCGAAGGGTCGGAGGGGCACGCTTGTCGTGCCCGATGAGGAGGGATGGGTTGTCGATCGGTGTTCATCGGACCCGACGAGCGGGTCCCTCCAATATGCGGGTCCCTCCAATATGCGAACGTGACAGGCACGTCCCTCCGGAAGCGGACTCGACAACCAGTTTCTCTAGGATGAATCTCGCTCCCCCGCGAACTCCCGTGGAGTTTCTCGTCCCCGACGGCAGAGGAAAAGTGGGGATGACTGAGCGTTGGGTTACCTTGACCGCCAAAAGCAGGGGCGCCTATAACAGGGTTTTGGAGTTGTCGAAATTTCCTTCCTGGCCAATCTTTTCGGCTGGATCCCTCATTTCGGACTAAATTGCGCATGACTTCGCCCCCCATCATCAAGATTCGCGAGGCAGAGGAACCCCGTGATCTCGTGCACCGGTGTGTTCAGGCATTGGCAGAGGGGCAGATTGTGGTTATGCCGACGGAGACGATTTACGGGGTGGCAGCTTCGGTGCTCGTTCCCCATGCGGTGGAACGCCTGGCCGACATGAAGGGCCGAAAGCAGGGCCATGCCTTCACGCTGGCTCTCAAAAGCGCGGAAGAAATCTGGGATTACGTTCCGGATCTTCCGGCAGTGGCATGGCGACTGGCGCGGAGGGCCTGGCCAGGACCTCTCACACTGGTGGTGGAAAGTCGTCATCCACTGAGTGCAGCCCGACGCTTCCCTCCGCAGGTCCAGCAACTCGTCTGCCCAGAGGGAACTCTGGGGTTCCGCGTGCCGGATCATTTTTTCATCAGCGAAGTGCTGCGGCTTCTTCCCGCTCCCTTGGTGCTGACAAGTGTCAACAAGACGGGGGAGCCGCCGGCACGGTCGGCGGAGGAGGCGGCCGCAAATCTGCCGGAGGTGGATATCATTTTCGACGACGGCCCGGCGGTCCACGGGATCGCTTCCACAGTGGTCAAAATTGAGGATGGAAGTTGGACCATCCTCCGCGAGGGGGTCTTGAGCAAAACGGCCATCGCGGAAATGGCTTCGGCGGTGATCCTCTTTGTGTGTGCGGGAAACACCTGTCGCAGCCCGATGGCCCAGGCCCTTTGTCAGGCCATGCTGGCGGAAAAACTGGGCTGCTCGCCGCAACAGCTCAGAGATTTCGGGGTGGTGGTTCGCTCGGCCGGATTGGAGGCCTATGGGGGAGATGGGGCCAGTCCCCAGGCGATCGAGGTGCTTAAACAGCGCGGAATCAATTTAGAGGGGCACATGTCCCAGCAATTGACCGATTCTCTTGTTCAGGACGCTGATCGCATTTTCGCAATGACGCGGGCCCTGAAAGAGGCCGTCCTTGCGCGCTGGCCGGACGCGGCCGATCGCATTGATTGTCTGGATCCCCACGGCCAGGATATCGCCGATCCTTTCGGGGGCCCCCTTCAAGCCTACGAACAGTGTGCAAAACTCATTGAAGACGCCCTGCGTGACCGCTGTGAGGAGCTTCTCCGATTAGTAGTCGTGCCTCGCTCGGGAGCGTAAAATCGAAAAAGGGGCACACGGATTCTTCAATTGTGAGAGGTCTCTGAAAAATGCGGATTGCCATCGGAAGCGACCATCGTGGTTATTCCATTCGCCCCAAAATCGTGACCTTTCTAAAGAACATTGGGCACGAGGTGATTGATATGGGGACGTTCAGCCAGTCGCCGGTCGATTATCCCGACATCGCCGAGGCGGTGGCGAAGAAAGTCGCTTCCGGGGAGGCAGACCGCGGGATCCTGTTTTGTGGCACCGGACTTGGGATGTGCATCGCGGCCAATAAAATCCCCGGAGTCCGGGCAGCGCCCTGCCATGATGATCTCACCGCCGAACTCAGCCGACGGCATAATGATGCCAATGTGCTCTGCCTGTCGGCCGATCTCCTCGGCGAGCGACTCATCACCCGTATTGTGGAAGTCTGGCTCAACACACCGTTCGAAGGAGGCCGTCACGCACGCCGGGTGGAAAAAATAGCGGAGATCGAAAAAGAACTCCTCCAGGAATGCTGCTCCAAAGCAAACCAGGCGGCAAACAATCCGTCCCACCAACAGCAGGAGGACCAAACGCTTCAGGCGTGAGAGATGATCCTTTCGGTCGGCATTTGCGCGCAAACGAGCGATTAACTTGCCCCTCTTGATCGATTTCGATTGCCCGAGTGGTAGTCAATCTGGAAGAGAGAACGTGTGAGAAGAATCGCCTCCGGCGTCGAGCATGTACATTGCTGAAGTGCCCCCGAAGTGGCCTTTCTCTGTCAAACCACGCTGGCCCCACAGATTATAAAGGTCGCGCTGAATGAGCAAAACCGAAGACGTCTTCAGGGCCTGGTGAGTTGATCGAAGAGCTTTGCGGAAAGTACGGCTTTTAGCAAGTCACGAATGGAAAGCCCCGTCGTTTTGCGTGTTTTTGGGCTTGAAGTGACCCCGTCTGTGAGTAGAGTCGATATTGGTGGGAGTGTATTTCGGCGGAACGTTGCCCGCGTTGAGTAGGTTCGCGAGGAAACCAGCATCGCCCTGACGGCCAGATCGGGGGCATGCAGGACGGTGGTGTTCGTTCGGGCGAAATCTCTGCAACTTGTGAGGCGACATCCAGTAACGGGAAAGAAGTGCCATGTCCAAGAGGAACGGCCGGGACCCCAACGAGATCGAGTTGCTTCTCCGCAACGCTGAATTGCGAACGGAGCTGGAACCGTATTACGACGATTCGCTCACGCGTGTGAATATTCACCAGTGGCCGTTGGCTGCTGAAAACGAGTATCTTGCATCCATGCTGGCTTGGGAAATGGCACCTGTTCTGCCGATTTATCGCTGGTTCGAGCCCGAACTGAGGCTTCCGCGTCCGGAGACCCTTGACGACCAGCGCCTCCACGAGATTCTCTGGGACACAATCCACAAACTCTACGAGAAGCGGATCGTCCTGGAATTCACCGACCATCTGTCGGATCGCGAATTGTACTGTCTTATCTACCGCGATATCCTTCCCTCGCGAGAGAAAAAACTGGACCTGGGCACCAACTACCTGCGGTGGGATTGTGCCTTCGTGGAGGGCGATCCGGAGATCTGGTTGCGCTACTATGCCACCGACGAGGAACGGGAAGCCTGGGCGGCCACGTACCGGCAACCCCTTCCCCCCAAGGAAAAGCCTCCTTATCCGCGTGATCTACCCAAAGCCCCGTTCTGATGGGGCAGCATGTCTGGGACAGCACGAAATCGGCAGATTTCGCTTTTTACCCAAATATAAGTGTTGCCCGGCTCAGCTTGCTTTTGCCGGATGATGGAGCCGAGCCTCTTTGGTGATTGCGTCACTCCACGGTGACGCTCTTCGCTAGATTTCTCGGTTTGTCCACATCACACCCGCGTGCCACGGCGATGTGATAGGCCAGGAGTTGGAGGGGTACGATGAATACGATTGGCTGGAGGAAATCATCGACAGCAGGCACTTCGATGATTTCGTCGGCCAGCGAGGATGCCTCCCGGTCGCCTTCCTCGACCACCGCGATGATCGGACCGCCCCGGGCCTTGATTTCCTGCATATTGGCCAGAACCTTTTCGTACACTGGCCCCCGCGGCAAAAGAAAGACGCTTGGGGTGTGTTCATCCACCAGGGCAATGGGCCCATGTTTCATCTCGGCGGCAGGATAGCCCTCTGCATGAATGTAACTGATTTCTTTCAATTTGAGGGCCCCTTCGAGCGCCGTCGGAAAATTGAACTGCCGTCCCAGATACAGGAAGTTACGGCATTGGTAGAAGCGGTCGGCAACCCGGCGGACTCGAGCGTCGCACTCCAGGGCCTGGGCGACTTTATCAGGCAGTTGACGGATCTTTTCGATGATGCGAATTCCGGCCTCAAAACTTAAATCGCGGAGTCTGCCGAAATACAGGGCGAGCAGCGCAAGCACAAGGCACTGTGAGGTGAAGGCCTTGGTGGAAGCAACACCAATCTCTGGCCCGGCGTGCAGGTAAATGCCACCGTCGGCTTCCTGGGCGATGGTGCTCCCCACCACGTTGCAAATGGCCAAAGTGGGATGGCCCTTCCGCTTCATTTCCCGCAGGGCGGCCAGGGTGTCGGCCGTTTCACCACTTTGCGTGATGGCAAACAGAAGCGTGTTGTTCGAAAGCGGGGGATTGCGGTATCGCAATTCGCTGGCGTATTCCACTTCGACGGGGATTCGGGCAAGGGCCTCAATCTGATACTCGCCCACCAGTCCCGCATGCCAACTCGTCCCGCAACCGGTGAGAATGATCCTTTCTACCTGCCGGAGTTGCTGGGGCGAGAGGTTGAGCCCCCCGAACTTGGCCGAGGCAACGTCCAGGTCCAACCGCCCCCGCATGGTATTGCGGAGGGAATCGGGCTGTTCGAAGATTTCCTTGAGCATGAAGTGGGGATAGCCGCCGGTGTCAATATCGCCCGCCGAAAGCTGAAGTTTGTGCAGGCTCGGCTCAACACGGCCCTGATCCCGGTGGAAGATGCGGATGGTTTCGGCCGTGACGATCGCAGTCTCATGATCCCGTAGGTAGGCCACGCTTTCCGTAAATCCCGCGAGGGCCGAGGCATCACTGGCGAGGAAATTGGCGCCATCCCCCACCCCCAGAATCAACGGGCTGCCCAGTCGCGCGGCGATGATGACACCGGGGTAGTCACGGAACATCACGGCCAGTCCCCACGTGCCGCGGAGTTGCGACAGCGCTGCCTGGACCACACCCAGGAGTGGTAGGTACTGGCGACGAACTACTTCTTCCCGGGAGAGTTGCGCGTCTCGGAGAAGGTCCGCGATCAAATGGGCAATCGCTTCGGTATCCGTTTCGGAGCGAAAATGATATCCGGCCGACTCCAGCCGGTTGCGAAGGCTCTCGTAGTTTTCGATGACGCCGTTATGGACGAGAACGACTTCGCCGTCGCCACCCAGATGGGGATGGGCGTTTACGTCGGTGGCTCCCCCGTGCGTGGCCCAGCGTGTGTGGCCTATGCCCATGTCCCCCTGAGGGCGATAGGTTTCCACCAGCTTCTGAAGACGCGAGATGCGCCCGGCGGCTTTCACCACGGCTATGCTCGCAGGAGCCGCGGTGCTGGCCAGGGCCAACCCTGCGCTATCGTAGCCCCGATATTCCAAACGCCGAAGTCCGTTGAGCAAAAAATCCGCTGCACTGGGCAAGCCCACACAACCGACTATTCCGCACATCGGCGCTACTCCTCTTTGGAAAAGCGTTCTTTTCCGCGAGTTGCCTGCAAACCGGTTTTGGATTGCATTTTCCCTGCTTTGCGCGTCCGCTCTCGGAAGAAATCAAGAGTAGATATCAAAAATGAGGCTGTCTGTCACGGGCAAATTATACCGGCGAATATTGGCATTGGCCCTGTCGCCCCAGGTCGGGCTTTCTTCGACGACAAAAATGTTTCCCTCTCATCGATAAAGGGGAGCATTTTCCATTTTTGGTTGAGCAAACCTCGTGCCGCTTTGCAAATCCAAACAAACTCGCTTATTTTTCCAAGTGCCGCGAGGCTGAGCATCGTGCCACCGCACACCGTCCTACCGTACGGGTGGCACCGGGGCCGCCGTTTCCTGCCACTCCTCGGCTTCTTCTGCCTCTCGAAGGGCTTCCTCCCAATCTTCTCGAGCGAAGAAAAAGAAGTAACTCACGCCGATCGTCGCGAGCATCAGCGAAAACACCCGGTAAACCAGCAGCGTCACGAGGCCCTGTCCCGGTAAAACGTGTGTTCCGTCGGCCAGTGGCATCAGCACGAAAAGTCGATCCAGAACAAACTCCGCGGGGCCGATGGAAACGGGAATCATCTGCATGACACCCGATAGAGGACAGAAGACAAAGTGCCTCGCCAGCGGCTGGACGCGGTCAAAAAGGGCCAGCCCGATCAGATAGATGGACACAGCAAACAACAGATGAACAGGAAAAGTCATGATGACGGAGGTGATCAGCATCCACGGATGATGTCGATAGGCACGAAACGCCGTCACGAATTTGGCCAGCAGTTTACCCGCAACGGGCAGCCGTTCCAACAACAGGATCAGATTTCCTCCCGTCACGTCTGGTGCCCAGCAGGCGATGAGCACCAACGTCACTCCCGCGGTCACAATCAGGACGACGCGACAGACACTCTGCAAGAGCGGAGGGGAGCTGGAAATCACCCCAGTCAGGAGAATGGCCCCGCTCGCCACAACAAAGAGGGCATACAGTCCCAGAACACGGTCGACAAACACGGAGGCAACGGTTTCCGGCCGGTGGTCGGGAAACCGCCGGGCCGCAAGAATCGCTTTGGCGAGGTCACCGCCCACCAGCCCCATCGGCGCCAGATTGAAGAGAAACCCAATAAAGCTGAAGCGAAATGACTCCATCAATCGAAGCGGGACGTCAACTGTCCGCACCAGAACCCACCAGCGGAAAAACGTGATAAGCACACCGCTGGTCGCCGTAGCAAATGCCAAAACGAGATAGTACCAATATTGACCTGCGTGGTGGACGAGTTGCCAGAACTTTTCTGGATTAAAGCCGTGCTCGTCAGAAAAAATGCCCTCCCCGCGACGCACGCTATCCCAGACCAGATACCCAATGATCGCCGCCGACAGCCCCACTTTGAGGAGCTGGATGGCCCATTGCTTGACCGTTTTCTTTTTCCCCATGAGAGGGTCCCCATCCATTCCGGTCGGCGAAAAGCATCACAGCGGCCGATAGGTGCGCTCGATCATCTCCCGCCGAACCCGCTCCAGATCTGCGTCCACCATCATGCGGACCAGTTCGGGGAAGGTCACTTTAGGTTTCCAGCCCAGGACGGTGCGGGCTTTGGTGGCGTCACCCCGGAGGGTGAAGACCTCGGCCGGTCGGATGAGTCGGGGATCTATCTCCACGTAGCGCTTCCAGTCCAGTCCCACATAATCGAATGCTAACTCGACCAGCTCCCGCACGGAATGCTTTTCGCCGGTGGCCACCACATAATCATCGGGCTGAGGCTGTTGCAGCATCAGCCACATGGCTTCCACGTAGTCCCCCGCAAAGCCCCAATCCCGCATCGCATCGAGATTGCCGAGATAGAGCTTTTCCTGAAGCCCGAGCTTGATGCGGGCAACGGCGTCGGTCACCTTTCGGGTAACGAATTCCTTGCCGCGGCGCGGAGATTCATGATTGAAGAGGATTCCCGAGCAAGCGAAGATGCCGAAACTTTCCCGGTAATTGACGGTGATCCAGTGCCCATAGACCTTGGCCACGCCATACGGGCTTCGCGGATAGAAGGGCGTGTTCTCATTCTGCGGTTCTTCCCGGACGGCCCCAAACATTTCGCTGGAACTGGCCTGGTAAAACCGGATCGTCCGATCCACGTGGCGGATGGCTTCCAGCATCCGCGTCACGCCCAGGGCCGTGAACTCACCCGTCAGGAGAGGCTGTTCCCAACTCGTGGGCACAAAGCTCATCGCGGCGAGATTGTACACCTCGTGCGGACGAACCTCCGCAAGCAACCGCACCAGGGAGAGCTGGTCGAGCAGGTCTGCCTGATGGAGATGGATGCGATCACGAATATGCTGAATACGTTCAAAGCCTTCCGTGCTGGACCGACGCACCATTCCGTGGACCTCGTATCCTTTTTGCAGGAGGAACTCCGCCAGATAAGACCCATCCTGCCCCGTGATCCCGGTGATCAACGCGCGTTTCGTCATGGCGATCCCTTTCCGCGAGACAACAGATTCCCTCGCACGGCAGTCAGTGCTTTCGCGTTCCGCTGGCTTTCCTTCACCTAGGCCGCTGGTTTGCGATTCGCGTCGCTTGCGCCATTTGATTGCATCCGGACGGCCTACTTTGAATTGCCAGCCAAATCGGTGATAATAACGTTTTTCCCCCGCAAAAGTTCGGCCGGCTGGATAAAAGCCTTCTCACCGCGAAGGCCCCAGTTGCTTAGGCGTCCAAATAGCTACTATACCCATGAATTTCAGCAGGGAGTGAGGGACACATGTTTCGCAATTTTAATGCCAATGTTTTGGGGACTTTTTTGCAACAGAGCGAGATTATCGAACTGGCCCTGAGCTTTGGCTTTAAGAGTATCGACATCGACATTGCGGAGTTCAGTGCCCTGGCTCGGCTCAAAGGGCTCGAATATGCGCGCCGTCTTATTGATAGCGCACAGATTCCGATCGGCAGCTTTGAACTCCCTGGCAATCTTCAGGCCAGCGATGAAGAGTTTCAGAAGTTCATCGAACGGCTCCCCGAATATTGCCAGAATGCAACGGTGCTGGGGTGCACGCGGTCCTTCGTCACGCTGGCCCCCTTCAGCGAGACGCGACCTCTCCATGAGAATTTCGAACTGCACCGTCAGCGGTTGAGCACCGTCTGCGGCATTCTCAAGCAGCATGGCATTCGCCTGGCCCTTGGATTTAAGGCGGTCTACGAACAGCCGCGGGAAGCGGTCTTTCAATTTATTCGCAAGCTCGACGAGCTACTGCCGCTCGTCCAGGCGGTGAAAGCGGAGAATCTCGGTTTGCTGGTGAACGTGTGGGACATCTTCGTCGCCCATGGAAATCTCGATATCCTGTTCCAGCAACCCAAGGAGCTTATCACTGTCGTCCATCTTGCCGATGTTCCCCAGGACGCCGCCATCGATCAGGTCAAGGATTGGCAAAGAGCCATGGCTCGGCCGGGCGGACGCATCGACTGCGTTGCCGTGCTGAAGTGGCTCCGCAGCATTGGCTATGACGGTCCCGTGACCCCCATGCCGACCCGCCGGATGCTGGGCACGGGTCGGGCAGATCTGTTGGCTCGCGAAATCGGCCTGGCCACTTTGGAATTGTGGCACGCGGCAGGGTTGCCTCTGGAAACGCGCTACGCCAATCTCCTCAAAACCGCCGGTCGATTGGCCACCGTCTGAGATATAGCGCCGGGAGGTCCCGGATCGCTGCCAGCGGTTTCGCGCACCATTTGCCGCTCGATACGGCCTCACGCAATGATTATGTTGAAAAGTCGCGCGTAGGTCGTGTCAATGGATAAACCACCAGCGGCAGGGGTGATTCGGTTATCCACGATCACTGTGCTCCAAACTTCGCCGAGAAGGATTTCTGCGAACTTGCCTGGCGATTTTTGGGAATTGTTTCTCAGGGTGTTGCCCAGGATGTAATTGTCGCGCCCGCCGTTAACTTGGATTCCCCCGCGCTGATTGTTGTAGATGAGATTTCCCTGGACCACGTTGAACCGGTCGGCATACTCGCCGCCGAGGCCCAACCCGCCGACACCGCGGTCGTTGCCGTACAGCTCGTTGTTAACGGCCCAGACCCCGAAGTTGTTGAAACAGTAGTGGAACCCATTGCCCTGGTTGTATCGGCTGATATTGTTGATCCACAGGCCCCCGATGGTCAAATCGCCGGCGGGATGGAGCCCGTGGCCGACGTTGTATTCGGTGATATTGTTTTCCACCCGAAGATCGCGTCCGCCGTTGGCCATAATGCCCTCGCCCCAACCCGTGCTGGCCATGCCGTACCCGGCGCCCCGCACGAGATTTCCGCGAACAATTGCGTCGGTTTCCCAACCCAAAGCAATGCCGATATTTCGGGCCTCAATAACGGTGGAATTTTCCACGAGGTTGTCTCGCCCGTATTTCAAAAGGATACCGGTCGTGGGTGAGCGGGTGACGGTCACATTCCGGACTAGGGAGTTCACAGCATAAGTGAGATCCACCATACCCCGCGGTATCGCCCGCCATCGTGTGTACTTGGTATTGAGATTCCCATTAACGGTCAAATTCTCGATGACCACATTGCTGACCGGTTGTCCTGGCCTCCCTTCCGCCCTGACCAGGGGAATCAAATTGGCCACTTCTGCCGAGTCCTCCGGTCGGAAGACCCCGTATTGGATGGGCCTGTCCAGAACGAGGATTCCCGGCTCGATGGCGATGATGGTATAGAGCTGGCCATCCGGTTCTGCCCGCGAAACCAGGGCGATCTCGTCTCCCACCTGAAAACCACTCGTGCTGGTCACACTCAAACGTTGATCCCCCGCTTGCGCTGTCGCAGCGAGCAGGGCAAACGTCTGGGTCTTGCGAACGAGCGTCGTGCCGGCGTCACTTCCGCGGAGGGTTACATTGGAACGCAGGACCAGACTCTGCCGCAGGGTGAATGTACCGGCAGGCAGAATGACGGTGCCGCCCTCCTTGGGCAGTGCATTGATAGCCCGCTGGAAACCCAATGTGGGGCTGGTGGGGTCGTAGTAATCGGCCGCGTTGATGACCGTCGTGGGGCCATCGCGTTTGATGGTTGCTCTTGGGGCACTTCCCAGCACCAGGTCATCTTTGTCAAGGTAATAGGTCTCCTGGAGAAAGCGCGTCGCCCGAACAAAGGTGGGCGTCTCGGCAAACAGGATGTCGGAGAGGGTAGGGGTGATGGTAAGCTGATCCTGACCGCGGGAGCTGTACATCTCCAGGCGGTCGTTCCCCCCACTGCCGCCCGTTGCCCGAACGACCGAAAAAGTCTCCACCCGGTTGGAATACCCGGGGCCTTCCAGCCGGGTGTAATAGGGGCGGACGGTGAGGAGGTCATCGCCTCGGGAATCGTACAACCATGCGACATCAGATCCGCCGTTCCGCGAGTAGGCGTACACCCCATCGAAAAACTTGACCCGCGTGAAATAGGGACCGGTGGTCATGCTCGACAAATCTGGTCGCCCCACAAATGTGTCGTCGCCCGGGGAATCATAAAAGTAGGCTGTGTCGAAGCCGCCATTCCGGGCATACACGTGGGTGTAGGCAAAGCCCTGAATTCGCAGGGTGTGATTGAGGTTGAAGACGGCCACGTCACCGGGAAAACTGAAGACAAAATCGTCCGAGGGCGAGTCGTTAACCTCTGCCACATCGACGCCCCCACAGGATCGCACGATCGTGGTCCAGAATCCTTTCGCCCGGACGGACACGCCCTTCGTCTGCAACGTCACATCCCCCAGTTGGCCGCCCAAAGTGTCTGTCCCGGAACTGCCGTTTAATAACGCCGTGTCTTCCCCAGTTGTGGCAACGAATGTAACCCTGGAAAAGAATTTGGCGCGGTTATAAAACGTGTCTCCCCGCAGAATCGCAATGTCTCCCTGGTAGGTGGCCTGGTCCGCGCCCGGGGAATCGTAAAAGGTGACCGAATCGACGCCGCCGTTGCGGGCATAAGCGTGGATGATGGACGGTCCGGTGACTGACGCACGGAATTGAGGAGAATCGAAGGTGGCGGCATTCGGTGTGAAGGTGACCTGGTCGTTACCCGGAGAATCGATAATTTCGGCAACCGCGGACGAACTTGCTCGGACCGCAAGCTCCGCGACCTGCGTGACGGTGATGATGCGTCCCGCGCTGAGGACCCGCGTGAGAGCCGGCGAGATCGATATATTCTCGTTGGCGGCCATCGTTTCAAGCAGGACGCTATCTCCCCCGTTCCCGCCGACGATTGTGAGCGTGGTCCATCCCCCGGGAAGGGTGTAATCAATCTGATTCACGGTGATCGAGCCGTTGCCCCCACCCCGATAAACCAAAGTGTCCGCTCCGGCCGTTCCGCGGATCGTGATGGTTGTCCCGCCCATCTGCACGAGAGCGGCCAGCCAAAGTGTCTCCCCAGTTTGCACATCCGGAAGATAGACAAAGACGGTCTGTCCGGCCACGACCGGCAAATCGATCCTGCCCGTCCCCTGAGCGGTGAGAAGAAGGCTTTGAGCGGCCTGCGCGTAGATAGCAACCGTGGCTGCTGATTGCTGAGTCGGGGTCTGAAGCCCACGAATAACCGTCAACGTGCCCGTATTCTTGGCGGTCAACCGATACCACATTCCCGGTGTTTGCGCAGCCGGTGCCACCTGACAGAAGTCCACGCTTCCCAGATCAGTGACAGCGGCGGGCAACGACGTCGTGGCAGGAACCACGCTCAGCAAATCGCGGTGTTCCAACGGCTCAAATACAAGGCGACGTGCCCGCTTGGAAAAGCGGTTATTCTTCATAGCGGGTTCTCGTCACAAGCTGCAACTCAAAGGTGCTTCATCAACAGAAGGACGAGCGTGCCTCTTTCACGGGTGAAGAGCTAACATCTCCGAGGCTCGGGAAACAGTGTTTCAGGTATTGAACGAAGAGGCGGACCGATCGCGTCCTTATGTTAAGTCTAGAGTAAAGAGTAATTGGTCGGGCTCGGCAATCAACCGTAATCCGTCCCGACGGGCTGACAGTGTGCTGCATCGCAACCGATTGACGGGAATGTGACGAGAATATCGCTTGCCAAAGACGGCCCGGCGTCGCGCCGATCAATTCACGCATCGCAATACCAGAATTTGCCCCTTGCCTTAGGTCACTAGTGCCGTAGTATTTAGCACAAATAGCACAGGCATAAGTTTGCAAAGCATGCCGGTAAAAGAAGTGTCTTTTCACGATCGACGAGGAGCACTTCGATTGGTGCTCAGGTTTGCGACACAGGTTGATTGACCAAAGGAGTTGACACGATGGCGTACGAATTACCCCCTCTCCCTTACCCGTACGACGCGCTCGAACCGTACATCGACGCGCAAACGATGGAGTTGCACCACACGAAACACCATCAGGCGTACATCAACAACGTGAACAAGGCCATTGCCGGCACAGAATGGGAAAAGCTTCCCGTCGAGCAGCTTGTGGCTGCCATCCATCGCGTGCCGGAACAGATTCGCACGGTGGTGCGCAACCACGGTGGTGGCCACGCCAATCACTCGTTGTTCTGGACGATCATGGGTCCCAAGGCGGGCGGTCAGCCCAAGGGCAAACTGGCCGAGGCCATCGACAGGGAACTTGGCGGTTTTGAAAAGTTCCGTCAGGCCTTCACGGCAGCGGCGATGGGACGCTTCGGCAGCGGCTGGGCGTGGCTTTCCGTCGATCCCAACAAGCGGCTTGTTATCGAAGACACCCCCAACCAGAACAGCCCGCTCATGCACGGAAATATCCCCATACTCGGCATCGACGTCTGGGAACACGCTTATTATCTCAAGTACCAGTATCGCCGGGCTGATTACGTGGAGGCGTTTTATAACGTCATCAACTGGGCCGAAGTCCTCCGGCGGTACGAAGACGCGCTGGCGCAACCCGCTCCCGAATCGGCCAAGTATCCCCTCAAGACGGAATCCTGAGAGCTGCCGCTGCTCGGGTGGGTGGGCTACCAGCGCCCGGGCGGGTCCCGCAAGAAACCCCACGGTTCGCACGGCGAGGCACACTGTTTGCCTCGCTTTTTTATGCGCCCGGCGAGCGTGGGAGGGACGCTTTCCACGGGGTCCGTTGACCTTCGGAGGGGCACGCTTGTCGTGCCCGACGAGGACAAATGGAATATCGAAGGTTCACAATCGGACCCGACGAGCGGGTCCCTCCCAATATGTGGACCTGACAGGCAGGTCCCTCCGAATATGGACGTGGGGATACGGACGTGACAACCACGTCCCTCCGGAAGATGTCCGTGCGGGCTATCCGAGGAATTTCAAAGCTGGGGCTGGGCCGAATGCCGCACCTCTGGCAGGGTTGGCCTTCCTTCCACCAGCGTTTCGTTCACGATCTCCACCTCTTCACCCAGATCGGCCAAACTGGACTGGGCCAGTTGTTTGTGATAGTAGTTGGGCACCGATCCCCGGATGAAGAGACGCTTGCCATCACAATGACATGTCAGTCGCCGCAAAGCCGGATAACCGCTGGCGTCGAAACGTCTTCTGGCAAGCAACTCGAACTTCCTGGTGCCCACTTCCTGATCACCCGCCGGAGACGGATCCCTCAAAGAGTCCATAGCGTCCTCCCGCAAGCCAGGGAGCTCGTTACACAACCGATCCCTCCATCCCCCAGGCGGGACTCCCTTCCCTGCCAATCCCAAAGTTCTGCTGTGAAATGACGGACAGCAACCCCCCAAGCGCCGCCAAGCACGCCGGGGTGACACGGGGCCATCCGACCGAAACCGTGTGTTTCGATCGCGCCGGGCAGAAGCCCTAGAAACCGCCTCGAAAGGGAACGCGAGAGCTATCCCGTCCGCGCTGCCCGGCTGGCCTCAATCACGACTGCGGAGACGGTTGCCGCGATTGCTGTTCGAGGCGGATCAACGTGGTGACGATCGGCGTCCCATTGGGAAGCGGCTGGTCCGGGCGAAGCCCCATCAGCGACTTAAGTCGCTGGATGACCCTTTCCCGGCCGGCCTCCGACCGCAACTCTCGCAGGATCTCTTCCCGCCGCTGCTTGAGGTCTGCCATCGAGGAAGCCTCCTTTCCCGCAATGCGAGAGGGGTTCCCTCAAGACGGACCACCAGGTATCGCCTGAAAACGCTCTAGACCTTGTTACAACGATCCTCTAAAAATCTGGGACGGAAAAATTGCTTCTTCGATGTTCGGTTCTGTCTCATAAATCGGCCCACATCTCCGAAAACTTTACCCAACCCACCCCGTTGCCAGTTTTTCCGATGCGTTGTTATCGTCTGTGACACGGCTATTGAAAGACGGTGCGGTTCCCGCGCGTTTATAATGCACTGAAGTGACATCGGGAACTCGACGCCCTTTGCTGTCCAGTAAGTACATCGTCCGGCAGGGCAGTCCACCGTCAGTGTGAATATTTCGCAACGGATTCGGCCTGATTGTCGGCGAGCACGTCGGCCTACAAGGGAGACATTCCATGAAAGTTGTGCATTTTGAAGAAATTCCTCTCCAGGATGTGACGATGGAGGGTGCTCAGGGGTGCAAAATCCGCTACCTCATCGGAGAGCCCGATGGCGCGCCCAATTTCACGATGCGCCAGTTCGAGGTGGCCCCCGGCGGACACACCCCCCACCATCAGCATCATTACGAACATGAGGTGTTTGTGCTCTCGGGGCACGGAGTCGTCATTCAAAACGGCCGGGAATTCCCAATTGGGCCGGGATCGGTCGTGTTTGTCCCCGGAGGCGTTCCCCATCAGTTCCGCAATACCGGTCATGAACCGCTACGGTTCTTGTGTCTCATCCCCAACGCCGTGCGGGGTGGGGCGGTTTCATGCGTGGTGGCCTGCGGGTGTGATTAACTTCCTACACGGCTCGTGCGATGTATCGTCGGGCAGCGGGCCTTTGCTCGCAACAAAGTTTCGGCTGCATCGTGACACCGCTTTTATCCATCGCCGCTGCTTGCTACAGTGTCTCTTGCGTCTGACCGCGGTGTGACGGTTGTTCTCTTTTGTGATGGTTTTCAATCCACGTCACGTCTCCATTTCGATAGGCAAAGATCGCCAGCAGGAAAAGGGTGCCTTATGAGCGAGAATGTGGCGGAAGAAATCCAGCGTCTCCGCGAACTGATTCGCTACCACGATTACAAGTACTACGTGGAGGCCTCGCCCGAAATCTCAGACCTGGAATACGATCGCCTGATGCAGCGGCTTCGGGAACTCGAGGAAGCGCACCCGGAACTGATCATCCCGGATAGTCCCACGCAGCGTGTGGGGGAGCAGCCGATCGAATCGCTCCAGCAGGTCCCGCACCGCGTGCCCATGCTGTCGATCGAGAACACCTACAGTGCCCAAGAGGTGCGAAATTTCGCGCAGCGGGTCCAGAAGCTCCTCAATGGCGAGCCGGTGGAATGGGTCGTGGAGCCGAAAATCGATGGGGTGGCGGTGGCTATCCACTACGAAAATGGGCGACTTGTGCGGGGGGTGACGCGGGGCGACGGATTTGTGGGAGATGATGTGACCCACAACGTCCGCACCGTCCGCGGGGTTCCCCTGCGGCTGCTGGGAAAAGGACATCCCCCCATGGTCGAAATCCGCGGGGAGGTGTACATGACCAACTCCGACCTCGTCAAACTCAACGAGGAGCAGAAAAAACGTGGTGAGCCGCTCTTTGCCAATCCGCGCAACGCTACCGCGGGGAGCATCCGACTTCTCGATCCCCGGATATGCGCTCAGCGGCGACTGCGGTTCATCTGTCACGGGCTGGGGTATTCCGAGGGGTTTGATGTCAAGACGCACATGGAGTTTCTGGAGAAGGTCAAGGGTTGGGGAGTTCCCATCCCGCCGGGAGTCGCCTGTTTTGACGATATCGAAAAAGCCATTGCTTACTGCGAAGAGCAGATCGAGCACCTCCATGAGCTGGACTTCGAAATCGACGGCCTCGTCCTCAAGGTGAACCGCTTCGATCAACGCGAGCGGCTGGGCGCCACAGCGAAAAGCCCGCGGTGGGTCATGGCCTACAAGTTTGAGAAGTATGAGGCCAAAACGCGGGTGCTGCAAATCCGCGTGCAGGTGGGAAAGACGGGAATTGTCACGCCGGTGGCCGACCTCGAACCGGTGCTTCTGGCGGGGACCGTCGTGGCCCATGCCAGCCTCCATAACGCCGACGAAATCGAGCGTAAGGATGTCCGCGTTGGCGATGTCGTGGTGGTCGAAAAGGCAGGCAAAATTATCCCCCATATCGTGCGGGTGGAAAAGCATGAACGCACACGCCCCTTGCCTAAATTCAAATTCCCCACGCACTGTCCTGAGTGCAACACGCCGTTGGTGCGGGATGAAGGCGGGGTCTACATTCGCTGTCCCAACCACGAATGCCCGGCACAAATTAAAGAGCGGCTGCGGTATTACGCCAGCCGCGATGCCATGGATATCGAGGGGTTGGGGGAAAAGCTGATCGATCAGCTTGTGGAAAAGGGGCTTGTCCGCAGCTATGCCGATCTGTATCATCTGACCAAGGATCAACTGGTGAAACTGGAACGCATGGGGGAAAAGTCGGCCACGAAGTTGCTCAAGAATATCGAGGAAAGCAAGAACCGTGGACTGGCCCGCCTGCTAGCAGCCCTGGCCATTCGGCATGTGGGAACGAAGGTGGCGGCCATTCTGGCGCGGCATTTTCGCAGTATGGACCGCCTTCGCCAGGCGACTGTGGAAGAGCTTTCACAGATCAACGAAATTGGCCCCATCATCGCACGGAGTGTCTATGACTTTCTGCACAGCGAGCGTGGTCAGCACATCATCGAGGAACTCCGCCGCTGCGGTGTCAAGATGACCGAGGACGTCCCGGAGGAGTCCGCCCCCAAGCCGCTTGCGGGCAAGACCATCGTGGTGACGGGAACGCTCAAAAACTACAGCCGGCAAGAGATCGAGGAACTCATCGAACGGCTGGGCGGCCATGCGGCTTCCAGTGTCTCGCGGAACACAGATTTTGTGCTTGTGGGGGAAAACCCCGGCAGCAAGCTGGATAAGGCGCGGGCCCTTGGTGTTCCCACGATCACCGAAGAGCAATTCGAGGCCATGATCGGCAAGCGGCCGGGATGACGGCCTGCCCGAGTCCGGCGTATGCCTCATCCCTTGCCGCTCTTTCTCCGCTGCTGGGGAGGCAGACCACCGCACAGGTCCGTGCGGAGCCGAGATTCAGCCCGGAGGGAGATGCCTTCGAAGGGGCGTGCTCGTCACGTCCATACGTGGAGGGACGTGCTTGTCACGTCCGCCATTTCACGCTCGATCACCCATTTTCCCATTCACCGGGCACGACAAGCGTGCCCCTCCGACCCTTTCCGGAGGGACGTGCCTGTCACGTCCGGCGTTCTCCTGATTACGCGGTAGGGGCAATTCATGACTTGCCCCTACAACACATTGTGCCCGTGGTACGCCGTAGGTTTTTCCCAAAGGCCACTGGTCGGGCGATTCAAGAATCGCCTCGACAACACGTTAACTGTGACTGTCTGTCATCTGGCAGTTCCGCAGAATCGGGCGAGCCTTTCATTCAAAAAGCTGCCCCTCCTCCGGCCTTTGGTATTCCAGCGAAATAAGCACCGGTACCCACTGACGAATTTGCACCGGTCCGAGGAGACCCGACGGCTGAAGCGGATCGTCCTTTTTCCACAACCGCCAGGTGGTGAAAGTTTGTCGGCCGGTGGGAGACGGCTCTCCGCGGAGCAGCCAATCGGGCCAGCGCTTGAGCGTTCCGTTTGGATTTCGTTCGGAATCCTCCGGCAGTTGTTCGTCTCCGATCATGCGGTTGATCCACAGGTTGGCGACCTCGATTTCCAGTGTATTCGCGCCCGGCGCGAGATGCTTTCCGATATTGATGCGATACGGCGGATGCCACAGAATCCCCACAGGCTTTCCGTTGACGGAGACCTGGGCCGCCACCTGCACCTCACCCAAGTCCAGCTCCACACTCCAGTTTTCTCGTGCGGGGCTTCGAGGCACGGACTCGACATATATTTCCGTGGAATACACGGCCCGGCCTGAATAGTAGCGGTACTCGGGCTCCGGGAACTCCGTCCATGAGATCAGCTTCTCCAGCGTGATCGACTTGGACTGAGGTGACCCCGGGAAGAACCGCAACTCCCATTTTCCAGAAAGCGAGGGGCAGGGAGGTAGTTGCGGGATTGTTAACGAAATTTCCCGGCCACGGGACGTTTTGATAGTGTATTTTCCCGGCTGGGAGACACCCAACTCACATCGCCCGACCGTAATCGGGAGCAGTTTCACCGTCGGCTCCCGCACGGCCGCGCTGGGAAATTGGATTGTCTGAGGATCGGTCGCCTCGATATGCCCGGGCTGACCGTCCACTTCATAATCCACAATCAGACGCTTGACAATCAAATAAGCAGGGTCATCATCTCGGGCAAGCTCCGCAACCTGAAACCTCAACCGCCCTTCGTTAACCCACCGCTGGATTTTTTCCGTCACATCCCTGGTCCTTTGGGGATCATCCAAAACACCATAAAGGGCCTTGCGGATGAGGATGGTGCCCTGTTGCTGCTTGGGCCAAAGTACTTCGCGGCCCTCGTGGAGAATGCTCACGATATACTCGGGAACCGGAGGATTTGGAGTGAACACCACGAAGACCGATTCATAGCCCTCGAGGTTCAGCGCAAGCTCTGTGCCTTCTTCGGTCGTCCGGTAGGGGGCGACCAGCTCCACGGTTTTTCCGGTCTCGGGATACCACAGTTCCGGTCGCTTGCCCTTCACCCGGAAAAAGCATGAGGCGTGAACCGGATGATCGGTTTTGTTGGCAACGAAGTAAACGTCGATATCGTCGATTCGCCGGTGGATGTAACGAAGGGCCTCTTCGCCCGAAGTTGTTTCGTAGCGGAAATCGGGAATCAGGCCCAGCTTCGGCGCCAGGGCGAAAACTTCATCCAGATCAGGAATGAGGTTGGGGTCCGTTCCCGCATCGCTGACATCACCCCAGGGAGCTATTCCGAGTGGACCAACCTCCTGGACCACCTTCCAATCGCCGGGGGCTGCCGGATCACTCTCCCAGGCAGGAGGGGGTGAGGCCGTCCATTCCCATTGCTTGTCCGTCACAATCGTTGCCTGCTGCCCGTTTTCAAATCTAAGATGAAGGGCCGCGATGAGTCCGGCCGGATTAGGAAAGTCCGCTGCGTTGAAGGCATCCACGGCGAGGAGGTTTTTTCCTGGCCGGAGATGACCCGTCACATTGATGCGATACGGTCGGTGGAAGTCATCGCCACGGCCGACCCGCCGGCCATTCACTTTGCATTCGAATTCATTGTCTGCCGTGATGACCAACCACGCCGAACTGACTTTGGCATCCGCCGGCAGTTCGAAGACCCGTCTGAAATATCGATGACCAACTGGGACCGCGCTGGTTGGGTTGCCTTCCGTGGTCCAGACCCATTGGGCCAGCGCGAAACCGGGATTTTCCGAAGCCGCTCCCGCAGGAGAGAACGGACCGCCGAAAATGACGCGGCCGCTTCCGTAGTTTCTCACGGTGATCTCGGCCGGGGGCTTTGTTGCTCCCCAAACTTCCTCCACCAGTTTGCGAAGCTCAGCGTCAGCATCAGGATATCCACCGAGCCCGGGCGTCTTAGTTGGCGGGCCGCCGATGACCGTGGCGCCCTGTTTGATGAATTGAGCAATTTTCTGGACAAGAGGCAGGGTCATCCTCTCCACACGAGGAAGGACGAGAACGGCATAGTTCATTCCATCCGGAAGCACCAATCGGCCGTCCTGGACGTTCATACGGGTGAGGACAACTTCCGGGGGACAAAAGTCGTAATTGAACGGGCCACGCTCCCGAGGCTGCCCAAACCGGGTGATGGCGTTTTGGCCAGCCAGGGTTTGAGGAACCGCCTCCGGGGTAAGCAGGCAAAAGTCGGCAACGAACAGCCCCTGTTGGAGCAGGTACTGGCACCGAGTGAGGTACTCATGCCAGGGTCGGACAAAAGACCACCACGTTTGCGTGCGCTCGTAGTGGAGACCCCACGGCCCCATACTTATGCCTGGCATCCGCGGTGGGTTGGTCCACGGTTGCATCGCATAGCGGTGAAAGACGAAGCGATTGATTCCTTCGCAAAACGCCCAGTCGCCCAGTTCCTTAATATTGCCGGGATGTCCCAACCAGCGTTCGGCATCGGTAGCCGTGAAAGCCTCGGCTCCCACCACCTTCATGCCGTACACGTGTGCAGCGGAGGCCATTTCGGCGCAACTGAAGGCCGCTCCGTATTTCGACCAGGACCAGAACTCGCCCATCGGCTCGTCCGCCCGACCGGCGTATGCGAGCTCGTCCACAGGGCAGCTCGTGTAAGCCTCGATGGTCAGGCTCAGACCATTTTTTCTGGCCAGGCTGCGGAATCGTCCCGCGTAATTATCGAGAACCAGTTCCCCGATTGTCTGACGGAAATCCCAGAGAAACCTTTCGGAAATCTCCCGGCTGCCCACCACGTAGCCTGCAATCACTGGCAAGTAGGGACGGAGATCATAACCTCGTCGGCGGGCGAACTCTTCGGGCATGCGAACGGTCCAGTTCTGCGAGCCCACTTCCCAGCTATCGATATGGGTTCTGATAATCCTGGCTGCAGAGGGAAGATTTTCCGGCCGGTTTTTCAACAGCCGGCCGATCAATCCCTCGAACGCCGCGTCCGCACCCTCCGGGCTGAGCTTGTCGCATTCCAGCCCGCGTCCTTCTTCAGGAGAAGGGTGATTGCGGGCACCGGTCGGCGTGTGACCGAAACGGACGAGGGTCCATTTACCTTCCGGTACGTTCCATTGGAGCCGGCCTCCGGCATCCATCTTGCCGGTTAGATCGACGATCTTTTCTGGTGAGATGACCTGCTCGGCCGGTGGCTCGGGAACTTCCCCGGGGACCACAAGGGTGCCACCGGGCACCTGAGCCAGCGACTTGTAAGCGATTCCGTCGATCCGGGCAGGATTGGAAGGACGCGGAAATGCCAGCACGGCAACATCGCGGTAATAATTCTCGACAACCGGCGGCTGAGGGAGAGCGATTTCTCCGGTCCGCGGCCCATCCACCGTGACCTCAGACCACACAATCCGCTGCATCGCCTGTTCTGGCTTGATCCATGGTCCTCCGCTGCCCGTCCATCCGGCATCATTGTTCATGTTGACACGGATTTGCCTCTTGGCCGCCTGAGCAAGCATGAAGTAGAACAGCTCCTGCCATTCCTGGGAACCGAACCGCACCGAACCGGGCGGCGTGCCCTGATCGACTTCCATGATCAGAACGCCGCCGATGCCAGCCTCCTGCATGGCCTGAAGGTCCGCCTCAATTCCCTCGCGACTGAGATTGCCGTTCAGCCAGAACCAGTACACCCAGGGCCGATATAAAGGATTTGCCCCGGAAAACATGTCGCGAATTCTGCTGGTGGAATCCGGCTGGGGCGACACGACCTGCCCCCAAACTGATGTTGATATCAGCAACCCAAAACCCACCACGGCGGTCAGCAGCGGCACAAAGCGGCGCATAACGCACTCCTGACTTTAAACAGATTTGGGTCTTTGGCTATCATGGCTGGGAAGAAATCCCCCAGCCGCCGTCGATTTTCTTCAAATCGTTCGCCAAATCAAGCGGGCGAAAGGAAGGCTGGCCTGCACCGGGGAGGACAAACCGAGATTATGGGGCCTCGCGAGGACCGCGCAACGCCCGGCGAATACACGCACGGCTGATCATTAAGATTCTCACTCTCCTCCCGCGCCGGCGCTCAATTGACATTTCACCGATCCGCGTATTACCATACCAGGCGTCTGCGGTGAAGGGATACCGTTTGCCAGTGGCTGGCACTGTGCGACAGGGAGGTACATTTGGACTGGCCAGTTATTGGGGAGGGACTCAATCATGGCAGGTGAACTCAATCGGCGCGAATTCGTCCAGGGGACCGTCGCTGCGGCGGCCAGCACCGCTCTGGGGTTCCAGGGGACCTTCACGGTGAGGGCTGGCAATCCCGAGAATGTGGATACCAGCAAGATCCTCAATTACAACCCCGAGATGGAATATCGCCGCTGCGGAAAGACCAATCTGATGATTTCCGCCGTGTGTCTCGGGGGACACTGGAAACGTCTCAACAAAGTTGTCCCCAATTCTTTCCAGGGCGGAAACTGGCTGGGGGCAGCCATCGACGATCCAGACTTCCAGAAAAATCGCTACGATGTGGTTACCCGGTGCATTGAGCGCGGCATCAATTACATCGACGCGTGCACCGGCCAGGAAGTCCTGGCGTATGCCCGGGCATTAAAAGGCCGCCGAGATAAGATGTACCTGGGTTATTCCTGGTATCAGCGGGAAGTTCGCTTTGCCGAGTGGCGGACCCTCGAAAAGCTCAAGCAGAGCCTCGATATGGGATTGAAAGAGGCAGGCCTGGATTACGTCGATATCTGGCGAATCACCTGCCACGAGCAGAGCAGCCGCCACACCGAGGCCGAAATCGAGGCCGTGATTGCCGCCCTGGAATGGGCCAAGAAGACAGGTCGGGCCCGATTCACTGGTATTTCCTCTCACGATCGTCCCCACATCAAGATGCTGCTTGAAAAGTATCCCGAGCAATTAGAGGTGATCTGCACACCGTACACCGCCAAGACGAAGGTCGTCACCGACGAAACCGGTCTGTGGGCCACCATGCAAAAGCAGGATGTCGGCTGGTTCGGCATCAAGCCATTTGCCAGCGGTTCCCTCTTTAAGGGAGACAGCTCACCCAACAGCCCGTATCGGGAGGAAGATGACCGCATCGCCCGGCTGACCATTCGTTACATCCTTGGCAATCCCGCGATCACGGCCCCCATCCCGGGAATGATCACGCCCGAACAGGTGGACAACGTCGCGCTGGCCGTCAAAGAACGTCGCGAACTAGATCAGGAAGAAAAGGCCCTGCTGGAACGGGAGATGGACCGCGTCTGGGCCGAGCTGCCCTATCATTATCGCTGGCTTAAAGACTGGGAATACGTGTAGGATTCTGACGTCTTTCTATTCCTCCAGATTTCTTTGTAATCACAACGGGCGAAAGATTTTTTGATCCTTTATCCTCGCCCACGCAAAAGGTACGGGCGAAACGTTTTTCGTTCCTACACCTTCGGAGGGGCACGCTTGTCGTGCCCGGTGATAGAGGATGGATGATCAAACGTCAAGCGGCGGACGTGACAAGCACGTCCCTCCGAGATTTTTTCCGGAGGGGCACGCTTGTCGTGCCCGCCGTAACACGCAGGATAGCTCCAAGAGAGCTCTTACACGAGTTCCAACACGCTTGGACACGTGAGATTCGTAAGCCTTGGTAGGGGCAATTCATGAATTGCCCCTACCAGTGCGCTCTCGTGGTCGCGGCAAAGGACCGTAAACGGCAAGGTTGTGAAGGCTAAAGCCTTCACGAAAAAGCGGCGATAAATCGCCGCACTCCATATGGAGTGCGGGGCTTCAGCCCCGCTTTCCGCGCGGGACTTCAGTCCCCGCTGAAACGGAGTTCATGATCGAACGTTGATAAACGGACCTTACAAGCAGGTCCCTCCGAAGCAATGTTTCCCCGCGAAGCGCTTTCTGAAAATCGGAGGGGCACGCTTGTCGTGCCCACAGAAAGGAAGCGGATCATCCATCATAGAAAAGCGGACCTGACAAGCGCATACCTGCGAAATACGGACCCGACAAGCGGGTCCCTCCGAGATATGGACCTGACAAGCAGGTCCCTGCGAGATTTTTTCCGGAGGGGCACGCTTGTCGTGCCCGGTGATAGAGGATGGATGATCAAACGTCAAGCGGCGGACGTGACAAGCACGTCCCTCCGGGCTGAATCTCACCCCTCTTAACACTGTGCCGAGGTTGACAGGCGCATGACTCTCCCGGAGGCGGGAACAAAGTAGGGCTCGGTCAGGACGGGGGAACCCTTGACTCGGCTCTGTCGCTGCGCTCTCTTATAAGAGTACATGCCGTTTGATAAACCAAGTTCAACGACAGGAGCGCGAGGTGACGACGAATCTCCCCAATATTCCCGTGGCTGTGACGGTGGCCGGCTCCGATTCTTCCGGTGGGGCCGGTCTGCAGGCGGACTTGAAGACGTTCCACCATTTTGGGGTCTACGGAGCGAGCGTCGTGACACTCCTTACGGCGCAGAACAGCCGGGGCGTTTGGGCCATCCAAACGCTGCAACCCCAGTTCGTCCTTGCCCAGTGGGACGCGGTGACAGAAGAATTTCTCCCGCAGGCAGTCAAGACCGGCGCTTTGGGCACGCCGGAGATCATCACCGCGGTGGCCGACCGCCTTCAGGCACTCTCCTGTCCGCTCGTTGTCGATCCTGTAATTCTCAGCAAGAGTGGCAGCCCCCTCCTCAACGAGGACGGCGTGCAGGCCATGCGGGACCTTCTGTTCCCCCTTGCGACATTGCTCACGCCGAACCTCCGCGAAGCGGAATTGCTCACGGGAACGAGCATCTCCGACCTACGCGCATTGGAGAAGGCCGCAGCCACCATTGCCCAGTGGGGCTCCCGGCACGTGCTGGTTAAAGGACCGGGGGTCGATGGCGAGGCCGTAGACGTCCTCTTTTCCGATGGTCGCTTCGTGTGGTTCCATCGTGAACTCGTTCCCCAGGCTCAAACGCACGGCTCTGGCTGCGTGTTCTCGGCGGCCATCACGGCACTGCTGGCGCAGGGTAAAGAACTGGTGGAAGCCATCGACGTGGCAAAAAGTTTCGTCACGCATGCGCTTCAGCAGGCGGCCGCCGTGGCCAGTGGCTTTCAGCCGATGAATCTCCACGTCCCGATTCCTCCTGGAGAGCGCCGCGCATAAACTCAAAGATGGACGGAGCTGTGAGTGGCCTGACGGCAACGTGAGGCCGCAGAGCTAGGACGTGCTACCCGTCGGGCAGCAAGACCGTTCCATGAACGTGCAAGTGTTTTGAGGAGATCGGCCGATGGACCTCTCATCAGTGGGAAAGATGCTGATTCTGCTGGGCCTGGTGGTGATGGTCCTGGGCGGAATTCTCTGGCTGCTTCACTTCGTGCCTTTGCAGGTGGGACGATTGCCGGGCGATATCCACATCCGCGGTGAGCGCTGGTCGTTTTATTTTCCCATCACAACCTGCATCCTTTTGAGTATTGTGCTCACCCTTGTGCTCAACGTGGTGCTTCGCCTCATGCGGTAAGTCACGGATGCACCGATCGTTTCAGGTTAGGCCGTTTCCATAGCAACTCGCGAGAGGAGGACCAACACTTCCCGAATGGTACAATCCCACCCACAAGGCGCCCGATCGCCAACCCAAAGCACCCGGCGGATTGTGCTTTTCTCCAGTCAGGTGACATGGGGAGGTGGCGAGGAGCAGCTTCGCCTGCTGGCCGAAGGCCTAGCGAATTCGGGCTGGACCGTCCTCACCGCGGCCCCTGCCCAAAGCCGCTTGGCCAGGTCTCTTGCGGAAGTGGGACAGGCGGTGACAGCCCTACCCGGCCGCGGACGAAACCCCCGGGCCTGGTGGCAGTTTCGCCGAATCCTGCGAGATTTTCGCCCACGCATTCTCTGGATGAACGATCCCCACGCCATTCTTCATGGACTTGTGGCCGCCTTTGGATTGCGGCTGGTCCGCGTGGGTGCCCGACGGACAATCTTTCCCCTTCGATCGGGACGGCTTTATCGATGGGGGCTCCACTGCGTGGTGTGTCCCTCGCGGGCTTCGGCGGCAGCATGTCAGGCGGCGGGAATCGCCTCCTCGCGGATCGCTGTGATCCATGACGGCGTGGACCCTCGACGCCTGGCTACCGCGGACAAACAACGCGGACGCGAGAAGCTCCGGAAACTGTTCGACCTGTCACCGGAAGCTGATTCAGTGGTCTTCATTCTGCACGTGGGAAAGCTCACTCCCGCCAAAGGACAGAGAGATCTTCTCGAGGCCTTTGCCGCCGTGGCACCGGCCTTTCCGGGAAGTTTGCTCGTGCTGGTCGGTGATGGGGAAGAGCGCTGTGCTCTGGAAGCCCACATTCACGCGCTGGGGCTGGACGGCCGCGCTCTGCTGGCGGGGTTCCGCGAGGACGTGCTCGACCTCATGGCAGGGGCTGATCTCTTCGTTTTTCCATCCCGGCAGGAAGGCCTCGGGGGCGCGGTGATGGAAGCCCTCCTTCTGGGGCTCCCGGTGATCGCCTCCACAGCGGGCGGAATCCCTGAACTATTCGAGGGACTGCAAGACAAGTCCTCTGTAGTCCGCCTGGTACCGCCGGATGACGTAACCGCTTTACGGGATGCGCTCGCCCAATCACTCCAACTGGATCCCAGCGCTCGCTGTGGCTGGGGAGAACGGGCCCGAGCATATGCCTGTGAGCGTTTCGCTGCATCGCGGATGGTGGAGCAGACGGCAGCGCTTTTAGACCGTCTCACGAGAGAAAACGCTCACTGACTCGTTCTCAGTGCCAGCTGCGCGTACCGCTGAGGATTCTGTCGGAAACGAGCCAGGGACTGAATCCCGGAGAACATGTATAGACGTCCATCATACACCACGCAGTGCTCGATCTTGCCATCCACCCGAATGCCCTGGTCGAAAAACACCACAGGGTCTTTGCCGTCAAGAACCGGGGCATACCGCTCCGGATTCGTCTGGAATTTGCGCTTCTGAGCGGCACCGGCACAGAAGTAGACCTGCCCACGATATTCCACCGCGAATCGTTCTTCCCCTTTCATCCAGGACTCGTTTTCCACCAGTTCGACGGGACAATAGCCACCCAGCGCCGGCGTTGTGTGGTGTGCCGGGCCCCCCTGTTCAGACGCCGTGGAGAGAGCGGTCCCCACGCCTGCCGGCGCTGTGGTGCTCGCCGTGATGTAGCCGGACGGTGAGACCGACCGCGCCGGCGATGAATCCTCCGCCCACACTATGTCCGACACAGCCGGCGGGGACACAGCCGGCGGAGTGTTCACAGAGGCTGCCACCGTAAAGCCGGCCGGGGAGGGCGGGGACTCCGGCAGCACCGGACGCTGAGGAATAGGACTGGTAGCCGTTCCCAGCACCTGTCCGGGAAGAGCCGGCACGCGACTCACAGCCAGTTTATCCGGAGCAGGGTCAATCCTTGGGCTTGCGCCTGGCGGGGCTGCCGGGGTGACTGTCGGGTTGGTGACCACCAGCGGCGCACCCGACGTCGCATTCGCCAGAGGAACTGCCGTCCTCGACGATGGTAGCAGAATCTGTGTGGTGGCCGGTGGCACGACGGTGGCATCGCTACCGATTGGAATTCGGGCGGAAAGGGCCGGCCCGTCGGGAAAGATGACGGATGAAGCGCCTTCGGGAGAACCACCCGGCGTCGGTGGCGCCGCAGGAGTCGGGGAAGGTACCGGTGGTGCTCCCTGCGGAAGTGGAGCGGGCGGCTGCGCCCCTGGACCGGGTAATCCTTGTGACGGCGGCAGCGGTGGGGTCGGCGCGGGCTCGGTTTGGAACGGGGAAGCGGCCGGAGGATTGGCTTTATCCATGGGTGCGGGAACTCCCGTCCCAGCCGGCGGAATCTGTTGGTTTTGCATTTCCCCGGACCCAACTCCACCGGGAAGATCAGGAGGAGGAACGGCCGGCTCCAAGGGAGCGGGTTCGGGAAACGCCTGGCCCGGCTTGGGAATGATAGGCTCCAATTTCTCGTGGGGGAGAACGGGCGGAGTCTCACCGGCTGGCCGCTTGATCGGCTCCGCGCCGATCGATTGCGGAAAATGGATGTCCGGCCGAGTTTCTCCCGGCCACGGCCGCCAACGCGTGGGGTAGTGCCCAAAGAACTGCACATTCGCCTGGCAGGTGGGACACCCGTAAAGAGTTTGGGCGATGGCCCCCGGCGCAGGGCCAGCCGTCAAACCAGCCATCACACAGAAAACCCCCGCCGATCGCCACAACATCCCTCTCCGCTCCATTTTCCCAACCATCCATGTCATGGGCGTTTATTTCTCCATCTGCAATTCGCTAGGACAGCAACCCTCTCGGTGGTCTTGCCAAATGCATGCGGTTAGCTCGTCACGTCAAACCTCAGAATCCGCTGCGGGTGCGGTTATATCCACGGCCCATGGTCTGCAGCGAGCGAACTGTCGAGGCCCCCAATCCCGTGAACCCGAACAGCCGCTCCACCGGCGATACCATCTTGTCGAT